>OGTD01000123.1_pt1 | contig 49649 bp, 40 predicted proteins | sample 1574421 | NCBI WGS metagenome assembly OGTD01 (sample SAMN03295820, study PRJEB24534) | human gut metagenome | isolation source: fecal sample 1 from infant 3 | host: Homo sapiens | place: USA: Pittsburgh, PA | collected 2014-07
CTAATGACCTGTACTTTGCGGCGGATTTGACAGAGATTGTCATTACGGGCCCGAATACAGGCGGGAAGACCATTATGCTCAAAACTCTAGGTTTGGCTCAGCTTATGGCACAGTCTGGTCTGCCTATTTTGGCAGATGTAGGGAGTCGAGTGGGGATTTTTGACCAAATCTTTGCGGACATTGGAGATGAGCAGTCTATTGAGCAAAGTTTGTCGACTTTCTCCAGCCACATGACGAACATTGTCTCTATTTTAGAGCAGGCTGATGAGAATGCTTTGGTGCTTTTGGACGAGCTGGGAGCAGGAACTGACCCTCAGGAAGGAGCAGCTCTTGCTATGGCAATTCTTGAAGACTTGCGGCTACGACAAGTCAAGACAATGGCAACAACCCACTATCCAGAGCTCAAAGCTTATGGGATTGAAACGGCAGGCGTACAAAATGCCAGCATGGAATTTGATACAGAGAGCCTAAGACCGACTTATCGTTTTATGCAGGGAGTACCGGGGCGTTCCAATGCTTTTGAGATCGCAAGGCGTTTAGGTCTGTCTGATAGAGTGGTTAAAGATGCTCAAGAATTGACTGACACGGACAGCGATGTCAATCGTGTTATTGAGCGCTTGGAAAAACAAACCTTGGAAAGCCGCAAGCGGTTGGATAATATCCGAGAAGTGGAGCAAGAAAATCTTAAATTTAACCGCGCTCTTAAAAAGCTCTACAATGAGTTTAATCGGGAAAAAGAAGCCGAGCTGAATAAGGCAAGGCTAGAAGCGCAGGAAATCATTGATGTGGCGCTGACGGAGAGTGATACGATTCTCAAAAATCTACATGCTAAATCCAGTCTCAAACCGCACGAAATTATTGAAGCCAAAAGCCAGCTGAAAAAATTGGCTCCTGAAACGGTGGATCTGTCACAGAATAAAGTGTTGAAACAAGCTAAAAAAGCACGAAAACCAAAGGTGGGAGACGATATTCTGGTAATTAGTTATGGTCAGAGAGGCACGCTTGTCAATCAGCTCAAAGACGGTCGCTGGGAAGCACAAGTTGGTCTCATCAAGATGACCTTAGAGGAAGCAGAATTTAACCTGCTCAAAGCTGAAAAAGAACAGCCTAAGAAAAAGCAGGTCAATGTGGTGAAACGAACGACAACAAGTGGGCCAAGAGCCAGACTGGATTTGCGAGGCAAGCGCTACGAAGAAGCTATGCAAGAGTTGGACGCTTTTATTGACCAAGCCTTGCTCAACAATATGGCGCAGGTGGACATTATTCACGGGATTGGGACTGGCGTCATTCGCGAAGGCGTCACCAAATATCTCCGCCGCAATAAGCATGTCAAGAGTTTTGGCTATGCACCGCAAAATGCTGGTGGCAGCGGAGCGACGATTGTGGTGTTTAAGTAATGCAGAGTTGGTGAACAAAACTGTTCATGGTAAAGAAGAAAGATTGAAAAGAGGAAACATTTATGAGACAAAAAGGAATACAAGATTCTTGTACAACGATTCTGGTTGGGAAAAAAGCGAGTTATGATGGTTCAACTATGATTGCACGTACAGAGGATTCGCAAAATGGTGTGTTTACGCCCAAGAAATTTATTGTTGTTAACCCAGAAGATCAGCCGCGGCATTATAAATCAGTGCTGTCAAGTTTTGAGATAGATTTGCCGGACAATCCAGTTCGCTACACCAGTGTACCGGACGCTCTTGCAAAAGACGGGATTTGGGGTGAAGCTGGTATCAATGTTTACAATGTAGCCATGAGCGAGACAGAGACGATTACCACGAATAGTCGAATATTGGGAGCCGATCCTTTGGTGGCGACTGGTATCGGAGAAGAAGATATGCTGACCTTGGTGCTGCCTTATATCAAAACGGCGCGTGAGGGCGTGTTGCGCTTAGGGAAGATTCTTGAAGAATACGGCACCTATGAGTCAAACGGGATTGCCTTTTCTGACGTGGATGAAATTTGGTGGTTGGAGACAATCGGCGGACATCATTGGATAGCTCGCCGTGTGCCAGATGACGCCTATGTGACCAATCCAAACCAGCTGGGAATGGATTATTTTGAGTTTGACAATCCAGAATATTTCCTCTGTGATTCTGATTTGAAAGACTTTATTCGTCGCAATCATTTGAATCTCAACTATGACGGGGAATCTTTCAATCCGCGCTATGCTTTTGGCAGCCAGCGTGACAAAGACCGTCATTACAATACACCGCGTGCTTGGGATATTCAGCGTTTTCTCAATCCAGAAATCGAGCAAGACCCGCGCTCCTTTTTCCTTCCTTGGTGTCAAAAACCCTACCGCAAAATCACGATTGAAGATGTCAAGTATGTCCTTAGCAGCCATTACCAAGACTCTCCTTATGACCCTTATGGCTTAGAAGGCACAACTCACAGCCAGCGGACCTTCCGCACGATTGGGATTAACCGCACAAGTCAAACATCTATCTTGCAGTTGAGACCCAATAAACCGCAGGAAACGACGGGCATTCAATGGTTGTCCTATGGCTCTATGCCTTACAATACAGCCGTGCCTTTCTTTACTCAAATTTCTATGACGCCGACTTATTTTGCGAATACAGGTGAGAAAGTCTCTACGGATTCGTTTTATTGGACAAATCGCTTAATCGCTGTTTTGGCTGACGCGCATTTTTCTAGTCATCTGGGAGATTTGGATGATTATCAAGAAACAACTATGGCTTTGGGACATGAAATGCTGGGGCGCGTGGATTGTGCCTTGGAAAAGGGAGAAATAGTTGACTTTGAAGCAGAAAATCAAGCCCTAAGCGATAAGATTCAAGAAGCAACGGACCAACTTCTGAATAAAATCTTGCTAGACGCCAGCAATCTGATGACCAATCATTTTTCTTTGAGCGACTAACTCCGCAGAAGAACTTTTGCTTCGTAGTAAATTCTGCTCCTACAAAAGATTTGTATCAAGCAATTTCCAACGGATAGAAGTTTATTTTTGGAATGATTGAACGCTAATCTGCGGAGGAGCTCTTCGCTCCGTAGCAAATATTTTGCAAATGCTTACTTTTAGTGTAGAATGATGTCAAGAAATGAAATAGAGCGATGACATCGGTCATCGTCAGAGGAGAACAATATGGTAGCAGCAGTTACAGATGCAAACTTTGCAGAAAAAACAAAAGACGGACTTGTCCTCATTGACTTTTGGGCAGCATGGTGTGGTCCTTGCCGCATGCAGGCACCAATTTTGGAAAATTTAGCCGAAGAAGTACATGAAGACGAATTGAAGATTTTCAAAATGGACGTGGACGCTAATCCAAATACACCAAGTGAATTTGGAATCATGTCAATCCCGACCCTCATCTTCAAAAAAGATGGGCAAGTGGTGAAGCAAGTTGTCGGTGTTCATACCAAAGAACAATTAAAAGCTATTGTAGCCGAATTAAGCTAAAAAAGAAAAGGCTTGAACGAAAGTTTCAAGTCTTTTCTCTTTTTAAGATTAGAAGAGTATTTTTGACGTAAATTCGCTTTCGTCATCCACACCCTTTTGCCAATAGAAAAATGCACAAATCGATGCTATAATGAAAATGAAGAAAGATTGTTTCAATCAGAAGGGGCGGTCAAATTATGGGAACATTTGGAATAGTAACTGTATTCGTCATTGTTGTACCCTTATTCATTTGTATCTACCTTCTTTTCAGAGTTATCTTCAAAAAATAAAGTTAGAAGTTAAGTAGGAAATAATTACAAACAAGACAATTTCATTTCGTCCGCGCAGCTGACAAGGCAAACTGATTGTCGTTCACTCCGTCCGCTCGGCGGACGAGATAAACTTCTTTTGATTCATGCTGTCCGCCGGGCGGATGGAGTGAACCAAAAGTAAGGAAAACTTTCCGCCGGGCGGACGGAGCAAACAAAAAGTAGTTGAGGTCATCCGCCGCGCTGACGGAAAAAGGAGAAGTCATTGAAACGGTCGCTTTAAGTGATAAGTAAAAAAGGAAAGAAGAAATTTATGAAGCAAGAAAAGCTCATTGGACTTAAAATTAGTAATCTTCCTTTCCGTGCTCAATAACAGCCGCAAGCACTATGCGGATATCCTTGCCCGTTGCAAGGGCAAGGAGTCTAAAGCAGAATTGGGTTAATTAAAAAATGAGGCTGGGACATTTCCAATCTCATTGTATTACGCTTTTTTCCTTTTTCCCCAAACACTTTTTTCTGCAACTGCGGTAAAGAGGGCATCCGTTGAGGAATTGAGCGCCGTTTCACAGGAATCTTGGATAACTCCAATGATGAATCCTACCCCAACGACTTGCATGGCAACATCATTTGAAATCCCGAAGAGACTACAAGCAACAGGAATGAGCAAAAGAGAGCCACCTGCCACCCCGGAAGCGCCACAAGCAGAGATAGCGGCGACAATGCTGAGGATTAATGCTGTCGCAAAGTCAATCGAAATGCCTAATGTATTGACTGCAGCAAGGGTGAGCACATTGATGGTAATAGCTGCTCCAGCCATGTTAATAGTGGCACCAAGTGGGATAGAAACGGAATAGGTATCTTTGTTGAGTCCTAGTTCTTCACAAAGTTTCATGTTGACAGGAATATTAGCAGCTGAACTACGTGTGAAGAAAGCTGTCACACCACTGACTTTTAAACACCGCCAAACAAGTGGGTAGGGATTTTTTCTCATCAGAACAAAGGCAATGAAAGGGTTGACGACCAGAGCTACAAAAAGCATGATAGCGATTAAAACTGCTAACAAGCTGCCATAGTTAGCCAACACTGCCAACCCTTTGTCAGAAATCGTTTTAAAGACTAAACCAAGAATTCCAAAAGGAGCCAAATTGATAATCCATTCAACGACCTTAGAGGTTACACTTGCCATAGTTTGCAAAAGCTCTTTACTGCTTTTGCTGGCTTCACGCATGGCAAGTCCAAATACCACAGCCCAAGATAATATTCCAATATAGTTTGCGGTGATGAGAGCATTGACTGGATTGTCCACTACTTTGAGCAATAAATTACTGAGGACTTGCCCAATCCCATCTGGTGGTGTAATCTTGGTCTTTGACGCTGTGAGTGTGATGTGTAGAGGGAAAAGGTAGTTAGCTAGCACTGCGACTAAAGCTGCTGAGAATGTTCCCAAAAGATACAAGATAATGATAGTTTTCATGTTGGTTTCTTGCCCTTTCCGATGTTGTGATAGAGCATTGGTCACCAAAGCAAAAACCAACAGTGGAGCAATGCCCTTTAAGCCACCAACAAATATATCTCCTAATAACCCAATTGCTGATAGCTTAGGAAAGGTCAAGCCAAGGACAGCTCCTAATGCAATCCCGATAGCAATACGCTTAATCAAACTAGATTTTTTCCAAGCTAAAACTATTCTTTTCATATCATATGATCCCTTCATAATCATAATGTCTCCCATTATAGTATAAATATTCTGAAAAATCAATCTGTTTTAGATAGAATACACTGGGGGGAGTTAGCATTCCCCTGATTCAATTAGGCTCAGATATGGTATAATAGAGATAAATACGAGGAGGTGAAGTATGCTCTCAGTAAACAAGAATGTATTCTATCGCTACTTTGAAAAACTCAACTGGTCTCATTTGGTAGATGATGTCTTTAGCAAGCTCGTTTCACTTTTGCTCTTGCTAGCTCTCTTTTACCTTGCTAAAAAGCTGGTACATGTACTCGTAAGAAAGATTATCTCACCCTCTTTGAAACTTTCCAGTCAAGACGAAGGGCGGCAAAAGACCCTCACTCGTTTGATTGAAAATTTGCTGAATTACACCCTTTACTTTCTCTTGATTTATTGGATATTAGCGATTTTAGGCTTGCCGGTGTCAAGTTTACTGGCAGGAGCTGGGATTGCTGGGGTGGCAATCGGGATGGGAGCGCAAGGCTTCTTGTCTGATTTAGTCAATGGTTTCTTTATTTTGTTGGAGCGGCAGTTGGATGTCGGAGACAGCGTTCGTCTGACTAATGGCTCGATTAAAATCGCAGGAACAGTCGTGAGTGTCGGAATTCGGACGACACAAGTGCGCGATGCAGATGGCACTTTGCATTACGTTCCTAATCGCAACATTACCGTCGTCAGCAATCTCTCACGCGGCAATATGCGAGCGCTCATTGATATTCCATTATACGCTCAGACGGATTTGGAGAAGGTCACTCAGATTATCCAGCAGGTCAATGAGGAATACGCGGGCGATCAAGTAGAAATTTTGCAGGAACCAGTGATTCTAGGTCCTCAACTCGCAGACAATGGTCAATTTTATTTTCGTATTAGTATCACCGTCCAAAGCGGTAGCCAAAGCACCGTTTATCATCAATTTTACAGACTGTATCATGACGCTCTATTAAAGGGAGAAATTGATTTGCCAACGATTTATGCACCAGCGTAAGCAGAAAGGAGATTATTATGGAAGAACAAGTACCGCATGAAATAACGACCCCTGACGGTCATGTCTATCGCTTGAAACAGCCTTTGTATAAACAGCCTTTGTTTTGGACGACAATCATTAGCTGTGTCATGCTCTTTTGCATCACCCTCATGGTGGCTGGTTTAAGTATTGTCAACCTTGCTTTTCTAGGGCATGGCACTCGAACTGAAATTTATCAAGATAATTACAAACATCATCGTCTGGGAGATAGCGTTCGTTTTGAAAATGGTCTGAAAGTTACTGTCCAGTACATTCACGTGGATTCTAAAGAGCGAATGGAAGGTCAAGCAACAGGTGCGATGATTACGGCTAAGGTTATTATCGAAAATACCTCTAGCGAAAAGCTCCCACTCAATGTTTATGACTTTGATTTACAAGACGAAATGGGCGAATCCTATGTAATGGATGATGATATTTTTGAGGTCAACAAAATCAAAGAGGAACTCGTAGCGGGTGAAAAGGTAGAATGGAAGCTGATGTATGACGGTGAGGACGGCGCGCAGCAGCCTTACACTCTCACTTATGACAATGTCAAGTGGGGAGAAGCCAAAAGCGTGAAGTTTTAGAAATTTTCAGCAGAAGAACAGTAAAAGGCTGTGGACAAATTCGTCCACAGCCTTTTATCCTGTATATTCGTTTAAACAATTCCTTGGGCAATCATAGCATTGGCGACATTTTCAAAAGCAGCAATGTTCGCTCCTGCTAGATAATCTTTGCCAAGATTGTAGTTTTCAGAAGTTGTCTTAGCAGTGTTGAAGATGTTGGTCATGATGTCTTTCAGACGAGTGTCTACTTCTTCACGCGTCCATGAGAGACGGAGACTATTTTGGCTCATTTCAAGAGCAGATACAGCCACCCCACCGGCATTGGCAGCCTTGGCAGGACCATAAAGGAGACCATTTTCTTTGTAAACGGCAATGGCGTCAAGATTACTTGGCATGTTAGCACCTTCTGATACACAGAATACGCCTTGCGCTACCAAGCGTTTTGCTGCTTCACCATCGATTTCATTTTGAGTGGCACATGGCAGGGCAATGTCAAATGCACCTTCGTAAGTCCAGACAGAGCCTTCGTGATAAGTAGCACTGGCTCTGTCAGCAGCGTATTCTGTCAGACGAGCACGACGTTTTTCTTTCACATCTACCAAAAGATCAAAGTCAATTCCGTCCTTGTCAATGATATAACCATTTGAATCAGACACAGAAATGACTTTAGCACCGAGGGCAGTTGCTTTTTGCACAGCATACTGAGCTACATTTCCAGCACCGGATACGACAACGGTCTTTCCGTCAAAACTTTCACCGTTTGCTTTAAGCATTTCTTGCGTATAGTAAACAAGGCCGTAACCAGTTGCTTCTGGGCGAATCAGAGAACCTCCAAATCCAAGTGGTTTACCAGTCAAGACACCAGCATCAAATTGGCGTAGGCGTTTGTACTGACCGTAAAGATAGCCAATCTCGCGTCCGCCAACCCCAATGTCACCAGCGGGAACGTCAAGAGAAGGACCGATGTATTTTTGCAATTCTGTCATGAAGCTTTGGCAGAAACGCATCACTTCAGCATCTGTCTTGCCTTTCGGATCAAAGTCAGATCCACCTTTACCACCGCCGATTGGCAGTCCAGTCAAAACATTTTTAAAGATTTGTTCAAATCCAAGAAATTTCAAAATCCCTTGATTAACCGTTGGGTGGAAACGAAGACCGCCCTTATATGGGCCAACTGCGGAATTAAATTGTACGCGGTAACCGCGATTGACTTGAACCTTGCCGTCGCGATCAACCCAAGGAACACGGAAACTAATCACACGTTCTGGCTCGGTAATGCGCGCCAAAATGTTTTCTTCAATGTATTCAGGATGTTTTTCAAAAACTGGTTCAAGCGTGTTTAAAAATTCTTCTACAGCTTGCAGAAATTCTGCTTCGTGAGCATTGCGAGCTTTCACAGCTTCAAAAGTGCTTTGGATATATTCTTTAGCAGTTGTCATAGATTTCTCCTTAAATAAGATACGAGGACGAGTAAAAGTCGTACAAAAATAGGAGGCTAACGCCGTGTTTGATAAACACAAGGAAACCTATCTTTTTTGCTAGACTTTCCATCCTAGTTCAGTTGCAATAAGATACTAAGACCGTAAAAAATAAAAGAAAAATAGGAAATATAACGAAGAAGCGATGCTTCAAGGAATATTTATCTTTTTTCTGAAATTTTTAGGTTGAGTTCAATTACGCTGAACATGCCAGACTTTCGTCCTAGTTCTGTGTGTGTTATCTTTTGTTACATGTGCCATTATAACAGAAAACAAAAGAGCTGTAAAGAAAAAAGTTGAATTTTCTGAAAATTCAAACATATAATTTTACATCAAACTCTTGCTCAACAAAGATTCAGTTGTTTATCCCGAACGTTTCTTCTTTCTATTCCGTTAAAAGAGTCAGATTTCTGCTTTTAGTGGTACAATAGAAAAAATGAAAGGAGCATTTCATGCTATCAACTCAAACACAAATTGCTGGTTTTTCTTTTGACAACTGCCTGATGAATGCGGCTGGCGTTGCCTGCATGACGATTGAAGAACTAGAAGAAGTTAAAAACTCAGCTGCGGGAACTTTTGTGACTAAGACAGCAACCTTGCAAGCGCGAGCAGGAAATCCTGAACCTCGTTACCAAGATGTACCACTAGGTTCAATCAATTCAATGGGACTACCCAATCATGGATTGGATTATTATTTGGAGTATTTGTTAGACCTACAAAAAACAGAGTCCAATCGAACCTTCTTTTTGTCGCTGGTAGGTCTGTCGCTAGAAGAAACCCACATCCTTTTGAAAAAGGTGCAGGATAGTAACTTTGAAGGCTTGACTGAGCTCAATCTATCTTGTCCAAATGTTCCTGGAAAGCCACAAATCGCTTATGATTTTGAGGCGACAGAGAAGATTTTGAGTGAAGTATTTGCCTATTTCACTAAACCGCTGGGTATTAAATTGCCACCATATTTTGATATGGCACATTTTGATCAAGCGGCAGCAATTTTTAACAAATTTCCTCTTTCTTTTGTCAACTGTGTTAACTCAATTGGAAATGGTCTTTATATTGACGATGAAACAGTTGTTATTCGTCCGAAACATGGCTTTGGCGGAATTGGTGGTGAATATATCAAACCGACTGCACTTGCTAATGTTCATGCTTTTTATCAACGACTCAATCCTACAATCCAAATCATCGGTACAGGTGGTGTGTTGACGGGTCGAGATGCTTTTGAGCATATTCTCTGTGGAGCTAGTATGGTGCAAGTCGGAACAACGCTGCACAAAGAAGGTGTAGGAGCTTTTGAGCGTATTACTGAGGAGCTGAAAGCAATCATGTTAGAAAAAGGCTATGAAAGCATAGAAGATTTTCGTGGGAAGTTGAACTATCTGGATTAAACCAGAGTGGTATTTAACAGTTCATTGCCATATCATTCTCAAGAAAGTTCTAATCAAATTCTTATAACATTTTAGGAATTTGTGAGAAAATAAGAACAAAGAAATGAGGTGTTTTTATGGCTAAAATTTATCTAGCAGGTGGCTGCTTTTGGGGCTTGGAAGAATATTTTTCCCGTATCACAGGTGTGACTGATACAACTGTCGGCTATGCCAATGGGCAGGTGGAATCTACCAATTACCAGTTGATTCATCAAACCGACCATGCTGAAACAGTTCATGTGACTTATAATGAAAATTTAGTTAGTTTGCGAGAAATTCTGCTCTATTATTTTCGGGTGATTGATCCGTTGTCTGTCAATAAGCAAGGAAATGATGTCGGACGTCAGTACCGCACAGGGATTTATTACATAAACGATATGGATGTGTCAGTTATTAGTGAAGTCGTAAAAGAGCAAGAACGGCAATTTGGCCAGAAGATTGCGGTGGAGGTAGAACCGCTGCGCCATTATGTATTGGCAGAGGATTATCATCAAGATTACCTCAAGAAAAATCCTGGTGGTTATTGCCATATCAATGTCAATGATGCCTACCAGCCTCTAGTAGATCCAGGACAATATGAGAAACCGAACGAAGCAGCTTTAAAGGCAGATTTGTCTGAAGAATCCTACCAAGTTACTCAACATGCCGCAACCGAACAACCATTTCATAACGAATATTTTGCAATGTTTGAAGAAGGCATCTATGTAGATGTGACAACGGGAGAACCGCTTTTCTTTGCCAGTGATAAGTTTGATGCTGGTTGTGGCTGGCCGAGTTTTACAAGACCGATTGCCAAAGATGTGATTAAGTATTATCAAGATAAAAGTCACGGCATGGAGCGGATTGAGGTGCGGTCGCGTTCAGGAAATGCACACTTAGGTCATGTTTTCACAGATGGTCCACAGGATCAAGGTGGACTTCGCTACTGTATCAATTCCGCGGCATTGCGCTTTATTAAAAAAGAAGACATGGAAGCTGCAGGATATGGCTACTTGCTTTCATATATGAAGTAAGATCAGAAGAGTAAACAGGGCCTGAGCTAGATGGCTCTGCTTATTTCGCAACTACTCATAAATGTGTGGATAGAGCGACTAGCAGTTTCAAAGCTAATTACAGACTAAACAAATGTTGTAGTGATTGATTGCTCAAAGTATTGCAGATAGGATTTGCGGAGTAAATTTCAATGTTTTTCCTATTTTTTAAAGCTTGCTATTTGGTGTGGATTTTGCTACAATAACTAAAAAATTCAATGAAAACATATAATCTCCATAATAGGGTTGGAGAGTTTCTACCGTCTTACCGTAAATAAGCGTGGCTTTGTCCTTAGTTATGTTGTCAGATACAAATAGAGCATAAGGTGAATGTGAAATGAGTATCCATACGGCTTTTGTTTTTGCGATTGCTGCTAACGATGCACAGTAATTGAACATCATCTTATGGCTCTTGTTTAAAGGAGAAGCAATGAAAGCATTTAAACAAGTGAATTTGGTGACATGTGACGCAGATTTTCATGTCTATCGAAATGGGCTGCTGGTGGTAAACGAGGACAAGATTGTTTATTGTGGGAGTGAGGATGCCACTTGGGAAGCGCGGGCAGATGAGACGGTAGATTGTGAGGGAGCTTGGCTTATGCCTGGTCTAGTCAATTGCCATACTCACTCTGCTATGACCACACTTCGTGGCATTCGAGACGACAGCAATCTCCACGAATGGCTAGAAGATTATATCTGGCCGGCAGAAAGCGAGTTTACACCAGAGGTCACAACAAGAGCTGTCAAGCTGGCACTTACAGAAATGCTTCAGACTGGGACGACGACTTTTAATGATATGTACAATCCCAACGGTGTTGAAATTGGGCAGATTCATGAAGTGGTGGAACGCTCTAAAATGCGTTGTTATTTTTCACCGACTTTGTTTAGCTCCGATATGGAGACGACGGAAGAAACCTTGGCGCGTACTCGGACCATTATTGAGGAAATTTTGTCCTACAACGATGACCGCTTTAAAGTAATGGTAGCACCACATGCGCCATATAGTTGCAGTAAGGAGTTGCTAAAAGGAAGCTTGGAGCTGGCGCGTGAATTACAGCTGAAATTGCATATCCATGTGGCAGAAACACAAGCAGAAAATGGCATAATTTTAGAGCGTTATGGAAAACGCCCACTTGCTTTCTTGAAAGAATTAGGTTATCTGGAGCATGAGGGGATTTTTGCCCACGGTGTGGAATTAAATGAGCGAGAAATTGCAGAACTAACAGCCTCTAAGATTCATATCGCCCACAATCCCATCAGCAATCTCAAATTAGCATCTGGCATTGCTCCCATAACAGACTTGATTCAAGCTGGCGTGACAGTCGGACTTGCAACGGACTCGGTCGCTTCTAATAATAATTTGGATATGTTTGAAGAAAGTCGTACCGCTGCTCTTTTACAAAAAATGCGCACAGGTGACGCCACTCAATTTACCATTGAGCAGGCTTTGAAAACAATGACAATTGAAGGTGCCAAAGCACTCGGCATGGATGATCAAATCGGCAGCCTAGAAGTTGGCAAACAAGCAGATTTTTTAATCATTCAGCCAAAAGGAAAAGTGCACTTGTACCCAGAGGAAAATATGCTCTCCCACCTTGTCTATGCTGTCAAGGGAAATGATGTTAAAGATGTCTATATAGCAGGTGAGCAAGTTGTAAAAGACGGACAAGTCCTGACGATGGATGTAGTTATGTAAAAATGAAAGTTCTAAAGGAATCTTTGAAGAACCTCTTTGACACAATAGAGGTTCTTTCTTTATAAATATTTCAGACAAGTTAGTAAGTCCATCTTGTATTGTATAGTAAAAATTAGAGGTTCGTGACAATTGTTCTGACCTCTAATTTTTGTAATAAGTATAACAAGTTTATGAGCCATAATGAAGCTAAATGGATAAAAACTCCTTTTGCAAACAAAGAGCAACGCCAGCGACTGCGCCAGTAAAATCACTATAAGGCTCGATAATGAGTTCAGGCAAGTCTTTGAAGAGTAGTTTTGGTTGTAGTGAGATTTCTTGATAGAAAGCTGCAATGACTTTGTCATCAGTCAAGATGGGACTGTGCAGATAAATTTTCTTTGCATCAATCATCATGCTAAGGTTTAGCAGGGATTGTGCCAAATACTTAAATGCCAAATGCAGGAGATTGAGAATAGCTTGGTCTCCTAAGTTATATGCTGTGAGGATAGTTTGAATCGTGATCTCTTCTTTATCTGTGACAAGTGATTTTAAATGTGTCAACTCGGCAGTTTCAAAGATGATTTTTGCTTTTTTTATCAGCCAGCTTTCACTAGCGTAAGTCTGCAAACAGCCTCTGCGTCCACAACCACAGACTTCTCCGTCAGGACAAACGACGGTATGACCAATTTCGCCGATGACAATATTGCTTTTGCCGTAGATTTTGCCATTGTACATATAAGAGCAGTGCATACCCCGTGCAAAATGAAAATAGATAAAATTCTCATCCAGTTGGTAAGCAGAAAAAAGGCGCTTTGCTAGTGCCATGCAATTGACATTATTAGAAAAGTAAATTGGAAAAGAGAACTCGTTTTTAATCTTCGCTAGATCAAATTGTTTCCATGTTTGATTGTTTGTTGTAATCAAATCATTGTGCAAATAGCGTCCAGGGATAGCTACTCCTACAGCTTGAATTGTATAGGAATTGTTCCGAAAAATGAATTGTTCAAGTAAATGACAAAACAAATCAGCGCCTTCTGCTAGAATTTTTTCCGAGGTGACGGTTGCTTTATCTTTATTAATCACATTTCCTGTATTATCACTCAAAACAAAAGAAAAATACTTTTCTGACAGTTCACAGCCGATGAAATAGGAGTGTTGTCTTTTGATATTCAAGAGGATCTTTTTGCGTCCGACCTTTGCATGCTCCTCGTCTTCTCCTAGTTCATATAGCAGTTTTTCTTGAATAAAATCTCCTGTAATTGCACTGACTGTGGCAGGAGTAATACCCGTCTCTTTTGAAATATCAATGCGAGAAATTGGCCCCTTGGCGTAAATTTTATCTAAAATAATTGTTCGTAACTCAGCTTGTTTTTTCGTTTGATTCATTAACTACCATCCTTCCCTGCATCTATTATATATTGATTATAAAAAATTATCAAATATAAGTGAAAGCGCTTGACTTTTGTAGGTAATAATTCTAAAATATAATTAAAAGGCGAGATAAAGTTGGTTTTGTCTACTATTTAATAATATATTATAACCAAAGGAGATTGTAAAGATGGACAAATTTTTACAAGAGAAGTTAATGCCCATTGCCATTAAGCTGGGAAATAATAAAGGCTTAGTGGCAATTCGGGATGGAATTACGCTTGCAGTACCATTACTGTTGATTGGTTCTTTGTTTATGGTTATTGCTAGTTTTCCTGTTCCAGGATGGGAAGCTTATTTGACCAAAATTGGGGTTTCTGCCTATCTATGGAAAGGCGTGGATAGTAGTTTTGGTCTGATTGGTTTGGTAGCCAGTTTTGGGATTGCCTACTATATGAGCCGCCAATACAAAGTGGATGGGATTCCTTCTGGGATTATCTCGCTTGCTGCCTTTATCACAGTGACACCATTCCTTGCTACTAAAACAGGAAACGGTGTTCCTACAGCATTTTTAGCTTCACAAGGTCTTTTTGTAGCAATCATTCTTGGCTTGGTAAATGGTTACATCTATCAATGGTTTATCAATCATAATGTTCAAATTAAAATGCCTGATGGTGTTCCGCCGGCAGTTTCAAAAAGTTTCAGCGCCATTATTCCAGGTGCAGTGATTATCACAGGCTGGTTGTTGGTTTATGCCCTTTTAGCAAGTTTAAAACTACCAAATTTGCATGCGGTAGCTCAAACTGTTTTAGGAAAACCGCTAGGCCTACTAGGTAATAATTTATTTGGTTTGATGATTCTAGTCGCTTTAAATAGTTCATTCTGGTTTGTTGGACTTCATGGAGGCAATGTTGTCAATGCGGTTATGAAACCATTGTGGCTTTCGAACCTTGATGCCAATAAAGTTGCTTATCAAGCAGGGGAAAAATTACCACATATCTTTACTAGTGTTTTCATGGATAATTTCGTCTTCATTGGCGGTGGTGGCGCAACTATTGGCTTGGTATTAGCGATTGGTTATTTAGCGAAAAAGAAAAAATCAAGTAAGCAGATCAAAACACTAGCACCTATTACAGTAGTTCCAGGCTTGTTCAATATCAATGAGCCAACCATGTTTGGTGTGCCAATTGTCTTAAATATCTTGCTTCTGTTTCCATTCATTTTGGCACCGATTGCGAATCTTATCGTTGCGTGGTCATCTATGGCAAGTGGTCTGGTACCGTTAACATATACTGATCCAGGTTGGACAACTCCTCCGATTATTAGTGGCTTGCTGGCAACGGGAAGTTTTAAAGCGTCTATTTTACAAGCTGTTCTTATTGTGATTGATATTTTAATCTATATTCCATTTGTAATTACTATTGAAAAACGCTTTAAAGCAGAAGAAAATCAGTAGGGAGATGAGAATATGAAACGATTAATTAGTGCAAATCCTTCGGAAATTTTGAATATGACAGCCCAAGAATTGAAACAAAGCATTCAAGCGAGTGAAGGGCGAGTTGTTTTATCCGAAAATGTTGTCATTCGTGAAACCTTTGTCGGAGATATTACCAATGCTGAAATTGCAAGAGCTTTTGGTGCAGATATGATTTTGCTGAATTGTTTAGATGTTTTTAATCCAAAGATCTTTGGATTGGACTGTGAAGACAGTCAAGTGGTTCGAGAGCTCCATCGCTTAGTCGGAGCACCAATCGGGGTCAATCTAGAACCTGTTGATTTGCAAGCAGATATGTTGGAAGAAGTACAAGTGATCGCTGCTGGTCGACAAGCCAGTCAAGCTTCTTTTGAGCAAATCGAAAAATTAGGTTTTGATTTTGTCTGTTTGACAGGAAATCCCGGTACAGGAGTTAGCAATAAAGAAATTGTTGCTGCGGTGAAATTGGCTAAACAATATTTCTCAGGTTTGATTATAGCTGGGAAAATGCACGGTGCAGGAGTGTCTGAGCCGGTTGCAGATCTTCAGACAGCTGAACAATTATTAGAAGCGGGTGCAGATGTGATTTTGGTGCCAGCCGTTGGAACGGTTCCTGCTTTCAACGATGAAGAAATGAGAGCTGTCGTAGATCTAGTACATAGTAAAAGAGGTTTAGTCTTAAGCGCTATTGGCACTAGCCAAGAGACATCAGATGTGGATACGATTAAACAAATCGCGCTTCGCAATAAAATTTGTGGTGTGGATATTCAACATATTGGAGATGCAGGCTATGGTGGTTTGGCAGTAGTGGATAATATTTATGCACTGAGCAATACAATTCGTGGCATTCGGCATACTGTGTCACGTTTAGCAAGATCCGTTAATCGGTAGACAGTAATCATTTGATAAAATAGAAGGAGTAAACATGGCTAAAACGACCATTATGCTAGCATGTGCTGCGGGCATGAGTACCAGCTTGCTTGTCACAAAAATGCAAGCTGCAGCAGATGAAAAAGGATTAGATGCAGAGATTTTTGCAGTCCCAGCTCAGGAAGTGGACGACATCATTTTGGAGAAAAAAGTAGATGTTTTGCTATTAGGACCGCAAGTTCGGTATCTATTAGAGCAATTTACGGAAAAATTGAAGTATAAAAACATTCCAATTGGAGTTATCCCAATGGTGGATTATGGCATGATGAATGGTTCAAAGGTGCTAGCGTTAGCTGAGGGACTGATCGGAGGCTAGAAGATTGATATGGAAAATTCAAATTTAGAAAGTATCATGTCCCTCATTATGTATGGTGGCGAGGCGAAGAGCAATGCTTTTGAAGCGATTCAAAAAGCTAAAAAAGGCTGTTTTGAAGAAGCACATGAAAAGTTAAAAGCAGCAGATGAGGCATTAGTTTTAGCACACAAGTCACAGACAGTGATGCTGACACAGGAAGCTCAAGGTGAAAAAATTGAGCTCAGTCTTTTGATGGTGCATGCTCAGGATCATTTGATGACAAGTTTGACTTTCATTGACTTGGCAAAAGAAGTCGTTGATGTATACGAGCGGCTGACAAATGAGATGAAGTAAAAAAACGATTTTACACATTCTTATAAATCAAAACTTTGGTTGGTGATAATCCAATCAAAGTTTTTTAATTGTCTTACTTCGTTATTGAATGGCAGCTCTATCTCTAGTTTGATAACGATTTTTTCAAATTTAAAAAAACTTTTAGAAACCGCTTGCATTTTTAGAAACTTGTGTTATACTTAATTCATGGATTGTTACTGGTCATGCAGGCAAAACCTAGACAAATACGAGATATGAAGTAGGGGAACTACTTTCTATTTGGTATGTGTTTAGGTTTTTTTGTTATCGTTGTTCTATATTTATATGTGCAACAACACAGCTGACCTAAAAAATAAAGGAGGTCCATTATGGCAAAAGATTATACTGACTTAGCTCAGGATATTGTTGCTCACGTTGGTGGCAAGGAAAATATCATCAAGTTAGTGCACTGTGTGACGCGTTTGCGTTTTTCTCTGAAAGATGAGAGCAAGGCAGACACGGAATACTTGAAAAATAGAGACGGTATTGTAACGGTTGTAAAAGCTGGTGGACAATACCAAGTGGTGATTGGGAACCATGTGCCAGATGTGTATGCGGCGGTCATTAAGGAAGCAGGCATTTCTAGTGAGGGAAGTATTGATGTGGATGAGGGAGATGTTCCGCAAGGAAATCTATTTGACCGATTTATCGCTTTGGTGTCAGGACTTTTCCAACCAATGCTGGGAGCTCTTTCTGCAGCTGGTATGATCAAAGGTGTAGTTGCCATTATGGCAGCTTGTGGTGTTAAGTCGACAGACGGTGCTTATGTCATCTTAAATGCCGCTGGTGACGGATTCTTCCAATTCTTACCATTGATTCTGGCTTTGACTGCTGCTAAGCGGTTTAAAATGGAAAAATTCACAGCGCTTGCGATTGGCTTTGCCTTGGTCTATCCAAATATCGCAGCTAGCTTTACAGCTGCTAAACCACTCTACACGCTATTTGCAGGAACTTTTATTGAGTCAAAAATCTACGCAACTTTCTTAGGTTTGCCGATTATCTTTCCTGCTTCTAGTTATCTATCAACTGTATTGCCAATCATTCTAGCAATTTGGGTCGGCTCAAAAATTGAAAAATTCTTTAAACGAATTATTCCAGATGTTGTCAAAGTCTTTGTTGTTCCATTCTTTGTTATCTTAATCACGGTACCGTTATCATTTCTTGTCATTGGACCAGTCATGACATGGGCTTCTGATATAGTCGGTGCTATTTTCACAGGTATTTATAGCTTCAGCCCAATTATTTATGGAATTATTCTGGGTGCTTTGTGGCAAGTGTTGGTTATGTTCGGTCTCCACTGGGGATTGGTGCCGCTTGCAATTTTGGAATTACAAAAAGGACCAGGTGTCATTCTTGTAGCTTCTATTGCTATTTGCTTTGCGCAAGCAGGAGCATTGCTCAATATCTTCTTGCGTACAAAAGAAGAAAAAGTCAAACAGTTGGCTATTCCAGCTTTTATCTCGGCTTTGTTTGGGGTAACAGAACCAGCTATTTACGGGATTACCTTGCCAATGCGAACACCATTTATTATGACTTGTATTGCTGGTGCAGTTCAAGGGGCCTATCTCGCTTTCTTTAATGCCAAAATGCAAGTAATGGGTGGAATGGGACTCTTTGCGATTCCGTCTTTCATTGATCCAAAAGACTCACTATTACTCATTCACTTCCTTGTAGCAATTGCAATCAGCTTTGTTCTTGGATTTGTATTGACCCAATTTACAAAGATTCCAACTCTTTATGGTGGGGCACAAGAAGTCGCTGCTGAAGAAATCAGTCAGCCAGTTGAAGAGATTGCTCCTGAGCAAGTCATCACAGCTCCGCTTAGCGGGAAAGTGGTCGCACTCGAAGATACGCCTGATGCTGTTTTTGCAAGTGGCGCAATGGGTCAAGGTGTAGCAATTGAGCCTAGCGTTGGCGAAGTTGTCGCTCCTGCTGACGGTGTGATTCGTCTGCTTTTCCCAACCAACCATGCGATTGGCTTAGCGACTGATGATGGCGCTGAAATCTTGATTCACGTGGGCATGGATACAGTCGCTCTTGAAGGAGAAGGCTTTATGGCACATGTTACTCAAGGCTCAAAGGTCAAGGCGGGTCAATTATTGCTAAGCTTTGATATAGATGCTATCAAGAAAGCAGGTTATCCTGTTACAACTCCAATCATTGTAACCAATACAGCTGATTATAAGACAGTTGAAGCATTAGCTGGCGGCGATGTGAAACTAGGCGATGATTTGCTGAAAGTAAGTAAATAATCTAAGAAAAGGACAAGCAAAACTTGTAGAGTTCTAAACAGTTGGTCGAAAAAATCAACTAGAGCTACTACAAACATGCTTCGTCCTTTTTATTATTTATCATTTCCTGCGTCATGTCTGCTTCTTTGTGCTACAATAGAGGTATAGGAGAACAGGAGATGAAAAGATCAGAACGGAAAATACAGTCAGCAACTAATTGGCAGTTTATTTTAGGCTTGCTTTGCGTAGTGTTTTTAGTAGCAAGTGTGATTTTATTAGCTGAGAAAATAAACGATAGCATGAAGATGAAGACAAGGCCTACAAAAACAAGTATTGTACAAAAGAAAAAAATGTCTTCTTCCTCAAATGGTGTACAGATGGCTCGTATCATGGCAAATGGAGATTTGCTGTATCATGACCTTCTATATATGAGTGCCTTACAGTCAGACGGGACATATGATTTCACAGAGAATTATCAATATGTCAAACCTTGGTTGAAAAAAGCGGACTTGGTATTAGGAGACTTTGAAGGGACGATTCGACCAAATTATCCTTTGGCGGGCTACCCGCTGTTCAATGCGCCAGAGTCGGTGGTATCTGCTATCAAAGACGCTGGTTATCAAGTCGTGGATTTGGCACACAATCACATTTTAGATTCCCAATTAGAAGGTGTTACCACAACAGCAGAGGCTTTTGAAAAACAAGGCATTACACCAATTGGAGTTTACACTCATGAAAGTCGGAATAAATCGTCACTTGTCATTAAAAAAGTAAATGGGATTAAAATTGCGCTCCTAGCTTATTCTTATGGATTTAATGGCTTAGAGGGAAAACTCTCTCAGGCAGACTATAATCATCATTTGTCGGATTTAAATGAAGAAAAGATGAAAAAAGAAATTGAGCGAGCCGAAAAAGAAGCTGATATAACCGTTGTCATGCCTCAGATGGGGGTTGAATATCAATTGGAACCGACACAGGAGCAAAAAACTCTTTATCATAAGATGATTGAGTGGGGAGCGGATATTATCTTTGGCGGGCATCCGCATGTCGTTGAACCATCAGAGGTCGTCAAACAAAATGGGCAAAAGAAATTCATTATCTATTCTATGGGAAATTTTATCTCCAATCAGCGAATCGAGACAATGGACGGTGTGGAAAATAAGAAATGGACAGAACGCGGCGTGCTCATGGACGTGACGGTTGAAAAATCAAAGAAAGGGACGATTATCAAGGATGTACAGGCACATCCGAGTTGGGTGAGTCGTGTGGCGAAAGGGACGTATTCACCGGAAGGCTATCCTCTCTACACCTACCAGACCTATATTTTAGAAGATTTCATTGAAGGTGGAAAATACCGTAATCAATTAGACCAAGCCACCAAAGAACGAATTGACACAGCTTATCAGGAAATGAATGAGCATGTAAATTTGAAATGGAACGAATAAGTTTATTCCTTTAGAAAAAAGACCAGAGATTCTTGCGTTGAGAATTTCTGGCTTTTTGTTTTTGGTAAAATTCAATAGTATAGAGGATTTTTACCATGCATAATTTGGTTCAGTACAACTTACCATTGCATTTAGCAATTCTTCTGGACTCACAATTTTTAACCCTCCATAAACAGAATCTTGGACTAAATAAGATGGATCTAAATAATAGACATAAGCAACATCTGAACCATCTTCTGTTAAGACATATCCTACACCGATAACATTATGCTCTCCACTTTTGCCGGGATATATTTTGCTATTATTGAAAGTGTAGTACATTGGATAGCCGCCATTGATATTTTGAATCAGGCGTTTTTTGAATAATCTCATATCTTCTGAATCAGAATTAGGATTGGTTACAGTTGCTAAACGATATCCTGCTTGATTTCCTGATGGTACATCGTAGCCAAACAAATGGCGATTTAAAACTTTTATAGCATTGCTATTATGAGTTCCAAAAGTTTCATCTGTTCCCATTTCATTGGCTAGCTGGGCTTGGTCAACCTGAAGATCTTGACTTGCCAGTATCATAGATACGGTTGCTGGTGCGCAGTAATTCCACCGTCGTTGGACAATTGTAGAGATATTTAGTTGAACCTTTTCCCCTCCTACATGACTTTTTGGGTCGGTACTATCTATGGATTCAGAGGGGACTGTTTTATTAGTAGCTGAAGAATTGTTTTCTCCAGCAGTTGAGGTTTGAGAAGAACTTGTCTGGCTTGAACTAGAAGAATTTTGTTGAGAGGCAGAAAAATGAGAACGTTGTGTTTGCTTGGCTTTAACAGTATCTGATGGTTTTGCTGGTGCTGTGTTTCCATGAACACACGCAGTAATCACAATGAAGGCTAATAAGAAAACAATTGACGAGTATATGACTTTTTTCATAATTCTTCCCCCCTTATTTCTCAAAACTATAATGCCGTATTTCTAATTTTTGTGAATTCGTTTACATTTTTAGTGTACCATTTATGTTAAAGTTTTTCAATTTTTTCCGAGTTGTAAAAAATCTTATTCAGCCACCCAGAAAACTGCCTCCCTAACCAGAGTGCAAAAAAGAGATTACTGATGAGAATGAGAATACCAATGAGACTGAAAAAGAGGAGTTCAACTGTGTTGACATGAAGTAAAGTGCTTGCTTTCCAAATGATGATACTGCTAACTGGTAAGCACAGGATAGAGGTCGCAAGAGCTGGGATATAGCGTCTAAGCCAGATAGCTTGCAGGATATGAACCACCAGATGAAGAGCGAAAGCGACAAATCCGCCCAGCCAGATGAGGTAAAGTAGGCGAGTGTGGCAAATAAGAGCAAAGAACGAGACGAGGAGCACCACGACAAATTCCTCTGCCACAGCTAGCGCGAAACCTTCTGTAGATAAGCCTTTGTGGGTATTTAGAATGAAAGCAGCTTTTTTCGCTAGCAGTTTTTCGTTTCGCTCTATCCACGGCATGAAGCCGATGATTTCTTCCAAATAATGAAAAATGAATAGTAGCGGAAACAACCAGATAGTATCTTTCATTGAATGTCTCCTTGTTATTTTTTCCGATATTGACTAGGAGTTATTTGGTAATACTTTTTAAACTGACGATTGAAGTTAGAGAGATTGTTAAAGCCAGACTGTGTAGCAATTTCTAGGACGGGCAAGGTAGAGTGTTGCAAGAGTTCAGCCGCTTTTCGCAAGCGAAATTGAATCACGTATTCCATGCAAGATACCCCCAGATGTTTCTTAAAGAAATTCATAAAATGGGTATCGCTATAACCACAAATTTGAGCAAGCTGATCAATCGTGAGCTCCTCTTGATAATGACTACCGATGTAGTCAATAATGGTACGGATTTTTTCTTCCTTGCGATAGCCTTCTAAAGATTGCTCTTTTGAAATCACATAGCCATTTTCAAATAAGAGAAAAAAGAGTTGGTTGAGCTGGGCTTTGAGCTGAAATTCAAAATACTCTGTACGATAATAGCCTGTTTTCATGGCATCAAGTAAACACTGCCGAATGTCTGCATAGGCTGGCTGATTGGGCTTGATGACACGAACAAAATCCAGCTGACCATTATAAAGTGGCTGCAAATATTCAATACTAGCTTGATCCATCGCAGAATAGCCCATTAAGTCTAAATGAAAGTTAATCGCATCCATATAGTGGCGTTGATTTTCAATCGGGTGAATGGAGTGAAGAGCATTGGGACGAATCAGGATAATATCACCTGCCTCACTATTAAAGTAATCATAATCAATGTGGAACTGCGCAGTTCCTTCATGAACATAAACCAGCTCAACATCCGTATGCCAATGAAAGAGAATGTCCGGCTGACCGTTTTTTGTAATAGTTCGTGTGAGAGAATAAGGAGTGCCTTGATTTTTGTAAACGATATCTTTGTGTAATGTTCCCAGATCCATAAGTGTTGCCTCTTTCGTAGAATAATACCAATTTATAAGAGAATTGTGTTAGAAAATACTCTTGTCTAAGATTATAATATAATTAAGTGAAAAATAAAAGAGGTAAAAGTCATGAGTAAATTTCCGGCAGATTTTCTTTGGGGCGGTGCAACAGCTGCCAATCAATACGAAGGAGCTTACAATGTGGACGGGAAAGGTCTTTCGGTTCAAGATGTGACACCAAAAGGCGGCATGCCAGCTAAAGCAGGTGATCTCAATCCTTTGATTACAGATGAGCCAACAGCAGACAATCTCAAATTAGAAGGGATTGACTTTTATCATCGTTACAAAGAAGACATTGCCCTTTTTGCAGAAATGGGCTTCAAGGTCTATCGTACTTCCATTGCTTGGTCGCGGATTTTCCCAAATGGTGATGAAACGGAGCCAAATGAAGCAGGTCTAAAGTTTTATGATGACCTCTTTGATGAATTGGCAAAATATGGTATTGAGCCTTTAGTGACTTTGTCGCACTATGAAACACCGCTATACTTGGCACGCAAGTACAATGGTTGGGCAAATCGTGATTTGATTGGTTTTTATGAGCGCTATGTTCGCACTGTCTTTACTCGCTACAAAGACAAGGTGAAATATTGGTTGACCTTTAATGAAATCAACTCCGTTCTTCATGCACCATTTATGAGTGGAGGGATTGCAACACCAGTAGAAGAATTGTCCAAGCAAGACCTTTATCAAGCAGTTCATCACGAACTAGTGGCATCAGCTCTTGCAACGAAGATTGGGCATGAAATCAATCCAGACTTTAAGATTGGTTGTATGGTGCTAGCCATGCCAGCTTATCCGATGACGCCAAAACCAGAGGATGTACTGGCTGCCCGTGAGTTTGAAAATCAAAACTATCTCTTTTCAGATATTCATGCGCGTGGTAAATATCCAGCATATATGAACCGTTTCTTCAAGGAAAATGGAATTGAGATTCAATTTGCACCGGGTGATAAGAAATTGATGGCAGAACATACCGTGGACTTCATCTCCTTCTCTTATTATATGAGTGTGGTTCAAGCTCATGACCCAGAAAGTTATTCTTCTGGTCGTGGAAATGTTCTAGGTGGTCTGCAAAACCCTTATCTGGCAAGTTCTGAATGGGGTTGGCAAGTTGACCCAATTGGTCTGCGTCTAGTTCTCAATGCTTTCTATGACCGCTACCAGTTGCCACTCTTTATCGTAGAAAATGGTCTCGGTGCTAAAGATGTCTTGGTAGATGGTCCTAATGGTCCAACTGTTGAAGATGATTATCGTATTGATTATCTTAAACAACATTTGCAACAGGTCGGCGAAGCGATTGAAGATGGTGTTGAGCTCTGGGGCTATACCACTTGGGGCTGTATTGACCTCGTGTCTGCTTCAACAGCTCAGATGAGCAAGCGTTACGGATTTATCTATGTTGACCGAAACGACGATGGAACAGGGACTTTGGCTCGCTACAAGAAGAAATCATTTGACTGGTACAAAGAAGTCATTGCAACGAACGGAGAAAAACTCTATGAAGATTGAGCATGCAGCCCTTTATGTTCGAGATTTAGAAGGGGCGAAATGCTTCTTTGAAACATATTTTGAAGCAAAAAGTAATCAGCTCTACTATAATCAGAAAACAGGTTTTCAGTCTTACTTCCTCAGCTTTGACGAAGGAGCAAGATTGGAAATCATGACCCGAAAGGAAGGTTTAGCAGAGAACAACCAAGAACTTCTCTTTTTGGGCTATCATCATTTGGCTTTTAGTCTAGGAAGCAGAGAAAAGGTAGATGAATTGACAGCTAGGCTCCAAGCAGATGGTTATCAACTTTTAAGCGGTCCACGCCTGACAGGTGATGGTTACTATGAAAGCTGCATTCTGGGTTTAGAAGGCAATCTGATTGAGCTGACCGTATAATTGATAAATTTGCTCCTTATAAATAGAGAGTGGGACAGAAATCAATCATTCGAAGAATTTGATTTTTCAGCAAGTCCTAGTTTCTAGTTGCTGACCTAAAACAGCCTACTGGACCGTTTTATCCCACCTCCGCACAAGTTGGTTAGGATAGCCACTATCGCCGGTACAGCTAGGGATAAGGTTATCCAATTAACCACTGCATTTTGCAAGCTAAACGATAAATACATGAGGTTGGAAATTTTTGTCCCAACCTCCTTTTTTGTGTTAAACAAATGAACTGAAAGTTGTAACATAGATATCAGGCGAAAAATATCTCAGTGCCGCTCTCTGTTGTTTTTACCTTAAAAATTTGCCAAATAGAGAAATCATTTTGACTTTACTCTTTTTCAGTCGTATTTATTGCCAAAGGTCAAAAAAGACAAACCTCAAAAAGAAGTTTGTCTCGCGTTTTATAAGGATTCACTAAACAGTCATAAGATGTCGTCACGTACAACTTAATCCCAAAACTTTTTAGCGATTTCTTGACCTTGTTTGATTTTGGCCCATTGTTGTGGAATAGCTAGTTCATTGCCTGAATCGCAGGAAGCAAAACCGCATTGATGTGACAGCAGGAGACGATCCTTAGGAAGGATAGTGCTGGCTTGTTCTAATAAACGAAGTACACGTTCTTCATCATCTAGATCAGTTGTCTTACTAGAAAGAAGTCCAAGAACAACTTCAGCATCTTTATCTTTAAGAGAAGCAAGAGCCTTCAAATCACCAGATACATCACTGTCCCATTCTAAGAAAAAGCGGTCATAGTGTTGATCACGCAAGAATTTTTCCGCAATGGCTTCATAAGTTCCGCCTGATGCCGAACGGCTTTCATAATTTCCACGGCAGTTGTGTGTCCAAACTTTCAGTCCTAGCTGATGTCCATAATCAGCCACTTCGTTATTGATTGCAATGAATTCATCAGCTAAATCAGCCAGCGCAGCATTGCCATCAGCAAAAAACGAAGCAGGATTTGATTCGTCGAAAAGTTCCCAGAGGCAGTCGTCAAATTGAATGATTTCACCGCCATCTTCCTTATATTCTGCCAAGAATTCTTTGTAAGCCTTGATGAGACCGGTCTTTAATTCTTCATTTGTTTTGTAAACTTGATCATCGCCAGCCAGCCCGTCAAAGATAGCCAGTTCTGTATAAGCATGAGCAGGACCCCAAATGGTTAATTTTGTTTGCGTATCACCAGCTTCTTCCTTGAGCAGTTTGTAAATATCTAAAAAATGGTGATTTTTACCTGAAAGTGGCTGGCTAATGCGAATACCGATGTCTTTACGTGTTTCGTACTGCCCGCCATCATGATCTTGGAAAGTGTAACCGTGGTCTGCAATGTAACGTTCAATACCTTTAAGTCCCCAAATAAAATCTAAATGCCACATGGACTTAGAATATTCACCATCTGTCAAAATATCAATACCATTTGCCTTTTCATCAGCAATCACTTTTTTTATCGCTGCTATCTCTGTCTCATGATAACCAGGAAAATTATCGTAAAATGGATAGCGAATATCATCACGATGTTCGATTTTATTTTTGTAGGCAAGGAGGTTGGCTGGGCGAAGAAGAGAGCCAACGAGCTGGAATTTTGATTGTGTCATGTCAAAAGCCTCTTTCTAAATTTCTTACTTTTTATTGTACACAAGCTAAGCACTTTTGAAAAATAGTTAATTTAGAGGAAGGGATATAGTTTAAAACTATACCCGAAAAGACCAGTCCTTGCTTGAATACAATTGTTTCCTCTTCACCCCTCTTTTTGGTAAAATAAAAGAAAAAACTTTGTTTGCTATTTTGCTATTTTTTAAATGTGCTATAATCTTTTTGAAATAGGATGTAAATGTAGCCAATCCTGTCCTGCGTTATCCAAGTGGAATTACAGAAATGGTAAAAGGATAGTTGTACATCATGAAATAAATGAACGATGGGATTTGAATTTGAAATGAATGATTGTTAAAGGTGATAACATGCCAATTAAGATGATTGTGACTGATATGGATGGCACGCTCTTAGATGAAAAAGGGGAATTCGATCGAGGTCGGTTGAAAAATATATTGGATGAGCTGGACAAGCGGGAGATTCGGTTTGTGGTGGCAACGGGCAATGAAATTCACCGAATGCGCTTGCTATTTGTGGATTTGCTGGAGCGCGTGACCTTGATTGCCGCAAACGGTGCGCGGATTTTTGATAAAAATGAGATACTGCTAGGCACATGTTGGTCTCAAGACTTAGTTGTACAAGTCTTGTCTTACTTTGAAGGGAGAGAACGTGATGTGCACCTCGTTGTCACAGCTGAAAATGGTGCCTTTGTCAAAACGGGTACGGTTTTCCCTATGATTGAAAAAGTCATGACAGCAGAAATGGCGCAAGAATTTTACCGAAAGATAAACTTTGTTGAAACATTGCGTCCAGACGATTTCCCACAAGTTTTGAAAATGAGCATGGTGGTAAACGAGCAAGTAGCAGTTCAGGCTACTCGACAGCTCAATCAGGATTTTGCAGACACATTAAACGCAGTCACAAGCGGCTATGGAGCGATTGACATTTTGCAAAAAGGAATCCATAAAGCTTGGGGGTTGGAGCAATTGATGCAAAAATGGGAAATTCAAGAGCAAGAAATCATGGCCTTTGGAGATAGTGAAAATGACATTGAAATGCTGCAATTAGCAGGGATTTCCTATGCTATGGAGAATGCAGATCCTAAAACCAAGGCAGTTGCCAATCACCTTGCACCAGCAAATACAGAGGCGGGTGTCCTGACAGTATTAGAGAGCTATTTGAGCAAAGGAGAGAGTTAATGGCTGTCCAATTATTAGATGAATGGCTTTTGAATGAGCAAGAGCAGGTCAGACAAAAGTACCAAGATTTGAATCGTATATCCGTCAAAGATCCCGATGTACTTTTTCTGGGAGATTCTATCGTAGAGTATTTTCCATTACATGAGTTGTTAAAAACGTCAAAAACACTAATAAACCGTGGAATTCGAGGGTATCAATCCGATTTGTTGCTAGAGCATTTAGAATCTCTTTTATTTGGACAGGCAGTTGATAAGGTCTTTCTCCTCATCGGCACCAATGATATTGGCAAGGAAATCCCGCAGCAAGAAACAGTAAAAAATGTGGAAAATATCATCCAAACGATTACTAGGAATTATCCTCTTGCAGAAGTTTGTCTTTTATCTGTCCTACCAGTCAATGAAACTGCTACTTACAAAAAGCGCGTTCATCGAAGAAGCAATCGAAAAATTCAAAGTCTCAACCATGTCTATCAAGAGTTAGCTTCTGCTTATATGAGTGTGACCTTTGTGAATGTCTATGACAATCTGCTGAATGAAGCAGGACAATTAAAAGAAGCATTCACCACTGATGGACTGCATTTGACCGTTGCGGGATACCAAGTGTTGGCAGAGCGAATAGCAGAACAGTTATAATCTTTGAGTCAACTATAGATTAGCAATTTTGAACTCGTTTCAATAGATATAATACCAAAAAATTATTATTGTCATAAAAATTTAATGTTATATACTTTAACTCATATGATATAATGAAAAATAATTATAAAATGTTGAAGGAATAGTATGAGTACATTATTAGCTACAAGATTAAAAAGTAAGCGATTGGAATTAGGGTTATCTCAAAAAGAATTAGCAGAAGGGGTATGTGAGCAAGGTCAGATTAGTAGAATGGAAAAAGGCAAGTATATGCCTGGTTCGGATCTTTTATATTCATTATCAAAAAAAATGAATGTAACAATGAACTATTTTTTTGATGATAGTGTACTTGGTGAGACATCTAAGTTGGTACAATTCAAAGAGCTGGTAGAATCCTTTCTAGTAAAGCGTGAGTATGATTCATTAAAATATTTATACAGTTTAGAAGTTGATAAACAACATAGATTGCCATTATCAGACCAAAATTATCTTGAATGGATAGGGGCAATTGTTTCATTTCATTGTGATAATAAAAGAGAAGAGGCTATTAAAAAATTAGAACAAATGCTTGTGCGATTAAATAAAGATGAGTTAATGTACCTTCGTATCTCTAATACCTTGCTTAATTTCTTTTTAGAAGAAAAAAATAATGATGAATTTGAAAAATGTTATCAAGCAGTACTACCTAAATTTCAAAGTATTGACTTTACTCATATAATAGAGTTGAAAATTTATATTAAAATTAGATATAATTTTTGTCGCTATCTTTGGAAAAGCTCTCAGATTGAAAAGGGAATAGAGGAAACGCTTGATGTTATTGAAAAATGTAATGAATACAGTTGTAGTTATTTATTAGCAGATTTATACTGTATATTAGCAAATATTAGCGAGGATTTTTCTAGTCAAAGTATTGTAAAACAATATTTTACGCTTTCGCAAGTATTATATAAACTAAGCGGCAATGAAAAAATGGCATTGACGCTTGAAAAGTATCTTCGTGATAATTTTCAAAAAGTGTAAGTTAAAGATAAATTGTAGAAAAACACGAATAATCTTATGTCCAGTTAATTATGGGGATAATTTTATTCGTGTTTTATTTTTGAAACTGCTACCTTAAAACTAAGGGAATATATCCAAGCGCAGAAGATAATTATAGTTATAATTATAAAAAAAATGACTATTTTTATAAAAATCTATTGAAATAGTTTATTCAAAGGTATATAATGTGTACCTAGAAAGGAGATTTAATTCTGTTAAAAATATGAAGAATGTTATCAAAAATTTTTTGTTTCTATCAGGAATATGAGAATAAAGAAATTGTTACAAATAAATTACAAATATTTCTAAAATATGTTGATTTTTACAAAACAAAGTTATATAATGACTTTGGAATTTAAAGATTCCTGAAAAAGAAAGGAAATACAATGAAAAAATCATATAAATTAGCAAGTGTAACCATGTTGTGCTCTATGCTCTTACTTGGTGCTTGTCATAAAAACGAAGTCAAAAGTGGGACAAATGGACATTCAGTAAAAACAACGAAAACAACAAAAAGTAGTAGCTCTAAAAAGACAAAAGCTTCTCAAAATAACAAAACGTCTACTAATGATAATAAAATAACTGATAAAGAGCAAGACAATTCGGTTACAAATGCTCAATCATCAGAGATTAGTAATTCAAATAGCCAAAATAGTGCAAGTAGTCAGCAATCTTCGACTCCTTCAATTGTTCAATCTCAAGGAGGAGGTACTCAAGTGACCTCTGGGACTCTTGAACTGTACCAAGACACGCCAGTTTATGCTTCACCAGATAAATCAAGCGAAGTTGCCTATACTTATCCTAAAGGAAATGTTGATTGGGATCAGTATGTTTTTGAAAACGGTGAAAATTGGTATAGTTTTGTAGTTTCTAATGGAACAGAGCCTAAGCGTTACTACATAGCCTATTCAGATGTAAAACACTAAGGATATTGTTGACTTTTCCTCCTCAGGTAATAGAAATATTACAAATAAACCACAAGTGTTTCTATAATATGTCTATTTTTACAAAATAAAACTGTATAATGATCTTGGAATTTAAAGATTCCTGCAGGCATAGCTGATCCTATTACAGGAAATGTCTCTAATACAGATCGTATTTTGATTGGGCAAGATGAAAATGCCAATGCACATCCCTTTTATAGAAATTAAGATGATAAACATAAATTAGAAAGTAGGACAAGTGATGAAAAAAAGAATGTTTGATCACGAAGAACAACGTTTTTCCATTCGTAAATATTCGTGCGGTGCGGCTTCTGTTTTGATTGGATGTGTCCTCTTTATGGGCGGTCAAACCGTGTTAGCTGATGAACAAGCCACGACTGGAACAGTACCAGAAGCGGCTCAAGTTGGCACAGTAAATAAGACTCAAAACACAATTGAATCAACTGATGTGTCTTCTCAATCAGCAGCAACTCAAAAAGAAACTGCTGTAACAACAACTGCGCCAACTAGTTCTTCAGCGGATAAAGCTGTTTCTGTAGCTACAGAGACGACACTTTCTCAAACAACGACTGTTGATGCGGCGACACAGACAGAAGACGAAACAACAAATTCATCTGTTGATGCAACAACAGACACAGCTACCCCTTCAACAACTGCAAAAATTGAAAAGAGTCCTGTCGAAAAAGAAGCAGGAAAAGAAGAAATTGATGTTGCGAAATTGATGGATAAAACGCAAACAGCGCACGAAGCACGTCTGGCAGAATCCAAAGTAGCGCAAAGTGTACCTTCTTTACCAAGTCAGGGCTATTACACTTATACGAAACGTACGGAAGTGAAGAATGAACCAAAAGCAAGTGCAGCATTGCAATTTTATGTGAATGCGGGGGATCGCGTTTTTTACGACCAAGTTTTGATTGCAGATGGATACCAATGGCTAAGTTACCGCTCTTATAGTGGAGCTCGTCGCTATGCGGCTATTAATAAGTTGGTAACAGAACTAGTTCAACCTGCAAAGCCAACACCTTCTTCAACAGGAACACTCCCTTCTAGAGGAAGATATACTTTCTCTGGAACGGCAGAGGTTAAGAATGAAGCCAAATGGTCAGCTCCGACACAATTTACTTTTAATAGAGGCGACAGTGTCTACTATGATAAAGTGCTGGAAAATGATGGCTATCAATGGATTAGCTATGTTTCATATAGCGGTGTTCGTCGTTATGCGGCTGTGACAAAATTAGCTCAGTCAGAGTCTAAAAAACCAGCTCAAAATAAGGTGACAGGTACGATTCACATTGAAAATAAGACCTCGCAAGGCTTTGATGTGGTGGTGACAAATGTCAGCTCGACCAAGGGTGTGAAGACAGTGAAGTTGCCTATTTGGTCCAGTCAAGGCGGTCAAGATGACATCATTTGGTACGATGCCGCTAAGCAAAATGACGGCACCTACAAGTTGAGTGTGGACATTCGTCGCCATAAAAACAACTATGGTGACTACAACGTGCACATGTATTACGTTCAGTCAGATGGCAGCTTGCAAGGTGTAACGGGTACAACGACCAAGGTGGAAGAACCCAAATACAGCGTAACAGGTACTATTAACATTCAAAATAAGACATCTCAAGGCTTTGATGTCCTGATTACAAATGTGTCAGACAGCAATGGAATTTCTAGAGTGAAAGTTCCTATCTGGACAGATAAGGATGGTCAAGACGATATTATTTGGTATGATGCCACTAAGCAAAGTGATGGAAATTATAAAGTTTCTGTCAATGTTGACAAGCACAAGGGTGAACGTGGCACCTATAATATTCATCTTTACTACATTGAATCAAACGGTAAAGTAAGAGGTGTTAGCGGCACTAAGACAAGTGTAGCTGAGCCAAGTTCTGCGAGAGAAATCATTCCGTCTCAAGGAGTTTATACTTTTAAAAAAGAGGTTGAAGTCAAAAATAGTCCCGCAATGGCAGCTAAGACTGAATTTACCTTTGCAAAAGGAGAACGGATTCGCTATGATAAGGTATTAGACGCAGATCATCATCAATGGATTAGTTATGTTAGCTACAGTGGTACACGTCGTTATATCCCAATTGCAACCTTAACAAATGAAGAAGCTTCCAAACCTGTTCAGGTGACTGGTACGATTCACATTGAGAATAAAACTTCGCAAGGTTTTGATGTGGTGGTGACAAATGTCAGCTCGACCAAGGGTGTGAAGACAGTGAAGTTGCCTATTTGGTCCAGCCAAGGCGGTCAAGATGACATCATCTGGTACGACGCTGCTAAGCAAAATGACGGCACCTACAAGTTGAGTGTAGACATTCGTCGCCATAAAAATAACTATGGTGACTACAACGTGCACATGTATTACGTTCAGTCAGACGGCAGCTTGCAAGGTGTGACGGGTACCACGACTAAGGTAGAAGAGCCAAAATATAGTGTGACTGGCACGATTCACATTGAGAATAAAACTTTGCAAGGTTTTGATGTGGTAGTGACAAATGTCAGCTCCACCAAGGGTGTAAAGACAGTGAAGTTGCCTGTTTGGTCTAGTCAAGGCGGTCAAGATGATGTGATCTGGTACGATGCAGCCAAGCAAACAGACGGCACTTACAAGTTGAGTGTGGATATTCGCCGCCATAAAAACAATCGTGGCGAGTACAACATTCACATGTATTACATTCAGTCAGACGGTAGCTTGCAAGGTGTAACGGGTACAACGACCAAGGTGGAAGGCTCTCAAACGGGTGCAAAAGAAGTACAATATAATGGCTCTTACTACTTTATCCAAGGTAAATATGATGAAATTGTAGTAGCAAATAAAAAGCATCCGATGGCTGCTAACTACAATCCTGGTGAAAATCTAACTGCAAAAGCTGCTTTCCTTCGATTAAGAAATGATATGATTGCGAAAGGCTATAATGTTGGATATGCTTATAGTGGCTTCAGAACTTATGATTATCAAAAAGTTTTGTATCAAAATTATGTGAATAAAGATGGACAAGCTGCTGCGGATCGTTACTCTGCACGTCCCGGTTATAGTGAGCACCAAACAGGTCTTGTCTTTGATTTAACGGATAAAGCGGGCAATCTTTTAGAGGATACTGCTGCAAGTAATTGGTTGAAGAACAATGCACATCACTACGGTTTTGTAGTCCGTTACCAACCAGGGAAAGAAGCTTCGACAGGATACATGCCAGAAGCATGGCATATTCGTTACATCGGTAAGGAAGCTGATGAAGTTTATCATTCTGGTTTGAGTTTAGAGGAATATTATGGCTTTGAAGGTGGAGATTACGCTTCATCAGTAACCCCGTCAAAACCAACAACTCCGTCTCCCCAAACACCCTCTATCCCTGCTCAAGGTGTATATCGTTTTACAAAACGCTCCTCTATCAAAGCAGAAGCTAGAATGTCAGCCCCTGAATTGGCTTATTATGATGCCGGGCAATCGGTCACTTATGATAAGGTTTTGAATGCAGATGGCGCGACATGGATTTCTTACATTGCTTTTAGTGGCAACAGACGATATATTGCTATCAGCTGATTCAGCAATCTATAAAGCGAGTTTGGCTTTATTGCCAGACTCGTTTTTTTCTATTTACTAAGAAACTAGTGCAAGCAAATGCTAATAATTGGATAGATTAAGTAGTAGTTTCATAAACTTTTTAGCTATTTTCTTAACAACGTAAGGTATTCTGTAGCATGTCCTCTTCCTCTAAAGCATTGATGTGTTAGTTCATTTTCTACCAAAATGCAGAGCTGTAGTTTCTTTATGGAATTTGAAATCACGATGCAAATATAAAAAGTGATTTTCTCGTCAGCAAGATTTACGACAATGCGATAACAAAAACAATTTCTTAAAAAATTCATGATGATTGTCTTTTGAAATTTATACGCCTCTGGATAAATAGATTCCAATTTTGTGAAAATGCAAACAATATGAAAATATAGTTGAAATTTTTCTGCCCAATAAACTTTATTTCAAGCCTTTTCTGAAATCTATTATAAAATACATTGCAGAATTTTGAAAAATTTAGATATTTTGTTATGTAATAGTTATCAAAGATCTATGAGCATATCCTTATACAAGTTCAGAAAAACGTGATAAATTGGTAGAGTAAAGTTTATTAAAACGTTTTCATGATATTGTCTGAAAATTGTTTTACTGAACAAGAAAACATATATTGAAGGAGAGTTATGATGACTCAAGGGAAAATCACTGCTTCTGCAGCAATGCTCAACGTTTTGAAAACATGGGGTGTGGATACCATCTACGGTATCCCTTCTGGAACCCTCAGCTCACTCATGGATGCTTTGGCTGAAGACAAAGACATCCGCTTTCTGCAGGTGCGTCACGAAGAAACCGGTGCTCTGGCTGCGGTTATGCAAGCAAAATGGGGCGGTTCTATCGGGGTAGCTGTCGGCTCAGGCGGACCAGGTGCCACTCACTTGATCAACGGTGTTTACGATGCAGCTATGGACAATACGCCATTTCTGGCGATTCTGGGCTCTCGTCCAGTCAATGAGCTCAATATGGATGCCTTCCAAGAGCTCAACCAAAATCCAATGTACAATGGTATTGCGGTCTACAACAAGCGCGTGGCTTACGCAGCGCAATTGCCAAAAGTCATCGACGAAGCCTGCCGTGCTGCTGTTTCTAAAAAAGGTCCAGCTGTAGTGGAAATCCCTGTAAACTTTGGTTTTGAAGAAATCGATGCGGACTCTTACTATGGATCAGGCTCCTACGAGCGCAAATTTATCGCGCCAACCCTCAACCAAACTGAGATTGACAAGGCTGTTGAAATCCTCAACAATGCTGAACGCCCAGTCATTTATGCTGGTTTCGGTGGTGTCGGTGCTGGTGATGTCATCACAGAATTGTCTCGTAAGATCAAAGCACCAATCATCACAACTGGTAAAAACTTTGAAGCCTTTGAATGGAACTACGAAGGATTGACTGGTTCTGCTTACCGTGTTGGTTGGAAACCAGCCAACGAAGTAGTCTTTGAAGCAGACACAGTTCTCTTCCTTGGATCAAACTTCCCATTTGCAGAAGTTTATGAAGCTTTCAAGAACACTGAAAAATTCATCCAAGTGGACATCGATCCTTACAAGCTGGGCAAACGCCATGCTCTTGATGCTTCTATCCTTGGTGATGCTGGTCAAGCCGCTAAAGCTATCCTTGACAAGGTAAACCCAGTTGAGTCTACTCCATGGTGGCGTGCTAACGTCAAGAACAACCAAAACTGGCGTGATTACATGAACAAGCTTGAAGGTAAAACTGACGGCGAATTGCAATTGTACCAAGTCTATAATGCTATCAACAAGTACGCTGATGAGAATGCTATCTACTCTATCGATGTCGGTAACTCTACTCAAACATCAACTCGTCACCTCCACATGACACCTAAGAACATGTGGCGGACATCTCCACTCTTTGCGACCATGGGAATTGCCTTGCCTGGTGGAATCGCTGCTAAGAAAGATAACCCAGATCGCCAAGTATGGAACATCATGGGCGACGGTGCCTTCAACATGTGCTACCCAGATGTGATCACCAACGTTCAATACGACCTTCCAGTCATCAATGTTGTCTTCTCAAATGCTGAGTACGCCTTCATCAAGAACAAATATGAAGATACTAACAAACACTTGTTTGGTGTGGACTTTACTAATCCTGACTATGCGAAAATTGCAGAAGCACAAGGTGCAGTTGGCTTTACAGTAGACCGTATCGAAGACATCGATGCTGTTGTCGCAGAAGCTGTGAAACTTAATAAAGAAGGTAAAACAGTTGTTATTGATGCTCGTATCACACAAGATCGTCCATTGCCAGTAGAGGTATTGGAATTGGATCCAAAACAACACTCTGAAGAAGCAATAAAAGCATTCAAAGAAAAATACGAAGCTCAAGAACTGGTGCCATTCCGCCTCTTCTTGGAAGAAGAAGGATTGCAATCACGCGCGATTAAATAATCCCTCTAAGAAAAAATTGTTATTTAAAAGAGTTTGGGACAAAAAGATTTTAATTTTTAAAAATCTTAATTATTAAGCCCTTCTAATCTATAATTAAATGCGAAAAGCGAACAAAGCAGAATTCTGATTATCAGAAAACTAGTTTTGTTCGCTTTTTATATTTGAGGTCGGACTTTTGTCCCAGCCTCTTTTAAATTGCGTATTAAGCTCTCGAGACAACATATATTCATATGTTTTTAGAATAGTGATATAATAGACTTATGGTATATTAAAAATTTGCCTGGAAAATTTTATTTATGGTAAAATAAGGTCAATAGTGAAATTAAAAAGGAGATTAACATGGATATGGACGGGAAAGCGATAGTAACTAGTGTAGCAACTGATATAGTAAAGAGTGGAATTACTTTAGGTTGGGAGAAAATTAAAACTTATTTTAAAGATCTTGATGCTAGTGCAGATATTGAATATAGAACAGCATATGAAGATTATCTAAAAAATACAAAGGACAGATATGGTAAAATAAAAACTATTATTTATAGGAGAGAAAGAAAAGATCTATACTCTTTTTATGAAGCTACAGGTATATCTTATGCAGGTCAAACACTCTCTTCTTCTAATATTAATAATTTATTAGAAATTGATAGTAAAATTTTAGTTACAGGAACTGGTGGAATTGGTAAGTCAATATTGTTTAAACATCTTTTTTTAAATTCGATGGAAGTTACAAATTTTATTCCAGTATTTATCGAATTAAGAAGTTTGAATACTTTAGAGAATAAAGAATTAAATATTTCAAATTTAATATTTAAAACTTTGGTATCAAATGGATTTAGGTTGGAAAGAAAGTATTTTGACGATAGCTTAGAACAAGGTGCTTACATAATTTTTTTAGATGGATTTGATGAAATTCACCATGATAAGAAATCTTCTATTACTGAAGAAATTAAGGTGTTCTGTGAAATGTATGCCTCAAACCAAGTTTTTGTTTCCTCTAGACCATCAACAGAATTTATAGGATGGTCAGATTTTAGTGAGTTTGAGTCATTACCATTAACTAAAGAACAAGCGTTGAGTCTAATTAATAAGATTGATTTTGATGAAACGGCAAAATCAATATTTTCTGAGGAATTAGAGAAGAAATTATATGAAAAATATAAATCATTTGCTTCTAATCCTTTATTATTGACAATTATGTTATTAACATTCCAAAAACATGCTTCAATTCCTGAGCGTTTAAATGATTTTTACGAGGAGGCATTTGTAACTCTATTTAATGTACATGATGCTACGAAAGATTCATTTGTAAGAGATATACGAAGTGGTTTAAGTTGTGAGGATTTTAAACTTGTATTCTCCTACATTTGCTTTAAATCGTACTTTAAAGGAGAATATGAATTTTCCGAAACAAGACTACATGAACTAATAAATAGTGCGAAAGAAAAATTCAAAGATAAATTTAGTTTTAATGTAGATGATTTTCAGGAAGATTTAGTCCATTCTGTCTGTATGCTTGTAAAAGAAGGACTAGAGTATAGATTCTCTCATCGATCTTTTCAAGAATATTTTTCAGCATGGTATACTTGTAAATTACCTGATACTACCCAAGAAAAACTTTTAGATGGATGGCTTAGAGAATCATCAACAATTCAAACAGACTCATATTTTTATATGTTGTTTGATTTACAAAGTGAGAAAGTGAACTCCATTATTCTAAAACCTGTTATGGAAAATATTATTAGCCTCTATGAAAAAGAAGGTATACTCTCTTTTTTAAAAACATTATTTGATAAATTTTCTATTAAAAATCAGGAAGAAAATGAACAATATCATAGCGCTTTGTATATTAAAGATATGTATTTATGTAATGGTCTGAGACTGTTAATTCTATTGAATAAATATCAGAGCGATAGAAAGGATTTTGTTTCAAAAGAAGATTATGAGACTTTTAATTCTAAAATAGGAGATGGTATTCCTTATATGACGATAGATTCAGGGATAGAGCTATTTGGTGAAGAAAAATTTGCGAATATGTTTTCTTGGCTTTCAAATCAAGTTGAGTTTATTAATAATATTTATGCAACTACAAAGAACTTGAAAACCAAAAAGCGAAAGGTATCTAGTATTATAGAGGAACTATAAGTATCCTTTTAATTATATTTTAAGATCGGAGCAATCCGGTCTTTTTCTTTGTCTTCTTACTTATCACAAGATTGTGATAGTTTACATCTTTATAACAAAGGGATAAAAGGGCTTGATTGTTTTGCTCACTCAGTATAAAATATAAACCTAAAAATGAAAGAGGTTTTGAAAATGAATGAAAGACAAATGAAAACGCTGGGTTGGATTGCAACTTTTATGTCTGTTATGATGTATGTGTCCTACATTCCACAAATCATGAACAACCTAGCGGGTCAAAAAGGGAATTTTATCCAACCCTTGGTTGCAGCCATTAACTGTAGCCTTTGGGTCTACTACGGCTTGTTCAAAAAAGAAAGAGATATTCCGCTTGCAGCAGCAAATGCACCGGGAATCATTTTCGGTCTGGTGACGGCCATCACGGCTTTGATTTAAAAGGAACAGAGGGGACTGGTTTTCAGTCTTCTTTTTCTGTTTCAGGGGAGGCTATTTGCTTTTTTCGAGAGGATAATTTTTAAAAAAACTATCTGATTAACTAAAATAGTAGAATAGTATCATTATTCCGCAGTATTTCACAAGTAAAGGTCTGGATATTGGAGTATAATATAAGTAAATGAAGTAGTAAAATAAGAAAGTGAGTAGAGATATGACAGAAAAATTGACTTTTCCAGATGGATTTTTATGGGGCGGAGCGACCGCTGCGAACCAATGTGAAGGTGCCTATGATGTTGATGGTAGAGGTCTTGCAAATGTCGATGTGGTGCCGATTGGTGCGGATCGTTTCCCGATTATTGCTGGTAAGAAAAAGATGTTTGACTTTGAGGATGGCTATTTCTATCCGGCAAAAGAGTCCATTGATATGTACCACCATTTTAAAGAAGATATTGCGCTTTTTGGCGAAATGGGCTTTAAGACTTATCGGATCTCCATTGCTTGGTCTCGGATTTTTCCAAAGGGAGATGAGCTAGAACCTAACGAAGCAGGCTTGAAATTTTACGAAGATCTCTTTAAGGAATGCCACAAGTATGGCATCGAGCCTCTGGTGACCATCACCCACTTTGACTGTCCTATGCACTTGATTGAGGAATACGGAGGCTGGCGCAGCCGCAAAATGCTGGAATTTTACGAGCGTCTCTGCCGCACTCTTTTTACCCGCTACAAGGGGCTAGTCAAATACTGGTTGACTTTCAATGAAATCAATATGATTCTCCATGCACCGTTTATGGGAGCAGGACTTTACTTTGAAGAAGGGGAAAATGAAGAGCAGGTCAAATACCAAGCAGCTCATCATGAATTGGTAGCGTCAGCTATTGCGACCAAGTTGGCACATGAGATTGACCCTGAAAATAAGGTTGGCTGCATGCTGGCAGCTGGTCAGTATTATCCAAATACAGCCAATCCAGCAGATTACTGGGCAGCTTTGCAGGAAGATCGAGAAAGCTATTTCTTCATTGATGTCCAGTCCAGAGGAGAATATCCAAACTATGCTAAGAAGAAATGGGAGCGTCTGGGTATTGAAGTTGAAATGACAAAAGAAGACCTAGACTTGCTCAAGACCTATACGGTGGATTTCATTTCCTTCTCTTATTATTCCAGCCGGGTGGCTTCTGGTGATCCAAAGGTCAATGAAAAAACTGCCGGAAATATCTTTGCCTCGCTTAAGAATCCTTACCTAGAAGCTTCTGAGTGGGGCTGGCAGATTGACCCGCTGGGCTTGCGAATTACTCTTAACGTCATCTGGGATCGCTATCAAAAACCCATGTTTATCGTGGAAAACGGTCTGGGAGCAGTTGATACACCGGATGAAAATGGCTATGTCGAAGATGACTACCGCATTGACTACCTAGCTGCCCATATCAAGGCGATGCGTGATGCAATCAATGTAGACGGCGTAGAACTTCTAGGATACACCACTTGGGGCTGTATCGACCTAGTGTCAGCCGGTACTGGCGAGATGAAAAAACGTTATGGCTTCATCTATGTTGACCGTGACAACGATGGAAACGGCACACTTAAACGTTCCAGGAAGAAATCCTTTGACTGGTATAAAGAAGTCATTGCGACTAATGGGGCAAGTGTGAAATAGAGCAATTGGGGCGTGAGACAAAATTTAAAATCATTTTAATCGGCTCTCTTATTTCAAGAATTCGGTGAAAGTGGGGCAGAAATCAGTAGCTTCGTAGAAACTTGATTTCGTCATTCCACTCTCTTTTTTGCTTTCCGTTGACTTCCGTCTTTTTCCTTGTTACACTATGGATAAGAGATTTTGCTGGAAATGGATGTAATATGGCTACTATTTTAATCATCGAAGATAATAACGATATTCATGATATTTTAAAAGATTTGTTTCAAGCTGAACATAGAGTTTTTTCAGCATATTCTGGAACGGAAGGACTTCTTGTTTTTGCGCAGGAAAAGATTGATTTGGTGCTGTTGGATATTATGCTGCCAGGGAAAAACGGTGATCAGGTCTTGGCAGAAATTCGCAAAAGCAGTCAGATTCCGGTGGTCATGCTGACAGCTTTGGGTGAGAAATCGCTGGTCAGTCAATATTTGTTGGATGGTGCCAATGACTATATTGTCAAACCGTTCGATCTGGATGAGGTTTTTGCACGTGTGACCGTGCAGCTTCGTAACCACCTTTTACAAGAGCAAGCAACAGAAATTCAAGGGATAAAAAATATCCGTCTTTCACCAGACACATTTGAAGTGGTCAATGGAGAAAAGCGAGTTCGTTTAGGCAAGAAAGAGTATCAGATACTTCAAACCTTGCTTCATCATCCGAAGAAAATTTACACAAAAGAAGAACTGTTTGAGTTGATTTGGGAAGAGGCATATTTTCCGGGAGATAATACGCTCAACACTCATCTAAGCAATCTTCGTAAGAAATTGGCACAAGTAGATGATTCGGAAGAATATATCGAAACGATTTGGGGACTGGGTGTACGGCTTAAGGAGGACTGAGAATGCTTGAATTTATACTAATTATGTTCATCGGTCTGCTCGGGGTCTTGCTCGTGCGTTATCATGTTGCGGTTCGTAATTTTTCACAGCAGATTCGTGAGAAACGGGAAACTGGTAGTCAGATACGCTTAACACCTCAATATCATGGTCAAACAATTATTGAGGTGGCAAATGAAGTGGAAAAACTCTTTCAAGAAGTAGAACAAACACGTTTTATTGCTCGCCAGGAGAAGAAAACTTTGGATATGGCTATTAGCAATATTGCTCACGATATTCGCACACCCTTGACCATCGCTAGCGGTTATACCCAACAGCTTATAAAGGAAAAAGAAGAAAATAAACAGCTGTTGAAAATTGCGACCAATCTGTCCGTTGTTTCCAATCGTTTGGAAGCGCTCATGGAATATCGTCGTCTTATGGAAGGGGCTGTTCGGCCGCAGTTTCGACAAATAGATATTTCCAAACTGGTTGCAAAGCAAATGCTTCCTTTTTATGATGCCTTTCAAAAGCAAGGAATTGAATTGCAAGTAAATTTGCAGGAGGGGTTAGTAATAAAGACAGATCCAGAAATTTTGGAGCGAATTGTCCAAAATATGTTGAGCAATGTCCTCAAGCATGGAAAGGAAACTGCCCAGCTATCTTTAATCCGAAAAGATGCGGCTATTCTTTTAAGTGTAAAAAATATAGTCCGTCAGCCAATTCAGCATTTGGAAAAATTAACCAATCGCTTTTATTCTGAAAATCTCTCTAGCACGGAAGAATCCTCTGGTTTAGGACTTTATATCACTCAACAACTGGTAGATATTCTTGGCGGTGATTTAACCATGAAAGCTGAAGGAGAATGGTTTGGATTGCTTATCCGTTTGTGAATATTTTATACAAAAAAACAGCTAATCATTTGACTAGCTGTTTTCTTTTGTTATAAATCTTTTCTTTTAAACACTTGCAAACCACTAAATGCAAAAAGAAGTGTGATGAGAAGAGCGATGGTTATGGTTTTGAAGACCATATCCTGTTTAGAAACCATGTCAAAATAGAATTGCATGTTCAAGTATTTTAACCAGTCAATATCTGGATAAAAGGCAGTTGGCAGACTTAGCAGGGAAACACCGATCAAATAAGTGAAAATAGCAGCTATAATAGAGTTGGTAGCATACAGTACGAAAGAAACAAGGCTGACCCAAGCTAGGGTACAAATAAATTGAACTCCTATCGTAATGAGAAAATTAGAAAGAAAATGTTTGGGTGCGGTTCCCATACCATTGATGAGCGTAGCTGGAATAAATGAGGAATAGGTTAGAATCAATTGAAGTACGATGAGAGTTGCCAGAACAAGGAATTTAGATAAATAGAATTCTGGCCGTGAAATACCACTAGTAATAGAATTTTTATATAATTTCTGAGTGAGATCAATTCCAATCAATAAAACAACAAGGATAATAATAAAAATAATGGTATTACTAAGATTATCAGAGGTTTTAGTGATAGCCTCAAAGCCAGTCCAGCCTCCGTTATCACCCAGTTTTTCAAAAGCTTTTGTATCTGTATGAACTCCGATACTTCCCACAACACCGTAGAGCACACCTAATAAGAGTGTGATGATAAAAAGGATTTCTGTAATCCAAAAACCTTTTGAACGAAAAAGACGATAAAAGTCTGCTTGAATAATATGAAACATGATAAACCTCCCTCTATTCTACTAGATCTGTAAAGTATTTTTCTAAATCTTGACGAGCATAGTAGATTTCATTGATAGCAATATTCGCCTTTCCTAGCTCTTGAATAATCTTGTTGATTTCATGCGAATGAGTAAAAATATGCAGCTCGTCTGTTGCATTTACAACTTTGAGGCGGTAGCCTAGTTGATCGTGAAGAATTTTGCTTGCTTCAGCAAGATTATTTGTTTTCAAAACGATATAATCTTCATTTTCTTCTTCAAATTCTGCTTTCGTGATTTCTTTGATAAGTTGACCGTTTTCGATAATGCCGAATTTTGTAGCAACTAGGTATAGCTCGCTTAAAATATGACTGGAAATGATGAAGGTCATATTTAATTCTTCATTGAGACGTTGCACCAACTGGCGGAATTCTTTGATTCCGACAGGGTCAAGCCCGTTAATCGGTTCATCCAAAATCATCAAATCTGGTTTTGACAGAAGAGCAATGGCAATGCCCAAGCGCTGTTTCATTCCAAGAGAAAAATCTCGGAATTTTTTCTTGCCAGTATTGGTCAAGCCCACGTAAGAGAGAGTTTCTTGGATAACCTTATCCGCATTTGGGATATGCCGTATCTTGCAACAATAGTTTAAGTTTTCATAGGCCGTCAAGTGATTGTAAGCAGCGGGTGCTTCAATGACAGAACCAACTCGCTTGAGAGCGTGCGTCCATTCGGAGTTATTAGAAGAGCCAAAGAGAGCGACCGTACCGCTATTGGGCTGAATCAGCTGGGTAATCACTTTGATAAGCGTTGTCTTACCAGCTCCATTTTTCCCAATTAGCCCGTAAATTTCTCCTTGCTTCACAGTGAGACTGACATCATCCAAAGCGAGTTGTTGTCCAAATCTCTTGCTGATGTGTTTCACATTTACAACAGTTTCCATAACATGACCTCCATTTTTTCTATCGTAGAGTTCTCCCTCTTTTCACTATTTAGTATACAAAATGCTTGTCAAATAAGTCTCAAGCAATTCTCAAATATTTCTAAAATTTAAAAAATCTGAGAAAACCTCAGATTTCACAATTTTGTAGGATAAATCTTTCAATCATAGTGGCCATTTCTTGAGGATGGTCTGTGTTAAGTGTATGATTTCCACCTGAAAGTGTCACAAAATCTGCTTGGGGTAAAGCTGCAGCTAATTTTTTAGAGGAAGGCAGGTTAGGCCAATCTTTGCTGCCACAGATGATGAGGCTGGGAAGTTGTATTGCACTTAATTGACTTGATAAATCTAAATTTTTCAAGTCTTTTAACAGGCCAACAAAAGATTTTTTATGAAGCCCCTCTTTTTTGAATAGGGAGTCTGGTAGGCAAGAGAAGATAACCAGCTGGAGTTTATAGAGTAGATTGGAGCTTAGTTTATATTGAGTTCCTGATAAAACGAGTGCTTGGAGCTGAGGAAATTGTTGCCCCACCTTTAAGGCAAGAGTTCCACCGAGGGACAATCCAACTAGAACAAATGGTTCGTTGATGGCTTGAAGTTCCTGACAAAGGTGTTGTTCTAGCTGAGAGACTGTAATGATGTTGTTATTTGTGTAAAAGAGGTCTAAAGCCTCGGTGTCATATTGTGGCAGAAGTTCACGGACTTTATCCCAAGAGTGTTTATCCTGTCCAAGACCGTGTAAAAAAATGATTTTCATGAGTGATTCCTTTTTATTTTCAACAAAAGAAATGGGAACGATTGTAAGAGTAAACCTATTAAAATCTATCATAAATTGGATTACTTGATATCATTATAGCATAAAGAAGGTGCTTGTGTTGCGATAGAATTAGACGATGACCGACTTTAAGTGGATAAAAAGACCTTCTAAAAAATAAAATTGATTGTAGTGTTTTTTGTATCAAATTCCTACTTTGGGATAAAAAGGGTTAGATTGATAAGGAGGAAAATCAAGAAGCAAGCAAGGGTAGTGCTTTTTGGTGTTTCTAAATGTCGGTAATAGCTTCGTTTGACAGTCTCATCAAAGCCGTGTGCATACATAGCTTCTACATAGGAATCTCGCCAGTTGAAAGCGATAAAAATTGCTTTGATATAAAAGATTGGCGACCAGAAATGTAAGGTTTTGCCTCGCAAAAGACTGGCTTCGCGAACAGCTTGGATTTCTTTTTGAATAACTGGAATAGCGTTTAAGACAACGAGCAGCCCGTAGGTAAAATGACCCGGAAGTCCTTTTTGATGCCAGTAGCGCAAGAGTTGATTGAGATTGACGCCGTATAAAAAGGTCATTCCCAGAGCTGCTAAAGCAAAAGAACGTGTAAAAAGAACAATCGCTTGACTTTTGTCACCGTGAAGCTGAATAGCCCAGAAATTTGCTAACGCCGGAAGTAATGGCAGAAGGAACACCCAGAGAATACCCCACCATTTCCTAATATAAATAAGGTAGATAAGTGTTCCTGCGACAATAGCGCAGTTGAGCCATGTTGAGCGGACAAAGGAGATTTCTAACGTCAAGGCAATGAGAAGGAGCAAGAGTGCTAGGACATTTGTTTCTTCTTTTTTCATAGCGCTCTCCTTTCTGTCAACCCGTGAGACGTCAACTCTACCAAATAATCACTAATACCGTCTAATGGCTCTAAGCGATGAGAAATGATAATAAAGCTCTGTTGTGCAGCTTTTTCTCTGATCCAATTAGCAAAAAAATCACAGGCTTTTTTATCTAAGCCAGTAAAGGGTTCGTCCATGAGTATGACAGGAGTTTCCAAGGACAGGATAGCCAGTAACTGAATGATTTTTTTCTGTCCGCCGCTCAAGTGGAAAAGACCAGAATCCATTTTGTCCTCTAAGCCAAATAAATCCAGGGCTTCTTGTACCTTTGCTTGGTTTTCATTGGAAAGAGAGGGCAGGTTTAATTCCTCTGCAGGGGTCGTCCGAATGAATTGCTTTTCAGCATCTTGAACAACAGCAGTAATATGGCGATATAACTTCTTGTTCTTCTTAATTTTTCGGCCCTGATAACGCATGCTGCCTTTGTATTTTTGCAATTGCAAAATGGCACGAAAGAGAGTGGACTTGCCGGCACCGTTAGACCCGATGAGAGTCGTAACACCTTGCTGAAAAGTAAAATCCTCAATCGCAAAAAGTATTTTTGAGTCAAATTGACAGGAAACGTGCTGTAATTGTAAGAGAGGATTTCGCTGGGTATTTTCGCATGCCAGCTGATAGCTTGGGAGTTCCTTTTTTAAAAGAGCTACATCTCGTTCAAAAAGTTCCCCATTTTTTAACTCAACAAGGTGGTCAACGCAGTCAGCATAGAGGCTACGATCATGGTCACATAAAATAACAGTCTTCCCCATTTTTGTCAAATCCGCTAACAGATGAATCAAGCGCTTGCGTGCCTCTTGATCGACAGAAGCAAAGGGCTCGTCCAATAGAATAATCTGCGAGTCCATAGCCAACAGAACCGCCAGAGAGACTTGTTGCTTTTCTCCACCAGATAGGGTCAGAAAGTCCCGATGAAGCAAGTGATCTACTTTGCCAAGAGCAATCGCATGCTGGATTTTTCCATCAATCTGGTCAGCAGGTATCTGGAGATTTTCCAACGTAAAAATCAATTCTTCATAGAGAGTTGGCATGGTGAATTGACGGCTTGGATTTTGAAACATCATACTGAGGTAGGTGACTCGTTCATGAATAGATAAATGAGATAATAGTGTATCACCTAGTTTTACCTCTCCAGAGAAGTCTAGTTCGTTGAAATTCGTTAAAATCCGAAAAAGAGTTGATTTGCCAGCACCGGTATCACCAATCAGGAGCGTCATTTTTCCTGTTTCAAAGGCGAAGGTTAAATCTTTAAAGACATCTCTAAAATAAATGTGCTCTAATGTTAGTTTCATCTTATTTACCAGCAGCTTGGTTAATCTTGTCGTAAAGATTCATAATAATTTTGACTAGAACGGCGCAGAAAAAGAATACAGAAAGGAAGCGGACAACAAGCAATGCTAAGACAAAACCGGGGTTAAAAGCATAGTAACCAATTTTGAAATATTCATAGGCAAAGCTCAAAAGGGTCGTACCAATTGCGCTGTAAGTAAGTGACAACCAATCATAGCGTTTGTATCTGGTCGCAGCAAACCCAAGCTCGCTACCAAATCCTTGTATGAAGCCAGAAATCAAGGTGCTCGTGCCAAATTGGCTACCATATAGTACCTCTGCGAGGGCTGCAAGCACTTCTCCAATCGTGGCGCTACCAGTTTTGCGAATGAGTATAGCTGACATAGGAGCTGCCATGCACCAAAGTCCGAACAAGACTTCATTGGCGAAAGGCTCCAAACCTGCTGGCGCTAAAATAGCTGTCAAAATATTGTAAAGAAAACCTGAACCGACAAAAATCCCACCGAAAAGAATAGCTAAAAGAGCTAAGAGGATAACATCTCGTAAACTCCATTTTTCAAACATAAAAAAACTCCTTCTAACAAAGCAGATGAGGAGTTTTAGCGCGACAAAATAAAATCTAATCACATAAATGATTAGAACGGTTTGGTCTTTCTTATACATTTCCCTGCGGCAGCATTAACTGCATCAGGTTCCATGGGTATAATCTCAGCCTCAGCACCCCAAATGTTCTTTGCTTTTTATTATGTTGCTATTCTAACATCTATTTTAAAAAATAGCAAGCAAAGGATTTTCAAAAATTTTGATGTATGCGGCTGCCATAGCCTTAAACTATATCAAATCATAAAATGTTAAACGACACGCGATGAAATCAACGTTTAATATATATTTAGAATCTTGCCATAGTTTTTAACTATAGCAAACTCCTAGAAATTCCAATTATACAGAGCTTAGATTTTCTGTTAAGATAGTGTCAACAAGAAATTTTGGAGGATGACTATGTCAACTACGATTATTGGCTTCCCGCGTTTGGGAGAATTCCGCGAATTAAAATTCACTACTGAAAAATACTTTAGGAATGAAATTTCAGCTCAAGAGCTCCTGGCTGCTGCCAAGGACCTGCGCGCCAAGCACTGGAATATCGTCAAAGAGCACGGGATTACTGAAGTGCCGTCCAACGATTTTTCTCACTATGATAACGTTTTGGATGCTGCCTTCCTCTTTAACGTAGTGCCGTCCTCTGTTCAGGGCTTGGACCTGTCTGATTTGGAGCGTTATTTTTCCCTGGCCCGCGGCTACCAAGGGAAAAAAGGGGACGTCCGTGCCCTGCCCATGAAAAAATGGTTTAACACCAACTACCATTACATCGTTCCAAAGTTTGAAAAAGACACCCAGGTCAAACTGGCCGGTCACAAGATTTTTGACGAATACCAGGAAGCCAAGGAACTGGGCCTGGATACCCGTCCGGTCCTGGTAGGTCCCTTTACCCTTCTGCAGCTGTCCGACTTTGAAGAAGGGGTAGAGGCTGCCCAGTTTGTGGCTGCCATGGCCAAGGTCTATCAGGAAGTCTTTGCCAAATTGGCCGACCTAGGAGCTGAGCGCATCCAGCTGGATGAGCCAAGCCTGGTCAAGGACCTGTCCGCCGAAGAGAGGGACCTCTTCCTTGATCTCTACAGGAAAATCCTGGCTGACAAGAAGGGACTGGAAGTCCTGATTCAGACCTACTTCGGCGATGTTCGGGATATCTACTCTGATTTGATCGAACTGCCGGTAGACGCTATCGGTCTGGACTTCGTCGAAGGCAAGAAAAACCTGGAGCTGGTCAAGTCCGGCTTCCCGGCCGACAAGACCCTCTATGTCGGGATTGTCAACGGTAAGAATATCTGGTGCAATAATTATGAAAAGAGCCTGGCTGTCCTGGAGCAGGTTCCGGCTGAAAAGCTTGTGCTGACCAGCTCTTGCTCCCTCCTGCATGTACCTTTCACCACAGCCAATGAAGACTTTGAAGAAGCTATCCTCAAGCACTTTGCCTTTGCGGCTGAGAAGTTGAATGAGCTTCGGGACCTAGATGCCATCCGCAATGGTGGCGGAGCAGAAGCCCTGGCTGCCAATAAGGAACTCTTTGCGACAGAGCGTGTCGGTCAAAATGCTGAATTGGCAACTCGTATCGCTGGATTGACAGATGCAGACTATACTCGTCTGCCGACCTTCGCAGAACGCGAAGCCATTCAGAAAGAAGCCTTCAAACTGCCGGCCCTTCCGACGACAACCATCGGTTCCTTCCCTCAGACCAAGGAAGTTCGGGCCAAGCGCCTGGCCTTCCGCAAGGGAGAACTGTCCCAGGAAGACTATGACAAGTTCCTGGCTGAGCAGGTTGACGAATGGATCAAGTGGCAGGAAGAAGTTGGTTTTGATGTTCTGGTTCACGGGGAATTTGAGCGTAATGACATGGTAGAATACTTCGGTCAAAACCTGTCCGGCTACCTCTTCTCCAAGAACGGTTGGGTGCAGTCCTACGG
>OGTD01000125.1_pt1 | contig 48563 bp, 45 predicted proteins | sample 1574421 | NCBI WGS metagenome assembly OGTD01 (sample SAMN03295820, study PRJEB24534) | human gut metagenome | isolation source: fecal sample 1 from infant 3 | host: Homo sapiens | place: USA: Pittsburgh, PA | collected 2014-07
TGATTGACGGGCAAAATATAGCGCATTACAACGCTCACCAACTGACAGACTATCGGAGAAATGACGTTGGCTTCGTCTTTCAATTTTATAATTTAGTTCCCAATCTAACGGCGTTAGAAAATGTTGAATTGGCTTCAGAAATTGTTCAAGATGCACAGGACGCAGCAGAGGCATTAGCAGCAGTTGGTTTGGGAAATCGGCTGCATAATTTTCCTGCTCAATTGTCTGGTGGCGAGCAACAGCGGGTTTCTATTGCGCGTGCTGTGGCGAAAAATCCCAAAATTTTGCTTTGTGATGAACCAACAGGCGCACTGGACTATAAAACAGGTAAGCAAGTGCTGCAAATTCTTCAAGATATGTCGCGAAAGCAGGGAGCAACAGTCATTATCGTAACTCATAATGGTGCATTGACTCCAATCGCAGACCGCGTGATTCGCATGCACGATGCACGGATTCAGTCCGTCACTTTGAATGAACATCCTCAAGACATTGCAAGTCTAGAGTATTAGCAAGGAGTGGTGATATGAAAAAATCCATTCTAAATAAGGACATCGGGCTCTCTTTTCGTCAGTCCAAAGGACGCTTTCTGTCCATTATGTTCTTGATGATGTTAGGCTCTTTTGCACTAGTAGGACTGAAAGCAGCTAGTCCAGATATTGAAAATTCAGCCAATCGTTATCTTTCACAGATGAAAATGATGGATTTGGCAGTGATATCAGACTATGGCATTAGCAAAGCTGATCAAAAAGAACTGAATACAATTTCAAATGCACAGGTAGAATATGGTTATTTCACAGATACAGTGATTGGGGATAGTTCAACTTCTGTTCGAGTTTTTTCTAAGACAACTAATATTTCCAAGTTCAAGCTTGTTTCAGGTCATTTTCCAAGCAAGGAAAATCAAGTGGCTTTGGCTAGTTTTTATCAAGGAAAATACAAGATTGGTGATAGCATTACTTTGAACGAGGAAGGAACTACTAATTATGCTCTAAAGCAGCATACCTTTACGGTGGCAGGGTTCGTCAATTCAAGTGAATTGGCTTCGACGATTTCTCTTGGCAATTCTAACTCAGGGAGTGGTACCTTGTCTGCTTATGCAATGGTGACGCCAAAAACATTTCAAAGTTCAGTCTATACAGTTGCTCGTTTGAGGTATGATGATTTAAAAACACTCAATTCTTTTGGAGATTCCTATCGAAAAAAGGTCAAACAGCATGAGAATGAGCTGGAAAAGCTACTGGCTGATAATGGGAAAAATCGTTTATCAGAGATAAAAGCCCAAGCACAGACAAAAATTGCGGACGGCGAAGCAAACATTCGAACTTCTCAACAAGCATTGACAGATGCCATGCAGCAACTAACGACTGCGCAGAATCAAATTGATCAAAAAAGAGCAGATTTAGAGGCTGCCCAAGGTCAGATAACTGAAAAAGAAAGCTTGCTTGCGCAAGGAGCTACTCAAATTGCACAGGCTGAGCAGACTTTGGAAAATACGAAAGAAAAATTAGATACAGCCGCCGCTCAACTGTCTTCAGGTTGGGCACAATTGAACCAAACGAAAGCCCAATTAGATCAGGCAGCTAGTCAGTTGTCTGTTGCAAAAGAAAATGGAACAAATACTCAAGCTACATTAGCCATAGCGCAGGCGGAATTGGAAAAAGGTCAAACGCAACTTGCAGCAGCTAAAGCGGATTTGCAGAAAAAAATGACCGCGCTTCAAGCACAAGGAATTGATCCAGCAACAGTGCCTGAAATTGTGGCAGCACAAACTCAACTAGCACAAGAAGAAGCGAAATTAAATCTTGCTCGTGCAGAATTAGAGAAAAAGCAGGCTGAATTTCAAGCTGGATTGTCACAGTACCGAAGCCAAGAAACGGTTTATCAAACGATACTTGCCCAATACCAATCTGCTGTCGTGACATTGCGTGCAAAACAAGCTGAATATGACGCAGGCTTGGCTCAATATCAAAGTGGTCAGGCAACCTTAAGAGATAAGCAAGCTAAGTACCAAGCAGGCCAAGCCCAATTGGCGCAAGCAAAACAACAAATTGCAGATGGTCAGACGCAATTAAACCAAGCTCAGGCGACATTGAACGATAAAAAAACTGAATATGCGAAGCAAAAGAAAGATGCTGGAACAAAAATAAAAAATGGTCAAGCGGACATTCAAAAGGCAAAAGATGAAGTAGCTAGTTTGTCTGTGCCAACCTACCGCGTGTATACACGCCGTACATTTCCAGGAGCGGACGAGTACACAACAACTGGCAATCGTGCTTATGGCATCTCAGCCGTAGGGAATGCTTTTCCGATTGTACTGTATCTGGTAGCGGCCCTTGTAACAGTCACAACGATGACACGTTTTGTCAGCGAAGAACGCACAAATGCTGGCGTTTTAAAAGCCTTAGGTTATCGAAACCAAGATGTCGTTAAGAAATTTGTCATCTATGGCTTGGTTTCAAGCTTGCTAGGTACAGTAATAGGAAGTTTTTTAGGTACTTATTTCTTACCCTACATCTTAGGGAAAACGATTTTTAAAACCTCCACTTATCCAGCATTGCGATTAGACTTTTATTGGGTAATTAGTCTCATTGCTTTCGTGTGCTCGGTCTTGTGTGGTGTTGTACCAGCCCTTTATATTGCTCACAAAGAGTTGAAAGAAAAACCATCTCAATTATTGTTGCCTAAGGCACCTACCAAAGGCTCAAAAATCTTGCTAGAGCGGATTGACTTCATTTGGTGTCGACTCAGCTTTACGCAAAAAGTGACAGCTCGAAATATCTTTCGTTACAAGCAAAGAATGTTGATGACCATTTTTGGTGTGGCAGGCTCCGTCGCTCTCTTATTTGCCGGTCTGGGGATGTCTTCTTCCATGGAAGGTATAGGAAATCGGCAGTATGGAGAAATTATCAAATATGATGCTGTTATTTCGCAAAAACATCATCTCAAATCAGACGAGCAAGCAGCAATCAATCATTTATTAGCAGATAAAAAAATAGCTAAAAAGCACGGTATTTATCAAGAAACATTTACCAAAAAAATTAAAGGAGCAAAAGATGAACAATCTCTCGCGTTATTTGTGACAACAGGCAAGGATTTTTATCATTTCATAGAGTTATATGATAGTCAAAGCAAAGCGAGCTTGAACTTGTCTTCGCATGGAGCAGTCATTTCTCAGAAATTAGCAACCATTATGCATGTTTCTGTTGGAGATGCCTTTGAGCTGAAATCCGACGAAGGAAAACGCTATAAAATCAAAGTTTCTGGTATCGCTGAAATGTATGCAGGGCATTTTATCTTTATGAATCAGGACTATTATCAAACGGTATTTGCTCGCAAATTCCAAGAAAATGCTTATCTGATAAAATTGAAAGATTCCTCTAGTAAAAATATACAGGATACCGCAGCAGCCTTCATGAAATTAACAGGTGTGCGAGCAGTCGTACAAAATACAGGCATTTTGGAACAAATTGATGTCATTGTCAAATCTCTTGGCTTTGTAATGCAGATTTTAACTGTTGCCTCTATTTTACTAGCCATTGTGATTCTTTATAACTTGATGAATATCAATGTTGCAGAGCGGATTCGAGAATTATCAACGATTAAAGTATTGGGGTTTCATAATAAAGAAGTCACGCTTTATGTTTATCGAGAGACCATTCTTTTGTCTGTTATTGGTATTATCGTAGGCTTGTTTTTGGGGAATATCTTACATCGCTCCCTTTTAGAGACGATTGCTCCAGATGCCTTTCTTCTCAATCCGACCGTATCGGTGTTTGTATATCTTGTGCCAGTCTTTTCTATCATCATGATTTTGATTGTCTTAGGCTTTATGGTCAATGCGATATTGAGACGCATTGACATGTTGGAAGCATTGAAATCAGTAGATTGATGAGGCAGTAAAACTTTCACTCAAACTTGGGAGTGGAAGTTTTTTCTTGGTTTGTTATAATATTTTTATAAAGGACAGACGAAACGATACAATGAAACGAAAAATTGCTTTATTATCAGATATTCACGGGAATACGACAGCTTTAGAAGCTGTGTTAGCAGATGCCAAAAAGGAACAGGTGACCGATTACTGGTTTTTGGGAGATTTGTTGGCGCCGGGAACGGGGCGAAGGAAGATTCTTGACTTAATGGCTGCTTTGCCAATCAGTCTCCAAGTGCGGGGAAATTGGGAGGATAGCATTTGGAATGCTCTTCATGGGAAATTAGATATCAGTCGCCCTAGTCATTTATATATGGTTTGTTTATGCCAGTATCTTTTAGAAGAAGTCACACCTGAGGAACTGAACCGATTGCATGAGCTGCCTTTGCAGCTTTTGACAAAAGTTGGCGATTTAGAAATTGCTGTGACTCATCATTTGCCAGATAAAAATTGGGGACGAGAGCTGATTCATATTGGTCAACAAGAGAATTTTGATCGCCTGTTTGAAGGTAACAATTGTGCCATTGCCATTTATGGTCATATTCATCAGCAATTTCTTCGTTATGCGACGGGGGGACAGATGATTATCAATCCAGGCTCTATCGGTCAGCCGTTTTTTCTAGATGCTTGTTTGCGAAAGGATCTGCGAGCTCAGTATGCTATTTTAAAAATTGATGAACAGGGCTTAGCAGATGTCGATTTTCGACGAGTCGCTTATGACGTAAACAAAGAATTGGAACTGGCGAGAACAATGAAGTTGCCTTATTATGAAGTGTATTACGAAAGTCTGGTCAATGGAATTCATCATACGCATAACCATGATTTACTTCGGGCAATTAGTGAGCGAGAAGATTATGTTGCACATCTCAAGGAGTTTTTTGAGAAGTAACACTTGAAGTTACAACGTAAATGAAGTATACTAGTAATAGAATCAGCAAATGAAAGGAGTTTTACATGCAAATTTCGAGTCGTTTTACCATTGCTACGCACATGTTGACTGTTATAGCACTAGAATGTCAAGAACATAAGGTAACTAGTGATTTTTTAGCTGATAGCGTTGGAGTAAATCCTGTCATTATTCGCAAGACATTATCACAGTTGAAAAGCGCAGGCTTGATTTCCGTTGCGCGTGGAACGGGCGGAGCTGTCATTATGAAAGATTTAAAAGACATTACCCTCTTGGATGTCTATCAAGCAGTAGAATGCCTAGGCAAATCTGGACAACTCTTTAGCTTTCATGAGCATCCTAATCCATCTTGTCCCATTGGCAGAAATATTCATTTAGTTTTAGATGATAAATTAGCAGAAATTCAAGCAGCAATGGAAAAAGAATTGAGTAAAACCAGTCTTGCAGATGTCGTTGCATCCGCCCAAGAAGAGATACAAAAACAATCCGTTTCGTGAGAAATGGATTGTTCAGACTGAAGACAAACTTGCTTTTGTGGTTTGTCTTTTTTGATGTTCCTAATCTTTGCAGTTTTGGGAGAAAAAGAGGAGCTAAAAATAACAGTTGATTTCATAATCAAGAAAAACTTGCTGATAATCATAGAGGTCTTCCGGATGTAGAGCTTGCACATTTTCCATTTCATAAGAACGTTTTAGTAATTTATACTTATTTTCACCGAATTGATGAAAAGGTAAGAGTTGTACTTGGTCAATAGATAATTTTTTAAATAAAATAGCAAATCGTTCGGCATCTTCTAGAGAGTCATTAAAGCTAGGGATAACAGGAATACGCAGGACAATGGTTTTTTGTTGCGAAAAAGCATAATGAATATTTTTGATAATTAGTTCATTTTTGACCCCTGTGACTTTGCGGTGATTGATGGTGTTGTAATGTTTTAAGTCAGTATAGATAAAATCTACATACTGGAGCAAATCAACGAATTTGTTATGATCTACAAAGGCTGTCGTTTCAATCGCTGTATGGATACCTTTTTCTTTGGCAGCTTTAAGGATTGCTTTGGCAAATTCAAACTGAGCAAAAATTTCTCCGCCAGACAAGGTCAGGCCTCCACCTGATTCTTCATAAAATTCTCTATCTTTGAGAACTTCTTTGATAATCTCTTCAACGCTTTTTTCCTCTCCCATGGTGATAGTCTTTTTGCTAGAAGCGTCTAACATGGGCTCAGGTTTAAATTTCTGAGATTCTGGATTGGCACACCAAGGACAGCGTAAGGGACAGCCTTTTAGAAAAACAGTTGTCCGAATTCCTGGTCCGTCGTGAATACTAAAATGTTGAATATTAAAGATGATTCCTTTTTCTGCACTCATGATGTACACTCTTTTCTTGCTTATTTTCTTTTATTATATCAAACAAACGAAAGAAAAACAATTACGAATGAAACTATTTTTTATTTTATTTATTCCTTAAATTCTGTTAAAATAAAGAATGAGGTGAATAAAATGGAACGTTTAGATGAAATCGTTAAGCTCGTTTCGGAGTTTGAAAAAATTGATGTTAATACTTTATCTGATAAATTAAAAGTCTCTAAAGTTACGATTCGGAAAGACTTGGATAAGCTGGAAATGAAAGGCTTGCTTCATCGGGAGCACGGTTATGCGGTCTTAAATAGTGGTGATGACTTGAATGTCCGGCTTTCTTTTCATTATGATACCAAGCGAAAGATAGCACAAGAAGCGGCAAAAATTGTTGCAGACAATGAAACGATTATCATTGAATCTGGTTCAACTTGTGCTCTGTTAGCTGAAGAAATCTGTCGTACTAAGAAGAACGTGAAAATTATTACAAATTCTTATTTTATCGCAGACTATGTGAGAAAAGTAGATTCTTGCAAGATTATCTTGCTAGGCGGTGAATTTCAGAACGATTCGCAAGTTACGGTCGGTCCTTTACTTAAGGAAATGATTCAATTTTTCCATGTAGAACATGCTTTTGTAGGGACTGATGGCTATGATGAAGAGCTTGGTTTTACAGGTAAGGATTTAATGCGTAGCGAAGTGGTGCAATATATGTCGGAAGCATCTGACAAAATGATTGTGTTAACAGATTCGAGTAAATTTGACAAAAGGGGGACTGTCAAGCGTTTTGGTTTGAAACAGGTTTCGCAGGTGGTAACAGATCAAGCTATTCCGACAGCCGCGGTTCAACGCCTAAAAGCAGCCAATATAAAATTGACTCTAGTCTGATAAGTAGAGGGAGATAAGATGAAAAGTGAAAGAAAAAGGCTATTAGCTAAGATTGCTTATCTTTATTATGTAGAGGAGAAAAGTCAGGCAGAAATTGCAGCAGAGACAGGGATTTATCGGACAACTGTGAGTCGTATGCTGGCTGAAGCTAAAAAGGAAGGCATTGTCAAAATCGAGATTGAAGCCTTTGATACTCGTTTGTTTCATTTAGAAAATGTAGTGAAAGAGAAGTATGGGTTAAAAGGACTTGAAATCGTAGCAAATCAAGTGGATGATTCACCTTCTGATTTGGAGCAGCGGTTAGCTCAATCAGCGGCAGGAATGCTTCGGGGGATGATTGATGACAATGCTAAAGTTGGATTTTCATGGGGAAAGAGTCTTAGTCTCTTGGTAGAACACTCGGGCAGTCGGCACTTGAATAATGTGCATTTTTTTCCATTGGCTGGCGGACCTAGCCATATTCATGCTCGTTATCATGTTAATACCCTCATTTACAGTATGGCTAATAAATACCATGGGGATTGTCGCTTTATGAATGCGACGATTATACAGGAAGACGAGATCTTAGCAAAAGGAATTTTGTCTTCTAAATATTTTGAGGACTTAAAAAGAAGTTGGCAAGAACTAGATGTGGTTGTTGTTGGTATTGGTGGACAAGTGGATGAAAAGAATCGGCAGTGGTTGGATATGCTGACGGCTGAAGATTTTCGTACAGTGGAAAATGAAGGAGCTGTCGGAGAAATTTGTTGCCGCTTTTTTGATGAAAATGGTGAGTTGGTTGATGAACAGTTGCAAAATCGAACAGTTGCTATTTCTTTAGATTATTTAAAAACAGTTCCTCACAGTCTGGCTTTTGCCTATGGTCGTCAAAAAGCTGCCGCTATTTTGGCGGTTTTACGTGCTGGGTATGTCAACCATTTAGTTACAGATGAAGCAACTATTTTAAAAGTGTTGGAATTGGATAATAGTGTAGTTAATTAGTAGTTTATAAAAGTTCTCCTTTTCCTCGTTACTTCATCTTCAAAAGGTCAAGAATAATGATTCTGACCTTTTTTATTTCACTTGACAAGCACAAATGTGCGATAAATATAAAAAAAGAGAATTTGTTCAGTGATATATTGACGGAATAAGAGAAAGATGATAAATTTGAGTTACAAACAAAAATAAAACGCTTTCAAATAAAAGAAAGATATATTTTGTAAATAAAAATAGGAGTAACGTTAAATATGGAAGTGATTGTAGCTGATCAAATCATTATGGGGTTAATCTTGCATGCTGGGGATGCTAAACAGCATATTTACCAAGCTTTATCATTAGCAAAAAATGGTGAGTTTGAAAAGTGTAATGAGTATCTAGAATTGGCAGATCAGGCATTATTAGAAGCTCATAATCTTCAAACGGAGTTTTTGGCACAGGAAGCGGGGGGAACAAAGACAGAAATTACAGCTTTGTTTGTCCACTCTCAGGATCATTTGATGACCAGTATTACAGAAATTAATCTTATCAAGGAAATCATTGACTTGAGAAAAGAATTACAAGTGAAAAAATAAATCATCAGGAGGATGAAGATATGATTAAAATTGGGTTGTTTTGTGCAGCAGGTTTTTCAACAGGAATGTTGGTCAATAATATGAAAATAGCTGCGAAAGAAGCTGGTTTAGAGGTTGAGATTGATGCTTATTCTCAGGCCAAGTTAGCAGATTATGCACCAAACTTGGATATTGCTTTGTTAGGACCACAAGTAGCTTATACTTTGGATAAGTCAGCTGCCATTTGCGAAGAGAACCATATTCCAATTGCGGTCATTCCAATGGCGGACTATGGCATGCTAGATGGTAAAAAAGTATTGAATCTCGCTTTGGGGCTTTTGGAACAAAAATAAGGAGCTTAGTTATGGCTAAAATAGATACTCAAAAAATTATTGCGCCGATTATGAAATTTGTCAATATGCGCGGTATTATTGCCTTAAAGGATGGTATGTTGGCAATTCTGCCCTTGACAGTTGTTGGAAGTATCTTTCTGATTGTAGGACAGTTACCATTTGAAGGCCTCAATCAGGCGATTGCAGGCATTTTCGGGAAAAATTGGACCGAGCCATTTATGCAGGTTTACTCAGGAACTTTTGCGATTATGGGTTTGATTTCCTGTTTTTCTATAGGATATTCTTATGCTAAAAATAGTGGTGTAGAGCCTCTGCCGGCAGGTGTGTTATCTGTGTCTTCTTTCTTCATTCTTTTAAAATCTTCTTATATTCCAGAAAAAGGTGAAGAAATTACAGACGCGATTGCCAAGATTTGGTTTGGCGGTCAGGGGATTATTGGAGCCATTATTATTGGTTTGGTTGTCGGTAGTATCTATACCATGTTTATTCAAAAACATATTGTTATTAAGATGCCAGAGCAAGTTCCTCAAGCGATCGCCAAGCAATTTGAGGCTATGATTCCAGCTTTTGTGATATTCTTCCTTTCCATGGTAGTCTATATTCTTGCTAAAATGCTGACAAAGGGTGGTACTTTTATCGAAATGATTTATGGTGTGATTCAAGTACCGCTGCAAGGATTGACTGGTTCCCTTTACGGTGCAATCGGTATTGCCTTTTTCATCTCTTTCCTATGGTGGTTTGGTGTACACGGACAATCTGTTGTCAATGGTGTAGTGACCGCTCTCTTACTTTCAAATCTGGATGCTAATAAAGCCTTGCTTGCTGCTGGAAAGTTATCTGTTGGAAAAGGTGCTCACATTGTCACTCAGCAATTCTTGGATAGTTTCCTTATTTTGTCTGGTTCTGGTATTACTTTTGGTTTGGTGGTAGCCATGCTCTTTGCAGCTAAGTCTAAACAATACAAAGCACTAGGAAAGGTTGCTGCTTTTCCAGCAATCTTTAATGTCAATGAACCAGTTGTGTTTGGGTTTCCAATTGTTATGAATCCCGTCATGTTCTTGCCTTTTATTCTTGTACCTGTTTTAGCGGCTGTAATTGTTTATGGTTCTATAGCAATTGGCTTTATGCAGCCATTTTCAGGGGTGACCTTGCCATGGAGTACACCAGCTATTATTTCTGGTTTCTTAGTGGCAGGATGGCAAGGTGCTCTCATCCAAGTTGTCATTTTAGCTATGTCAACTCTCATCTATTTCCCATTCTTTAAATTCCAAGACAATCTTGCTTACAGTAATGAACTGAAAGCGGAAGGATAAACTACATTGTATCACTGTAAAGAAATTATTTTAACGTTGATTGAGCACAAATGTGCAAAAAATCTTTAATTCGATAATTGATTATAGATGATTGAATTTTTGCATCTTGCATGCTACAATAGTTACGAAAGAAATAAAAATAATTTCATAAGAAAGGTTGTGCTGTGATGCCTAATGTAAAAGAAATAGAAAAAACGACGATACAAACAAGTTATTTTGGTAGTTTAACGGACCGAATGAACAAGTATCGGGAAGATGTGCTGGACAAGAAACCTTATATTGATGCTGAACGTGCTGTTCTTGCAACAAGAGCTTATCAAGAGCATAAAGAAAAGCCAAATGTTCTGAAGCGTGCTTATATGCTTAAGGAAATTTTGGAAAATATGACGCTTTATATTGAAGATGAGACCATGATTGTTGGAAATCAGGCTTCATCTAATAAAGATGCACCTATTTTCCCAGAGTATACTTTAGAATTTGTACTCAATGAATTAGATCTTTTTGAAAAGCGCGACGGTGATGTTTTCTATATTACAGAGGAAACCAAAGAACAAATCCGGAACATCGCTCCCTTCTGGGAAAACAATAACCTCCGTGCTAGAGCTGGGGCTTTACTTCCAGAAGAAGTTCAGGTTTATATGGAAACTGGCTTCTTTGGCATGGAAGGAAAGATGAACTCTGGTGATGCTCACTTGGCAGTCAACTATCAAAAATTGCTTCAATATGGTTTGAAAGGTTTTGAGGAAAAAGCTCGGGCAGCTAAGGAGACCTTGGATTTAACAGATCCGGCTAGTATTGATAAATATCATTTCTATGATTCAATTTTCATTGTAGTGGATGCTGTGAAAGCTTATGCGAATCGTTTTGTCAAATTAGCTCAAGATACGGCAGAGTCTGCAAGCCCAGAGCGCCGTCAGGAATTATTGGAAATTGCTCGAATTTGCTCCAAGGTGCCTTACGAACCAGCGGAAACGTTTGCTGAAGCTATTCAGTCTGTCTGGTTTATCCAGTGTATTTTACAGATTGAGTCTAATGGTCACTCCCTCTCTTATGGGCGCTTTGACCAATACATGTATCCTTATGTTAAGTCGGACTTGGAAGCTGGTCGCGAGACGGAAGAAAGCATTGTCGAACGCTTAACCAATCTTTGGATTAAGACGATTACGATCAATAAAGTACGCAGTCAGGCTCATACTTTCTCATCTGCTGGTAGTCCTTTGTATCAAAATGTGACAATTGGTGGACAAACACGTAATAAGAAAGATGCTGTAAATCCCCTTTCATATCTGGTTTTGAGATCTGTTGCACAGACGCATTTGCCACAGCCGAACTTAACAGTTCGCTACCATGCTGGTCTAGATGCTCGTTTTATGAACGAATGCATAGAAGTTATGAAACTAGGTTTTGGAATGCCTGCTTTCAATAATGACGAGATTATCATCCCATCCTTTATCGCAAAAGGCGTTTTGGAAGAAGATGCATACGACTATAGTGCCATCGGTTGTGTGGAAACTGCCGTGCCTGGTAAATGGGGCTACCGTTGTACGGGTATGAGCTACATGAACTTCCCTAAAGTGCTTCTCATCACTATGAACGATGGAATTGATCCCGCATCTGGCAAGCGTTTTGCACCAAGCTTCGGTCATTTTAAAGACATGAAGAGTTTTGCTGAGCTGCAAACGGCTTGGGACAAGACTTTGCGCCACTTGACTCGTATGAGTGTTATCGTGGAAAATTCTATCGACCTGTCTCTTGAAAGAGAAGTGCCGGATATCCTCTGCTCAGCTTTGACAGATGATTGTATCGGACGCGGTAAGCATTTGAAAGAGGGGGGAGCTGTCTATGACTATATTTCTGGTCTCCAAGTCGGTATTGCCAATCTATCAGACTCACTAGCAGCAATCAAGAAGCTAGTCTTTGAAGAAGGAAAACTGACTCCAGCTGAACTCTGGCATGCGCTTGAAACGGACTATGCAGGTGAGCGTGGCAAGGAGATTCAAGAGATGTTGATTTCTGATGCACCGAAATATGGTAATGATGATGATTACGCTGATAAGCTGGTGACTGATGCTTATGATATTTATGTGGATGAAATTGCTAAATATCCAAATACCCGTTATGGACGCGGTCCAATTGGCGGTATCCGCTATTCAGGAACATCTTCTATTTCAGCCAATGTTGGTCAAGGTCGCGGTACTTTGGCGACACCAGATGGCCGCAATGCAGGAACACCGCTCGCTGAAGGCTGTTCTCCATCTCACAATATGGACAAGAATGGTCCGACTTCTGTATTGAAATCTGTTTCTAAATTGCCGACAGATGAAATCGTTGGGGGGGTTCTGCTCAATCAAAAAGTGAATCCTCAGACCTTGTCTAAGGAAGAAGATAAAATTAAATTGATTGCTTTACTTCGTACGTTCTTTAACCGTTTGCACGGTTATCATATTCAATACAATGTTGTTTCTAGAGAAACCTTGATTGATGCGCAAAAACATCCTGAAAAACACCGTGATTTGATTGTGCGTGTTGCAGGATATTCGGCATTCTTCAATGTACTCTCCAAAGCAACACAAGATGATATTATCGGACGTACAGAACACACATTATAAAAGAGGTCCAGTTTATGGAATTCATGCTTGATACATTAAATGTAGAAGAAATAAAAAAATGGTCGCAAGTTCTCCCCTTGGCAGGAGTGACTTCTAACCCGACCATCGCTAAAAAAGAGGGGAAGATTAATTTCTTTAAACGCATCCAAGAAGTTAGAGAAATTATTGGGGAAGCTCCTTCCATTCATATTCAGGTTGTTGCCAAAGATTATCAGGGAATTTTAAAAGATGCCGCTGAAATTCGCAAGCATTGTAGTGGAAATGTGTTTGTCAAAGTACCTGTAACCCCTGAAGGTTTAGCCGCTATAAAGGTTTTAAAAGCAGAAGGTTACAAGATTACGGCAACTGCTATTTATACCATTTTCCAAGGCTTGTTAGCCATTCAAGCTGGTGCGGATTATTTAGCACCTTACTATAATCGAATGGAAAACTTGAACATTGATGCAGATGCAGTCATTGAGAAGTTAGCAACGGCGATTGCATTAGAAGGTTCGTATAGTAAAATCTTAGCAGCTTCCTTTAAGAATGTAGGTCAAGTCAATCAAGCATTTGCAAATGGTGCTCAAGCTATCACAGCAGGCGCAGATGTGTTTGAATCAGCTTTTGCTATGCCGTCTATTTCAAAGGCAGTAAATGATTTTGCAGCAGATTGGTCATTCATTCATGGTCAAAAGTACATCTAATCTCCATTTTTGCGTAGGAAGAGGTATTTTATGAGAACTTTTGCAAGCCCTTCTCGCTATATTCAAGGTGAAGATGCCTTATTTGAAAATGCAAAACAGATTTTGAACTTAGGAAACCATCCAGTTTTGCTTTGTGACAACACTGTTTATCAAATTGTAGGAAAGAAGTTCCAATCCTGTCTTACTCGCTATGGACTTCATGTATTGCATGTCAGTTTTAATGGTGAAGCTTCGGATAATGAAATCAATCGGGTAGCTACTTTAGCTGAAAAAGATGGAGCAGATTTAGTGATTGGTCTTGGTGGTGGAAAAACAATTGACAGTGCTAAGGCAATTGCTGATTTATTAGAAGTGTCTGTTGTCATTGCACCGACTATTGCTTCAACAGGTGCACCGACTTCAGCCCTTTCTGTAATTTATACTGAGGAAGGTGCATTTGAAAAATATATCTTCTACAGTAAGAATCCAGAGCTCGTCTTAGTAGATTCAAAGGTCATTGCTCAAGCTCCAAAGCGCTTGTTAGCTTCTGGAATTGCAGATGGTTTAGCGACTTGGGTTGAAGCGCGTGCGGTTATGCAGGCAAATGGAGAGACCATGCTAGGACAAAGACAGACTTTAGCAGGCGCAGCTATTGCCCGAAAATGTGAAGAAACTCTTTTTGCAGATGGTTTACAAGCACTGGCTGCTTGTGAGGCGCAGGTGATAACACCAGCCCTTGAGCATATCATTGAGGCTAATACGCTTCTCAGCGGTGTTGGTTTTGAAAGTGGTGGATTGGCTGCGGCTCATGCCATTCACAATGGATTTACAGCTCTGACTGGTGATATTCATCATCTGACTCATGGAGAAAAAGTAGCTTATGGAACGCTAACACAGCTCTTTCTTGAAAAACGTCCAAAAGAGGAGTTGGAAAAATATATTCGTTTCTATCAGAAAATTGGTATGCCTACGACTTTGGCAGAAATGCATTTAGAAAATGCCAGCTATGATGATTTGCTCAAGGTTGGTAAGCAAGCTACTATTGAAGGTGAAACCATTCATCAGATGCCGTTTAAGATTTCAGCATCTGATATTGCAGGTGCTATCCTAGCAGTCGATCGTTATGTAAACTCCTTATAAAAATAAAAAGAAACAAGTCCGATTAGATTGGACTTGTTTTTTCGTGTAGTGATAGCTAAAAGTTTTAATCAGAAATAATAAACGCCTGATGCACATTGAAAATGTTATAATGATAATAAATGTGAGAAATAAATGCAAACTAGTGGAGGACAGATTGAGTAAAAAATTAGAAGATATGAGTTTAGAAGAATTATGGCAGTTGTTTCCCATATTTCTTGTAAAACATAATAAAGAATGGGCGGATTGGTATGATGAGGAAGCAACTGCTATTTTGTCCCTGATACCAGCTAAATATATAGTAAGAATATCTCATATTGGTAGTACCGCTGTTCAAAATATATGGGCAAAGAATATAGTAGATATATTACTTGAGGTTCGATTAGCAGAAGAACTAGAAATAGTGAAAAATATTCTTGTTGAAAATAAGTGGTTATGCATGAGTCAAAGTACACAGCGAATCTTATTAAATAAAGGATACACAGAGCAAGGTTTTGCAGAAAAAGTCTTTCATCTTCACATTAGAGTTGTCGGAGATAATGATGAACTATATTTCAGAGATTACTTACGTGAGAATCATAATGTAGCGAAAGAATATGAACATTTAAAGCTGAACTTATGGAAGAAATTTGAACATGATAGAGACGGATATACTGATGCAAAGCGTAAGTTTGTTAAACGATACACTAAGGTTGCAAAAGAAAAATTTATAGGAAGATATTAAAATAGACACGAGCGCTGTGATGGTGCTTTTTTCCTTACTTGAAATGTGGTAAAATGAATGTAACTAAAATATGAAAAGAGTATAAAATGGCGAAAAAATCAAACGCAAATATTGGATTTGAAAAGGAACTATGGGATGCTGCAGATTCACTTCGGGGGCACATTTCAGCGTCAGAGTACAGAAAAGTTATTGTCGGTCTAATCTTTTTAAAATATGTATCAGATGCTTTTGAAGAAAAATACCAACAATTACTTGCAGATGGTGACGGATTTGAGAATGATCCTGATGCATATTCAGAGGAGAATATTTTCTTCGTCCCTGAAATAGCTAGATGGCAATTTATTGCGAGTCATGCCCATTCTTCGGAAATTGGCACAGTCTTGGATGAAGCCATGCGTGAAATCGAAGAGGATAATCCGAGTCTAGAGAATGTCCTTCCTCAAATCTATGCCAGTCCAGACTTAGATAAGCGAGTTTTAGGGGAAGTTGTAGACATTTTTACTAATATTCAAATGTATGAAGGTGAGAATGAAAAAGATTTACTTGGGCGTGCTTATGAATATTGTATTGAACAGTTTGCGGCATATGAAGGAAAAACGAGGAGGTGAATTTTATACTCCGACCAGCATCGTAAAAACGATTGTAGAAATATTAAAGCCTTATAGAGGCCGTGTTTATGATCCTGCTTGTGGGTTTCGTGTCATAATAATGACACGGGCAAATAGTCAAGTAAATACAAGGGGTTTAGAGCTTTTACCAAAGTTTAAAATCAAAAAAATGAATAGTGGTGTGCTGTTTAGAACAGTTAGTACGGAAATAAATGTTGTAAACAGTACATCAGCATAAAGGAGGAATTCACATGTCTAAGGTGAAAAAAGACATGATTAAAGCAAAAGGTTTTGCTGTTCAAATTTATACTGAAGACGTTAGAAATGACTATATAAGTTTAACGGATATTCCAAGATATAAAAGTGATGAACCATTTATTGTTATTAATAACTGGTTGAGAGGCAAAGACAATATTCAATTTTTAGGTTTATGAGAATCAATGCATAATCCAGATTTTAAACCTATCGAATTCGATAGGTTTAGAAATGAAGCAGGTAGTAACGCATTTACATTGTCACCACAAAAATGGATTGAAAAGACAAATGCAATAGGTATGTTTCTAAGTAAGGACTATATGGAGGCACATTTGCTCATACTGATATAGCAATGGAATTTGCTTCATGGATTTCGCCAGAATTTAAGCTTTACATTATTCAAGACTATAAAAGACTTAAATCAGATGAAGATTCAAGTTTGTCACTGGGATTGAATCTTAATCGAGAAATTTCCAATATTAACTAAAAAATCCATACAGATGCAATTAAAGAATATCTCTTCAGAGATCTAACAAACTAGCAATTATCCTATAGATACGCAAGTGAAGCAGATATGCTCAATGTTGCCTTATTTAACAAAAGAGCAAAACAGCGGCAGGAAGAAAATCTAGATTTAAAGGGTAATATGAGAGACTATGCAAGTTTAAATGAATTATTGGTACTTGCCAATATGGAAAGCAACAATGCAGTTCTTAGTGGTAAATGAATGGACCCAAAAGAAAGAATGATAGAACATAGAAAGCTTGCAAGAACTCAACTGATGTCACTTGAAAAACTTAATTAAAGTGGTATAAAAAGATTAGAAGAAAAGAAATAATTGTTTTCAAAGAATAAAAAGCTAAACAAATTTGAATTTGCAAGTGAAAAAGAGAAGCAATAAAGGAATTAAAATAATGAACGATATAAATTTAGGCAGACTCATTGTTCCGATATATATAAATGAAAAAATTGTTTTAGATATGCTTGCTATTATGGAAGATGGTTTTTCAATGGTGAGTCAGATCAATTATACAGAACATAAAGAAAATCATTCTGCTCAAAAGGTCGATGCAGGAGTTTCAACATCTGCTACTATTTTAAGTAAACTATTAAGAATTAATATTTCTGGTGGATTAAGCCATGATGGAAACAAGGGTGAAAATGAAAGTGTTGTTAAAGAAAAGGTACACACAAATGTTTCTCTTTTGTCCAAGTTCCGTGGATTTTTGTTAGAACATAAGATGTTGAATTCAGATTTTAATTTTTCTAAAATGAAAGTAGGTGATTTTATTGAAGTTGAAGGAGAATTACAAAAAAATCCGCTAATAAATTATATGGATATTTTTATTGACCTTTTTCGTATGGTTGAAATTTTTGCTGAAAAACCACAGCTAGGTAATAAAAAACAGGCAAATAATCAAAAGCAAAAAGAAAATGAAACTATAAAACAAATTGAGTCATTTGCTAATGAGTTAAAACATAGTGGTACAATTGATTTTATTTTGTCTGATTCCAAAGGAATGACAGTGCTATCGGTACAAGAACAATATCTTACAAATGACAATATATCGGAAATTATTGGTGGTCGTTTTAAAGTTCTTGGTAAAGTAATATCCATATGTGAAAAAGATACGGAAAACATTGATCTTCTTAGAAAAACTTCATTATCTATCCTATCAGAAGAATTATTAAATAAGATGTTTTCAGCATTTAAAACAACTGATATGCAACAATTCAATTTGCCTGAGTTGAAAACAAAAATAACTGGTCCTGCTGTTATTGTAATTCCTATTGCAATTTATATTTAAATAAAGAAGAATACTAACAGTAAAACGAGTATTTCTAAGAGGTAAATTTTTCAAATATGTGGATTTCTAAATCCCAGTTTATAGGATTAACAATCTACTTGAATAGACGGAAAATTTATTAGCTGTAAGTATTGATATGACCATATGATTAACAGGTGGATCTCGCGTCATAATTACGACAACGGCAGATAGTAACGATGAACACTGGGTTTAAGGACTAAATTTATAGAAAAATTATTAATAGGAGGAAGGTAAAATGAAATTTACACCAGAAAACAAAACAATTAAAACAATGTTTCGTTCATATCCTATGATGAGTATTCCGAATTTTCAACGAGAATATAGCTGGGATAAGTATTACTATAACACCTTTTTTATAGATATACTTGAAGGAATAAAACAGGAAGATAAAAAGCTAATTAACACAGATTACTTTATAGGCACTATGGTTTTCTCAGGATCTGAAAAAAAGATGAAAGTATAGAAGTTATTGATGGTCAACAAAGACTTACAGTTATTACTATATTGTTATCAGTTCTAACCAATAAATTCAAAAATATAAAAGAAGAAGATTTAGCAGAAGCAACATTTGAATATATTAAAACAAAAGATGATTATGGAAGGCCTATTCCTAAGTTAAAAAGTATTACCTCATACCCATATTTTGAAGCATATGTTCAGTCAATTGAAAAAACAGATGTTGAACCTGTAACCGAAGAAGAAATTAACATAAAACAAACCTATAATTATTTTGAGTCAGAGTTGGAGGAGATGAAGTTAAAAGGGAAATATGATTTCAATGAAAATACTCTTTATAAAGATTTGTTGATAGCAATTAGAGATCAGATTCTTCAGATGAATGTTATATCTATTTTAACTGAAGAAAAAGATTCGGCTTATGAGATATTTGAAATATTGAATGCAAAGGGAAAAAACCTTGCGAGTATTGATTTAATTAAAAATAGTATATATTCTAAATTTCATGCTGACGATAATGCAAAAGATAAGATTATAGAAAATAAATGGGAGGGAATTAAAACTACATTGAGAAGTAGAAATCCCAATATTGGATTTGCTACATTTTATAGGCATTATTGGATTTCAAAATATCAAAAGACAACTAATTCAAAGCTATATGATTCTTTTAAAAAACATATTAAATCTAATAAAAAATCATATGAGGAATTTGTTGAAGATTTAAGTACTATAGCAGAGACGTATATGAAAATAGTAAGTCCTAATATAGATGATTATGATAACAGAAAAGAATGTAATTGGTTAATCCAGAGTTTAAAAGCTATAGAGAAAACATTTGGCGTTACACAAGCAAGAATAGCACTATTAGCATTATTTGAACTTAAATCAAATGACAAAATATCATCAAAAGCTTTCAAGGATGCGGTTAATTACATTGAAAATTTTATTTTCGCATATACAGGAGTATTAAAAAATCAAGCAAATATTTATGAGTCAAGATTTTCTAAGCTAGCAATAAAATTGCGAGAAAGCGAAAATAAAAGTGATACAAATAATATTTTAAAGGAATACTTATATCAAGAGTTTGAGGACAGATATCCCCAAAAAGAAGAGTTTCTTTCAGGTTTTGTACGTTTAAGGTTTTCTAAAGAAGAGTCTCCAACTAATACAATAACAAAATATGTATTGAATAAAATTTCATCAAAATTAAATAATAGCGAAGTTTATAGTATAGATTCATCTATAGAACACATAATTAACGAAGATATATCAAACGATAACACATTATTCATTGGAAATTTAATATGTTTAGAAATTGATTTAAATAATGAAGCTAGTGATCTAGCCTATGAAGAGAAATTAGAAGTATATAAAAAATCAAAATATAATCAAATTCGAATTTTTTGCAATAATTATCCAAATTTTAATGAAAATGATATAGAGGAAAGATCCAAAATATTGGGAGAGTATTATTATGATAATATATTAAATAAAAGCAACTAGTGAGAGTAACTAGATCTTTTACGATTTATTAGTTGGGTCAGGCGGTATGTTTGTTCAGTCAGCTAAGTTTATAGAGAATCATAGTGGAAATATTAATAATTTATCTGTTTTTGGTCAAGAATCCAACGCTGATACTTGGAAGATGGCTAAGATGAACATGGTTATCCGAGGTATTGATGCGGATTTTGGTGAGCATCAAGCGAACAGTTTTTTCAATGATTTACATCCAACACTAAAAGCTAATTATATCATGGCTAATCCACCCTTTAATTTTTCTAACTGGGGAGTAGATAAGCTGCAAGATGATATTCGCTGGAAATACGGAACGCCACCTAATAGCAATGCAAACTATGCTTGGATTCATCACATGGATCCTAGTAATGGCAAGGTTGGCTTTGTTCTGGCGAATGGCTCACTCTCATCGACTCAGAGCGGTGAAGGGGACATTCGTAAAAAAATTATCGAAGATGACTTAATTGAGGGGAGTATAGCTCTTCCTGCTAATCTCTTTTAAGATTGCTATCGTCGTTGATATGTGGCTGACTGGATTTGATGTTCCTAGCCTTGCAACCATGTATGTATATAAGCCAATGCAAGGTCATAATCTTATGCAGGCAATCGCTCGCGTTAATCGTGTATACAAAAATAAAGAGGGTGGAGTTGTAGTTGATTATATCGGTATTGCAAGTGCTTTAAAGCAAGCCATGAACGATTATACAAATCGAGACAAAGGTAACTTTGGGGACACTGATATAGCTAAGACAGCTTTACCAAAGTTTGTCGAAAAACTAGAGGTCTGTCGTGATTTGTTTTATGGGTTTGACTATTCAGAATTCATGCTCTCTAAATCAAGTGATTTAATCAGAGCTAAAACAATTAGTGGCGGGGTAAACTTCTTGTCAAGTGTAGACAAGGAGAAGAAGAAAGAGCTCTTCATAAAAGAGTCGTTACTCTTACGCCAAGCGTTATCACTTTGTCGTTCTTTGCTTACTCCTGAGCAACGTTTTGAAGCAGCTTATTTTGAAGCAGTCAGAACATTGCTAACACGAATAACTGGGGAGGGTAAAAAGCTTTTTTTGAAAGATATTAATGATCGTATCAATGAGTTACTAAAAGCTTCTATCAAGAGTGAAGGCGTCATTAATTTATTCTCAGATATTGATACAGGATTTTCGTTATTTGATCCTAAATTTTTAGATGAAATTTCTAAAATGAAGGAAAAAAACATAGCGGTAGAACTCTTAAAAAAATTATTACAGGAGCAGATTACCTTATATCAAAGAACTAATTTAGTCAAATCCGAAAAGTTCTCTGAAATTCTTTCGCGAGCGATGAGAGCATATCTGAATGGCATGCTTTCGAATGAAGAAGTTATTGCTGAATTAATGAAAATGGCCAAAGAAATGGCGAAGGCTCACGAAGAGGGGGATTCTTTAGGTCTTACCGATGAAGAATTAGCTTTCTATGATGCTTTGACGCAACCACAAGCAGTCAAAGATTTTTATGAAAATGATGAGCTTGTTGCAATGACTCATGAATTAACTGAGACATTGCGCAAAAGCAGAACTATTGATTGGCAGAAAAAACATTCTGCGCGTGCTCGTATGCGCATGCTTGTTAAACGGCTCCTTAGGAAATACAAATATCCACCGGAGGGTGTTGAAGACGCTATTGTGACAGTTATCAAGCAATGTGAAATGTGGACAGATAACCCTGATAATAACTATGAAAGTTATTCTTTTCTAGACGGATTGATGGTTGCTGAAAAATAAAAGAATCATTGTAGTAGAATGAGAATATCTTAGCATTGGGAGAGAAAATGGTTAATTCTCTCCTTATTGTGCTTTTAAGTTGAGTTTTTATACTGTAGCGTTTATAAATCTATATATAAATAAAAAGAAAGCTCTATAATATCCAAATGGAGTTACCCACTATAGAAATTATAGAGCCTTATTATTGATAGCGAGTAGCTTGAAGACAGCTGCTCTTTTTGTAGATTTACTTCATCGTAGGGAAAAGCAATACATCACGGATAGAAGTGACATCTGTCAACAGCATAATCAAACGGTCGATTCCAATTCCGAGACCTCCAGTTGGTGGCATGCCGTATTCAAGAGCTTCTACGTAATCGTAGTCAATGCCAGTTGCTTCGTCATCTCCGAGTTCCTTAGCTTTGGCTTGTGCTTCAAAACGCGATAATTGGTCGATTGGGTCGTTCAACTCTGTAAAGGCATTGGCAAATTCGCGCCCAACGATAAAGAGTTCAAAGCGGTCGGTAAAGCGTGGATCATTTGCATTTTTCTTAGCTAGTGGAGATACTTCTACCGGATGACCATAGATAAATGTAGGCTGAATTAAGGTATCTTCAACGAAGTCTTCAAAGAAAGCATTGATAATGTGACCAACCGTAAAGTGTTTTTCAACTGTTACATGATGTTCCTGAGCCAGCGCAGTCGCTTCTTCGAGAGTCATATCTTTCCAGAAATCAATGCCAGTTTGTTCTTTAATGGCTTCTAGCATGTGTTTACGTGCAAATTTGCGACCGATAAAGATTTCAGTACCTTGATAAGGGACACTTTCAGCATCTGTGACAGCTTTCGCCGCACTTTGGATAATTCCTTCCGTCAAGTCCATGATATCTTCAAAGTCTGCGTAAGCCTGATAAGCCTCGATTGTAGTGAACTCAGGATTATGAGTAGCGTCCATACCTTCATTACGGAAAATGCGTCCCATTTCATAGACACGCTCCATACCACCGACAATTAGGCGTTTTAAGTGCAATTCGGTTGCGATACGAAGTACCATGTCAATATTTTGTGCATTGTGATGGGTGATAAACGGACGAGCAGCAGCACCACCAGCTTCGTTATGTAGCACAGGCGTTTCAACCTCAAGGAATCCTTGATTGTCAAGATAACGGCGGATTTCAGAAACGATGCGGCTACGAGTCACGAAACGCTCAAAGCTTTCACGATTGGAAATCAAATCCAAATACCGTTTACGATAAATCGTTTCAACGTCTGTCAGTCCATGGAATTTTTCTGGTAATGGACGAAGTGCTTTAGAGAGGTGTGTGATGTGAGTTGCTTTGATTGACAGCTCTCCCATATCTGTGCGCATAACCTCACCTTCAATACCAAGGAAGTCCCCAATATCTGCTTTTTTGAAAATTTGATAATTCTCTTCGCCGACAGTATCTTTTCTGACGTAGATTTGAATTTGACCTTCGCGATCTTGGATATGAGCAAAACCGACTTTTCCTTTACCACGCTTGGTCATAAGGCGGCCAGCAATTGTAGCAGTTTCAGCTAATTCATGTAGCTCTTCTTTTGTTTTATCACTATATTTTTCTTTTAATTGGGCAGAATCTGCGGTACGTTCAAAACGTTTACCAAATGGGTCAATACCTTGTTCTGCTAAAGCAGCCATTTTTTCACGACGAATCAGCTGCTGGTCATTTAATTCTTCAATATGTTCAGTAGTCATATTCTTCCTCCTAAAGTTTACCTTCCTCATTCTATCATAAATAAGGCAGAAATTCACCTATAAATAAAGAAAAAACCGTGATTTTATACGCTCACGGTTTCAATTGTTTTTAAGTGATCAACATTGTTCCAATCAAGAAGTGTAAAATGCTCAAAATCTTGTGTTTCAAGAATAGTGACACTTCCATTTGTAAGACCGCCCTGCTGACGAAGTTGAGCAAAGTCATAACCTAATAACAAACGTAAAGAAGCAGTTAAATTCGCTCCATGACCAACAAAAAGAAGATTTTCATAAGATTGTTCTTTTTGTGATTTAATGAAGTCTATTGTACGTCGTGTAGTATTGTAGACTGATTCTGCACCAAAAATAGAGTTGTTAAATTTCGCCAGATTATGACGGAAAGCTTCCATTTGATGAGGATAGATAGCCGTAATCGTAGAGATTTTCTGTCCTTCTAGGGAGCCAAGCTGCCATTCGCGTAGCTCTGTATGTGGTTCAACAACTGATGAATATTGATTTTCACTACAGATGATCTGTGCAGTTGCCATTGCGCGTGGTAAATCACTTGAAAAAATCTTGTCAAATTTAATGTGAGCCATGTGTTTTCCAAGCAAGTGCAATTCTTCAATAGAAGTCTCAAGCAGCGGTGAATCACCATTGGCTCCTTGAAAGCGTCCTTCTAAATTCCATTGAGTTTTTCCGTGTCGAACGAAGTAGAGTTTCATACAGTTTCCTTTCTATTTTGAATCCTCTTTTATGTCTGCAAAGGTTGCCTCGACAAAATTTGCTAATTCCTTTGCGTTTATTTCAATACTGTGTCCTAATTCTCCAGCTGAGACAATAATAGTCTCGCGTGTTAAAGCTGAATTGTCAATGTAAATAGGAAAGTGGTGTTTTTGCCGAATGCCGACAGGATTATTTGCGCCATGGATATAACCCGTTGTTTTTTCCAACTCCTTTTGCGGAATCATGCTGACTTTTTTGTTGCCAGATATTTTAGCTAGTTTTTTTTCTGCAAGGTGTTCTGTTATGGGCACAATTCCAATGACTGTTCCTGTTTTATCACCTGTTAGAGCTAATGTTTTATAAATTTGTGAGCGCTCTATTTCTTCAGGTAATTGTCCTTCTAAAGCATTAATTTGGAGGCCTTTGTGAGGAATTTTTGATTTTGTTAAAATTTGCTCTACAAGAGTTTTCTTAATTTTTGTTTTTTTAGCCATTATTTATACTTTTCCTCCAATTGGTTCATCCAAGCACCCAGCCAAGTTCCTAATCCAAAGAAGAACGCAGCAGTAACAAAGGTAATGATAGAAGTATTAGCATAATGAATACTTTCGCTATTCCCATGATTTGGTACCAAGATGAGAATGGTACTCGACAAGACAATACCGATGATAAAATGATATACTCGAGAATGATAATTTTCTAAAGCATAATGCATAGATTTTGAAAAAATTACAAGTGCGAGTAGACCGCCGATTCCAATTGGTAAAAAAGTTCCTAAAATATCTAAAGATTTGAAACCGATGAGCATAGGAGAATACAGTCCCAAAATTAAAAGTAAATTTGAAGGACTCAAGCCTGGAACGAGAATTCCCAGTGCGATAAGGGCACCAGCTAAAATAAAAGTCAAGAAATTTGCTGGCAATGTTCCGACGAAGCTATTGAGGAAATAAAGGCAAACCCCAGAAATGAAAAAAGTGGCTACGAACCAAATGACATCGGTTCGATCGCGATCAGATTCTCTAGTAGATTCCTTTAGCAAACTTGGAATCGTACCAATAATCGCTCCTGCAAATCCCCATAAAACAATGATTTTATAATGCTCTAAGAGATATTCAACTGGCAGGGAAAATAGTGCAATCCCTAAAACTATTCCAATACCAACAGGTAAAAAATAAAGTACATTTTCACAAAAATTCTCTTTTATATGCGCTAAAAAATAAATCATCCGCTCGTAAATCCCCAAAATAGCGGCTAAAACTCCACCAGATACCCCGGGAAGAATAAATCCTAGCGCGATGACAATTCCCTTAAAAATTCTTATCAACCAAGAAATCATCCATTACTCCCTAAACTTTTCTATGTTAATTATTATATCATATTTAGAAACAAGAAAGTAGTGATAACTGGACGAGAAGAAAAGAAAAACTCTGCAAAGTTTTCGATTCAAACTATTACAGAGTTATTATTTTCCATTACCAAATAACTTTTTAAATGTTTTTGTCTGATTTTTTAAAGGAGATAGCTGATTGAGATCGACATCATGTGCAAAACCACTAATTGAGCCTTGTGATGTGTATTGATGTAAATCATATTTCAAGTCTGTCTTAGGGGCAGCGTTGTAATAACCGTCATTATAGCCGTAAGTTGGAATCCAAATAGCTGTGAATTTCTTAGTTGAGATACTGTGTTCTTCAAGGAAATAGGTTCCAACATAAATTCCGATATTCTTAGCACCCAATGATGCTAACTTAGCGCGAAAAGCTTCAACACCAGCATTCATGTCATCAATAGTTTTTTCTTCAACATCTAGCCAGTAGTAGGTAGGTTTGTATTTTGAAGCAGCTTTATAAAAATTTTCGGCAGCTTTTTGCATTTCTTTCTTGTTGCTACCAGCCACATAAGCATAGACAGCGACAGGAATATTTCGTTTTTGAAATTCTTCTATGTGGCGTTGATAGGATTTATCAATTCCGTTTAAGTGTGTAGCTGCATTTTCTTTTTTTGCTTGTGCTCCGCTATGCACGCGTATAATGGCGCCAGAAACATTTTTTGCTAGTACATCATAGTTAATATCACTTGGCAATTGCCAGCCGGACAAGTCAATGATTGGTTTATAGGATTTGTCTGCTTCATCGGAATCTGAAGTATCAGTTGACTGAGAAGTAGCTGATGTTTGTGTAATAGCGTCCTTTTGCTGTTTAGTTTCCTTGCTCTCTGAATAATGCTTCGCTCCTAAAATAATCGCAATGAAGCTAACAAAGAAAACAAAGACAACAAGCGGTTTAATCCTCTTTCTCATATAATTCCATTTTAACGTAAAGTCAGATAAAAAGCAAAATAAACTAGTAGAAAATAAGTATTTGTCATCAAATTGAAATATTAAAGAAAACGGTTTATTGGACATAATGGTGAAGAATGCTTATAAATCCTTTTCATAGACTCAGCTTATTGTTCTTTTTTTAGTTAAAGTTTAGCCTAGATACTGCAAGGATTTAAAAAATACCGTTCGTTAAATACTTTTTTTTTACCTTGGAAAATGGTATAATGTTCGGTGAAAATTTAATAATATTAGGTGAACTATGAAAATTGATAAACGCCACCTGCTGAATTATTCCATTTTGATTCCTTATTTGATTTTATCTATTTTGGGATTGATAGTTGTTTATTCGACATCAAGTGCCACTTTAGTACAGGTGGGAGCAAATTCGCTCAGATCTGTTTTAAATCAAGGAATTTTCTGGGTAATCAGCTTACTTGCTATTGCTTTGATTTACAAAATAAAGTTAGATTTCTTAAAAGACAATCGACTGATTGTCATTGTTATTTTTGTGGAAATCTTGCTTTTAATTTTATCTCGCTTCCTTGGTGCCCGAATCAATGGTGCACATGGTTGGTTACGATTTGGTCCGATTAGTCTCCAGCCGGCTGAGTATTTAAAAATTATTCTGATTTGGTTTTTAGCACAGCGATTTTCTCATCAGCAAGATGAAATCGCAACGTATGACTATCAGGCTTTAACACGAAATCAACTGATTCCACGCGCACTGAACGATTGGCGAATTCTGGTCGTGGTGCTCATTGGGATTGTGGCAGCGCTGCCTGACTTGGGGAATGCGACCATTCTTTTGCTGACGACCTTAATCATGGTAACGGTTAGTGGGATTGGTTATCGCTGGTTTTCAACTCTTCTTGGGATATTGGTCACTCTTTCCACAGCGGTTTTAGCAGGCATCTGGTTGATTGGTGTGGAAAAAGTTGCTCAGGTTCCTGTGTTTGGCTATGTAGCAAAACGATTTAGTGCCTTTTTTAACCCCTTTAAAGATTTATCAGGTGCAGGTCACCAGCTAGCTAATTCCTATTATGCCATGAGTAATGGCGGTTGGTTTGGCTTAGGATTAGGAAATTCTATCGAAAAACGTGGTTATTTGCCAGAAGCACAGACAGACTTCGTCTTTTCCATTGTTATTGAAGAATTTGGATTTATCGGTGCCAGCTTGATTTTAGCCCTCTTATTTTTCCTTATTTTGCGGATTATTCTTGTGGGAATTCGAGCGAAAGATCCATTTAATTCTATGATGGCTCTTGGTGTCGGTGGAATGCTACTGACACAGACGTTTGTCAATATTGGAGGAATTTCCGGTTTGATTCCTTCGACGGGTGTCACCTTCCCCTTCTTATCACAAGGTGGAAATAGTTTGTTGGTATTATCCGTAGCGATTGCTTTTGTGTTAAACATTGATGCCAATGAAAAACGAGAAAGTTTGTATAGAGAAATCGAAGAAACCAATCACGGTTTAAGAATTATTCGCTAACGTTAGATTGAGCAAAAGCTTATTGAAAGGTGTAGATTATGTCACTTCAAAAATTAGAAAATTACAACAATAAAGAAGTTATCAAAGAAGAAGTTACGATTCTGACGGACTTATTAGAAGAAGTTACAAAAAATATGCTGAGTCCTGAAACCTTTGAAAAAATCATTGCTTTAAAAGAATTAGCAGCAGTTGGAAATTATGAAGGGTTAAATGAGATTGTTCAAAGTCTATCGAACAAGGAAATGTCCTATATTTCTCGTTATTTTTCAATCCTGCCTCTTTTAATCAATATTTCAGAAGATGTGGATTTGGCTTTTGAGATTAACTATCAAAATAATGTGGGGCAAGATTATCTTGGGAAATTATCCACAACGATTGATTTGGTTGCTGAAAAGGAAAACGCTGCTGAAATTTTGGAGCATTTGAATGTGGTCCCTGTTTTAACAGCTCATCCAACTCAAGTGCAACGAACGACTATGCTGGATTTGACCAATCATATTCACGTTTTGTTGCGTAAATACCGCGATGTGCGAATGGGCTTGCTCAATGAGCAAAAATGGCACAATAATCTTCGGCGGTATATCGAAATTATCATGCGGACAGATATGATTCGTGAGAAGAAATTAAAAGTGACCAATGAAATCACCAATGTGATGGAATACTACAATAGCTCTTTCTTGCAGGCGGTGACTAATTTAACAGAAGAATACAAGCGCTTAGCCAAACAGCACGGGATTGACTTGAAAAATCCAACTCCCATAACAATGGGAATGTGGATTGGTGGCGACCGAGATGGAAATCCGTATGTCACATCTGAAACGTTGAAAAAATCCGCTTTGACCCAATGTGAAGTGATTATGAACTATTACGATACGAAAGTTGCTAATTTGTACCGTGAATTTTCTTTGTCAACAGGTATCGTAAAAGTTAGTGAAGCGGTGCAGGAAATGGCTTATCTGTCAGAAGATAATTCTATTTACCGCGAAAAAGAATTATATCGTCGAGCCTTCTACTATATTCGAACAAAACTGAAAAATACAAAGACTTACTTTATTAACCAAATCAAAACAGAGCCACATTACCACAAAATTGAAGAATTTAAACATGATTTACTAGCTATCAAGCAGTCTCTTCTTGAAAATAAAGGCGAAGCAATGATTTCTGGTGAGTTTACTGAGTTGCTTCAAGCAGTGGAAGTATTCGGTTTTTACCTTGCTTCCATTGATATGCGACAAGATTCTAGTGTTCATGAAGCCTGCGTTGCGGAGTTATTAGCGAGCGCAGGAATTGTGGAGCATTATAGCGAGCTTTCTGAAGACGAAAAATGTCACGTTCTGCTAAATGAACTTCTCTATGATCCGCGGATTCTTTCTGCTACACATGCTAAAAAATCTGCCCTTTTGCAAAAAGAATTAGAGATTTTTCAAACGGCGCGTGAGTTGAAAGATAAGCTAGGAGATGCTGTCATTAAGCAAACCATTATTTCTCATGCTACGAGCGTGTCTGACCTTTTAGAGTTGGCTGTTATGCACAAGGAAGTTGGTCTCATTGATAAAGAATTTGCGCGTGTACAGATTGTGCCACTCTTTGAAACCATTGAAGACTTGGATAATTCCTATGACACGATGAAGAAATACTTATCTCTTCCAATTGCCCAGAAATGGATTGCCTCTAATAACAATTATCAAGAAATCATGTTGGGCTATTCGGACAGCAATAAAGACGGTGGCTACTTATCATCCTGCTGGACTCTTTATAAGGCTCAACAGCAACTGACCGCTATCGGAGATGAATTTGGTGTGAAAATCACCTTCTTCCACGGTCGTGGTGGAACGGTTGGTCGTGGTGGCGGACCTACTTATGAAGCCATTACCTCTCAGCCTCTTCGCAGTATCAATGATCGGATTCGCCTGACAGAGCAAGGAGAAGTCATTGGCAATAAATACGGAAATAAAGACGCAGCGTATTACAATTTAGAAATGCTAGTGTCGGCAACGATTAACCGTATGATTACTAAGAAAAAAAGTGATACCAACACGTCTAATCGCTACGAGCGCATTATGGATCAGATAGTGGAACGAAGCTATCAAATTTATCGTGATTTGGTTTTTGACAATGAGCATTTTTATGATTATTTCTTTGAATCAAGCCCGATCAAAGCTATTTCCAGCTTTAATATTGGTTCGCGACCGGCTGCGCGTAAAACCATTACTGAAATCGGTGGCTTGCGTGCCATTCCGTGGGTCTTTTCATGGTCACAAAGTCGGGTGATGTTCCCTGGTTGGTATGGTGTTGGATCCAGCTTTAAAGAATTTATTGATGAAAATCCAGAAGAAAATCTAGCTTTCTTGAGAAAGATGTATAAAAATTGGCCGTTCTTCCAATCGCTTTTGTCCAATGTAGACATGGTGTTATCAAAGTCGAATATGAATATCGCCTTTGAATATGCTCAATTGTGTGAAGATAAAGAAGTACAAGAAATTTATTATACAATTTTGGATGAGTGGCAATTAACCAAGAATGTTATTCTTGCCATTGAAGATTATGACGACCTGTTAGAAGAAAATCCCTACTTGCGAGACAGTTTGGATTACCGCATGCGTTATTTTAATATCTTGAATTATATTCAGCTAGAACTCATCAAACGCCAACGCCGTGGAGAATTATCCTCGGATGAAGAACGATTGATTCATATCACAATCAACGGAATTGCGACAGGACTGAGAAACTCAGGCTGATGAAGAATAAAAAATCGGAATAGTCCGATTTTTTTATATCTTTGTAACCAAAAACGCTTTCAATTCGTTATACTAGTGAAGGAAGGGGGATGAGAATATCAAACTAGATGATTATGAAAAAGTCTTGATTACCTTTGCGAAAGAAATCGTCTATTATCTGCAAGGCTCAGGCGTTCCAAAAGAGCAAGCAGAAGATGTTGTTCAAGATGTTTTTATCAAAATGCTAGAGTCTGATTTTGTCATCCCTGCTGAAAAAATGCGAGCTTGGATGTATCGTGTGTCTATTCGCCGCTATATTGACAAATACCGGCGTGATAAGCATTATATGGAAATCCTGCGACGAGATTTTTTTACAAAGGAAAATCAATTGATTGTTGAAGGAGCAGATTATGACTTTCTCATGGAGGAAGTAGAAAAGTTGCCAACACAGGATAAAATCATGTTGGATCTTTATTATTTTCAAGGGTTTTCAACAGGAGAAATAGCAGAAGTACTCCATTATTCTAAGAGCAAAGTCAAAGTTCAGCTCATGCGCAGTCGAAAGAAACTTCGACAGATTTTGGAAAAGAAAGGATATCATCATGGAAACATTTGAAATTGTTGCAAAGAAAAACAAAAAGAGAAATATCAAGCGGATTATCCTCTGGTCAACAACAGTAGTGGTAGTATTTTTTGGAATATATATTGCTGCTCGTATGATTACAGGAAAACTCATCAGCTACCAAGCTTGGAAGGTGGTCAATGAGGTACAATTAGTTGAAAGCGTCGCCTTTCCTAATATTGAAACGTATACATGGTCTGCTAATGGTGGGGATATGTTCCACGGTGGTATTAAAGGTAGACAAGCCAAAGATATTTATGGGATTCCGCTAGACTATGGTGAATACAAGACAGATTTTGGAATTTTTAATATCGATCGAGGAACTCTTTTTCATGCAAATTCTGGAAGATATACAGAATCCGGGGCAACTATTCAAATAGAAAACAATCAGAAAGTGCCACAATTCTACAATAAAAAAGCTAAAGAAGAGAAAGGAGAACCTGTCCATGAACCAACCCAAGAACTTCCTTATATCAAAGAAATGAAAAATCAACTGGTAGAAGTGGCTCTGACCTTTGATAAACCATATAGTTTAAAAGAAATTCGGGCAATGATACCTAAGAACCTCAAGACCAATTGGTATTGGATTGGTACAAATTCAACAAGCGATCCAAGCTGGTGGCAACCAAGCAATCTATATGGTACGAGTCCAGATTATCTAACGCAAAAAGAATATGTTCACAAAAAGGAAGCAGAAGAAGCTATTAAAAACCTCAAAGAAGGAGAGAAACTGAGTGACAGACTTTCCGAAATGAAGGATGTAGATGGATTCTTGGCTAATCTGAAGAAATATATTAAAAGTGGATTTGGAAAAAGCAGCTACAATAATGTAACTCCGTCAGATGACATTAAAACCTACTTGAAAAAATTTGGTAAGCTAGACTTGTCTAAGAAAGAAGACCTAGAAAAATTAGAGTTCTCAGGCGTCATCTTGACAGGAAAAGCTGAAAATTTTGCTCAGTTGGAAGGTAAGGAGTGGATTTACGCATCAAGTATTGGGGCTTCTACACCAAATCAACCATACTACAAGTTGGACAAAGAATAAATTGATAAAAAAGGCGTAAAATGCTTGCAATTTGAAGAAAATTTGATAAAATAGTAAGGAAAGTTAGACTGTATTGCCTACTGTCTATCTATAAAATATATTTTATTGGAGGCTTTTACTCAAATGGCAAAAGAAAAATACGATCGTAGTAAACCACACGTTAACATCGGTACAATCGGACACGTTGACCATGGTAAAACTACCCTAACTGCAGCTATCACAACTGTACTTGCACGTCGTCTTCCAAGTTCAGTTAACCAACCAAAAGATTACTCATCTATTGATGCTGCTCCAGAAGAACGCGAACGCGGAATCACTATCAACACTGCACACGTTGAATACGAAACTGCTAAACGTCACTATGCTCACATCGACGCTCCAGGGCACGCGGACTACGTTAAAAACATGATCACTGGTGCTGCTCAAATGGACGGAGCTATCCTTGTAGTAGCTTCAACTGACGGACCAATGCCTCAAACTCGTGAACACATCCTTCTTTCACGCCAAGTAGGTGTTAAATACCTTATCGTCTTCATGAACAAAGTTGACTTGGTTGACGATGAAGAATTGCTTGAATTGGTTGAAATGGAAATCCGTGACCTTCTTTCAGAATACGATTTCCCAGGTGATGAAATCCCAGTTATCCAAGGTTCAGCTCTTAAAGCTCTTGAAGGTGATGAAAAATATGAAGACATCATCATGGAATTGATGGATACTGTTGATGAATACATTCCAGAACCAGAACGTGACACTGACAAACCATTGCTTCTTCCAGTCGAAGATGTATTCTCAATTACTGGACGTGGTACTGTTGCTTCAGGACGTATCGACCGTGGTACTGTTAAAGTCAACGACGAAGTTGAAATCGTTGGTATCCGTGACGAAATCCAAAAAGCAGTTGTTACTGGTGTTGAAATGTTCCGTAAACAATTGGACGAAGGTCTTGCTGGAGATAACGTAGGGGTTCTTCTTCGTGGTATCCAACGTGACGAAATCGAACGTGGACAAGTTCTTGCTAAACCAGGTTCAATTCATCCACACACTAAATTCAAAGGTGAAGTTTACATCCTTACTAAAGAAGAAGGTGGACGTCATACTCCATTCTTCAACAACTACCGTCCTCAATTCTACTTCCGTACTACAGACGTTACAGGTTCAATCGAACTTCCTGCAGGTACTGAAATGGTAATGCCTGGTGATAACGTAACAATCGACGTTGAATTGATCCACCCAATTGCCGTAGAACAAGGAACTACATTCTCTATCCGTGAAGGTGGACGTACTGTAGGTTCAGGTATGGTTACAGAAATCGAAGCTTAATTCAATTAAGTTCCCAGATGAACAATTAAAGTCAGACAAATGAGCTCCGCTGTTGCGGGGCTTTCTTTTTTATGATTTCATTCGACTCAGTCTTTATTTCTCTATTAAATTATGGTAAAATAATAGATGTAAATAAAAAAAGAAGAGGTATGTGAAATGTCACGTAAACCATTTATTGCTGGTAACTGGAAAATGAACAAAAATCCAGAAGAAGCTAAAGCTTTTGTAGAAGCAGTTGCAAGTAAACTTCCTTCATCTGATCTTGTTGAAGCAGGTATCGCAGCTCCTGCGCTTGATTTGACGACAGTTCTTGCTGCAGCAAAAGGTTCAAATCTTAAAGTTGCTGCACAAAATACTTATTTTGAAGATGCTGGTGCATTTACTGGTGAAAATAGTCCCAAAGTTCTTTCTGAAATGGGTCTTGATTATGTTGTAATTGGTCACTCTGAACGTCGTGACTATTTCCATGAAACAGACGAAGATATCAACAAGAAAGCTCATGCTATCTTCCGCAACGGTCTTCTTCCAATCATCTGCTGTGGTGAATCTCTTGAAACTTACGAAGCTGGTAAAGCAGTGGAATTTGTAGGTGCTCAAGTATCTGCAGCCCTTAAAGGATTGACAGCAGAACAAGTGTCTTCTCTTGTCATTGCTTATGAACCCATCTGGGCTATCGGTACTGGTAAATCAGCTACTCAAGATGATGCTCAAAAAATGTGTAAAGCAGTTCGTGATGTTGTAGCAGCTGACTTTGGTCAAGAAGTGGCTGACAAAGTACGTGTACAATACGGCGGCTCAGTAAAACCGAACAATGTAGCTGAATACATGGCATGTCCAGATGTTGACGGTGCCCTTGTTGGTGGAGCATCACTTGAAGCAGAAAGTTTCCTTGCATTGTTGGACTTTGTAAAATAATTTCTTAAAAGAAATAGTTAGCTTGCCATATTTTATGGCAGGCTTATTTTAAAATGGAGAAATAAAATGAAAAAGAAAAGTTTATTTTATTTAGCAAGCACAGCTATTTTAATTGCAGCTAGTTCACAGCAAATTTTTGCTGATGAACCTGTAAAAACTTCTACGCCACAGCCGACAGTAGAAGTCAATAAACAAGAAGCTCATTCTTCAGTTGAACTCCAAACAAAAGAAGTAACTCAAACTGCTCCAATAAATCAAACAACTTCATCTTCTTCATCTAAAAATGAAGCAACTGCTTCATCAACCGCTTCAACTGAAGCTAAAGTTTCAGAAGAACAAAATGTTGTAAAAGAAAATTCGACAACTACAACTGAGACTAAAAAAGACAACAAGTCAACTTTTTTTGCTGCACAGAATAATCAAGCAACAGCTAGAAGTAATCCTGATGCACAAGTGAAAAAATCAACTTTTGTGGATGTCAGCAGTCATAATGGACATATCAGCAAAGAGGATTATCAACATTTAGCTGAAAAAGGGGTAAATGGGGTTGTTGTCAAATTAACAGAAGGAACGAGTTATAAAAATCCTTATGCGGCTTCTCAAACACAGAATGCACAAGCGGCAGGTATGCAAGTGTCGGCTTATGCTTTTTCTCATTATACTAATGAAGCAGAAGCAAGAGCAGAAGCGCGCTATTTTGCAGAGGAAGCAAGGCGATTGAACCTTCCTTCCTCAACTGTTATGGTAAATGATATTGAAGATTCTGATATGCGTCCGAATATCAATGCAACTACTCAAGCTTGGGCAGATGAAATGCGGCGTATGGGTTTTTCAAATTTGATGTACTATACAAGTGCAAGTTGGCTTGATCGAAATAATCTCAGAACGAAAGGACCAATCCAAACAGAGCAATTTGGCTTGGAAAATTTCTGGGTAGCGCAATATCCAACTTCAAAATTAAGTGCAGATGATGCGAAAATACTGAAATATAATAGTGAAGCGGGTGCTTGGCAGTTTACTTCGCAAGCTGAACTACTATCTGGTCGTCATGTATTTGATCAAAGCGTGGATTATACTGGACGATTTACGAATAAGGCAACTCCAAGCAACCGTGCTGCAAATCAGCCAATAAAGGGAAAAATCACGGTTCAAAACAAGAATCCTAACACAGGAACCTTTGATGTGATTGTGTCAGATGTTTCTGCTCCTTATGGCGTTCGTGAAGTGAAAGTACCGACTTGGTCTAATGTCAATGGTCAAGATGACATTATTTGGTATACAGCTGCTAAACAGACTGATGGAACCTATAAAGTAACAGTAAGGGCAGTAGATCACAAATTTTCTACAGGACTCTATCACATTCACCTTTATTACATCCAAAATAATGGGAAATTGGTTGGCGTAGGTGGAACAACTACCGAGCTTTCATTAGGACGACCTCAAGGAAAAGTGACCATTGCTAATAATAATCCTGACACAGGAACATTTGATGTCCTTATTTCCAATGTTTCTAGTCCTTATGGTGTTCGTGAAGTGAAAGTTCCAACTTGGTCCAGCATCGGTGGTCAAGATGATATTATCTGGTATACTGCTAAGAAGCAAGCCAATGGAACCTATAAAGTAACAGTTAAAGCGACTGATCATAAAAAATCAACTGGAGAGTATAATATTCATGTATATTATATCCAAGAAAATAATCAGTTGGTAGGAGTAACAGGAACAACGACAACAGTTTCGATTGCGCATCCTAAAGGTACTTTGACTATCACAAATAACAATCCAGACGCAGGAACTTTTGATGTGATTGTCTCAGGCGTTTCCAGTCCAGATGGTGTTCGTGAAGTGAAATTACCGACCTGGTCTAATGTGGATGGTCAAGACGACATTATCTGGTATACCGCTAAAAAACAAGCTGATGGGACTTATAAGACAACTGTCAAGGTAAGTGATCACAAATATTCAACAGGTCTATATAATGTTCATCTATATTATATCCAAGGCAATGGCAAAATCGTTGGAGTAGCTGGAACACAAGTAAATGTTTCTTTAGCGAGAGCAAAAGGGAATCTTACCATTCAAAATAATAATCCAGACACAGGAACATTTGATGTGATTGTTTCAGGTGTTTCTAGCCCTTACGGCGTTCGTGAAGTGAAATTACCGACCTGGTCTAATGTCAATGGTCAGGACGATATTATCTGGTACACTGCCACTAGACAGGCCAATGGAACTTACAAAACGACTGTCAAAGCGAGTGACCATAAAAGAAGCACAGGTTTGTACCATATTCATCTTTACTACATCCAAGGAAATGGTAAAATCGTTGGGATTGGTGGCACAACGACAGAAGTTTCAATTGCACGTCCAAAAGGTACGTTAACAATTCAAAATAAAGATGCCAATAAAGGTACTTTTGAAGTAATTGTTTCCAATGTTTCTAATCCAGATGGTGTCCGTGAAGTGAAATTACCGACCTGGTCTAATGTCAATGGTCAGGACGATATTATCTGGTACACTGCTACTAGACAGACCAATGGAACTTATAAGGCACTCATTAAAGCAAGTGATCATAAGAATTCAACCGGTTTGTACTATATTCATTTGTACTATGTTCAAAACAATGGAACATTGATTGGAGTAGGCGGTACATCAACCAATGTGACAATTTCTGCGGAAAACCTTAAACTAACTGGAAAAATCACGATCCAAAATAATAATCCTAAAACAGGAACATTTGACGTGGTAGTGTCTAATGTTTCCAGCCCTCATGGTGTTCGTGAAGTGAAGCTGCCAACGTGGTCTAGTGTAAATGGTCAAGATGACATCATTTGGTATACTGCTGCAAAACGAGCTGATGGTACCTATAAGATAACTGTCAAAGCGAGTGACCATAAGAACTCAATCGGCGAATACAATGTTCATTTGTATTACATTCAAAACAATGGTAAGCTGGTTGGAGTAGGCGGTACAACAGTACAAGTTTCTAAAACGTCTTATCCGACACCATATTTTTCTCAACGTGATGGTCGTTGGGCAGGACGAACTTATGGTGGCTACACATTTGCTGCAACGGGTTGCGTGCCAACAACGGTTGCTATGGCAATTTCTGGTACTACAGGACAGACTGTTTTACCAACGACTGTGGCAGATTATCTCTATCATTCTACGAATGAATTTAATAAGAGAAGTTACGGCACAACGAGCCATGGTATTGTATTAGCAGCTCGACATTGGGGCTTGAAAACAGATGTTTTAGGTTCAACCGCAGCTGTGCGAGAAGCGCTTGCTATGGGACACCATGTGCTTGGCGCAGTAGGAACCAGTGTGTTTGCAAATTATCCTGTTACTCATGAACTGGTTATGAAAGGCTATAACAACGGAATGACTTATGTAATGGATCCTTATAATGCTAATAATAATGGCTATTATTCAGTAGATTATTTATTTAGAGTACGGAGTTTGGATCCAACTGATAATACAGAAGGTTCTCCGTTCATGACAATTAGAGCATAATATTGTGTCTGCTCTGTGAGAACGAAGGTTCTGCCATTTTATCGGTTTAGTAATGAAAGGCTGAAACTACGAACTAAATATTTAAAATTTTTAGTTCTGTCTTATTCTCTTTTTGATGAGAAGTAAAAAGCTCTATGATTTCTAAGGTTATTCCTATAGGAATCATAGAGCTTACTTGTTTTTGTTCGAATTTGTTTACTATTATTTTCCTAAGCAAAATTGGCTGAAAAGTTGGCTAATGAGTTCATCAGGAGCGGCGTCACCTGTGATTTCACCAAGGATTTCCCATGTTCGGGTGAGATCCACTTGCACTAAGTCAACAGGCATTCCTAAATCCAGTCCCTCATTGACAGCGTGGAGACTTTCGACAGCTTTTTCAATCAGAGAAATATGGCGAGCGTTAGAGAGATAAGTAGCATCTTGTTCTACAATACCTGCATTTTCAAAGAAAAGTTGGTTGATTCGTTCTTCGATTTTATCAATATTTTGATTTTGGAGAACAGAAATCTTGATAAAGTTATCGGGAATCTGGTTAACTTCAATCTTTTCTTCTAAGTCGGTTTTATTGAGCAGCAAGATACGATTGGTGTCTTGACTGATTTCTAACAGTTTGCGGTCTTGTTCTGTTAATGGCTCGCTTGCATTTAGCACAAGAAGCACAAGGTCAGCGTCTTGGAGCGCTTTTTTAGAACGTTCTACTCCGATTTGTTCGACAATATCATCTGTATCACGAATACCCGCAGTATCAATCAACTTGAGTGGCACTCCGTTGATGTTGACATATTCTTCAATGACATCGCGAGTGGTTCCAGCAATGTCCGTTACAATAGCCTTATCTTCACGGAGCAAGTTGTTAAGGAGACTAGATTTTCCGACATTAGGGCGACCAATAATAGCAGTCGAAATTCCTTCGCGTAGAATCTTACCGCGGCGAGCTGTTTTTAAAAGTTGAGTCAGCAGTTTTTCAAATTCAGCAGTTTTTTCACGCAACAGTTTGGTAGTCATTTCCTCAACGTCATCATATTCTGGATAGTCAATATTGACCTCGACTTGAGCTAGTGTGTTAAGAATTTCCTGACGTGTGTTGTTGATGAGGTCGGACAGAGAACCGTCCAGTTGCTTGACGGCGATATTCATGGCTTTGTCCGTTTTTGCCCGAATAATGTCCATGATAGCCTCTGCTTGCGTCAAATCCACACGTCCATTGAGAAAGGCGCGCTTGGTAAATTCACCAGGTTCTGCCATTCTGGCACCTTCGCGAATAGCTAATTGGAGGATTTCGTTGGTCACAGCAATCCCTCCGTGGGTGTTAATCTCAATCACGTCTTCACGTGTGAAGGTTTTCGGAGAACGCATAGCTCCAATCATAACTTCATCTAAAATTTCGTTTTTTTCTGGGTCAATAATATGCCCATAATTTAGTGTGTGACTGGCAACCGTACTTAAATCTTTTCCTTTGAAGATTTTTTGAGCAATGGCAAAGCTATTCGTCCCGCTCAGTCTAACAATGCCGATAGCCCCTTCACCAAGAGGAGTGGAAATGGCAGCAATCGTATCAAATTCTTTGGTTATCATCAATTTAATCCTTATAATGTGTTTATGCAATCTATATTCATTGTAACGCAAAACAAGGTTAGTCGCAAGGTTTTTACATGCTATTTTTGTTCAGATAAGTTCATCATCTCTCTTTAATACAATAAAATAAATTTTAAGAAAGGTTCAATCATCATTCGCTTATTCGTTTGATATATCAAATTATAACGGAGAAAATTTGGAATTTTTGGTGTCTTATAATCAAGAAAAATAGAATATTCGGATTTTAGAATGTTTGTAAAAAAGGGATTATTTAAAAAGAAAGTGGTTTCATTTTTGGGGTGCTAAAGTTGGCAAATCATGGTATACTAGAAGCAGATTGAATAAAGGAGCAAAAATGGAAAACCTCAAAAAAATGGCAGGAATCAAAGCTGCAGAATATGTGAAAGACGGTATGGTAGTTGGTTTAGGAACGGGTTCGACTGCCTATTATTTTGTGGAAGAAGTTGGACGGCGTATCAAGGAAGAAGGACTGAAAATAACAGCAGTTACAACTTCAAGCACAACGAGTGAACAAGCTCGGCGTTTAGATATTCCTTTGAAATCAATTGATGAAGTAGATGAAGTAGACGTGACCGTTGACGGAGCTGATGAGGTGGATACTGACTTCAACGGTATCAAAGGCGGTGGCGGCGCTCTGCTTATGGAAAAAGTTGTCGCAACTCCAACCAAAACCTACATTTGGGTAGTTGATGAAAGTAAAATGGTTGGTAAACTAGGTGCTTTCAAATTACCGGTAGAAGTCGTACAATACGGAGCAGAACAGCTTTTCCGTCGTTTTGAACATGCAGGCTATAAACCGTCATTTCGTGAAAAAAATGGGAAGCGCTATGTCACGGATATGCAGAATTTCATTATCGATCTTGACTTAGGCGTGATTGAAAATCCAGTCGAATTTGGGCAAAAGCTAGATCATGTAGTCGGTGTGGTAGAACATGGACTCTTTAATCAAATGGTGGATATGGTCATTGTTGCTGGAAGAAACGGCGTGCAAATTTTAAAATCAACCAAATCAAAAGGAGAATAGAATTTTATGTCACATGTTATTATATTTATGTCATTGTCATGGATTCAGTCCGAATTAGTATTGCACTAAATGCTGTTCAAAAAGAACAAGAAAGATTAGAATATGCTCTTGAGAGTGGGATGTAATTGTGTCATTCAGCATTTTTCGAATGAAAATTAAAAAAGATATAAAAGGATAAAGATATGAATTTAATGGATAAAATTAACGAAACAGCACAGTTTTTAAAAGATAAAGGAATTACTGCACCAGAATTTGGTTTGATTCTCGGTTCTGGTTTGGGAGAATTAGCTGGTGAGATTGAAAATGCTGTCAGCATTGACTATGCAGGCATTCCAAATTGGGGTCGCTCAACAGTGGTGGGGCATGCTGGTAAATTGGTTTATGGCGACTTAGCAGGTCGGAAAGTACTGGCTTTGCAAGGACGTTTCCATTTTTACGAAGGCAATCCAATGGAAGTAGTGACTTTCCCTGTCCGTGTAATGAAAGAGCTAGGCTGTGAAGGTGTCATTGTTACCAATGCCGCTGGAGGGATTGGATATGGTCCAGGGACGTTAATGGCTATTTCAGACCATATCAATCTGACGGGGCAGAATCCTTTGATTGGAGCGAATTTGGATGAATTTGGTCCACGCTTCCCAGATATGTCTGATGCTTATACAAAAGCTTACCGTGAAAAAGCCCACATCGTAGCAGAAAAATTAGGCATTGAATTGAAAGAAGGAGTTTATCTGGGTGTGACGGGACCAACGTATGAAACACCAGCAGAAATCCGTGCTTTCCAAACATTAGGTGCAAGTGCTGTTGGTATGTCAACTGTTCCGGAAGTAATTGTGGCAGCGCACTCAGGTTTGAAAGTATTGGGAATTTCAGCTATTACAAACTTTGCAGCTGGTTTTCAAAGCGAGCTAAACCACGAAGAAGTCGTAGAAGTGACAGAACGTATCAAGGAAAACTTTAAAGGACTTGTAAAAGCAATCCTTGCAGAACTATAAAAAACATAAATGTAAAAAGAGTCGAAGATTGAGCTTACAATCACATCTCTTTCTGAACTCAACTAAAAACGAAAGGAATAAAACCCACACGCAATCCTTTCTGAGATGAATAAGCTCCTAAGAAAAGTTTTTTAGCGCTTGTACTTTTCAGTTTGGTTTTTGACGGGCTTGGTATCTTACTTATGTCAATCCATATTGCAGCAAAACAAGGCGAAATTGCCGATAAAATTTTACTACCTGGAGATCCACTTCGTGCTAAGTTTATTGCCGAAAATTTCTTAGAAGATGCTGTGTGCTTCAATGAAGTTCGCAACATGTTTGGTTATACAGGGACTTATAAAGGTCATCGTGTTAGTGTGATGGGAACTGGAATGGGAATTCCGTCCATTTCTATCTATGCGCATGAATTGATTGTGAACTATGGTGTGAAACGTTTAATTCGTGTAGGAACGGCTGGTTCGTTGAATAAAGACGTTCATGTACGTGAATTGGTATTAGCGCAAGCAGCAGCGACAAATTCAAATATCATTCGTAATGATTGGCCTCAATATGACTTTCCGCAAATTGCAAGTTTTCGTCTTTTAGATAAGGCTTATCACCTTGCCAAGGATTTTGGTATGACAACGCACGTTGGAAGTGTCTTATCATCAGATGTTTTCTACTCAAACTATGGTGAAAAAAATATCGAACTTGGTAAAATGGGAGTTCTGGCTGTGGAAATGGAAGCGGCAGCTCTTTACTATCTAGCTGCTCAATATAATGTCGAAGCACTTGGCATTATGACCATTTCAGATAGTTTAGTTCATCCAGATGAAGACACAACAGCGGAAGAACGACAAACGACTTTTACAGATATGATGAAAGTCGGTTTAGAAACGCTTATTTCAGAATCATGATTGAAAATTTAGACGTCAAAGAAGAGATAATTTACGCTATTTCTCGCTATGATTATGCTCATGCTTATAAATTGACTAAAAGGCTAGATAATGTAGAAGCAAAGCTCGTTGAACTTTTGTATATCATGGCAGAGCGGAGAGAGTTGAATATCCGCCCTGCTATGGAATATCAGTTGAAAATTAGAAATGATTTTCAACTTTTTTGTCATGAGTCTGAGGAAGATGAGCAATTAGCAAATTATCTCTATGATTTAGAAGCAAAACTGAAGAATGAACAAGTGATTGATTTTATTCGTGCTGTTAGTCCAGCTATTTATCGGATTTTTATGCGTTTAATCAAGCTGGAAATTCCTGATATTGAATCCTACATTCATAATTCCAGAGAAGCGAGTTACGATCGTTGGAATTTTGAAAAGATGAAAAATACAGATCATCCTATTTTGAGTACTTTTCATGCTGAAAGTCCAGTTCATTCTTCTAGTCTGGCTAGCTTGATTTTACTGTTGGATTTACCAGAGCAAGTTAAAATCATGGTCAAAGAACTACGAAAGTTGGAGAAATCCGTTCGGAACCCATTAGCGCATTTAATTAAACATTTTGACGAAGAAGAATTGCATTCCACTACAGGTTTTTCTTCTCAATTTTTTATGGAAATATTGATTTTGTTGGCAAAAGCAACAGGCATTACTTATGACGAGGAGCAATTTTTCTTTGATCAAGTCAATCAAGTCATCAAAACATTGATAGATTGAGTGCTTTCTTTCATTATAAAATCCCATACAGTTCATTTTACTTGTATGGGATTTTTGGTTATTTAGAAGAAGAGCTGGATTCTTCTGTTGATGAGGAAGAACCGCTACTTGTTGATTCAAATTGTTCAGGGTGAAGAGCACGATAGCTTGGGGAATTAAACAGATCAACAGTTGAATTACCACCTCGTTTGCTATAAAGACTTGTAGATTCATCACCTTTTTTCTTTTCAATAGATAATAATGATTTAAGTGAGTTGGTATAAGAATAGTTCTTAGGATTCACTTTCCCTAAATCATTTCCAGCATAGAAGCGAAGCAAGTCTCCGGTTTGAATCAGGTCACTCATTTTCAACTGCTCATTAGTTGTGTTGCGGATTTTTTCCAATTCTGCCTTAGTTGTTTCATCTGGATTGGTAATTTCTTCTCCTGTTTCTGTGTAGTAAGTACGTCCACTGTAGCTAGTATACCTAGGAGTTACGAAATAGTTTGATGAACGGAAGGCAACGGTTTGTTGATGTTTTGGAGAGAGCAAATCTTGACCAACTTGTAAGTATTGTTTAGAGTCAATACCGAGCAAATGTTCCAGAGTAGGTAAAAGGTCAACTTGCCCGCCATAGGTATTAATGACTTTTCCTTTTGTCATACCAGGAATAACAACCATATAAGGAACTCTTTGGAGCATGGCATTGTCGTAGCTAGACCAAGTTTCAGAGTTTTTGCCTAGTAGTGGTGCCAGCGAAGGATTCCGTGAATTAGAGATACCGTAGTGATCACCATAAAGAACGATGATTGAATTCTCATAAAGACCAGACGCTTTTAAGTAGTCAAAGAATGATTTAACGGCAGAATCTAGATAATTGGCCGTTGCAAAATAACCATTGATTGTTTCATCCTTAGTCGAAGCAAGTGGGAAACCAGTCTCATCTCCAATCAAGCTAGTTGTATAGGGATAGTGATTAGAAACGGTGATATATTTTGCATAAAATGGTTGTTGCAAATGTTCAAGATATTTAATAGAATCTTTGAACATAATCTTATCATTCAAGCCATATTGGAATGAATTTGTTTTGTCTTGCTTAGAGAAGTAAGAAGAATCGAAGAAATAGTTATATCCCCATTGTTTGTAGGTGGTATTTCGATTCCAGAAACTACCAGCATTTCCGTGGAAAACGGCACTAGAATTATATCCATTTTTTGAGAGAATATACGGAGCAGCTTGCTGCGTGTTTGTTCCACCATAGTTTACCATAAAGGACCCCTGATTGAGACCAAATAAACCAGTTTCTAGCATGGTTTCTGCATCAGATGTTTTTCCGGCTTTTACTTGATTAAAGATATTAGAAAAAGCAAAAGTTGAGTTGGAATGATATAGTGAGTTGAGGAAAGGTGTTACTTCGTATTCTTTGCCATCAGACTTTAATTTATAATCAATCAGGAATTGTTGGAAACTTTCTAAATGAAGATAGATGACATTTCTACCTTTAGCAATTCCGTAATACTCTTTATTTGGCTCGGCATAGTGTGACTTGACGTATTCTTCAACTGGTTTCAAATCTTCAGCACTTGCTTTGGAGCGTTCTTTGTTGGCGCTATATGTCTGATTAGCACTATAGCCAAGAAAAGCTGGCAAGCCTAAAGCGCGGACAACATAATAATTAGAGAAGCCGCGCGTCAATAACTCTGGACGGTCAACTTCTGCTAAAAAGAGATTGGCTGAAAAAAGCATACTGGACAGAGCAGTAATTGCAAAGCTAGCTCGCTTGTTGAATGGCCGATCGTCTAAACGGATCCATTTTTTATAAAAAAGAAAACCTAAGATTGGAAAATCAATGATGTAAATAAAATCTCCAGGTCGGAATAGTTCAAGCGCAGCCTCTCCCAGACCAGCAGAGACACTACTTGAAGCGAGCATAGTATTGACAGTAACAAAATCACTAAACTCGCGATAATAGATAGAGTTTGAAATGAGCCAGACAAATAATAAAATGTAAAGCGCAACTGCTAGAATATAGAAAACTTTGGTGTGCTTAATATAAAGTGCCAGTCCAATCAACAGCAATCCCAATGGAAGGGGATTGAGAATCGCGAGAAAGACTTGATAGGCACCCTGAATATCAAGATTAAAGTCAACAGAATAAGCCCACATGGTTTTCAGCCAATAAAGGGTCAGTAAGGTCAAGACAAAACCTAGTCTTGTACTCATGAAGTTGAGTATCTTCCTAGTCATAGTTTTCACAAATATATACTTCCTTGTCTTATTTCCTAAAATTTTCACTACTAAGTATAACATATTTTTGATTTAAGTTGGTAATTTAAAATGTTGCATTTTCTTTTGCTAGATAAAAAACAGAGAAAGAATTTTTATCCATTGAGAATAAATAGAATTTTTACGTATGAACACATTTTTTGCAATCATTTTGTAATAAGTAGTACATTTTTTTGAGAAAATTCATAACATTTGATATAATAGAGCTTATGAAACAGCTTACGATTCCTTCTTATACTGAAGAAAACATAAAAAAAGGACGATTTGTTTTAGAAAAACAAGATTTTCCTTCACTTTCTTTTCATCATCAAGTTGTAGAATTGGTAAATGCAAAAGGAAATTTTGTAGGTATCGCATACTTATCAGCGCAAAACAAGGGTATCGGCTGGTTTATCTCACATAAGAAAGTAGTTTTTGATGTCTCGTTTTTCTGTCAGTTATTTCGGTGTGCGAAAGAAAAGCGACAAGTTTATCAACAATCAAAAGAGACAACAGCTTACCGCCTTTTTAATCAAGAAGGAGATGGTTTTGGTGGGTTGACAATAGATTTGTATCAAGAATATGCTGTTTTTTCTTGGTATAATCTCTTTGTTTACGAGATTAAAGATACTATTGTTCAAGCATTTCAGCAGGTTTTTCCAGAAGTTACAGGAGCGTATGAGAAAATTCGTTTCAAGGGTTTGAATGTTGAATCTGCTCATTTATACGGGCAAGAAGCGCCAGCATTTTTCCCAATTTTGGAAAATGGCGTTCGTTATAAAGTATTTCTAAATGATGGATTGATGACAGGAATTTTCCTTGATCAGCATGAGGTGCGTGGTAGCTTGGTAGACGGTCTAGCAGCTGGTAAGTCGCTGTTAAATATGTTTTCCTACACGGCAGCTTTTTCGGTTGCGGCAGCGATGGGAGGAGCCAGTCAGACAACCTCCGTTGATTTGGCAAAACGAAGTCGTGAGTTATCTGAAGCCCATTTTAGAGAGAATAATCTTGACTTAAGCAACCATACATTTTTTGTGATGGATGTATTTGACTACTTTAGATATGCTAAGAGACATGGTTTGACTTATGATGTAATTGTGTTAGATCCGCCGAGTTTTGCAAGAAATAAAAAACAAACTTTTTCTGTGGCGAAGGATTATCATAAGTTAATTGCTCAGTCTTTAGAAATTTTAAATCCCCAAGGGATTATCATTGCTAGTACAAATGCTGCGAATGTTTCACGTACTAAGTTTAAAAAAGAAATTGAAAAAGGTTTTGCAGGAATAAAGCACCGTTATTTGAAAGAATACGGTTTACCAGCAGATTTTACTTATAATAAAAAAGATGAAAGAAGTAATTACCTCAAGGTATTTACCATTAAGGTGAACAAATGAAATTAGTCGTATCAGTGATGCCGAAAAATTTAGAGGAAGCGCAGAATATTGATAGCTCGCGTTATGATGACGCGGACATTATTGAATGGCGTGCTGATTTTTTAGCAAAAGATGATATTTTGACCGTTGCACCTGCTATTTTTGAAAAATTTGCTGGTCGTGAATTGATTTTCACTTTGAGAACAATTGGCGAAGGTGGAAATATTGAATTGACGGATGATGAATATATTTCTACCATTAAGGAAATCTCAACGATTTATCAGCCAGACTATATTGATTTTGAATATTTTTCTCACAAAAATAGATTTGAGGAAATGTTGGATTTTCCAAATCTTGTTTTGAGCTATCATAATTTTGAAGAAACGCCTGAAAATATGATGGAAATTTTATCTGAATTGACCAGTTTGACACCAAAAGTGGTGAAAGTTTCTGTTATGGCACGCAGCGAGCAAGATGTGTTGGACTTGATGAACTATACGCGTGGTTTTAAAACCTTAAATCCAGATCAGGATTTTGTAACGATTTCCATGGGTCAAATTGGAAAGATTTCGCGGATAACAGCAGATTTGACAGGCTCGAGTTGGTCGTTTGCAAGCTTGGATGAATCCAGTGCGCCGGGTCAAATTTCTCTTGCCAATATGAAGCAAATTCAGGAGATTTTGAATGAAAATTGACGGCTATACTCGTTTAGCGGCAGTTGTTGCCAACCCAATCAAACACAGTATTTCTCCTTTTATCCATAATGCAGCATTTGAGCAAACTGGCGTTAATGGAGTTTATGTGGCTTGGGAAATCTCACAGGATGACTTGAAAGCAACTGTTGAAAATACTCGCCGCTATAATATGTTTGGAATCAATTTGTCCATGCCTTATAAACAGGCTGTGATTCCTTTTTTAGATGAAGTGACACCTGCTGCGCAGATGATTGGGGCGGTGAACACTGTCGTGAATCAAAATGGAAAATTGATTGGTTATAACACAGATGGCAAGGGATTTTTTATGAGCTTGCCTTCTTTTGTCGTCAAGGGTAAGAAAATGGTCATGCTTGGAGCTGGTGGAGCAGCGACAGCGATTATTGTTCAGGCAGCTTTAGATGGTGCTGATGAGATTTTTGTGTTTACACGGCAATCTTCTTTTGAACGCGTTTCGCAGAAAATGAAGGAAATTCAGCAGAAGATTGCAGCGAAGATTTGGGTATTACCTTTAGAAAATCAAGAATTACTACAAGAAAAAATTAATGTTTCCGCTTTATTGGTCAATGGGACCAGTTTAGGCATGGACGGTAAGGCTTTACCAATACCAAGCAGTATTCGTTTACCACATTCACTTCTTGTGGCAGATGTGATTTACCAGCCGTTTGAGACCCCATTTTTAAAATGGGCAAAAGGACAAGACGTTGAAGTAGTGAATGGCTTGGGAATGTTGTTGTATCAGGCGGCAGAAGCATTCAAA
>OGTD01000132.1_pt1 | contig 43632 bp, 43 predicted proteins | sample 1574421 | NCBI WGS metagenome assembly OGTD01 (sample SAMN03295820, study PRJEB24534) | human gut metagenome | isolation source: fecal sample 1 from infant 3 | host: Homo sapiens | place: USA: Pittsburgh, PA | collected 2014-07
ATTTAATATTTATTATTATAAATAAAATAATAATACCTATTATTGGGATATAATGGAGAGTATTTGTTTCTCTTGGTTGTATATCCTGTTGTATTCCTTCCTCACCTTTAGGTAACCTTTTAATCAGTTTTATAAGGATAATTAAAGAACATATAGCAAATATGCTAAGCACTGCTAATAGGATCAGCATTTGAGTCTGATAAGGTATTTCATATGCTGGCACATCTATAGCTTGACTTTGTGCCTTCATCCCAAAATATCCAATAGTCATAGCTAGCCCATTGTTTAATGTATGCCCAAGAATAGAGGAGTATATGGAATTAGTTTTATAGACAATTATACCAAAAATTAGTCCTAAAAATGTTGGTCCTGCAAAATTTTGAAGATTTAAATGAAAAAGGCCAAATAATATTGCAGAAAATAATATTGCCTTCTTTTTTCCTATATCTTCATAAGCATTCATTATTGTCCCCCTAAACATTATTTCTTCACATATACCAGGTGACAAAGCTATAATAAAAATACTTAAAAAATATAATCCTAAATTCTCAGGTATAGGAACTGAACTTGGTACCATTTCTCCGAAAAAACTTAAAATAGTTATTACTAGAGTATTTAAAAATATTGCTACCGGATATGAAAAAATTGTAATCCAAATAATATACCATGCTTGTTTTAGACTAATCTTATTAAGTCTCAAAGACTGTTTTAAAGGTATTCCTGTTAGTTTTAAATAGATTAGATTGGGCAAAAGTATTATTATATATTCTGTAATAAGTAATCCAGAATATATCTCTTTACTTTGAACTATAGATCCCAGAAAGAATAATAAAAGCCCAAGTGCTAAATATAATACATTAACTTGTAAAACACGCGATTTTTTGAAACGTTCCATATTTTTTCTCCTTTTACTTATATTTAATGACAATAAATTCACCTACAGAATAATTCCTGTAGGTGAATTTTTAATCAAATGTAAAAATGTAAGGTATATTTCTGTAGTGATCACCATAATTAAGCCCGTAGCCTACAATGAAAACATCTGGTATGCTAAACCCTACAAAATCTGGCTCCAAGTCTACTTTCCTTCTACTAGGCTTATCCAACATTACACATATCTTAACAGAATTTGGCTTTTTTAGACTTAAAATTTCCTTTACCTTCTTTAAAGTATATCCAGAATCAATAATATCATCTACTATTAAAACATCTTTTCCTTCTACATCTGCTCTAATATCATGTACAATTTCTACGTTTCCTGATGATACTTCATCATGTCCATAACTAGCAGTTGTCATAAAATCAATCTCAACTGGTATAGATAATTCCCTAACTAAATCTGAAGCAAAAATAAAACTCCCTCTTAACAATGATACAACCAACAGATTCTTGTCTTTATATTCCTCAGATATAATTTCTCCTAATTCTTTAACTCTAGTGCTTATACTCTCTCTACTATAAAGGGTTCTTTCTCTTTTGCTGCCTCCCAAGCTTATTCTCTCCTCTCTCTTAAGTTAAACATCATTTGGATTTTTAATTAGCATCTTTCTAATATCCCTAATCTCCCTTAATATAAGATTAAGCGTATATTGAATACTTATTAATATTATCAATATTATAGCACTAAATATCATTTTTGTATCCATAAATTATCTTATCCTTCCTGTTCATATACCACCAATCTATTATTATCATTTTCAACATATTCTAGTTTTGACACCGATACTTCAAATGCAATCTTTCTCTCAACTTCACCTGTAGAAAGTTTTTTCTGATATTCTCTGCTTTGAATCCTACCCCAAAGTCTAATATGGTCTCCTATTAACATCTTCTCACAAAATCTTGCATTTCTTCCCCAAGCAATACAAGGTATATAATCTGATTTATTATAGGACCTATTCACAGCTATTAAAATATCAGTTATCTCTCTGCCAAAAGGTGTAGTTCTATAGATTGGTTTTTTACATATATACCCATCTAAATAAATTTCATTAGGCTTTCTCAAAGTTTCTATTAATTCTTCTTCATCTGGTATATAAATATCCTTTGCAAATATGGTCAAAACTAATCTATTGCTATTGTCAATATATCTATTATAGGACCTAAGTTGTCCCTCTATTATAACATATTGACCAATAGATAAATCCATATCTACCATAAGCCTCTCTGAAATTGTAACAGGTAACAAGTCTATTGAATCACTTAATCTAGGTACTTCTAAATCAATACTATAAAACCCTTCTCCATACATCTCATGACTAAAGACCTTTTCGCTTGCCACTTTACCTACTAACCTTACACTATTTGTATCCATAATCTTATCAATCATTGCTATTGTCCCCCTCTATTCCTATGTTTTTTAATCTATATCTAATATATTCTACTAATGAAAATAATATGAACAAAAACAAAAAATAATAGATATAGCAAACTTATCTTTCGTATATATCTATTATTAGACAAATTTTTAAAAAATCCTTCTTTTTTTGCAAAATTTGTTAAAATTTTTTCAATTATTTTTTGCAGTTATTTTTTCTTAAACTATATGAGTATTAAAATTCATAAAAGTATTTATAGAAAATTTATCTACTCCAAGAAGTAATCCACAGGTAATAGTTGATATAACTGAGTAAATATCTAGTTTCTCTCTGGAATAAATTTTTATGGGTAATTCAAATGGCTCAATCATAGTGCTATCTATTCTTTTTATTTCTCTTTGAAAGCATATATTAGTTTCTATTAAGTCGTGAATATTATAACTAGAAGGATTAATAGTTGCTTTGTTATTAAATCCATAGGTTATTACTATTGGTTTAATATTATCATTCAAAAGATAAGTCCATCTTTCTTCATCGCAGTTTATGATTATATATTCCGATTCACTAAATAATTTCTTTAGTTTATGATTTTCATAATCCTTAGGACTTAAGAAAGTATGGATAAGTATATTAAAGTGAAATCCAATATTTTCTATAGAAGATATTAAATTAGATTTTATATCGATTATAATGATATTGGTATTTCCTTTATTTAATACTGCCATACTTTCGAGCTTATTTTCATAGTAGATTTTATAACCAGACATGGTGAAAATCTCTTTTAATAATTTAAAAGTTATTCTGTCCTTAGAGTTCTCTACTATTCCAATAATTATCATTTGTTGTTCCACCATATCCCCTCAAATCATTATCTATTTTACTTGAATCTGTCTTCCAGTATTATCCATCATAAAGTTTTCCTTATATATTAGTTCAGAAATTGGTACTATTTCATATCCGCTTTCTTGTAACCGCTCTATAACTAAAGGCAAATATTCTTTAATATATTTTGCATTATTATGAAACAGTACAATGGAACCATTTCTTACATTTCTTGTTACTCTATCAACTACTGGCTGCACACCTAGTTCCTTCCAATCTAGGGAATCAACGTCCCATTGAATTACATAATAACCATTTTCTCTGCAAGTACGGATAAGGTTATCATTATAATCACCAAATGGTGGTCTAAATAATGTTGGTTTCTTACCAATTAATTCTTCAATTTTCTGTCCTGTTGTATTTAATTCTTCTGCCATTTTCTCTGGACTTAATTGCGGCATATTTGGATGAGTAGTTGAATGGTTTCCTACATCATGACCTCTTTTGGCTATCTCTTTTACGTCTTCTGGATATTTATCTGCCCAAAATCCTACTAAGAAAAATGTACTTTTCACCTTATATTTATCTAGTGTATCCAATATATCATTGGTGTATTCATTTCCCCAAGCAGCATCAAAGCTTATAGCTATTTTCTTTTCTGGTGTTTCTACACTATATATAGGTAATTCCTTAGTTGGTGAAAATACAGCTGCAATATTTCCTGTAGTCTTAACAGAAACATAGACTAAAAATACTAATGCTATACATAGGACGATTAATAATCTAACTGTAATATTAATATCATTCCTATAATAAGTTTTTCTCATTATAACATCACCTCCAAGTGCTTATATAATATAATTTATTCTAAAATAAAATTTATATTACAATAGAAAATAATTGTTAATTATAAATAGAAAATAATTGTTAATTATAAATAGAAAAAATCCCTCGTAAAACGAAGGATCTTTATCTCTATTTTCCATAAATATATAATTCTTTACCATCTAAACCTTCCAAATTTATTGTTTCCTCTAAAACTTTAGGCACAGTAATTACTTCCTTGATTCCGTCTGAAATATATCTTTTTTCTGGATTCTTATCAAAGTAATCTAACCAATTATATATTCCAACATTATCTACCTTTATTTCGGAGGCTCTGATTCTAGGTAATGATAAAGAGTTAAATTTACTAGATATTGGTGACTGTGCTGGATTCCAACCTACATTTAAGATGGCAATGTTTTCGTAGCTTGTACCATCAAAACTTCCTTTTTCTAGGTATCTCTCTAGTTCCTTATCTGTTGGTCTTTCCCCGTAACAAAGTGCATAAGTGTTCACTTTGTATCCTGATAATATCTTATTTATGTTGCTTACTTGTTTGGCTATAACTTCCTGTATCACATCTTTATCATCTATTTTTTTCATTCCTCTATGGTCAATAGTATGATTTCCAATATCATATCCATTTTCTATTAAATAATTTAGTTTATACTCTAAAAATTCTGGCTGTCGAAAAACATTGGTTCCAAATACAAAAAAAGTTGCAGTTGATTTAAAATCTGGATATTCCTCTTTAAAATCCTCCAATATTCCAATAGCTGAATTAGAATCTATAATATCTTCACCTTTGTCATTCTTTATCATCCTAAAATTATTTTCATTTCCATCATCGAAAGTAATTACTACTGGTGTCATGCCTGCTTCTACATCCATATCATTATTTACAAAATCTTTTAAACTTACAGGCCTATATCCTTTCTCATAAAGTATCAATAAATCTTTTCTAAGGTTATCAGGTGTTCTTGTCCACTCAGCCTCCTCTTCACCAATATTATGGTACATAAGAATCATCACTTCTCCAGCTTCATTAGGCTTTAAAGATAAATCTATTAATTCTTTTTGATCTTTTATTTCTTCCTCTTCTGTTTCTTCTACATCATCCCCAACTATAGAGTCTATAGGGGTATCCACTACCATATTATCCTTATTCCTATTTTTTTCACATGCGGTAAAAGTTAATAGCAAAAAACAAGATAAAACAAATATAATCTTTTTCTTTAGTTTCATATTTTCGCCCTCTGTCTATTTTATTATTTATGATAATTATACAACAGAATAAGCATAAAACAAAATCAAATTATGATTATTGACTAAACTGGCTATATTTATACAATTTAAAATTAATTTCCAGAATAAATATTGGTTGAAAGGTTATATTAATATTACAACAACAAATTAAGTTGTTGAAAAAGGAGGTTTGTCAAATGGCTAATAACAATAATAACAGAATAGTTGTTCCAGAAGCTAGAGCAGCCTTAAACCAAATGAAATTAGAAATAGCAAACGAACTAGGTATGTCAAATTATGACAGCATGGATAAAGGTAATTTGACTTCAAGACAAAATGGATACGTAGGCGGATACATGGTAAAAAAATTAGTTGAGTCTGCTCAAAACCAACTTGCAGGAAAATAACTTTGGAATAGCATAATAAATAGAGAAGTGGAATTCCACTTCTTTATTTATTATGAGTCATAAGATTAAAATTTAAAAATATTTTTATTTACCACTTAAATACAATAAAATTAACTTAAATTATGTAGATAAAAAGAAGGGCAAAAGAAAAGCCCTTCTCTATATTTTTATATTATTTTTTTAGGCTTGTGCAGATAAATATTCAGCCACTGGAACTTGATAAATTTTTGGAAGGTTTTCTATTTCTCTTTTCCCAGTTTTGACTAAGAGCCCATAAACAGGAATCATATACTCTTTTACTATCATTATTTTGCACCACCTTCTAAAATTTGTATTTTTACTCTTAATTCTTCTACCTCTTCATATAAATGAGCTACTACTTCAAATATATCTGCTTGAAATTCATTTTTCTGCATTTCTTTTTCCTCTTTAATTTCACTAAGAGGTTTTTTATTAATTATTTCAATCATTATTCAAAAGCACCTCCAAATCCATGGATAATACATTCTTCTATCGCAGTTCCTTTTTCTATAGTAAATCTTATGTCTATGCCCCATTTATCAGCTGTTTTGATATCGTTAGTAATCATATAGTGTTTACCAGTACTGACTTGAGAAGTTATGTCCTCCCATGTTGGTACTTCATCATATCCATTGTTGCAAACTTCTACCTTTGCATTAGCACCTATAGGTATAACCCAAGTCGGAGTAACTAATATCTTCGTAGCTGCAATATCTGTTTCAATAGGATTTTTTAATGTGAATTTGATTTTATCATTATACCTACTAAAAGTATAATTTTTTACAGCTGTAGCTCCATGTTCATCTATAGCCTCTATCCTGATGTTATGCTGATTTATTCCTAGCTTGTACCAGTCTTCATTTGAAATAGTAAATGTATTTGTAGCACTATCCTCTGCCTGATATTCCTCTTTTAATACATTATTGAGGTATGTTTTTACTGTAATTGAATTACCTTCATTATCAGAGACAGAAAAATCTACACTAAACGGCTCTGTTTTTTGCCCTAAGTCTTCGTCTTGACCATCTATGATAGGAGCTGTATTTGTTCTTCTGAATGTGTATCTTCGGTAGGCTATGCCGCCTTTTTGGTCATCTATTTTTATTTCTATAGTGTTTTCACTATTTAACTCTAAAGAGAATAAAGTTTCGTTTGTAATTTCTATTTCTAAATCTTGTTTTCTTGGTGCTCCGTTTATAGTCTTAATTGTAGAGCCATTTAGTTTTTCTGTTACTACTAAACTATCTCCTGCATCCGTATCATCTACTTGATATGAAATAACAAAACCTAAGTTTTTATCTCCTAAATTGCTATCTTGACCATTTATTGTAGGTGGAGTATTATTCGTCACTGTTCTTATGGGTGATGTAGTATAGCCACTAAATCCATCACTATTATGTGACCTAACTCTATAAGCTACTGTGTTCCAACCTTTAGTTATTGTATCTGTATAACTTCTACTACTTCCACTGTAGATTGAAGTATATGTTCCACCATTTACACTTCTTTCTAAATAGTAGGCAGTTGCACCCGAACTTGTACCCCACGATACTGTAAAACTTTTCCCACCTTCTATTATTGAAGGTACTGTTATCGAGGAAGGAGTGTCTGGTGGTTCTGAAACATATTCCTCTAAATATAATGTACCCGAAACAGGACTGGCTTCATTTAATTTCAATCTATAACTAGTATTAGAATCAACTTTTCCTGATGGGGTGGTGATGTTAACGGATCTACTACCAAATGTTCCTTGGAACCTTGCTCTTAATATTTTATCTCTCATATTTTCAATATAATCAGTTGTAATAGAGTTATCGAACATTGATAAACGGGCTCTTGCAGGATAACTGCCATACCACCCCTCAACTATTAATTCATCTGGACGATAATACATAGTTCCGTCAGATGAAGCACTAGCGATTATTTTCCAACCCATGCTATATCACCAACCTTTTCCCAACTTCATCATAGACCCCATGAGCCAGCTCAACACTATCCAAAGTGGCGAAATTAACTATAAACATATTATGACCTATACCATTTAATGCATTACCTTTAAGAATTGCCACCTCTATTTTAAGACTAGTTATATCATCTTTGTTTATATTAGCTTGTCGACTAACATTATAGATACCATTTTCTATATGATTCATCCTGTTGGCACTAAATGGACTACCTTCTTCTAGTATATTTCCTTCGTCTGGAATATGGGTAATAGATCCATCAGTATTTTGTATCTCTCTAAAGGTACCTGGTCTTTCTGTTATATGGTCAATCCATACCTGCTTTTCATATATATTTATCATTCTGCCACCTCCATAACTTTAATAGAAAATACTACTAGAAGTCCCTTAGTTTCATTCTTAATTATTTCTTGAGGGTTCTCTAGTAGTACCTTTCCACTTTTACCTATTAACTTTATATTTTGTATATCTCCAACTACAGTATCATCTAGCATTATAAATACTTTAAGTGTATCTACATCTATGGATGTCCTATATAGCTGTAGCTCTTTGGTTCCTGTTTTCATCTGTACTTCTACATAATCAACTAAATCCAAAATTGATTGTGCTATTTCTTGTATTCCCTCTGAAGTAATCACAGTTTCGCCCCCCACTTTTAAATGTATCATTATAATACGCTTTGTCTATATTAGCATTAACCTCTAATCTTAAATTCTTAGATATAAGTCTTAGTTTCGCAAAGGAAGGTTATATATTAAATATAAATAGGAAAAGGCATAATAGAATTTTTCCTTTTTCAACCAAAACCCCTTATATAGAAACCATGTATTATTTTACTATCATTATTTATTATCACTCTATCATCTTTACTTTAGTTCTTAAATCTACAACCTCAGATTTAAGTTTCTCTACTTCTTCATATAAACAAGCTACTACTTCAAATATATCTGCTTGTATTTCATTTTTCTGAATTTCTTTTTCTTCTTTTATTCTGCTAAGAGGTTTTTTATTAATTATTTCAATCATTATTCAAAAGCACCTCCAAATCCATGGATAATACATTCTTCTATCGCAGTTCCTTTTTCTATAGTAAATCTTATGTCTATGCCCCATTTATCAGCTGTTTTGATATCGTTAGTAATCATATAGTGTTTACCAGTACTGACTTGAGAAGTTATGTCCTCCCATGTTGGTACTTCATCATATCCATTGTTGCAAACTTCTACCTTTGCATTAGCACCTATAGGTATAACCCAAGTTGGGGTTATAAGTATCTTTGTAGCTGCAATATCTGTTTCAATAGGATTTTTTAATGTGAATTTGATTTTATCGTCATATCTAGTAAAGGTGTAGTTTCTTATTGCTATTGCTCCATGCTCGTCTATAGCTTCAATCGTAATTGAATGATTACCTATTCCTAACCTGTACCAATCCTCACTAGAGATAGTAAATGTATTTGTAGCTCCATCTTCAACCTGATATTCTTCTTTCTTGATTCCATCTAGGTATGTTTTTACTGTAATTGAATTATCTTCATTATCAGATGCAGAAAAATCTATTGAGAATGGTTCTATTTTTTGTCCTAATTTTTCATCTTGACCATCTATAATAGGAGCTGTATTTGTTCTTCTAAAGGTGTATCGTCTATAGGCTATACCGCCTTTTTGGTCGTCTACTTTTATTTCTATAGTATTTTCACTATTGAGAGGTAGAGAGTACAAAGTTTCGTTTGTGATTTCTATTTCTAAATTTTGCTTTCTAGGTGCTCCATTTATAGTTTTAATTGTAGAGCCATTTAGTTTTTCTGTTACGATAAGAGTATCAGAAGTATCTGCATCATCAACTTGATATGAGATTACAAATCCTAGATTTTTGTCTCCTAGATTTCTATCTGAATCATTTATTGTAGGTAAAGTATTGTTTATCACTGTTCGTGTAGGTGATGTAGCATATCCACTATATCCATCACTATTATAACTTCTAACTCGATATGCAATAGAATTCCAACCTTTAGCTATTGTATCTGTATAACTTCTACTACTTCCACCATATATTTGAGTCCAACTACCACCATTTACGCTTCTTTCTAAATAATAATAAGTTGCTCCTGAACCTATACCCCAGGATATAGATAAACTTTCTCCACCCTTAACTGTAGTTGGTACTGTAACTGATGATGGTGCAGAAGGTGGATATTTGGGTGGTGTATAATCTTCTTGTAAATACAGTGTTCCTCGAACATTTTGAAGAGAATCTGATGTATTTTCTCCAAAGTAAGTAGTCCCATAATCCCCTTGTGCTATTGTGGATAAAACCTCTTTACTATATCCAGAAACACTTGGCCCAGCTGTCCCAACGAAATAAGCCCTGTATTTTGCCCCTTCCTTCGGTATTAATTCGTCAGAATAGAAGAACCTATACTGCTGAGCATACCAACATCCTAACATCGCCGCCACCTTCGCCCCCATTACATGAACACATATACGTATATCTCCACCTTTTGATAACCATGCATATTCACCATTTACCTCTTTAGTTGCTACTGTTACCCAAGCCATCTATATCACCAACCTTTTTCCAACTTCATCATAAACTCCATGAGCTAACTCAACACTATCTAAATTAACAAAATTAACTATAAACATATTATGGCCTATGCCATTTAATGCATTACCTTTAAGAATTGCAACTTCTATCATAAGACTAGTTATATCATCTTTGTTTATATTAGCTTGTCGACTGACGTTATAGATACCATCTTCTATATGATTCATTCTATTGGCACTAAATGGACTACCTTCTTCTAGTATATTTCCTTCCTCTGAAATATGAGTTATAGAACCGTCTGCATTTTGAGTTTCTCTAAAAGTACCTGGTCTTTCAACTATATGATCAATCCATTCCTGCTTTTCATATATATTTGTCATTCTGCCACCTCCACAACTTTAATAGAAAATACTACTAGAAGTCCCTTAGTTTCATTCTTAACTATTTCTTGAGGGTTCTCTAGTAGTACCTTTCCACTTCTACCTATTAACTTTATATTTTGTATATCTCCCACTACAGTATCATCTAGCATTATAAATACTTTAAGTGTATCTACATCTATTGATGTTCTGTATAGTTGTAGCTCTTTGGTTCCTGTTTTCATCTGTACTTCTACATAATCAACTAAATCCAAAATTGATTGTGCTATTTCTTGTATTCCTTCTGGAGTAATCATAGTTTCGCCTCCCCACTTTTAAATGTTCCTGTCATAAGGTATCTTTGAGAAGTATTTGTCTTATTCGTATTTACAATTAATTTAGTATTAAAGCTAACTCCTTCATTTTGAACATAAGGTTTAGTTCCACATAAAAAAGTCCCACACATTAGATATGGAACTCGATATTCTTTATACTTAGCTTGAAGTTTTAGTTCTTTTGAATATTTACTTGTGAAATCATAATCCAAATGTGCTGGCTTTACCTCATCTATTGCATTAAACATATCACTTATATTTAACTGTATTACTTTTTCATTGTTAAATATAATATTGATTCTACCATCAAAGGTAACCTCTACACTACTTTTAGTAAATGCTTCAACTATAGCCTTTATCATTTCAGCATCTACCTTACCCATGCCCCTCATCTTAGCTTTTATAATACTTCTACGTTCTTCTAATGATTTATTTGGTCTAATTGGTAGCTTTAACTCTTTTTCATATATAGCTAATCCCCAAGTTGCAGTGTCGATAAAAAATTGTCTTTCTAAATCTTTTATCTCAGTATGAATCTTCTCAAGTTCAATCTCCTCAGCTTTCATAATCTCCTGAAATACTTTGGATTCTCTCTCATATGGCGGTAAATACTTTAGCATTTTACTCACTTATTACCACCTCACCTAATATCGCCACTTCTTCATTTTCTACTAATATATTTTCAATGCCTTCATTTACTCTTAAATCCGTATAATCCAATACTCCTTCTACATCCAATATTAAAGACCCTATTTGTGCATAGCTAACTAAATTCTTTTTAAATGCTATTTCTTTCAGATAGTTAACTATGCTTTCACTTATATTAGATTTGATTTCTTCTAGAGAATTGCTCATATCTTTAGTAATTGTAACTAATATATTAATATCTTTTCTCTTTGCAGATGCTACAGTGCAGAAAGCACCTATAGGTGCCTGTCCTTCCCCAAGACCTGTTATCTCTGGGTCAATATGCTTCTGTACTTCTTGAATTAAATCCATGCTAGCTGGTTGCTTATTTGAGTCTATTACTACTATTTTTACAGTATTATCGCCTTGCCATAGAGGAAAGACCCTAGCCTCTCCAACACCAACGACCTCTTTTGCCCAGTTAAGATAATGATATTTGTTTCCTGGTGTTGAAGGAGTACGAATCTTTTCATAATACCTTTGCCTTAGATCATAATCACTTTCATCATCATATCCATTCATAACCGCTTCAGTATTAGTTACAGAGGTTAATCCTGAAATAGTTATTGGAAAATGCTTTATAGCTCCTGCTGGTACATTTCCTATAGTTCCAGCTACCTCACATTCAGCCAATGCACTTGTTACTCCATTTTCTCCAATGACCTTGTTTTCAAGCAACACAAAATTTACTGTATCACTACCAATTAGATCACCCTTTTTAATACTAGATCCTTGAGAACCACTTATAACTACAGTTATAGTTCCTTTTGTTGCTGGTTTTCTTTCTATACCAGTCCTTTGATTAATAAACCTTTCTAAGTCTTCTCCTGATAGGTTCTCTATATCTAGTTTGTTTTCAACTTCTTTTATTTCTTTATCTTTCCTTTGAAACTCTATAGCGGCAGGCTTTGTAGCATCATAAAAAAAAGAGCCTTCGCTCCTATCGTATTCTTTGTTTATATTTTCAAGCATCCTATTGTGTATTTCTTTTACACTTTTCATGTTAAAAGCTCACCTCCTGCTTTATAAAATCACCATCATATAGATTTACAGTAAATATAACTCTTAGTTTATCATTTACTCTTATAAAATCCCAATTCGTAAGACTTTCTATTCTAGGATGTTTTAATACTTCTTGTGTTATTTCTCTTTTTAGTTCACTCTCAAGAAAACTTTTAGGATAGCTGTGTCCCACAATTAAATCTTCTATAGTAGTTCCATAATCTACTTCGTCATAAATCTTCCACCTGTTCTTCTGAGTTCTAAGGACTTTTTCAATCCATATTTCAATGCCTTTTTTTCCTACTACTTCTATAGGCTTACCATCCTTTAGTATAAATTCTCTTTTTTGGAAATCATATAAGAAAGTTTTACCCAAATCCTTTATTACATTAGAATCTTGTTTTGGTAATTCTAATTCAGTTATTTTAGGAAATATCATAATCTCACCGCCCAGTCAATAAGAAAATATATTTGTTCATCTTGTGAAGGAATTAATATTACTTTATCCCCTTCCTTTATAGTATCTGTTGTTTCAATATATGAAGATTCTTTGGTGGCTTCAATTCTTACAGGAGTATTTATATTTATATCTACTATCTTATGAGTATGACTTGAAGCACCCATCCCTCCATCATTGATACTATCTGTAGTTCCAATATATGTTGGAGGATTGCTTTGATTAAATTTAATCTTCTCACCTTCTATAATTATCTTTCTCTTATATTCTTTTAGAATACTAGCCCCTATAACAAGATTGCCTTTATCCAGTATTATATTCTTATCTATCTGGATTTTTATTTCAGGAGGCGGAGATAATACAGTCCCAACTATAGGTCCCATATATTTTATTGATTCTCTTTCTTTAAACATTTTAGCTAACTCACTTATTCCTTCCACTATATCACCCCTAGATTGACACTACATAAATGTATTCCATTAGTTACAGTATGATTGGCATTTTCTATCAAATACTTACCTTTCATACCAGTTAAAGGTTCTTCTATTTCAATTAGTCTTCCTGCTCTTATATCATCATGTCCTGGTATAGTTATGCTATTTTCTTCAAATACCTTTCCTAAATCCTTTAACATATTCTGCGCAACAACCTTTGCTTCACTAATGTTTTCCTTATCGATTTGCACTAATTTTTGCAGTAATCCATATTGGTTTATTAATTCACTATTTTGAACAGTATCGATTAATCTAATTTTATCTTCATTATTTATAATTACTTTAATGGAGTTTTTCATTTCTTCTATAGTTCTTTTTCTAGAAGGATTACTTATTGCATTAGTAGCCGACTCATAAGGTAAATTAGTCGCTAGTTTAAAAATAGGATTAATTATTTTATCATTTTGCTTAAAAATAAATAATCTTCCTTCCTTCATCTCCATTCTGCACTTTACGCCAGTTTCTTTTTCTACTAAATCAAGAATGTCTTTTATAACCTCACTGTGAACTTTATCAGCATATATCTTAGTTAATAATATACTGGGTATGTCTACTCCACCAACAGGTACTCCTGCTCTTGCTAAAACCTCATTTATTGCTGCATTAGAATTCATTTTATTGAACTGATAGGTCTCTTCAGATTTATTCAAGTAAAAAGCATAATCAAAGCAATTGTAGGGAATTGAACCTCTACCAGTTTTATTTTCAGTAACAACTATAGTTCTATTTACTTCCTTTTCTCCATTTTTTAATATGATTAGTGAACCTAAATCTACCGGACTTTTTGGAAAATACCTATCATCATTAAGAGCAATATCAAAATCAAGCTGTTCTCCTAACTCATTTATATTACTTCTCCATGTTATAGAACCTACAAGAGGAGTTATATTTGTCATACTGCTACCATTAACACACCAAAGTTCATGGCCCATATTATACACTCCTCTTCTCCAGCTTAATAAACTTAAATTCACTTAAAGACAATGTATAATAAACATCGCCAGAACCATCTTGCTCTCCATATTCAAAACTTTCAATAGTGCAAGCCATATTAATTGGAGTATCAGTAATAATCAGCCTTATAGGTATCCTTCTTTCTTTCCAATCTTCAATCATTTCTACATAATCCCAAGATTTATAGGTCTTATCTCTAATAAAGGAATATTCTTGGTTTGGGAAAAAAGAGCTTAGAGAAATAGACTTTAAGGAAGACAATCCTATAAGTTTTATTTCTCCTATTGAAATAGTATCATAGCTTTGATTATTCATATTAGATTGTATTTTAAATTCTTTAGGCAGAACAGGTAATTTGATTACTTGTTCTCTATTATTTACACTAATAAATATATCCATCAAATCACCCTCCTACATATTCGATAGTGCTAATTTTAATTGTGGCACCAATTCATTTACTATCTCGTTTGTTGACTTATTTACTCCATTTATATTTATGTTTATTGGATTGTTAACCTTTCCATTTCCTATATATGGATTATTGCGAGCTGGAATAACTGCTTCGTCTTTATGCAAAATTGCATTATAGTTATTATATGGGACTCTTTCAATGCCATTAAAATGTCTACTTCTTACTCCCTCCCTAAATCTCCTATCTCTATCCAATCTTTCTTGTGATTTTGGCTCTCTCTCACCGCCTATCCAGTCAGCTAGCTTTCCAATCCCATCTCCTACCCATCCAATTATAGCTCCTAATCCCTCTAGTATAGGTTTTACAATGCTCCATACAGTTTCTATTGTAGCTTGTATCGCAGGGAAAGCCCATTCAAAAGCTTCCCAAAGAAATCTAACACCTTCTGAGATTAAGGATAATATAGGTTCTATAAATTCCCAGGCAGTACCCATTACACTCTTGATACCTTCCCATGCACCAACCCAATCAATGTTAAGATTAAATATTTTTTCACCTAACCAACCAAATTTATCAGTTATCCATCCTACTACACTACCTACAACTTCTCCTGCCATAGGTAAATATTCCAGTACTTTTCCAAGAAACAAACCAGCTTTATCTATTACCCACCCTATACCAGTTGAGATATGCCCTACCCATGTATCAATTGTAGGACCAGATGCATTCATCCATTCTATCAGTTTTTCAAGATGTGGAAGAAGACTTTCTATTACCTTAAGACCTAAATCTTGTAATGTAGAATCAACAAAACCAGTCATAGTAGACCACATACCACTAGCAGATTTTGATAACGTAGCAGTTCCGCCTTCAAATTGAGATTTGAGTTTCTTATCTACGACTCCCATAAGTCCCAGCTCTTGAAGTTCCTCATCAGATACTTTTGCATTAAATTCCTTTAATTTTGATACATCTCCATTCTTGGCATCTGCCAGTGCTTCAATAGCCATATTAATGTCCTTCCCAGGATTAAGAGAAGCCATATCCTCTGCTATCTTTACAAGCGACATAGCTTCTGATGTATTTCCCCCAGTAAGTTCTAAAGCTTTACTCCCTGCTTCGACTACTTCTGTAGATGAAAATGGAGTAATCTTAGCATTATCTCTCAATTGTTTCATAAAATCATCAGTTACTTTTTGAACTCCACTTTCATCTAGATCTTGATTGTTAATTCCGATTAAATGTTTCATTGATATTTGCTGTTTTTCAAGTTCAGCACCTGAACTAAGGATTTCACTAACACCATATTTATTATCTAAATCTTTTAATTTTGAGAAGCCCTTTTTCACACTAGAGAAAGTTCCAACAGTTTTATCTTTGATTTTTACAACAGGTGAAAATACCTGCTTACTAAAAGATCTTAATTTTTCATTAACACTTTTTATTCTTGATGTAACCATATCTTTATATGCCATAGCTATAACAAGCTTCCTTCTAAAAGGTGCTAGTGATCTCTTTAAATTATTGAGATTCCTTGTAGCAGCTGTATTATTTAGTCTAATCTGATACTTTCTATTATAGATTCTTTCAAGAGCTATTCTAGTCCTATCAACACTTTTTCTGAAATCTTCTTGCTCTTTTTTAATTATTTTTAATGTAGCACTTACATTATCTTTAATAGTTAATGTTGCCCCTAGTTTTGCCATCTTATCACCTACCTTTTCGATAATAAATTAGAGACCCTGATTGGTCTCTAATTTGTCATCATGAAATAATACTATTTCTTTCTTCAATATCTAAATTCATACTAGCAATAAAAAACATTTTTTCAACATTGCTTAATTCTAATAAATCATTAATTTTGTGCCCCCTCTGAATGTAATGATGTATCATATACAATTCAGAGGAAGCATTTATTAGTTTTTTATGTTTTTCACCACTTCAACACTATCAATATATCCTGCCATTCTTACTATTTCTTTAGAAATATTAGCAACTTCACCGGGATCAAATACTTCATCTACTATATCCATAGGAGACACTACTTTATACGCCTTATGCAACTCTGGATCTTTTAGAGATGGTTCTACTACACAATTATAAATTAAATGTCTATCTCCATCAGATTCGTCTTCCATATTCATAGAATCTAAAACCAATGATCTATCAGGCTTCATAATAGTAATAGTAGCATCTAAGGATTTTATATATAATTGTCTTAATTCCTTCTTATCTAGTTTTCTTTGTTCCGCTCTAGCTATTAAATCTTGTAATGTCACTTTCTTAGCTTTATTCTTATTCATATTATTTCACCTCTATTCTATCAGGAAAATCCACATCTGAAGGAGTGAATCCAAAAGGAAATTCCCTTTCTAATTTTTGTTTCATTTCAAATTGCATTAGAGTTAATTCATTAAACCATACATTGTTAATTACACATCTTTCAGAACCGTAAGCATCAGGATCTCCTAACTTTCCTATCAACTGACTCCTTACATCTCGTCCTTCCTTCCAAGCCTTTAGCAATTTAAGAACTCCTCTAGAGAATACATGCTTTACCTTAAAAGAGCCTTCTCCTTTTAGTCCAGTCATTTTAGAATCTGTATCTAAACTACCAGCTTGATATACATCTTCTCTTTCAGCAGTAATTTTGGCCTCAAATGATTCCACTTCAAACACTAATTCTCCATCCCACCAAATTTGTCCCCAACTTCCTGCTATTTGTCTATATCCAGGTACTTTATTAGCCATCTAAATCTCTCCTTTACATATAAATATAAAATTCTAAATCTTCCATAGTATCTACAAATTTAATACTAGCTTTTGCAAATACTTTACTTCCAGTATTAGCTTCTTTAATCTCCTGCTCAGTCATATCTTCAGCACTTCTGCCATCTACTGTTGTATATCCCTTACCTAGCAAGTAATTTCTTTGAGCGTCTATATTAATTTCTGCAATATTTCCATAGGTCGGGTCTAATATATTATCCCTTTCTAATTCCTTGAAATAAGCATTAACAGCAGCCAAAAATAATATTTTATTGTCGTAAATGTTATTAACCTTACCTACATAATGTTTTTCAAATGTATCTCTAATGTCATCTCTCATTAAATCTATTGCATCAACTATTTTTATTTTCTTAAACTCTTCACCCTTAGTTGCAGTAGTTGTAGTTAATGAGTTTACTCCTCTTCCTATCTTAATTTTTTCACCATCATTAATTAAAATTAGCTGTCCTGCATCAATATCGGCATCAGGATCTTCATGTTCTTTAATACTAGTCACTTCATTTAGAGCATAATAAGTTGAACTCCTATCCAATGACATACCTGCAAATATCCCTGCTAATCTTGCTGAATATTGGGAAGTTGTATAATTAGTTCCACTTACTACAATATCATTTGTTGTAAAGTTGATAATTCCTTCGTCATCAGCCACATTATTAGCTAATACAGCTTTAAATGTCTTTTTATTTACATTTCTTTGGGTTTTAATCCAAGTTGAAATATTTTGTACATCTGCATTGTCTAGCTCTGGAATGGTTAAATAATTCCATTTTTTATTCTTTAGCCTTGCTAATGCTGAATTATAATCAGTAGACTCCAGTCCAACTCTCTCTATAATAATTTTTGTTGGAGTACCCATAAATACCTTATCTATATAGTCTTTATTTTTAGAAGTCCAATCAGCAGACTCTACTTCTTCTATCGACTTATATATTTTAGTATCAAAATTTCCTGTAGCGTCTTTTAAAATCATTGCTACAACACCCTTAGAACTTCTTTGTATAGCGCTTGTGCCTCTCGTTCTAAATTCAATAATTACCTCTGGTAAACCCATAAATCATTCCTCCTCTAATATAAGATTTTGCATTAATTCTGCATCTTCATATCCATAAATTTTATCCACATCTAAGCTATCAATATAACTTATATCAAATTTAAACTGTAAAGTACCGTCAACTATTTGTCCTTCTACACTATCTAAGGTAATCACCCTATCTTTTATCCTTAGAGCTTGTCCAAATAATTCTTCCAATTGCTCTTGGATTTCTAGGTTCTCTAATTCTTCTTCATTATTTGGAAAATATCGAATTAGCACTGTTACTTTTCTATGATAGTGGGCTCTGTTAAGTCTCTCTCTAATAATAGGTGAAATTTCAACAAAAAAATAAGGTCTATCAAGACCTTCTTTAGTGTTAGTAGAATATATTTCAATTGTTGAAAAATTATCCTTTAGAATAGAGTCAATAGCTCTTTTTATATCTGTTAATTTCATAAACTCAACTCCTCAAGTGTCGAACCTAAGCTCTATCATTATAAAGATATTCTTTATATTCTAGAAAAACTATTTTTTAAATATAAATTAATCACCTCTCATTCTCATTTGGCGGATCTCTAGAAAACAGTCCAAATAAAATTATTCTATGACTATCTAATTTATCATTCATCTTTTCACCTCCTTTTTATGATGATATCTATTTAAATGTAATAAAATAAGTCAACGGGACATTCCATTGACTTAAATTTATCTGGGCTAGATATAAATCTATTCTATATTTAGTTGTATTGCATTTTTTAAACTTGATACATAATTTCATGATATTATAGTATCATCTATTTTCACTCAAAAGGTATCATATTTGTATCATTCTCCCAGTGAATTCCTAATATTAATTTAATTGTAATAGATTCTTGAATTTAAAACATATTATCACAATATCATAATATCACCTATTTTAAATCAAAAGGTATCACATTTGTATCATATTCGTATCATATCCCTAATTAACATAGTATTCATCTAATCAAATTCACTTTAGATTTTTATTCAATATTTATTTAAAAAGAATAAAAATATTATTTAATCATAATATTTCTCTTTACAATATCATAAAAGAAAATCTTATGAATAAAATAAAATTATTACAAAATAAAGCTAGAGATGAATTTAGAAGATTAAATCAATTATAAATCTTATTTCCAAACAATATTTTTACTGATTTTAATTAACTACTGAAAACACTAAGTTTATGTGAATATTTACCATACTTATTTATTATGATATAATATTAAGGATGTAATACATGAAAAGAGGTGTTAAATAATGTTTATTGAAAACACTGAAGAATTAGCACAAAATAAATTACTTTTACTATATTTAATAAAATCAGCTGCTACTGTCTTCACTAATACTGAAATAACTGAATTTGTCTTAGAAAAAAATTATATGAATTTTTTCCTAGTTCAACAATACTTAAGTGAATTAATCGAGTCTAATTTTATAGAAATAATAAATAAAAATTCCAAGGAGGTATATTCTATCTTAGAAAAAGGTGAAATAGCTTTATCATATTTTGAAGATAGAATTCCAAATAAAATAAAAGAAGAATTGAACAAAGAATTCAATAGAATTGAAAAGAAAAATAAAATTGAAACTCAAGTGGTTGCCGATTACTTTGAAAAAGAAAATAATCAATACGTAGTAAACTTAAAATTAATGGAAAATGAAGATACCCTATTCAGTTTATACTTAGATGTGGCAACAAAAAAACAGGTTGATTTAATTTGCAATAGATGGAAAGAAAATCCAGAGTTTATATATCAAAATATAATTAACATACTTACAAATGAAAAAACAACTCCATTAGAGTAGGAGAATCCCATTAGGTTCTTTTCCTACTCTAATATTCTCTATTATTTGATTGTTTGACTCATCTATTATAGTTAAATCATCATTTAATATATTTGATATATAAAGCTTTGTTTTTCCGTCCCATTTAATATTGTTTGGCATCCCACCTAAGTAAATTTTAGAAATGTTTACTTCATCATTGATAAATACTCTATAAATATATCCATCTTCTACATTAGAGAGGTAAAACACTTCCTTTCCTTTTATTTTAACGAAATTAGCAAAAATTCCTTTTAGATCTATACTCATCATGGTCTTATAGTCTTCTATTTCTAGTTCTGATAAATTGCTGTAGTTAGTAACTCCATTATTAATATAAGATAAAACAAATAATCTTTTATCTTCTATGGCCATTTTTACTGGCTGTTTACTTAATGTTATTGATGAAATCTTTTCATTATTTAAGTCTAAAACATTTATTGTATAGCAGTTTCCATTTGCAATAAAGACTTTTAGACTATCTTCATCTATTTGAATATCTGTAGGTCTCTCTCCTACAGATATATCTTCTATTAAGGAAAATGTATTTTCATCAATAATCGATATGGAATTAGAATCGCTATTGGCAACATAAATTTTACCTTTAAATCTCTTTATACAGGTAGGATTTCTTCCTACTTTAATAAATTCTAATAATTTTATGTTTTCTATATCTAATTTCATAATAGAGTTATCGTAAGAGTTTGCGATATATATATATCCTTCTTCTCCTATATCTATGTCATATGGTCCCAGCTGATTATTTTCTTGAGTTGAATTATCTTCTTTTTCCTCTATAAGTTTAGATAGAAAAATAGTTTTGAGATTATAGCCGTCTTTCAATGTTAAGCTGTCTTCACCAGTATTAGCTACTAATATTTTATGGAAAGTCAACACATCACCCCCTGTATATAAGTAATTTATGCAGTAGGTGAGATATTGGTGAAATCTAAAAAACTACTGAGCCTAAGCTACAGTAGTTTTATTAATGTTCTTACTTCTCCAATTAAATATAAAGAACCGCCAAATACTATCATATCATCTTTTTCTGATAACTCTAAAGTTTTTTCTATAGCCTTTTTTATATCTTTTTCTACAAAAACATTTTCATTATATTTGGCTATCTCTTCTGCTAAATCCTCTGCATCTAGTTTCCTAGGCATATTAACTTCTGTAACTACAATTTTATCTGCAATAGGAGCTAGTAATTCAACCATATGAGAAGAATCTTTATCCTTTAATATTCCTACACCTAGAATCAGCTTATTATACTTAAATAAACTAATAGCTTTCTTTAATTGAGCAATACCTTGTACATTATGAGCTCCATCAATTAAAAATATAGGATCTTTCTTCATAACTTCAAGTCTACCAGGCCATTTGGTCTTTATTAAACCTTCCCTTATCTGTTCTTCAGAAATATCTACGAATCCTTTCTCCTTTAAAATCAATAAAGTTGTCAAGGCTAAAGTAGCATTGTATATCTGATATTCACCTAACATGGAGATACTAATATCTTTCATACTTATCTCTCCATAATGAAAATCAAAACAAGCTCCAGCATCAGAAATCTCTTTTACTTTAATATTCTCCATTGGACATAGATGAAACTCTGCTTTCATTTCATCTGATACTTCTTTTATAATTTTCAAAGCCTCTTCTTCCTGTGGATAGGAAACTACTATACTATTTTTCTTTATTATACCAGCTTTCTGATAAGCAATCTTATCTAAAGTATCACCTAAAACATCTATGTGATCATAATCTATAGTTGTGATAACTGATGCTAATGGTGAAGAAATGATATTAGTAGAATCATATCTACCACCTAATCCTACTTCTAACACTATATAGTCTGCATTTTCTTCTTTAAAGTAAATAAAGCCTATGGCAGTAACTATTTCAAAAGTAGTAGGGTGCTCAAAGCCTTCTTCTACCATGATATCAGCCTTTTCTTTAATAAGGCCAGTTATCCTTCCAAGGGTCTCATCTGGTATGTCTTGTCCATTTATTTGAATCCGTTCATTAAATCGTTCTATATAAGGTGAAGTAAATAAGCCTACCTTATATCCTCCAGATTCTAGTGCATGAGCTAGATAGGAGGAGGTGGAACCTTTTCCATTTGTTCCACCTACATGAATATATTTTAATCCTTCTTGAGGATTTCCTAAGAGACTCAAAAGCTTACCAATTGAATCTAGCCCAAGTCTTGATCCATATTTATTCTTGTCATTAATATATTCTAAAGCCTCTTGATACTTCATTTTAACCCCCACTTTATCTATTAGTTTTTATACTTTCAAGTCGCTCCATTACCTTTTCAAGCATTTCTTCGTATTTCTTTTGTTTTTCTTTTTCTTCAGCTACTACTTTTTCAGGAGCCTTCTTTACAAAGCCCTCATTAGATAATTTCCCTACTACTCTCTTTATTTCACCTCCAAGTTTTTCTTTTTCCTTCTCTAATCTTTCTATTTCCTTCTCAAAATCAATTAAATCTTTTAAAGGTAAAAACACCTCACATCTATCCAATACTATTGAAATATTATCTTCACCTATGCCATCTTTCGTATCTCTTATTTCTATTTCTTCAGCGGATGCAAGATTTAAGAAATATCTTTGACCATAATTAATGATATTCTTTATCTTTTCATTTTTTGTTACAAATATTTGTGTAGATTTTTTAGAAGGTACTATATTCATTTCAGCTCTAGCATTTCTTATACCCTTTATTCCTGATTTAATAAACTCAATAGCTTCTTCTGATTCAGGGAAATTTAGTTCATCCTTATATACTGGCCAAGAGCTTAAAATCAATGGTTTATCATTATCTGGTAAGTGCTGCCAAATTTCTTCAGTAATAAATGGCATAAATGGATGAAGTAGCTTTAATATATCTTTTAAAACAAATAATAGAACTTTCTCAGCTGTTTGTTTACTAGATTCATTTTCTCCATATAATCTTGATTTAACCATTTCAATATACCAATCACAATATTCATCCCAAATAAAATCATATATTTTCTGTGCAGCCATACCTATTTCATATTTATCTAGATTTTCTGTGGCTTCTTTAACTACAGAATTTAATCTAGATAATATCCATTTATCTTCTTCCTCTAAACTATCTAAATTTAATTCTTCCTTAGCTACATCTTCTTCAAGATTCATAAGGACAAATCTAGTAGCATTCCACAGCTTATTAGCAAAATTTCTATTAGCTTCTACTCTCTCGGTGTAGAATCTCATATCGTTTCCTGGAGAATTTCCTGTAACTAAGGTAAATCTTAAAGCATCTGCACCATATTCATCGATTATCTCCAATGGGTCTATACCATTACCTAGAGATTTACTCATCTTCCTTCCTTGAGAGTCACGAACTAGTCCTGTCAAGAATACATCTTTAAATGGAACTTCTCCCATCTGCTCAATACTTGAGAATACCATTCTAACTACCCAGAAGAATATAATATCATATCCTGTAATTAGTACATCTGTAGGGAAGAAATATTCTAAGTCCTCTGTCTTCTCAGGCCATCCGAGGGTTGAGAAAGGCCACAAAGCTGATGAAAACCAAGTATCTAAAGTATCTGTATCTTGATGCAAGTGAGTACTGTTACATTTAGTACATTTCTCTGGTTTAGCTCTAGATACTATAATTTCTCCGCACTCATCACAATAGTATACTGGTAGTCTATGTCCCCACCATAACTGTCTGGAAATACACCAATCCCTAATACCCTCTAGCCAGTTAGTATAAATCTTTCCAAATCTTTCAGGTATAAAGTTTACTTCTCCATTCTTATATGCTTCTAAAGCCGGCTTAGCCAATGGCTCCATCTTTACAAACCATTGTTTAGAAATAAGAGGCTCTACTATTGTAGTACATCTTTCACAATGTCCTACTGCATTTTGATGTTCCTTAGTCTCTACTAAATATCCTTGTGATTCTAAATCAGCAACTATTTTCTTTCTAGCATCATATCTTTCTAATCCTTCATATATTCCACCATTGCTACTAATAGTTCCATCTTCATTCATTATTATATACTGACCAAGTCCATGTCTCTCTCCTACTTCAAAATCATTAGGGTCATGAGATGGAGTAATTTTTACTGCTCCTGTACCAAATTCCATTTCTACATAATCATCAGCAATTATTGGTATCTCTCTATTCATTAGAGGTAGAATAGCAGTCTTTCCTATTACATCCTTATACCTTTCATCCTCTGGATTAACAGCAATAGCTAAGTCTCCTAACATAGTCTCTGGTCTAGTAGTTGCTATAACTATATATTCATTACTGTCCTTAATAGGATATCTAATATGCCATATATGTCCCTGTGAATCTTCATGCTCCACCTCTGCATCTGATATTGCTGTCTTACAGTTAGGACACCAGTTGATTATTCTATCTCCTCTATATATTAAGCCTTTATCGTATAATCTAATAAATACTTCTTCTACTGCTTTGCTAAGACCTTCATCTAAAGTAAATCTATCTCTAGTCCAATCACAGGAAACTCCTAACTTCTTTAGCTGATTTTTGATTGTACTTCCATATTTATGGGTCCAATCCCAAGCCTCTTCTAAGAATCCTTCACGTCCTAATTCTTCCTTGGATTTTCCTTCCTTCTTAATTTTTTCTACTACCTTCGCTTCAGTTGATATACTAGCATGGTCTGTACCAGGCAGCCAAAGTGCAGAATACCCTTCCATTCTCTTCCATCTAGTTAAAACATCTTGAATAGTATTATTTAGTGCATGGCCCATATGAAGACTACCCGTTACATTTGGCGGCGGCATCATTATGGTATATGGCTTCTTAGTTTTATCAACATGAGCTACAAAATGATTATTATCATTCCAATACTTATAAAGTCTATCTTCAAAGTCTTTAGGATTATACGTCTTTGGTAAATTTTCTAACATTTTTATCTCCTCCTTCATTCAATTCACAATTTACAATGCACAATTCACAATTAAAACTCTTAAAACATAGGGTTCTACCACTAAAATGCTTCCTAAAAAACAATTTGAAGTATTTCAGAATGACAATAAATAAACCCTTCATCTTTACAATTGTAAGGACGAAGGGTAATTCGCGGTACCACCTTAATTCCATGGAAATATCCATGACTCTTAAATAAATATAAGGGTTTAACCCTTCAAGCTTACTTAGTTTCAGCTTGAACGCTCAAAAGCTACCTTCAGTAAATACTTAACTTAGGATCTCTCAGCCTAGAATCCTCTCTCTGTATAGGGTACTTACCTACTCTTCTTTATCAAAGCAAATCTAAAATTATTGATTTAATTATATATACATATTTTTTATTTGTCAACTATATCATTAACTGTATTGTGCTCCACTTTCATAAAAATAATCAAATAATTGATAAAAGCAATAATATTTAAAGCTACAGTTAAAGAAAATAAAACTGTAGAAATTAATTCAGGAAATTTAAACACTATAGATAATGTGGCTGCATAAAAAGACAAGGTTGCAATTTTACCATATTTATTGGAAGGCATCACCTGTTTTCCTTTAAATAAATATAATATAGCTCCACCTAAAATCATCATTATTTCCTTAACTCCTAATGCAATCAATATCCAACTTGGAATTATACCCTTTGTCGTAAAACTAATTAGAATGGTAAATGTCATCAATTTATCTGCAATAGGATCTAACACTATGCCGAGTTTAGTACTCATATCATACTTTCTTGCAATATATCCATCTAATACATCAGAAATTCCAGCTAAAATAAATATCAGTCCTGCAAATAAAATATTTTTTTGAAAACTAGAATAAAAGAAGTATAAATAAACTGGAATAAGTAATATTCTTAAAATCGTTAACATATTTGGTATATTCATACGACTCCCCCTTTAACAACTAATTTGTAACCTTTACTATATTTTAGAATATTATAACATTAAATCATAGTTTCGTATACCCATATTATGTAAGGAGGGATAGGATGGCAGGGCTTTTTAAAAGGATTTCCTTTATTTTAATCCTAGTACTAATACTCTCATTAGGATTAACTGGATGTAAAAAAGAAGCTGAATTAAAAAATATTAGGTTAGTTGAGGTAACTCACTCTCTATTCTATACACCACAATATGTAGCTATAACTCAAGGCTTCTTTGAAGAAGAAGGGCTAAAGATCGAATTAATAAACGGAAAAGGTGCAGATAAAGTTATGGCTGCATTATTAAGTAATGAGGCAGAAATAGGATTTATGGGGCCTGAAGCATCTGTATATGTGTACAATCAAGGAAGAGATAATTATGTAATTAACTTTGCACAATTGACACAAAGAGATGGTTCTTTTTTAGTAGGAAGAGAAAAAGATGATAATTTTACATTTGATAAATTAAAAGGTAAAACTGTAATCGGCGGCAGAAAAGGTGGCATGCCTGAAATGACTTTGGAATATGTGATAAAAAGTCATGGTCTAGAACTAGATAAAGATGTTGAAGTTAGAACAGACATACAATTTGATGTAATGGCGGGAGCTTTTGTTGGTGGAGAAGGTGACTATGTAACATTGTTTGAACCTGTAGCAGCTACATTAGAAAAAGAAGGCAGAGGATATGTAGTAGCTTCTATAGGTAAAGAAGGAGGATATATTCCATACACCTGCTACTCAGCGACCAAAGAATACATCGAAAAGAATCCAGAAATAATTCAAAAATTTACAAATGCTCTATATAAAGGCATGGTTTGGGTTCAAGAACATAGTAGTGAAGAAATTGCAAATGCTGTAATGCCACAATTCCCAGATACTGATAAAGAAATTCTAAAAACTTTAATAGAAAGGTATAGAGATCAAGATTCTTGGAAACCAGATTTAATCATTACAGAAGATGGATTAAATCATATGATGGACATAATGGAATTAGCAGGAGAACTAGATGAAAGAGCTGATTATAACAAAATAGTGACTACTGAATTTGCTAAAAAAGCTATGAAGTAGAAAAGGTCCCTAATGGAGCCTTTCTATTACATTTAGAAATCTCAGCTACTTCAATATATTTTGATAGTATTGTAGATGCCTTTGTAGTATCAATAGAGGATGTAATATTTATTTATTAAATATACCTTGCTATTAGTTAACAGTTATGCTATGCTTAATAAGAACTTAAATTAAATGTAAAAAGTAACATAATATATATTTCCATAGGTACTCGCAGTTTGCATACATGTGTAGAAATTTTATTATTAATTTATTACAGTAGTTTAAGAAATAAAATTTGGAGGTACACATTATGAAGGGTACAGTAAAATGGTTTAATGCAGAAAAAGGATTTGGATTTATTACAGGAGAAGACGGAAATGATGTTTTCGCTCACTTCTCACAAATCCAAAAAGAAGGTTTCAAAGCTTTAGAAGAAGGCCAAGAAGTAGAATTTGACGTAGCTCAAGGACAAAAAGGTCTTCAAGCTGAAAATATCGTTATAAAATAGTAAATATTTTACCCCTAGAATAGTTAATATTCTAGGGGTTTTTAATTAAGTACCTTTAACCAACTATCATTTCTATAAATTAAGAAGATTTTTTAATTCCACAACATCGATATTAATCGACATCTTTAATTCATATGTTTATAAATATAATCATAACTTATTCCGCCTATAGAGAAATTTCATATATGAAATTTCTCTATAATACCAACTCTATTCCCTTCCCCTATATTTCCTCATATCTTCTGCATCCTTTATTTCCAATCCCTTTTCTCCTGCTAAGGATTCCAGATGATGAGTGAATTCATGTAATAGAGTATCCTGTAACTTATCATACAATTCTTCTCTAGAGAGTCCATAACAGACCTTTTCAAAAGAGCCATAGTATATCGCAATTCTTCTACCTGTTATACTTTTGATATATTCTCCCATAATATATAATTTATCTCTATCTCTACTCTCAGGATGAAGTTTATATTCTGGTAAAAGGATTATACCCTCATTAAGTTTATCGAAGAACTCCTTTGGTAATTCTTCTGCTATATCGTCAAGGATCTGATGAACCTCATCTATTGTCGGAAAACTATTCATATATAACGATTCCTTTCTTATATAAAATTTAAATAATATTATAACATATAAAATCTATTAATAACTATTTAATTAAATTAGTTATCTAATATGCCTATTCTTTGTTCTATTATTTCTATCTAAATATCGGCTTTTATCATATCTTCACAAAGATTAATATCTTTATATATTATCTCATCCATCACTAGTTACGACAATTTCCAAAACTATCTTCTTCATAACCATTCCTCCCATAATTGCAAAGGAGACAGTTAACCTGTCCCCTTAGTCATATTAAAGTATTAATGCTGCTATAGTTCCAAATATCAATAATGGAATATTATAATGAATAAACGTAGGAACACAGGTATCCCAAATATGGTCATGCTGTCCATCTACATTTAATCCAGCCGTAGGTCCTAATGTACTATCAGAAGCCGGAGATCCAGCATCTCCCAATGCGCCAGCTGTACCTACTAAGCAAATAGTTGCGGCAGGACTAAATCCTAAAGTCATACATAGTGGAACAAATATTGCAGCTATTATTGGAACTGTTCCAAAAGAAGTTCCAATACCCATGGTAATTATTAGACCAATGAATAACATTATAAACGCTGCTATGGCTTTGCTTCCCCCCATCATACCTGCCGCAGCTTCTACTAAAGATTCTACTCCTCCAGTGGCTCTAATAACTGCACCATACCCAGAAGCAACTAACATTACAAAGGCAATAAATCCCATTAGTGAAATGCCACCATTTAGCATTTCATCAAGTTCTTTCCATTTAAACGCACCAAATCCCATCATTATTGCTAGACCTGCTATAGCTCCAAGTGGAAGTGACTTTGTTATAATTTGTATAGCAAAGGCTGCAATCGCCCCAATTAAAGCCCCTATATGTTCCTTAGACATCCCCTCGTTCTTAATATCTGGTTTAGCTAATTTAATATCTTTATATTCTCTCGGCTTTCTGTAGGCTATTAATACTGCAATAAATAATCCTATTATCATACCTATACCAGGAAGTAACATTGACTTCCAAACCATATTTGTTTCCACATTCATACCATTATCTATTAAAGCGTCTCTTATTATATTATGAAATATAAGTCCAAAGCCTACTGGAAGCATTACATAAGGAGCCTTGAGGCCAAATGTCAATGCTGATGCTACAGCCCTTCTGTCAATTTTCAACTTATTCATAACAGAAATTAATGGTGGTATTAGTATTGGAATAAAAGCTATATGGACTGGAATTAGATTTTGTGAGAAACAAGCTACACCAGCTATTAACAATACAAATATTGCTCTTCTCCCTTCAACCATTTTTCCTATTTTTCTAGCTAATATATCTGCAACTCCTGTCTTACCAATGGCTACTGCTAAGGCTCCAAGTAATATATAAGATAACGCAGTTTCCGCATTACCACCCATACCACCAATTAGAGTAGCTATAGTATCTCCTAATGACATACCTGATAATACACCGCCTGTTAAAGCAGCTAGAATAAGTGCGATTAATACATTTAGTTTTAATAAACATAAGATAGTCATAACTAATACTGATAATACTACTGGATTGGTTAACATATTATCCCCCCTTGATTTTATTAAAATGATTAAGAAAAAATTATTGTGATATATGTTATTCATATTTCACAAATCATAGAACCGAAAAAAAGGATAAAAGGTCTAACCCAGTCACAAATTATCAATTGAATAAATTAAAAAGGATATATTGATCTAGAAATTTCTTAGTCAATATATCCTCTAATATAAATATATTCTTGTTATAAATGTTCATTTCTCCATAATTCTTCGTATCTAACTGCATTATATTTTACTGTCTCTATTTCTTCTTTACTTACTTCCCTTCTAACCTTTCCTGGTGAACCCATTACTAAAGAATTAGATGGTATAACTGCTCCCTCTGTAATCAATGCTCCGGCTGCTATTATACAATTATCGCCAATAACAGCCCCATTAAGAATTATTGATCCCATTCCAATTAAACAATTATTGCCTATTTTACAACCATGAACTACTGCATTATGTCCTATAGTAGTATAATCTCCGATTTCACAAGGAGTATTGGTATCTACATGTACTGTAGCATTATCTTGTATATTGGTGAATTTCCCAATAGTTATATAGCTCATATCCCCACGTGCCACTGCTCCATACCACATACTGCTTCCTTCGCCTATGGTTACATCTCCTAAAACATCTGCTGTCTCAGCAATAAATGCTTCTGGATGTATATTAGTTTTCTTATCCTTTAAATCTCTTATCATATACTGTCTCCTTATTATATATTTCTTTATACTATTTGTTACCCTAATTATAGCATAATAAAACCCAGTAAATACTGGGTTTTTAAATTTATAGTTCTCCTTTTAAGCCTATTTCCTCCGCCACTTTTCTCATAGCGAGGATAGTTTCTCTAATTACATCATCTCTTTCCATCCCTAACATCTCTATACCTTTTTCAATAACAGATCTGTCTACTCCTGCCGCAAAAGCTTTATCTTTCCATTTTTTCTTTACAGACTTTGGCTCTAAATCTAATACAGATCTGCTAGGACGGAGAAGTGCTACTGCTGTAATAAGTCCAGTAAGTTCATCAATAGCATATAACACCTTTTCCATTTTTTCAACAGGTTCTATATCACAGCATATTCCAAATCCATGACTTGCTACTGCTCTTATATAATCCTCTGGATATCCTTCTTCTCTGAGAATTTCTTGCACCTTTATACAATGTTCCTCTGGATACATTTCATAGTCTAAGTCATGAATAAGGCCTACTATGGTCCATTTCTCTACATCTGGTTCATTGAAAATTTCAGCAAAATGCTTCATTGTTCCTTCAACTGCTAAAGCATGGCGAAGCAGACTATCCGATTTATTATATTTTTTAAATAATTCTAAAGCTTCCTCTCTAGTAGGTATTTTATTTGTCATTTGTTCCCCTTCTTTCTTTCTTTATCACTTTATTATATATAATAGGCTAGTGAACTTATGGTGTCAAGTATTATTGATTATAAGATTTAAATCTGTTAAAATTTATCACAACTTTATTTAAATGATGTTTTACCTAAGTAATTAGGTAAAATTTAATTATTGACGTAAATTAAGATTAATATTACAATATTCCTTATATCAAATGTACTATTGGCAAAACTCATATAGGAGGAACTAAAGATGAAAAAACCAAATAACGAATCAGTCTCCACAAATAAAAAACGAGAAACATTTTCATCCGGATTAGCAGTATTTTTTGCAACACTTGGCTCAGCAGTAGGATTAGGTAATATTTGGAAATTTCCTTACCTTGTAGGCGAAAACGGTGGCGGAGCCTTTGTATTAATTTACTTTTTATCCATATTATTAGTTGGTATGCCAGTAATGGTATCTGAATTTTATATAGGACGAAAATCTAGAAGTAATGCAGTCTCTGCCTTCACTAAGCTTAAAGCAAACCCAAAATGGAAGATTATTGGCTATTTTGGAGTAGCTGCTGCATTTTTGATTATGTTCTATTATAGTGCTGTTGCTGGATGGGTATATTCATATGTATTTAAAGCTATAAATGGTGCTTTTTCAAATCTTTCTAATTTTTCTTTTGAGCAAGCAACAAATATAGTAGAGAATCAATTCTTAACTACTACTGAAAGTCTATATTCTCCTATTATATGGCAAGGAATTTCCATTTTGGTTGTTGCACTAATATTAATTGGTGGAGTCAAAAATGGAATTGAAAGAATAACAAAGACTCTTATGCCTGTGTTATTTGTTCTCCTAGTAATCTCTTGTATAAGAGCCCTAACATTACCAGGAGCTAAAGCAGGTTTTAACTTTCTATTTAAAATAGACTTTTCAAAAATAAATCCATCTGTTATTCTTTCTGCACTAGGTTTGGCATTTTTTAAGCTCTCTCTTGGGATGGGAACCATGATCACTTATGGAAGTTATTTTACAGAAGATAATAATTTAATTCATACATCTGCTAAAGTTGCATTATCAGATACATTTGTTTCTCTATTAGCTGGAATTGCAATATTTCCGGTAGTATTCACCTTTGGAATGAGACCAAATTCAGGACCTAGTCTATTATTTAATACTATACCTTTAGTGTTTTCACATATCCCATTTGGTAATCTACTAATTATTGCTTTTTTTATTCTAGCATCCATTGCGGCTACTACTGCTTCCTTATCAATGGCAGAGGTTCCTATTGCCTTTATCACGGAGAAATGGAATATTAAAAGGAAATATTCAGTTATTATTGTATCATTATCTACGTTTATAGTAGGTGCCTTAACTGTACATTCTAGTAGTATTTTTGGACATGTAACGATCTTGGGAAAAAACTTTTTTGATTTATTTGACTATATATCATCTAATATTATTCTACCAGTTGGAGGACTCTTAATAGCAATTTTTGTTGGTTATTTTGTTAGCAAAGATAGCGTATTAGATGAGTTATCAAATAATAATAAGTTAAGCAACTCAAAAACTATTACTATCTATTACTTTGTTTTAAAATATATTTCACCACTACTTCTATTAATTGTATTTTTAAACTCATTAGGAATTATTTAAAATTTGGAGATAGGAATTATTTGCAGACTTCTTATCTCCATTTATTTCTATCTTTGTTCTATTGCAATTACCGAATATAGGTGTGAAAGTGGATTATTGTTTATATCGTCTCCAAAGGCATAGAGTATTTTATTGGCAATCTTTTTATATTTTTCTTCTTTAGTTAAATTGTATAGTTTAAATAAACTCATTATAGCCATGGAATTACCAGATGGTATAGCACCATCATAAACATCCTTTGGTCGCATTATTAACTGTTCTGATATATTGCTATAGAAAAATAATCCTCCATCTTTCGTATCTCCGAAGAGTTTTATCATATCTTCAGTTAATCTTACCCCTAGGTCTAAATATTTATTATCATTTGTTGCTTCAAATAGCTCAAGTAATCCATATATAAAGAATGAATAGTCTTCTAAAAAACCAACATTATAGCCTTCTCCATTTATATAAGTCGATAATAAATGGTCTTCCTTATCCATGGAGTTTTCTATTATAAAATCTGCTGATTTTGTAGCTATTTTACTGTAGTCTTCATTATTAAATATTTGAGCTGCATGTGCTAAACTAGCTATCATTAAACCATTCCATGAAGTTAATATTTTTTCATCTCTATGGGGTTTAATTCTTTTATTTCTGTATTCAAAGAGTATCTTATTAGCTTTATCAAGATTTGATCTATCCAACTCTGATATCTCATTCAAATCATGTAAAATTAGATTAGGGTTATTGGAGCCTTCAAAATTTCCTTCTTCTGTAATATTATAGTACTTAGAATATAATTCTCCTATCTCCTTTCCCAAGACATTTAGTATTTCATCATAGTCAAATATATAAAACTTTCCCTCTTCTCCTTCTGATTCTGCATCTAATGCTGAATAAAATCCTCCTTCTATAGATGACATATCTCTTATTACAAAGGCATATATCTTTTCTGCCACTTCTTTATATAATGATTTTCCGGTTATCTCATATGCTCTTGTATAGACAATTCCTAATAGTGCATTGTCATAGAGCATTTTTTCAAAATGAGGTATTAACCACTTTTCATCTACGGAATATCTATAGAAGCCGTATCCTATATGGTCAAAAATGCCTCCTTTATACATTTTTTCTAGAGTAACCTCTGTTATTTTCAAAGCTTCTTTATAGTTATTTTTTCTACTATGTTCTAAGAGAAACCATAGATATTGTGGCATAGGGAATTTGGGATAAGACCCAAATCCACCATTTTTTTCATCAAATATTCTCATTAATCCTTCTTTTGCATCATTATTCACTGTCTCTTTTATATTTCCTGTTTCATTTACTAGATATCTTTTCTTTACTTCTTCTAAGATATATTCTGATTCTTCCAATACCTTATCTTTATCATTTTTCCATAGTCTATTGATTTTATTAATTAAATCAATTATCCCTGTCATCCTGCTTCTAGTTCTCTTAGGAAAATATGTCCCCACAAAAAAAGGTTTTCCTTCTGGTGTTGCTAATATATTAAGCGGCCATCCGCCAGATCCAGTCATGGCTTCAGAAAATGTCATATATACCTTATCAATATCTGGTCTTTCTTCTCTGTCTACTTTTATTGAAATAAAGTATTTATTTAGTACTTCTGCAACTTCTTCGTCTTGGAATGATTCACGATTCATTACATGACACCAATGGCATGTGCTATATCCTATGGATAAAAATATTGGTTTATCCTCCTCCTTAGCCTTTTCAAAAGCTTCTTTTCCCCAAGGATGCCAATCTACTGGATTGTCTTTATGTTGAAGTAAATATGGTGATTTTTCATTTCCTAATCTATTCATAATATCACTATCCTTTATGTTTATTGATATTGGATATTATGCCCAATGGAGACGGTGGATATTAAGATAAAATAAAAAGACCATAAACTTAATTGTTAAGCTTATGATCTTTCACTTTAATATAATTGCTACATAACAGAGTCGTTAGCCTACATCAAAAAAGCTTATTTGATCACTTTCAGGAAGTTCTTTTAAACAATCAAACTTTTTTAATGAGTCTATCGCAGCATTTCCAATCTTAGCACGTTTCCTTAAATCTTCTATGGAGCTGAAAGGTTCTTCCTGGGCTGCATTATATATACCTTCAGCAGCGACAGTTCCCATTCCAGGGATACTGTTTATAGGCGGTCTTAAATACTCTCCCTCAACCAGAAATTTTGTTGCATGAGATTTATATAAATCAATAGGCAGGAATTTAATTCCCCTTTCGTACATCTCCAAAACCAATTCCAAGTCATCGTACATGTCCTTATCCTTAGGAGCAGCATCATTACCCAACAATTCAATTTCCTTCATCTTTTCCTTAACCTTTTCTTTACCAAATATCATAAATTCTGCATCAAAGGCTTTTGCTCTAATCGAAAAGTATGCTGCATAATACGCCTTAGGGATATAAACCTTAAACCATGCTATTCTGAAGGCCATCATTACATAGGCTGCAGCATGGGCCTTGGGGAACATATACTTTATCTTTTTACATGAATTAATATACCATTCTGGTACATCAAACTCCCTCATCAAATTCTCATACTCTGGCCATTTTGGATCTTTTAAAGCCTTCCCCTTACGAACTGTTTCCATTATCTTAAAGGCAGTATTTGGTGGTAAGCCTTTTTTAATAAGATAAACCATAATATCATCTCTAGTACATACAGCTTCACTTATGCTGACAATTATTTCTGAATCAATTAAATCTTTAGCATTTCCCAGCCATACGTCAGTACCATGGGAAAGTCCAGATATACATATTAAATCCATAAAAGTTTTTGGCATTGTATCTAATAGCATTCCCCTTACAAATCTAGTACCAAATTCAGGAATACCAAATGTTCCTACCTTGGAATTTATCTGTTCTGGCGTTACTCCCAAAGCCTCAGTAGATGAAAATATGGACATGGTCTTTTTATCATCCATAGGTATCTTTTGCGGATCTACTCCAGTAATATCTTGGAGCATTCTTATAACTGTGGGGTCATCGTGCCCTAATATATCCAGTTTTAGTAAATTCTCGTCAATAGAGTGATAATCAAAGTGAGTTGTTATAATATCTGAATTTGGATCATCAGCAGGATGCTGAACTGGACAGAATTCAAAGATTTCTCGCCCCTTTGGCACAACTATTATTCCCCCAGGATGCTGACCTGTAGTCCTTTTAATACCTGTACAACCTTTTGAGATTCGAAGAATTTCTGCTTTATTTGCTGTTATGTTTTTCTCCTCAAAATATTTCTTCACATAGCCGAAGGCTGTTTTTTCTGCAATGGTACCTATAGTACCCGCCTTAAAAGTTGTACCCTTTCCAAAGATAACTTCCGTATACCTATGAGCCTTTGCCTGATATTCTCCCGAAAAGTTTAAATCTATATCTGGCTCTTTATCCCCATTAAAGCCTAAGAAGGTTTCAAAAGGTATATCTATTCCATCTTTAGTTAAATTTTCTCCGCAAACTGGACACATCTTATCAGGTAAATCAAAGCCTAATTTATAGCCATAATCTGTAAAATCCGAATGTTTGCATTTTGAACACCTATAATGAGGTGGCAAAGCATTTACTTCTGTTATACCAGTCATATACGCTACAACAGATGAACCGACGGAGCCCCTAGATCCTACAAGGTAACCATCCTCATTGGATTTCCATACCAGCTTTTGTGCGATAATGTACATTACTGAGAATCCGTTCTTTATAATGGAATCTAACTCCCTATCAAGCCTCTCTTGAACAATTTCAGGTAATGGATTTCCATAGAGCTCATGAGCCTTTCCATAAGTAATATCTCGAATAGTCTGCTCACAGCCTTCTATATGCGGAGTGGCCTTTTCTGATGAAATGGGACTAATTTGTTCACACATATCAGAAATCATATTAGTATTTGTAACCACAACCTCATAAGCCTTTTCCCTTCCTAAGTATGAAAATTCCTCAAGCATTTCCTCTGTAGTCTTTAAATACAAAGGAGCTTGATTGTCTGCATCTTTATATCCTTGACCTGTTTCCAATATACGTCTATATATCTCATCCTCAGGGTCTAAGAAGTGAACATCTCCAGTAGCAACTACAGGTTTGTTTAATTTCTCCCCAAGACGTACAATCTTTCTATTGATTTCTTTTAAGCTTTCTATATTTTCCACTTGCTCATTTCTTATTAAATAATCATTATTTCCTAAAGGCTGAATTTCTAAATAGTCGTATTCCTTTGCGATTGATTCAATTTCCTCCTCGGGTTTTCCTAAGAGTATTGATTGATAAAGTTCCCCTTCACTACATGCACTGCCAAGAATTAATCCCTCAGAATATTTTTTATAGAGGCTCTTTAAAATACGTGGTCTCTTATAAAAATAATCTAAATGAGAATAGGATACAAGCTTATATAAATTCTTTAATCCAATATAATTCTTTGCAAGTATTATAGCATGATAGGTTTTAAGCTTTTTATATTCCTCCTTCTTAGATTCCTCACTAGCAGCATATCTATCTATATCCTCAAGGGTTTCGGCTCCCAGTTCCTTTAACTTTTCAAGCATAATATTAAATACCTTTACAGTGGTATCTACATCGTCTAAGGCCCTATGGGCAACTTCAACCTTTATACCAAGGTTTTTAGCTATTCTTCCCAATTTATAGCTTTTAAAATCAGGAAAGACTTCTCGAGCTAAGGATAAGGTATCTATATATGTAAAGTCAAATTCATATCCCAATACCTTTGCATTATGTCTTAAAAAATTTATATCAAAATCAGCGTTATGTGCAACTAACACACTACCATTAATAAAATCTAACATTTTAGGAAAAATCTTATCTATAGTTTCTGCATCTTTAACCATATCATCAGTTATATTGGTAACCTCCACAACCCTTTGTGGAATAGACTTTTCAGGATTTACAAATGTACTAAACTTATCTATTACTACTCCATCTTTTAGTTTCATAATTCCTATTTCAGTAATTTTTTCTGTTGCTGCCGAAAAGCCTGTGGTCTCTAAATCAAGTACACAATATATAGTATCAATACTCTGTCCTTTAGGCTTTGTTACAGAGGGCTTTTTATCTGGTGTCAAGTAAGCTTCTACCCCATATATAACTTTCATATCCGGATTATCTCTTCCTAAAAGCTTATGTGCTTCAGGAAAGGCCTGCACCACTCCATGATCTGTTATGGCAATGGATTTCATTCCCCAACTCATGGCTCTATTAATTAAATCAGTGGCACTAGTCATAGCATCCATCTGACTCATTTGTGTATGCATATGAAGCTCTACCCTCTTCACCTCTGCATAATCATCTCTTTTAGCCTTCTTTATTCCTTCTGTTTCTATTATAGTATTAGCAATAATCTCAACTTCGCCAGAAAAATTGCTATAAGCTGCATTCCCAGAAAGTCTAACACCTTTGGCTTTTTTAATCTTATCTAATACCTCAATATCATCACCTTTTATAAAGGACTTACATGTTATGGAACTTGACCCATCATATAAATCAAAAGACACTAGAATTTTCCCACTTCTTAGCTCCCTAGATTCTATATTAGATATTTCACCCTCTATTGCTACCTTACCTTCATATGGTGTAATGTCAGTGATCTTTGTTATAGCTTCTTTAATTTTAGAGCTTCTACCTAATATTAGGAATGGGTCATTCTTTTTACCATTAGTTTCTACTTTCATTTCCTGTTTCTTTACAGTTTCTTTAGGAAATTTAAAATCATTGTTACTTTGTGTAATCTTAGCCTCTTTTTGAATTAGCATAATCTCATTTGAATATACATCTTCTTGCAGCCTTTTGAACTCTTCATTGCATATTTTATCAACAAAATTTATTTCATATTCTGTTCCGTAAAATTTTTTTATAGTATTTCTGATTTTTCTATTATAGCCCATGGATCTTAAAACATTTGATGCTGGGATTTTAAAATTTAAATTAATGGTATTTTCAAATACTTCAAATTCACAATTGTTTTTAATTGCATTTAATACAGGATATTTATCTGACATGGCAAATATAATATCTCTTAATTCCTCTTCTATAGGCATTTTATCAATTTCCTCAGCATACTCTACAATAATTTTAGAATCATTTAATGAAAATCTTTCCTTTATAAAATCATTAAGTCCTTCGATTTCTCTAATTTCAATATATTTATCGGTTCTAATTTTCATTTCCAATGTCTTATCATCTTTTCTTAAGACTACGCCTTCTACTGTTGCAGTATTTATATTGCCCTTTGCCTCATAATCATTGAAAATCTCATTTATTCTTTTCATTTTATTCCCTGACCTTCTTATAAATATTTCAACATTATACTATTATACAAGATATGCTTATAATTTTAAAGTTAGGATGATTAATAATTGATATACCATTAATAATATTCTCTATTTATCATTGGATCTATTCCTATCTTTTTTCACTTATTTACTACTTTTTCAAGACGACAAAAACCTATCGAGTATGACTATCTTATGAATAAGCTTTAGTAAAGATAGTCTATTTGTCATTTCCTTTATTCCTTATTATTTCAATTAGTATTTTATAATTCTTAGTTTGGATCTTATCTTTATGGAGTACAATGTGATTTACACTTGCTAATTCTAAATCATTTACTTTTACTTCAAGAATCTCTCCATTGATAAGTTCTCTTTCCACTAATATTTTGGGAAGCACACTTATTCCTAAATTTTGTTTTACTGCATAAATTAAAGCTTGTGAATTTACACTGGTCCACTCCGGGTTTATAGTTATGTTATGTAATAATAATGCACTGTCAAAAACATCACGAATGGCACTGCCTTTTTCTCTCAGCAATAGCCTTTCCTTTATTAATGAATTAACATCTATCGATTTTTCTAGAGCAAATTTATGTTGAGGTGAACAAATTACTGCTGACTCATAATTTGAAAATGGAATTCTCATTAACTCCTCCTTATAGATAACCCCTTCAATCAATCCTAAATCAATTTCATTATTAAGCAGCATATTTTCGATATTTCTAGCATTATCAATTATAACCTTTGTGGAAGTATTATTGCAAACCGCTTCGAAATTTGCTATTACCTTAGGTAAGATAAAGCTGGCAATAGTTATACTTGACCCAATCTTGATAGTCGCATTATCCTCTAATTCTTTAGAGTTTTGTTCCAAATCATCATACAAATCTAAAAGCTTTATTACCTTTGCTAAAAATAATTTACCTGTTTCATTTAGATAAAGTCTCCTAGAAATTCTGTCAAATAGACAAATACCTAAATAGGATTCTAGCTCATTGATTGCATGAGAAACTGCCGGCTGCGTCATAAACAGCTTTTCAGATGCCTTTGTAATACTCTCTTCTTCGCATACAGCTTTAAATATACGCAAATGTCTCAAATTCATATAAATCCCTCTCATTACTAATCAGTTATGTTTATCATAATATTATACTATTTTACTTATGATATTTCCATAGGATATAATATAGAAGATCTATAATTTATATATGAAGGAGAATTTTATCATTATGAAATCTAATAAGCTAAAACTTTATTTTTCATTATTTAAAATAATGTTTTCTATAAGTGCATTTACCTTTGGAGGTGGATATGTTGTTATACCTATGATCCAGAAATATTTCGTAAATAATTTAAAATTAATTAATGAACAGGAGCTATTAGATATGGCAGCCATTTCCCAATCAACACCTGGTGCAATTGCAGTTAATATTTCTGTATTAGTAGGTTATCGTATTGCTGGAATTATAGGTGCAATCATCTGTTGTATCGGAGCAGTCCTACCCCCCTTACTTATTTTATCTGTTATCTCTTCTTGCTATAGCGTATTTCGAGATAATAGAATTATTTCTTCTATCCTAAAAGGAATGGAGGCAGGTGTTGCGGCTACTATTGTGAATTTACTCATTGATATGAGTAAAGGAATTTTAGATGAAAAAAATTGGTTATTAACATTAATCGTCCCTGCTTCATTTTTTGCTAGCTTCTTTTTAAATATCAATGTTATTTTAATTATTATTTTCTGTTCATTTCTATGTTTTATACAGACTTATTTGAAAACCAAGAAAGGAGGGGCGGGCTATGACTAAAAATATAGTTATTTTGTTAGTTAGTTTTTTACAGATTGGTTTATTTAGTATCGGTGGAGGTTATGCTACAATACCATTAATACAGGAACAAGTAGTTGATTTGCATCATTGGCTTACTTTGAAAGAATTCACTGATATTATTACAATCTCACAAATGACTCCTGGTCCCTTAGCAGTTAATGCTTCAACTTTTGTGGGAATGCGTATTGCAGGTATATTTGGAGCTATAGTAGCCACCTTAGGATGTATTATATCTGGGTTTATTCTTTCTATTATCTTATACAAGTTCTTCAAGAAACATAAAGATATAGATATCATTTCCAGTATATTGAAAGGACTACGATCAATTTCTGTTGGACTTATTATTTCCTCTACATTTACTATCCTTTTAATTACCTTTTGTGGCTCCCAATGGCCTGATGCCAAAATGCTTAATTTTAATATTACTGCTATCTTTGTATTCATTATTTCTTTATTTTTACTAAGAAAGTATAAAACAAATCCAATCTCTATTATTATTCTAACAGGTATTGTAGGTTTATTTCTTTATCAATGATATTTTAGAAACTATAATTTAGATAAATTTTAATATAGGAATCAGAATACAACCAATAACATATTCTATAACCTTTTTATACCTTATATTTATATGTCTTCTGGCATAGACCAAAGGATGTCTAACAGATAATCTGTTGACATCCTTTCTCTATTCTGTATAAAAGTATTTTTTACTCTCCGCTTTCAATAAAAATTATTTATTAATAAAATTATAAGTTTGAACTTTATTGCTGTATTTATAATTCTATAATATCAGTAGCTACTTTATCTATAAACCTTTTATCGTGCTCCACTAAAATCATAGTTGGGGAATATTCTAAAATCATATTCTCAATTTGAATTCTTGAAATTACATCAATATAATTAAGTGGCTCATCCCAAATAAATAAATTTGCTTCTTCACACATGGATTTAGCTAAAAATATTTTCTTCTTTTGTCCCATACTTAAATTTTCAATAGGAGTTTCAAATTGGCTTCGTGAAAATCCCAACTTCCTCAACATGGTTAAAAATTTTGTTTTATCTAATTTTTCTTCATGAACAAACTCATCTATATTTCCACTAATAAAAGAGAATCTCTGTGGGACATAAGAGATGGCAATTCCCTTAGAAATCTCAAGCTTACCTTTCCAAGGAACTTCCTCTCCCAATATTGCCTTTATTATGCTACTTTTACCTGTTCCATTATCACCTCTAAAGACAATACAGTCTCCGCTTTGTATTGTAAATTTCATAGGATTAAAAATATTGTTATTTTCATATGCAATTGTAAAATCTTCTGCTTTTATATAGTATTTCGCATGATGTTCAATTACATCCATTTGTAAAGACTCTATAGTTTCTATATTTTTTAGTAGTTTGTTTTTTTCTTCTATAGCTTTCTCATATCTTTTTTCTATAGTTTTAGAACGCTTCATCATCTTTGCCGCCATATGACCTATATAGCCTCTATCACAAGGTCCATCTCCAATTTTAGTATCCTCAACTTTATCGGACCAAATAGCCTTTTCCCTTGCTGATTGCTTTAATCTCCTAATTTCTTTTCTTAATTTTTGATTTTGTTCTAGCTCATATTGATCTTCTAAATTCTTATTTTTCTCCCAGGTATCATAGGTTCCTTTCTGAAGAACGATCTTACTCTTCTCTATTGTTAGTATATGATCTACTATATTATTAATGAAATCCCTATCATGAGATACCAGTATAAATCCCTTCTTCTTCTGCAAATATTTTGCAACTACTTCTCTACCATGGGTATCTAAATGATTGGTAGGTTCATCTATTAACAAAAACCTTTCTTCCTCCGCAAATAGTAACGCCAATAGTATTTTTGTTTGTTCACCTCCACTTAATGTGGAAAATGAACGATAAAGAGTATCTTCATCTACTTCCAATAAATTCATTTCTCTTTGCAATTTCCATAATTCCAAATCCGGTTGCAAAGCATCTAATAATTCTAAAGTCATAATATCATACTCTTCAATAGAAAAAGGAAAATAAAACATTGGAATTGGTTTAATAATTAATCCTTCATAAGAATATTTATCCATCAAAAGTTTTAAAAAAGTTGTTTTACCATATCCATTTCTACCTATAAAACCTAATTTCCATTCTGTATCTAATTGTAAATTTAGGTCTTTAAAAATAGGTTCTACACTTCCTGGATACTCAAATGTTAAGTTACGAATATCAATTAACGCCATTTTAAATTCTCCCTTCATAATAAAATTATTAGCGAGAATCTGCAAATCATGACCACCCGTAAAACGGGTGGTTTGCTCTAGCCCTATAAGGGCATGGTA
>OGTD01000140.1_pt1 | contig 41954 bp, 38 predicted proteins | sample 1574421 | NCBI WGS metagenome assembly OGTD01 (sample SAMN03295820, study PRJEB24534) | human gut metagenome | isolation source: fecal sample 1 from infant 3 | host: Homo sapiens | place: USA: Pittsburgh, PA | collected 2014-07
TTGGGGTATAGCCAAGCGGTAAGGCAAGGGACTTTGACTCCCTCATGCGTTGGTTCGAATCCAGCTACCCCAGTTCTTAGGTAATATATCAGATAAATGGTAAAATATCTTAGGGTATTTTATTTCTTTATAGGGTGGGAAACGTTAAAGATAGTTCATGTCATTGCGGTGCTTAGGAAAAATATTATAAGTATGTCAAGCAAGAAATGCTTGATTGTTGGAGGATTTTTTTAGATGAATGAATTTGAAGATTTGCTAAATAGTGTTAGCCAAGTTGAGCCAGGCGATGTCGTTACTGCTGAAGTATTGACTGTTGATGCGAACCAAGCTAATGTTGCAATCGCTGGAACTGGTGTAGAAGGTGTGTTAACCCTTCGTGAATTGACAAACGATCGTGAAGCTGACATTAACGACCTTGTAAAACCAGGTGAAACACTTGAATTGCTTGTTCTTCGTCAAGTAGTTGGTAAAGATACTGATACAGTTACTTACCTTGTATCTAAAAAACGTTTAGAAGCTCGCAAGGCATGGGACAAGTTGGTTGGACGTGAAGAAGAAGTTGTTACTGTAAAAGGTACTCGTGCAGTTAAAGGTGGTCTTTCAGTAGAATTTGAAGGACTTCGTGGATTTATTCCTGCTTCAATGCTAGATACTCGTTTCGTTCGTAATACTGAACGTTTTGTAGGTCAAGAATTTGAAGCAAAAATTAAAGAAGTGGATCCAAAAGAAAATCGTTTCATTCTTTCACGCCGTGAAGTAGTAGAAGAAAAAGCTGCAGCAGCACGTGCTGAAGTGTTTGGTAAATTGGCTGTTGGTGACATCGTGACTGGTAAAGTTGCACGTATCACAAGCTTTGGTGCCTTTATTGACCTTGGTGGTGTTGACGGACTTGTTCACTTAACTGAATTGTCACACGAACGCAACGTTTCACCAAAATCTGTTGTATCAGTTGGCGATGAAATTGAAGTAAAAGTTCTTGATTTGAACGAAGAAGAAGGACGCGTATCACTTTCTCTTAAAGCTACAACACCTGGACCATGGGACGGTGTTGAACAAAAATTAGCTGCTGGTGATGTGATTGAAGGCACAGTTAAACGTTTGACAGATTTCGGTGCTTTTGTTGAAGTATTGCCAGGTATTGACGGACTTGTCCATATTTCACAAATTTCACACAAGCGTGTTGAAAATCCGAAAGATGTGCTTAAAGTTGGTCAAGAAGTAACTGTGAAAGTTCTTGATGTAAATGCTGATGCAGAACGTGTATCACTTTCTATCAAAGCTCTTGAAGAACGTCCAGTACAAGAAGATGATCAAAAAGAAAAACGTCAATCACGTCCTCGTCGTCAAAAACGTCAAGAAAAACGTGACTTTGAGCTTCCAGAAACTCAAACTGGATTTTCAATGGCTGACTTGTTTGGTGACATTGAATTATAAGCAAAATAAAGGGATTGGAATTATGTTTTCAGTCCTTTTTTACTTGTTATTTTTTCATTTTTTGTGTATACTATAATAGTTGCCACCCTTAGTGTAATGGATATCACGTAAGATTCCGGTTCTTGAGACGGGGGTTCGATTCCCTCAGGGTGGATAATTGTTATCTGCTTATAAATCTTGTTATATGCAAGATTTTTTATTTTTACAAGGGAGATTACCAATGCCTGTGAAATTGATTGCTCATGCTCTAATTGCAAAAGATGGAAAATATTTGCTTATTAAACGAAGTAAAATAAAACGTGGTTCTCCAAACATGTATCCCGAATATTGGGATATTCCAGGAGGTAGCGTGGAAGAAGACGAATTGCCAAGAGAAGGAGCTGTGCGTGAAGCAATGGAAGAAGTCAACCAAAAGGTACAATTAAGTTCGATTCTTCATGAGGATAGCTGTTATGATAATACAAAGGGCATTGTTTTTACGCGTCTAGTGTATAAGGCGAAATTGCTGGAATATAGAGAGATTAAACTTGATCCAGAAGAGCATACAGCGTTTCGCTGGATTCGGGTGCTGTCAGACATGAAGGGTGAGAAGACTGTTCCTTATTTAAAAAATATATTGAAATAAATTGATAAAGTGAGATTATATAAAATAAATGGGTACGATAAAGCTGATTTGCACGGCATTATGACTTTATCGTATCCATTTTAGATATGAAAAAACTCCTTGATAAAACAAGGAGTAAGAAAGGAAATTCTTTAGTTTTTAGCTGCTGAAGCAAACTCTTCTTTAGAAAAGGCATCGTTGATGATATCTTTTAGTTGTTTAGCAGAAGCTTGCATTTTTTGTTTTTCAGCGTCATTCAACGGGATATTTACTGGACGTACGATACCATGTGCGCCAACAATAGCTGGTTGTCCAATGTAGCAATCTGTAACGCCAGGATATTGGCCTTCTTGGAATACTGAAAGTGGAAGAACTGAATTTTCGTCATCAAGGATAGCTTTTGTGATACGAGCTAAGGCAACTGCGATACCATAGAAAGTTGCACCTTTTTTATTGATGATTGAGTATGCAGCATCACGGACACCTTCAAACAGGTCAACTAATTCAGCAGCATTGAAGTTTTCTACGTCTTGAAGATAATTTTCAAGGTTGACACCTGCAACGTTGGCATGTGACCAAACAGCGAATTCTGAATCACCATGTTCTCCCATGATGTAAGCATGGACAGAACGAGCATCTACATCTAATTTTTCAGCAAGTGCTTGACGGAAACGTGCTGAGTCAAGAGAAGTACCTGAACCAATGACACGTTCTTTAGGAAATCCAGAGAATTTCCAAGTTGAGTAAGTCAAAATGTCAACAGGGTTAGCAGCCACGAGGAAGATACCGTTGAATCCTGAAGCAACAATTTTAGTAACAACATCTTTGTTGATACGAAGATTTTTTTCAACCAATTGAAGACGAGTTTCACCTGGTTTTTGTGGTGCACCAGCAGTCAAAACGACAAGATCTGCATCGTGTGCATCAGCATATTCTGCTGAATAAATTTTCTTAGGTGAAGTGAAAGCCAAGGCATGGCTGAGGTCTTCAGCATCCCCTTCCGTTTTTTCTTTGAAAATATCAACAATACCAAGTTCTTGGGCGATTCCTTGGTTGACAAGAGCAAATGCGTAAGAAGAACCTACAGCACCGTCACCGACAAGGATGACTTTTTTATGTTGTTTAGTAAGAGTCATTTTGCTAAACATCTCCTTTATTTTATTGGGGAACGTTTTCCCTTTACACATCTATTCTATCACTTTTGTAACATTTTGTCACGAATATAATACATATCATCTTATGTAAACGTTTTTACAATAAGGGATGTTTACTGAAAAAAATCCCAATTTATGTTATAATGATATGGTCATATAAATGAAGAGAGGCATTTTTTAATGCAGGATAATAATTTAGTAAATGTGAATTTAACGAGCGAAATGAAGACGAGTTTCATTGATTACGCCATGAGTGTCATTGTTGCTCGTGCTCTTCCGGATGTTCGAGACGGTTTAAAGCCTGTTCACCGAAGAATATTGTATGGGATGAATGAGCTGGGGGTGACTCCTGACAAACCACATAAGAAATCTGCTCGTATCACGGGTGATGTTATGGGTAAATATCACCCACATGGAGATTCTTCTATCTATGAAGCAATGGTGCGGATGGCGCAATGGTGGTCTTACCGTCACATGTTAGTAGATAGTCACGGAAACTTTGGTTCTATGGACGGAGACGGTCCTGCGGCACAACGGTATACAGAAGCTCGGATGAGCAAAATATCGCTTGAAATGTTACGTGATATTAACAAAAATACAGTTGATTTTGCAGATAACTATGATAGCAGTGAGCGTGAGCCATTAGTTTTACCGTCACGTTTTCCTAATTTGCTGGTCAATGGGGCGACAGGTATTGCTGTGGGAATGGCAACAAACATTCCTCCTCACAATCTTGGTGAGACCATTGATGCTGTAAAATTAGTCATGGATAATCCAGATGTGACCACACGTGACCTTATGGAAGTGTTGCCTGGTCCAGACTTCCCGACAGGCGCTTTGGTTATGGGGAAATCAGGCATTCATCGCGCTTATGAAACTGGGAAGGGTTCCATTGTTTTACGTGCTCGGACAGAAATCGAAGAAACTAAATCTGGTCGTGAACGAATTGTCGTCACTGAATTTCCGTATATGGTCAATAAAACCAAAGTTCATGAGCATATTGTGCGACTGGTTCAAGAAAAACGTATTGACGGAATTACAGCGGTTCGTGACGAATCTAACCGTGAAGGGGTTCGTTTTATCATTGATGTGAAGCGGGATGCAAGTGCGCATGTTATTTTGAACAATTTATTTAAATTAACGCAAATGCAGACGACTTTTAGTTTCAATATGCTGGCGATCCAAAATGGAGTGCCAAAGATTCTGTCTTTACGCGAGATTTTGCTTGCTTATATTGAACACCAAAAAGAAGTGGTGACACGTCGGACGGTTTTTGATAAGGAAAAGGCGGAAGCTCGTGCACATATTTTAGCTGGTTTGCTGATTGCACTTGATCACATTGATGAAGTGATTCGCATCATCCGAAACAGTGAGACAGATGCAGAAGCGCAAGCAGAGTTGATGGCACGCTATGAATTATCCGAACGTCAAAGTCAGGCGATTCTGGATATGCGTCTTCGCCGTTTAACGGGATTGGAACGGGATAAGATTCAATCTGAATATGACGACTTGATGAAATTGATAGCAGATTTAGCAGATATTTTAGCTAAACCAGAACGAGTTGTTGCGATTATCAAGGAAGAATTAGAAGAGATTAAACGTAAGTTTTCTGACGAACGTCGTACAGAACTAATGGTTGGTGAAGTACTGTCTTTGGAAGATGAAGATCTCATCGAAGAAGCAGATGTTTTGATTACACTTTCCAATAAAGGCTATATCAAACGGTTGAACCAAGATGAATTCACTGCGCAAAGACGTGGTGGTCGTGGTATTCAAGGAACAGGTGTAAAGGATGACGATTTTGTCCGTGAATTAGTTTCTACCAGCACACATGATCGCTTACTCTTCTTTACCAATAAAGGTCGCGTTTATCGCTTGAAAGGTTATGAAATTCCTGAATACGGCCGTACAGCGAAAGGTTTGCCAATTGTTAATTTGTTGAAATTAGACGAAGGTGAAACAATTCAGACGATTATCAATGTTCAAGCTGAGCATGATGATCATTCCTACCTTTTCTTCACAACGCGCCATGGTGTTGTGAAGCGGACAAGCGTAACAGAGTTTGCTAATATTCGTCAAAATGGTCTGAAAGCTTTGAACTTAAAAGATGAGGATGAACTCATCAACGTCTTTTTGACAAATGGACAAGCAGATATCATTATTGGAACCAAAATGGGATATGCTGTACGATTTAACGAAAACCAAGTCCGAAACATGGGACGGGCTGCGACCGGTGTGCGCGGAGTGAATTTGCGTGCAGATGACCATGTTGTAGGAGCAAGTGTCATTTCGAATGATCAAGAAGTGTTAGTTATCACTGAAAAAGGATATGGCAAGCGTACTTTAGCTAGTGAATACGCTACGAAAGGTCGTGGCGGAAAAGGAATGAAAACAGCTAATATTACTGAGAAAAATGGTCCATTAGCGGGGCTTATGGCTGTGAATGGTGATGAAGATTTGATGATTATCACAAATACAGGGGTTATTATTCGGACAAATGTTGCTAATATTTCTCAAACAGGACGTGCAACTTTGGGTGTTAAAGTAATGCGACTAGATAAGGGAGCGCAGATTGTTACTTTTACAAGCGTTGCAGCAGAGAATGAAAAAGAAGTGGATGAAGAATAAACTAAATAAAAGGAAATGTTATGTCATCAACAAGAAAAAAACATAATAAAAGAAAAAATATTCTGATTAATATTATTGCGACATTGTTAATCATTGTTGCACTTGCACTTATTTTCAACTCTTCTATTCGGAATATGATCATGGTTTGGCATACCAATCGATATCAAGTGAGCAATGTTTCAAAAGATAAAATCACTCAAAATAAAAAAGCCAAAACTAGCTTTAATTTCGATAAAGTTAAATCGCTGTCTACCGAAGATGTGATTAATGCGCAATGGAAAGCACAGCAATTACCAGTTATTGGTGGAATTGCTATTCCTGAACTTTCGATGAATTTGCCAATTTTTAAAGGCTTGGGCAATGTGGGTCTTTATTATGGCGCAGGTACGATGAAAGAAACACAGCAAATGGGGAAAGGGAATTATGCATTGGCTAGTCACCATGTATTTGGGATTACAGGTGCAAGCAATATGCTCTTTTCTCCTTTAGATCGTGCTAAAGCCGGAATGAAAATTTATCTGACAGATAAGGAAAAAATTTATACTTATTCCATTACTTCAGTTGAGAATGTGGCACCTGATAGAGTAGATGTGATTAATGACCGCGAAGGTGTCAATGAAGTGACTTTGGTGACTTGTGAAGATGCTGCGGCTACGTCACGAACGATTGTTAAAGGAACGCTAGAAGGAGAGACTTCTTATAAAGGGGCTCCAAAAGAAATTTTAAATGCATTTAGTAAAACGTATAATCAAATGCAGCTATAATAAAAACGAGGTTGGGACGATAATATCTCAGCCTCGTTTTTATGATGGAAATAAATAGTCACGCGATACTTGAGCAAGCTTTGTAAGAGTGAGAGAACGGGCTAAAAATTTTTAGTTCTCAGCCTTATCCCACTTTTGCTTTTTTGTCGAATGAAATCAAAGTGGTTTATGACAACATATTTGTCGAAGTGCAGAAGTCGTGACTAAATCGCAAATAAATCATTAAGATTTTCAGCCAAAGTTGGATGAGTAAAGATTTGTTTTGTGAAATAAGTATAAGGAATCTTATTGTCCATAGCTACAGTTAGAATGTTAATGATTTCTTGAGCACCTTGCGAGAAGATAGTAGCCCCTAAAATTTCCTTAGTTTCTGTATTAACAACAGCTTTAAACGCTCCCCTAAGATCTGCATTGACATGTCCACGTGGCATGGTTGCAACTGGAATTTCTTTAGTAGCATAGGGCAGGCCTTGTTCTTTAGCTTGGGCTTCTGTCAAACCAATTTGTGCAAGTGGGGGAGTGATAAACATGGTAGTCGGTACATATTTGCGATTTTCAAGTGTGTAGGAGCCATCACCGGCTAAGTAATGGAAAACGACACGAAAATCATCTAGCGAAACATAAGTAAATTGTAGTCCACCGTTGACATCACCAACAGCAAAGACACCAGGAACAGTTGTTTGGCAATGCTTATCCACTTGGATAGCACCGCGGTCTGTAACTTGGATGTCTGTATTTTCAAGTTTTAATGGTTCGATATTTGGTTTACGACCGGTAGCATAAAGCAAAGCGTCAAAGCGAAATATTTCGTTTTTAGCAATGACAAGCACCTCTTCACCGTCATTTTTCACTTCTTGAGTGTAAATATTTTGAAGAATTTCAATGCCATCTTCCGTCATATATTGTTTAGCCAAAGTGGCAATTGAAGGCTCTACACGTGGTAAAAAAGTATCAGCAGCATCAAGGACAGTAACCTTGCTTCCTAGCTTATTGAAAAGTCCTGCAAATTCAAGACCGATATTTCCACCACCAAGGATGCCAAGACGTTTAGGTAATGTAGAAAGATTTTGAATGCCTGTTGAATCATAAACATTTTTTGTTGTAGTAAGTCCTGGAATTGGTAAAATATTTGAGATAGCGCCCGTATTGATGACGATATTTTCGGCTGTTAGCTCTTGCTTTTCGTCGCCTGCTACAATTTCAATTATTTTGTTAGACAGAAAATGAGCTTCTGCATCAATAATATCTACTCCAGCACTACTAATGGCTGCGTAATTTTTCCCATTAAGTCTGCTAGTAACCTCATTTTTCTCAGCCATTACTTCTTCAAATGATAGTCCTTTTTCTGCGGCGACTAATAAAGTTTTGGTTGGAATACAAGCGATATTGATACAAGTTCCACCGTACATGGCTTTGCTACGTTCAATTAAGGCAACATTTTTTCCTTGTGTTGCCATTTTTGCTGCCAATGTTTTTCCAGCTTTACCAAAACCAATAACAATTAAATCGTATGTTAACATGATTTTTCCTCCGTTTTTATAAGCATTGTAACATATTCATTTTTCAAATGCTCGCATTTTGCTCTGGAGGATTGGGGAAAAGAATTTCTTTGGAATTAGAGAAAATATTTTTAGAAATTCAATTATTTTTACAAATAAATTTTTAGATTTTGCAAAAATTTTATTTGTAAAATCTTGCCTTTATCCTTTGAAACGTCAGTAAAATCAATATGTATAATAGAAACTTATGGGACGATTAATTTTTCTTAAGTAGACACAAGACCATATCTGATATAAAATGTAAGCGTCAACAAATACTGAGCCTTGAAATGAAAGCGCTCTTATAACATTATTATAAAGGAGTCCATATTATGGCAACCAAAGAAGAAATTTTACGTGAATTATATCCTGAAGATCTCTTTCACTATGCAGACGGTCTGACACTGGGAGAAGCAGAAGTTTTGCAAGAAACTCGTCGTTTGATTGAAAAACATCTTCGTCCTGTGATCAATGAACATTGGGAAAAACCTGATTTTCCATTTGAACAATTTTACGCAGTTGCCAAAGGCGCTCAAATTATGAACAATCCTAAATTGTTCGAAGGACGTGAAGGCAGTTATAAACCGTCAGAACTTTATATTGCGTTCCTTTATTTGGAATTGGCTCGCTTTGATACATCAATGGCTACATTCTATACTGTGCATGGTGGACTTTGCTATAACACAATTTTACTCGGTGGAGACGAACGCCAACAAAAAGAATTTCTTCCTAAATTAGCAGCGTTTGATTGGCAAGGATGTTTTGCTTTGACAGAACCACTTTCTGGTTCAGACATCGCAGGTGGGCTTGCAACAACTGCTGAACGTGTAGGAGACAAGTGGATTATTAACGGTGAAAAACGTTGGATTGGTGGTTCAGATACAGCTGATGTTATTCCAGTATTTGCTCGTGACGTTGCAGATGGCAAAATTAAATGCTTTATCGTTCGCAAAGGAGCTCCTGGTTACGATGTAGAAGTTATTCAACATAAAATTGCACTTCGTTGTGTTCGAAATGGTCATATCACAATGACAAATGTTGAAGTTCCAGACTCAGACCGTTTGGTAAACATCAATGGTTTTGAAGATGTAGCTCGCATTCTTACATTTACTCGTGCTGATGTGGCTCATATTGCTATGGGAATAACTTGTGGTTCATTTGTTGCAGCATTAAAATATACTACAAACCGTCAACAATTTAAACGTCCAGTTGCTAAATTCCAAATCATTCAAGAAAAATTGGCTAGAATGCAAGCAAACGCCGTGGCAGCTATTGCTTACTCAGTTCGTCTTGCTGAAATGCAAGAAGCTGGCAATGAATTAATGTTAAATTCTGCCCTTGCTAAAATGCATAATTCACTCGTTATGCGCGAAACTGTTGCCCTTGCTCGTGAAGTAGGCGGAGGGGATGGAATCACTCTTGAAACAGATGTTGCCCGTTTCTTTGCAGACGCTGAGGCTGTTTATACTTATGAAGGTTCTCATGAAGTCAACGCTTTGATTGTTGGTCGTGAAATTACTGGCTTAGGTGCATTTGTATAATGACAAAGCAGGAACGGTTGAAGAGTATTCATCATTCAATCGTTCCTATTCTTTCATTTTAAACTTTATAATGTTAATATTAGATAGGAGAGAAAATTGAATATTTCAAAAGTGATGATCATTGGGTCAGGTCAGATGGGAAGTGGTATTGCACAAGTCTTTGCCCAATCAGGCTTTACAGTGTATTTGAATGATATTAAAGACGAATTCGTTGAAAGAGGAATCGGGAATATTACCAAGCAATTGACACGCTCTGTAGAGAAAGGTCGTCTATCAGAAACTGATAAAAATAGTATTTTGAGTAAGTTGATTCCCTCAACCTCATACGAAGATGCAAAAAATGTTCAGTTAGTTATTGAAGCTGCTACTGAAAACCGAGACATTAAGTTGAGTATTTTTAAACAATTAGATGAATTAACAACACCAGAAACAATTTTAGCGTCCAATACATCATCTTTGTCAATTACTGACATTGCAGCAGCAACAGTGCATCAAGAACGAGTTATTGGTATGCATTTCTTTAATCCTGCTCCTGTTATGAAATTGGTCGAAGTCATTAAGGCACTTCAAACATCAGAAGAAGTAGTCAAAACTGTTCGTGAATTGACTGACAAAATCGGTAAAACAGCAGTTGATGTTAGAGATTCTTATGGTTTTGTTGTAAATCGAGTGTTGATTCCGATGATTAATGAAGCAATTTTCATTCTTGGAGAAGGAGTAGCATCAGCTGAAGAAATTGATGAAGCGATGAAGCTAGGAGCTAATCATCCAATTGGTCCTTTGGCTTTAGCAGATTTAATTGGTTTGGATGTTTGCTTAGCTATTATGGGCGTATTGAATAATGGGTTTGGTGATCCAAAATATCGTCCTGCTCCATTGTTGAAAAAAATGGTTGAAGCTAATAAACTTGGTCGTAAGACCAAGGAAGGTTTCTTTAAATACTAAGGTAAGGAGCAAGAAATGAAAGAAGCAGTTATTGTATCAGCAGTTCGTACACCATTAGGTTCTTTTGGTGGAAGTTTGAAAAATATTTCAGCTGTTGATTTGGGAAGTTTGGTTATCAAAAGCGCGCTGGAACGAGCAAATTTGAAGACTGAACAAGTTGATGAAGTGATTATGGGAAATGTTTTAGGGGCAGGACTTGGTCAGAATGTGGCACGTCAAATGAGTGTCAATGCAGGTATCCCTGTATCTTCTCCAGCATTCACAGTCAATAAAGTATGTGGTTCAGGGCTTAAAACTGTTCAGTTGGCCGCACAAGCTATCCTTTGTGGAGATGCTGATATCATCGTAGCGGGTGGTGCAGAAAATATGAGCCAAGCACCATACGTGCTGCAAAATCAACGTTGGGGCTCTCGTATGGGAGACTCTAAAGTTGTTGATACTATGTTGCGCGACGGTCTGACTGACGCTTTTGGTGATTTCCATATGGGAATTACTGCTGAAAATGTAGCAGAGCAGTATGATATTTCTCGTGAAGTTCAAGATGCTTTTGCTGTGCAATCTCAACAACGTGCTGTGGCAGCTATTGAAGCTGGACGTTTCAAAGAAGAAATTGTTCCAGTGGTTATTCCACAAAGAAAAGGTGAGCCAATTATTTTTGATACGGATGAATTTCCAAGAAAAGATGCCTCATTAGAAGGTTTGGCTAAATTGCGTCCTGTCTTTAAAGAAGGTGGAACTGTCACGGCTGGTAATGCTTCTGGTATCAATGACGGAGCAGCAGCAGTTGTTGTCATGAGTTCAGAAAAAGCAAAAGAATTAGGCATCCCCGTTTTAGCAACTATTAAATCATATGCTAGTGCGGGCTTAGATCCAAAAATCATGGGTTGTGGACCAATTTATGCTTCTCGCAAAGCGCTTGAAAAAGGTGGATTATTAGTTGAAGATCTCGATTTGATTGAATCCAATGAAGCCTTTGCAGCTCAAGCGTGTGCTGTTGGAAAAGAGTTGAATTTTGACCCAGAAAAAGTAAATGTCAATGGCGGAGCCATTGCACTTGGCCATCCAATCGGGGCATCAGGCTGCCGTATTCTGGTTACGTTGCTGCATGAAATGGAAAAACGCGATGCTAAACGTGGTCTTGCAACTCTTTGTATCGGAGGAGGAATGGGCACAGCAGTCATTGTAGAACGTTAAAAATAATTACCTACTAAATTTAATTTACCATTTGATTTTTTTACTCTGTAAAACAAATTCTATCTAAGACGTTTATCTTAAATGATTCTTAGTAGAATTTGTTTTTTATTTTGAAAATCAAAAAGTCTTAGTATTTTTTATAACTCTATAAGTTTAACTTATAGAGTTATAAATTAGGATTAAGTAGACGAGAGTGGAAAAATGAGATATCATAGCATTGTAAGCTCTTACATTTTTGGTTCAAGTATTTGTTGACACTATATACTTTATAACTCAAATTTTATAAGTAGGAGCAGTAAAATGAGTAAAACTGTTTTATTAGAAGTTAAAAACAGAATCGGCTACATCACGATCAACCGTCCTGAAGCTTTAAATGCTTTGAGTTCTCAGGTTTTGGCTGATTTGAATGAAGTTCTTGATCAAGTTGAAAACAGTGAAGACATTCGTGTTGTCATTGTGACAGGATCAGGAGAAAAAGCATTTGTAGCTGGGGCTGATATTAAGGAAATGGACTTAATGTCACCAATTCAAGCTTTTGAATACATGACATTTGCAAACAATACCTTTACTCGCCTTTCAGATTTACGTCAGCCAACGATTGCGGTACTCAATGGCTATGCACTCGGAGGTGGAATGGAACTGGCACTTTCAACGGATATTCGTATTGGATATGAAAAAACAGTTGTAGGCTTTCCAGAAGTCGGCTTGGGTATTATCCCAGGATTCGCTGGTACTCAACGTATGTCTCGTTTAATTGGAACAAGCCGTACGAAAGAATTGATTTTCACTGCTCGTACGGTGAAAGGTCAAGAAGCCTATGAACTAGGCATTCTTAACAAGCTGGTTTCCGTCGAAGAACTATTAAGCTCAGCTGAAGAATTGGCTGCAGCCATGATAAAGAATGCACCATTAGCTGTGGAAAAAGCTAAGCATGTCATTCAAGTTGGTTCGGAACTCCCACTAAAAAATGCTATCAGACTTGAAACGGAAGCTGAAGCATTGTTGTTCTCTACAGAGGACAAAGTAGAAGGGATGCGTGCTTTTGTAGAAAAACGCAAGGCGGTTTTTAATCGTAAGTAATAATTGGAGATATTGGCATGCAAATTGTAACATTATCAGAAGCAATTTCTAACATTAAATCTGAAGATATTGTAGGTATCTCAGGTTTTCTTGGAGTGGGTGAGCCATTTGAACTCATTGAAGAATTGGTTCGACAAAATCAACAGAACTTAACAATAGTATCTGTTGTTACCTCACAACCGGGTAAAGAGATTGGCGTTGGTCGCTTGTGTGAAAATCACCAAGTTAAAAAATATATTGCAGCTCACGTGGGTACTTCCGCTGCCGTACAACATGAATATTTTAGCGGTGATATGGAAGTTGAATTCACACCAATGGGAACCGTGGTTGAACGACTTCATGCTGCGGGTGCTGGTTTGGGAGCTGTTTTGACTCCGACTGGCGTTGGGACTATTTTGGAAAAAGATTATGAAAAAGTAGCTCGCAACGGCAGAGAATATCTTGTTTATGACCCTTTGAAAATTGATGTTGCTTTGATTAAGGCTACCAAGTCAGATAAATATGGCAATTTATACATTGATGGGACAACTAAAAATATTTCATTGCAGCTGGCTCTTGCAGCTGATACAGTGATTGTTGAAGCCAATGAAATTGTTGAAGTTGGTGAAATTGATCCTAACGATGTATATATTCCCGGAATTCTTGTAGACTATGTTGTTGAAAGCTTGACTTCTAAAGAACATCATAAAATGATGGGCGACCTCTGGATAGAGACTAAAAAATTGGCAGGGGTAAATTAATATGAAATCAAAAGAAATTATAGCAAGACGTGTAGCTCTTGAATTTAAAGATGGAGATGTCATCAACCTTGGATTTGGTATTCCGAATGCCTCTGCTGATTATATTCCTGAAGGCGTGAATGTTATCCTTCAAGCAGAAAATGGTGCTCTTCGTTTTGGTGAGACACCAACAAAAGAAAACTACAATGCGAATCTGGCTAACTCTGGTGGAGCACCCATCACTCTTTTACCAGGAGCATCGTTGTTTGATCTACAAACGTCGTTTGCCATTATTCGTGGAGGCCACGTTGATGCTACGGTTTTAGGAGCGTTAGAAGTTAGTCAAGATGGCAGTATTGCGAATTGGATTATCCCAGACAAGTTTGCTCCAGGGATGGGAGGCGCTATGGACCTTCTGGTTGGTGCTAAAAGGGTTATCGCGGCCATTCAACATACTACCGTTGACGGCAAATCAAAACTGCTGAAAGAATGCACACTACCCTTATCAGCTAAAGGAGTTTTGGATTTGGTCATCACAGAGCTAGCAGTATTTGGTTTTCAAGATGGGAAATTCCTTTTGAAAGAATTAGCTCCCGGTGTCTCTTTGGAAGAAGTTCTTGAAAAGACAGAGGGAGAAGTAATCGTGTCAGATGACTTAAAAACAATGTCTATCTAGTTAAATTATCAAGCAAATATAGCTACTGTTTGCCATAAAGTGTGTTACTATATGCTTATAACGAACTTTATCGATGATAAGTTTTTAATCAACTTATTAGCAACTGATCATCTATATTAAAAAGATCAGTTGCTATTTTATTCCTGACAAATTATATTACAAATATTGAAAGATAGGAGACGATGAACATGGATATTATTCAAATGACTTACTTTATCAATATCGTCGAATGCGGATGTAATCTTTCGATTGCTGCTAAAAAAATTCATATTAGTCAATCTGCTTTGAGTCAATTTGTCACAAATTTTGAAGCGACTGAAGGACTGCAGCTTTTTAATCGTAGAAATGGAAGATTAGAAAGTCTGACAGAAGCTGGTGGGAAAATTTATCGTTTTGCTACGGAAATTGTCAATCGCCATGAAGAAATGCAATCCATGATTCATATGGAAGTGCAAAAACAAAAAGGAACCATTAATTTAGGCATTCCTTCTCTGATTTTGCGTGTTTATTTTGCCAGTGCTCTTCCTAAATTTTTAAAGGATAATCCGCACATTAATATTCAAGTTGTGGAGGGAGGAAGCAAGGATTTACGTCAAAAATTTCTTGAAGGTGATTTAAATTTTGTTTTATTGATTGAGCCGACTAATTTAGATGCTAAAAAGTACGAGCAATATATTATACAAGCCGATGAATATGCAGCTTATATGGATAAAAATCATCCTTTAGCAGATAAAGAACTTCTTGAATGGAAAGACATCGCCGCTTATGATTTAGCAACATTTAATAAATCATTTACCACTTATGAATTAGTAGCTGAAAAATTAAAAAATAAGAAGATAGAGACAAATTTTACATATTTATCATCAGCATGGGATTTTTTAACAGAGTCTACGTATAAGAATGATATGATTGCTATTTTACCTCGTCCAGTAGAATATTTTGTGGATAAAAATAAGTTTAAAGCTGTTCGTTTTAAAGATCCGGTTCCATTTAATATCTGGTTCTGCAGACCATATAAAGCAAATTATAATGAAGTTGAAGCATACGTTTATGAAGAACTTTTGAAAGGTTACTATCAGCCTATTTCGAGCCTTGATACCTAATAAAGGAGCAAATTGATGTCAAAAATTAGCACTACAGCAGCTATGATTGATTCATATACGAATACAGCAATCAAAAACTATGTAAAATCACATGATGAATCAACTTATTTTCCAAAGGAAATGTGGGATGAATTGACGAACGAAATGGATATATTTTTGCCCATTTTATCTGAAGAGAATCACACCTTAAGTTCTGATTTCATCACCTTTATCCGAAAAATTGCTAATGAATTTGCTGCTCTTTCAGCTATTTTATTAACACAAGGTTGCTATGGAATTTATTCTATTTTGAATTTTGGGACAGCAGAGCAAAAGGAATTATATCTTGAAAAGTTACTAAAAGGTCAGTACATAGGAGGATTAGGATTTTGCGAGTATAAACATCTAAAGGGGCTAGAAGATCTTGAAACGTATGCAACAAAGACTGAGCAGGGATGGTGTCTCTCAGGGAAAAAGGCGATGATTTCCAATAGCAGCGTTGCAGATATACTACTGGTTTTGGCAAAAGTAAAAGAACAAGGTAAGGTTGAGAAGTACGGACTCTTTATTGTTGATCCAAAAGATTCGGATGTGCTAATTGGTGAACAGATTGAAAAACCGGGCTTGATAGGTCTTCCTTTGAGTTCAGTCACGCTAAAAAATGTCTTGCTCCCGGAAAACGCCTTATTGGGAGACGAATTAGCTGGGGATGTCCAATTTGCTAACATCATTAAAAATATGCAACTTGGCTTAAGTGCTATTGCATTAGGTGTTGCTGAGGGGGCTTTCAATAAAGGTATTGAATTTGCAAAGGTGAAGAGAGGATTTGGAAAGCGTTTGATTGATGTGGAAATTCATCAAAATAAATTTGCTGATTTATACAATAAATTATGCTCTGCAGAAGCTTATTTTGATTCTTATCCTAGTCAAATTGAAGAAGATGCAAAATTTGTTTCTCGAATAAAACTGTACACGACGAAAGTTGCCATTGAGATATCCGATGAAATCCTTCGACTGATTGGTCCTTTACAAAAATTCGACAAGGTTAATATCAAACGTTATTTAAAGGATGCAGAAACTATTGAAAACTATGGAAGATCTGGAAATTCTATCAGAAGAGAAATTGCCGAAAGGTGGCTAAAGGAGTAAGAAATGGCAGAACTCGCTCTACAAGAGTATCAATTTGGAGACATGAAATTAACTTGGTTACGTGGAGTTGACAAAATGACAGATGCAGGCACTTTATTTGGTCCTGTACCAAAAGTTGTTTGGTCACGCTATTATCCAACAACTGAAGAAAACATGATGGTTGAATTAACCGATCCAATATTGATTCAATACAAAAATAAAAATTATTTAATTGATGCAAGTTTTAACACTGCGAAACTATCTGATAAACAAAGACGAAATTTAGGGATTTTATCTGAAAGCAGAATTGAAGAGAGCTTGGAACTTTTAGGTTTGACTCCTGAAGATATTTCTTATGTGTTAATGACTCACATGCATCACGATCACTCTGGTGGATTGACAAAATTAAATGAAAATCATCAGTTGGTTTCAACTTTTCCCAATGCTAAGATTTTTGTAAATGATATTGAATGGTACGAGATGATGAACCCAAATAATCGGACTAAAGGGACTTATCTCAGAGAAAATTGGGAACCTATTCAACATCAAGTTGAGACATTTACGGAATACTTAAATGTCATACCAGAAATTCAAATGGTTCATACTGGTGGTCATAGCAATGGTCATAGTATCATTTTGCTGAAACAAGGAAATGAAACCATGATTCATATGGCGGACTTGCTCTTAACTCACGCGCATCGCAAGCCTGTATGGGTCGCTGCTGTAGATGATTACCCCATGCGTTCCATTATTGCAAAAGAAAAATGGCTCAAGGAAGCATTTGAAAATCATTATAAATTTTTCTTTTACCACGATCAATTTTTTGCTGTTGTGGAATTTGACCATGAAGGAAAAGAAATTGTTGATTATGTGAAACGGATTCGCGAACCAAGACTTCCGTTTACCGATAAGCAGGATAGAAAGCCTGTTTTGTATCATTAAGATTCAAAAATTGCCTTTTGTTTTTGAAAGGTGATTTTTTGTTGCATGATTTATCAATGCGGATTAGCTAAAATTCTGGTATAATGAAGATGTTAAACTAGTGTAAGAAAGAGGTTTTCATGGCTACTATTCAATGGTTTCCGGGACACATGTCCAAGGCTCGGAGACAAGTACAAGAAAATATCAAATTTGTGGATTTTGTGACAATTTTAGTAGACGCGCGTTTACCATTGTCCAGTCAAAATCCCATGCTGACTAAAATCGTGGGAGAGAAGCCTAAGCTCCTCATTTTGAATAAAGCAGATTTGGCTGACCCGACTTTGACGAAGGAGTGGAGAAATTATTTTGAAAAGCAAGGCGTCAAGACTTTGCCAATCAATTCTAAGGAGCAATCAACTGTAAAAAAAGTCACGGAAGCAGCTCAGTCTTTGATGAAAGAGAAAATCGCTCGGCAAAAAGAGCGCGGAATCCAAATTGAAACATTGCGAACCATGATTATCGGGATTCCTAATGCGGGAAAATCCACACTGATGAATCGTTTAGCCGGAAAAAAAATTGCTGTGACTGGAAATAAACCAGGTGTTACCAAAGGGCAGCAGTGGCTCAAGTCGAATAAGGACTTGGAAATTTTAGATACTCCAGGGATTCTCTGGCCTAAGTTTGAAGATGAAAAAGTTGCTTTGAAACTCGCTTTAACAGGAGCGATTAAAGACGATTTGCTTCCAATGGATGAGGTTACTATTTTTGGAATCAATTATTTCAAAGAACATTATCCAAAGGAGCTTCAAGAACGGTTCAAGCAAATGAACTTGGAAGAAGAAGCACCTGAAATCATTATGGATATGACACAAAAATTAGGATTTCGAGATGACTATGACCGCTTTTATCGTCTTTTCATAAAAGATATTCGCGATGGCAAGTTAGGACGTTATACTTTGGATACTTTAGGTGAGATACATGGCGACAATTAAAGAGATTCAAGAAATCTTATCTGAAATAACAGACATAGAGAGTCCTGTTTTTGAGCAATTTCGAGATGATAGTCGGGCTGGTGTCCACAAGCTCATTATGAAGCGTAAAAAACAAATCCAAGCTGAATTGGACGAAGACTGTCGTTTGGAGCAAATGCTACGATATGAAAAGGAGCTTTATGCTACTGGTTTCCAATATATCGCTGGGATTGATGAGGTTGGTCGTGGTCCCTTAGCAGGTCCTGTTGTGGCAGCAGCAGTTATTTTACCTAAAAACTGTAAAATCAAAGGTCTCAACGATAGCAAGAAAATTCCCAAGAAAAAGCATGAAGAAATCTATCAAGAAGTGCTAAAACAAGCCGTTGCAGTTGGTATTGGTGTCAAGGATAATCAAGTGATTGATAAGGTGAATATCTATGAAGCGACGAAATTAGCCATGTTAGAAGCTGTGGGAAATCTTGAAATCTCTCCGCAACATCTCTTGATTGATGCCATGCAGTTAGATGTTCAAGTTTCGCAAACGTCTATCATCAAAGGAGATGCTAATTCACTGTCTATTGCGGCCGCTTCGATCGTAGCCAAGGTGACGAGAGATCGCATGATGACTGATTATGAGCTAACTTATCCAGGCTATGACTTTGCACACAATGTTGGTTATGGAACCCAGCATCATTTAGATGGATTGAAACGAAAAGGAATCACTCCTATTCATCGCAAAACTTTTGAACCAATTAAATCCATGCTTGAAGAAGTCGAGGACAAGGGATGATTATTTCTAAAGTTTTAAATAATAATGTGGTCATTTCTGAAGAAAATCACCAAGAAGTAGTGTTGATGGGATGCGGACTGGCTTTTGGATGTAAAGCAGGAGAGGATGTTCGGGATAATCTGATTGAGAAAAAGTATGTCTTGTCAGAAAACAAGCGTGAATTATTGTTAGAATTACCTGCTGACATCATAGAAATGGCTGATAAAATTATCACTTACGCACATGCAAAAATAAATAAAAAATTGCAAGATGGTGCCTTTTTAGCGATGGCTGATCACCTGTATGGTGTGGTTTTACGTGTCCAAGATCATTTCTTTATGAAAAATTTCCTCATGTGGGATATTAAGTGATTTTTCCCTGACGAATTTGAAGTTGGCAAGTATGCCAATCAATTGTTGGGTGACTATTTAGGACAAGATTTACCTTTGGATGAAACAAGCTTTATGGCTTTGACCATTTGTCAATGCTGAATTAGATAATGGCAATGTAGCCGCTCAAGATTTGACACAGCTAATGGAAGAAATCATGACAATCGTCAAATACAGCTTAGAGATCTCATTAGATGACGAGGATATTTATGTTCAGCGCTTTATTACGCATCTGAAATTTTTTTGCGAATGTGTTTTAACGGACACCGGACATCAGGAGTTAGACGACAACGATATGTTTGATTTACTGAAAATTAAGTATCCGTCAGCTTATGAAACGACAACAAAGATTACCCAATATCTTAAGCAAACGCGCAATTATCAGACGTCTGATGACGAACAAATGTATCTAACCATTCACTTATCAAGAATGAAAAGGAAAGTCAATGAAAACTGAATATGAAAAAATGATTGCGGGAGAATTATACAATCCGCAAGATTCCGAATTACGAAAATTGGTAACACGTTCTCGTCAATTTCAATACGCATTTAATGCAGAACAGGATGGTAAAAAAAGAAGTAAACTCGTAAAAGAATGGTTCGGTTCAACTGGTGAGAACATTTCGATGAAACCAAACTTTGTCTGCGATTATGGTATCAACATTCACTTAGGAGAAAATTTTTATTCTAATTGGAACATGACCATGCTTGATGTTTGTCCGATTACTATTGGAAAAAATGCATTGTTTGGGCCAAATTGTCAACTTCTGACCCCTCTCCACCCTTTAGATGCACAAGAACGCATATCAGGTATAGAATACGGTGCACCAATTACCATTGGCGATAATTTCTGGGCAGGTGGTGGTGTAACGATTTTACCAGGAGTAACATTAGGTAACAATGTTGTCGTTGGTGCGGGATCAGTTGTTACTAAATCTTATGGTGATAATGTTGTTTTAGCAGGAAACCCAGCTCGGATTATTAAAGAATTAGATAAAATGTAAAAAACGAGAATTTCTCGTTTTTTCATTTCTTTTACGAATAGTATCTTTGAAAGATATTAATGAAAGTAAAAGGAATGATAAAATGGATAATTTTGATATTTATAAACTAAAAACAGCTGGTTTGACCAACCAACAGGTCATCAATGTTCTTTCGTATGCTGAGATACAAGAAAAAGAATTATCAGTAAAAGATATGGCAGTTGTGTCGGAATGCCGTAATCCAGCTCTTTTCATTGAAAAATATCTGCAGCTAGATGATGATTTATTATGTCAAGAATTTGAAAAATTTCCGTCTTTTTCTATCTTGGATGATGTGTATCCTTGGGATTTGAGTGAAATTTACAATCCACCCGTTCTCCTTTTCTACAAAGGAAACTTGGATTTGTTAAAATTACCGAAAGTAGCTGTTGTGGGAAGTCGCAATAGTAGCCGTACAGGCAGTCAATCTGTTCAAAAAATTGTTAAAGAGCTAAACAATGAGCTAGTTATCGTAAGCGGCTTAGCGCGCGGAATTGATACATCAGCTCACATGGCAGCGTTGCAAAATGGCGGTCGAACGATTGCCGTTATTGGAACCGGTTTAGATGTTTTTTATCCAAGAGCAAATAAAAAACTTCAATCTTATTTGGGAGAACATCACCTTGTGCTTAGTGAATATGGTCCTGAAGCAGAACCATTGAAATTTCATTTTCCAGAGCGGAATCGCATTATTGCAGGTTTGTGTAGGGCCGTTATTGTCGCTGAAGCCAAAATGCGCTCAGGAAGTCTAATTACTTGTGAGCGCGCAATGGAAGAAGGGCGAGATGTGTTTGCTATTCCAGGGTCAATTTTAGACGGCAGAAGTGATGGCTGTCATCATTTGATTCAAGAGGGTGCAAAGTGCGTCACATCAGGCGCTGACGTACTTTCTGAATTCCAATTTTAAAACAAGTTCTCCTATAAGAGAATGTTACTAGTTGACATCTTAAAAAAAATAGTTTAAACTCTATGAGGTTTATTACTTTTAGAAGGTGTTTACATTGGTAACAAAAACAAAGAAAAAAATAGCAATGAAAAAAAATCTGGTGATTGTAGAGTCGCCAGCTAAAGCAAAAACAATTGAAAAATATTTAGGGCGGAACTACAAAGTTTTAGCCAGCGTTGGACATATTCGCGATTTGAAAAAGTCTAACATGTCCATCAATTTTGAAAACAACTATGAGCCAGAATATATCAATATTCGCGGAAAAGGGCCTCTTATCAATGATTTGAAAAAAGAAGCTAAAAAAGCGAAACAAGTCTATCTTGCAAGTGACCCGGACCGTGAAGGAGAAGCCATTTCTTGGCATTTGGCACATATTCTAAATTTGGACGAGACAGATAAAAACCGTGTTGTTTTCAACGAAATCACGAAAGATGCAGTTAAAAATGCTTTTAAAGAACCGCGCCAGATTGACATGGATTTGGTAGATGCTCAACAAGCGCGTCGTGTCCTTGACCGTATTGTGGGGTACTCTATCTCTCCAATTCTCTGGAAAAAAGTCAAAAAGGGATTGTCAGCTGGACGTGTGCAATCTGTTGCCTTGAAGCTCATCATTGACCGTGAAAATGAAATCAATGCTTTTAAGCCAGAAGAGTATTGGACGATTGACGGAACTTTCAAAAAAGGACCTCGTCAATTTCAAGCAAGCTTTTACGGCATGAATGGCAAGAAAATGAAGCTTGCTACCAACGATGATGTAAAAAACGTTCTTTCTCATATCGAAGGTGATGAATTTACTGTCGAAAGCGTTGAGAAAAAGGAACGCAAGCGCAATGCTCCGCTACCTTATACCACATCATCTATGCAGCAGGACGCTGCCAATAAAATTAATTTCCGAACTCGTAAGACGATGATGGTTGCTCAGCAGCTCTACGAAGGAATTAACATCGGATCTGGTGTGCAAGGTTTGATTACCTATATGCGTACAGACTCCACTCGTATTAGTCCGGTAGCTCAAAACGAAGCTGCAACCTTCATTACAGATCGTTTTGGTGAGAAATATTCTAAACACGGCAGTAGAGTCCGAAATGCTTCTGGTGCACAAGACGCCCATGAAGCGATTCGTCCGTCAAGTGTGTTTAACACACCTGAAAATATCGCGAAATATCTAGATAAAGATCAATTAAAGCTATACACGCTGATTTGGAATCGTTTTGTAGCTAGTCAAATGACTGCAGCAGTATTTGACACTATGAGTGTGAAATTGGAGCAAAACGGTGTTCAATTTGCTGCAAATGGTAGTCAAGTTAAATTTGACGGTTATCTAGCTATTTACAACGATTCTGATAAGAATAAAATGTTGCCTGATATGGAAAAGGGTGACATAGTGAAACGGGTCAATACCAATCCTGAACAGCATTTCACACAACCACCTGCTCGTTATTCTGAAGCGACCTTGATTAAGACATTGGAAGAAAATGGTGTCGGTCGTCCGTCAACTTATGCACCAACAATTGAAACTATTCAAAAACGCTACTATGTCAAATTAGTTTCTAAGCGCTTTGAGCCAACTGAACTGGGAGAAATCGTGAACTCTCTGATTGTTGAATTTTTCCCAGATATTGTCAATGTGAAATTTACCGCTGATATGGAAGCTAAGCTAGATGATGTAGAAGTAGGAAAAGAGCAATGGCAAAAGGTCATTGATGAATTTTATAAGCCGTTTGAAAAAGAAGTTGCAAAAGCAGAAACTGAAATGGAAAAAATTCAAATCAAAGATGAACCTGCTGGATTTGACTGTGAAGTCTGTGGAAGTCCTATGGTTATCAAATTGGGTCGCTATGGTAAATTCTATGCATGTAGCAATTTTCCTGACTGTCGTCATACTCAAGCGATTGTCAAAGAAATCGGTGTAGAGTGTCCTAAGTGTCACAAAGGGCAAATCATTGAGCGTAAAACCAAACGCAATCGCCTTTTCTATGGCTGCAATCGCTACCCAGATTGTGACTTTACTTCTTGGGATAAACCAGTCGGTCGCTCTTGTCCGAAATGTGGTCAGTATCTTGTAGAAAAGAAGGTTCGCGGTGGCGGCAAACAAGTTGTCTGCAGTAATGGCGACTATGAAGAAGAAAAAGTAAAATAAATTAAAGGTGTTTGCATAATTTATTTTATGTAAACTTTCTTTACATATAGCAAAGGGAACTGTATGAAAGAGAAATTTGATGAATTTTTAAAAATTACAAGAGAGTTGAATAAAATCGAAATCACTCCTCTTCTTATGGGCTCATTAGGACTTGAACAGGTAACTGGTCGAGATTGGCAAGCGCGAGATATTGATATTCATGTGCCGGGAGACCCAAGAGGTTGGGGGGCTCCTGATGAGGAGCGAATTTATGATTTTGAAAAGATTGAAATGATTATGAACCGATTGGGTTTTCACTTAGTAGATCTGCACGAGCATGAATTTCAAAAGGACGATTTATCAGTCGAATTCGGTGGGATGAATACTTTGGAAGACTTTGCTGGGATTCCTTTAGATGAATTAGAGAAACATCAAACGGCAGGAGCAATTTATTTTTTGCCAAATGCGGAGCAGTATCTCAAGATTTATCAGGCTTCTTCGCAAGATTCTTATCGAAATGAACAAAATAATGATAAAGATTTTGCTAAAATTGCCTATTTAGAAAACTTTTTAAATCAATAGATAGAAGAAGTGTTCTTTGATTAAGAACTGTCAGTTGATAAAACTGTTTTTATCTAGTGACTAGCATAATCATTGTAGAAAGTCTCGCTCGTCAGTAGGGGCTTTTTCTGTTATAATGGTAAAGAATAATTAGAAAGATTTGTGGGAGTTTACTCCCGAAGAGGTATTGGTCTATTGTTTCAATCTTATATTAATGTTATTGGAGCTGGTCTTGCAGGTAGCGAGGCAGCTTATCAAATTGCTAAACGTGGTATTCCTGTTAAGCTGTATGAAATGCGAGGAGTAAAATCTACTCCGCAACATAAGACTAGTGATTTTGCAGAGCTAGTCTGCTCGAATTCTCTACGGGGGGATTCGCTAACGAATGCAGTTGGTTTGTTAAAAGAAGAAATGCGCCGTTTGGATTCCATCATTATGCGAGCAGCAGAAGCTACGCGTGTTCCTGCTGGAGGAGCATTAGCAGTTGACCGTGACGGCTTTTCACAAATGGTGACTGATGAGGTGACAAACCACCCTTTAATCGAAGTTATTCGTGAGGAAATCACCAAAATTCCTGATGATACGATTACTGTTATTGCGACGGGACCTTTGACAAGTGATACACTCGCTGAAAAGATTCACGAGCTAAATGGTGGAGCTGGATTTTACTTTTATGATGCAGCAGCACCGATTGTAGATGTCAATACAATTGACATGGAGAAAGTTTACCTCAAATCTCGCTATGACAAGGGAGAGGCTGCTTATCTCAATGCTCCTATGACTAAGAGTGAGTTTATGGCTTTTCATGACGCTTTGGTAAATGCCGAGGAAGCACCGTTAAATAGCTTTGAAAAAGAAAAATACTTTGAAGGCTGTATGCCGATTGAGGTGATGGCAAAAAGAGGAATAAAAACCATGCTCTACGGTCCTATGAAGCCAGTTGGTTTGGAATACCCAGATGACTATAAAGGACCTCGTGACGGTGAATTTAAGACACCCTATGCAGTCGTTCAGCTTCGTCAAGACAATGCAGCTGGAAGCCTTTATAATATTGTTGGTTTCCAAACACACCTAAAATGGGGTGAACAGAAGCGCGTTTTTCGGATGATTCCGGGATTGGAAAATGCAGAATTTGTCCGCTATGGAGTTATGCACCGCAATTCTTACATGGATTCACCAAATCTCCTGACACAGACGTTCCAGTCTAAAAAACAAGAGAATATCTTTTTTGCAGGTCAGATAACCGGTGTAGAAGGGTATGTAGAATCTGCCGCGTCCGGGCTGGTAGCCGGTATCAATGCAGCTAGACTTTTCAATGGAGAAGAAGCCCTGGTCTTTCCAGAAGCAACTGCTATTGGAAGCTTACCTCATTATATCACGCGTGCTGATAGCAAGCATTTCCAGCCAATGAATGTCAATTTTGGAATTATCAAGGAGTTGGACGGTCCACGCATTCGAGACAAAAAAGAACGCTATGAAAAAATAGCAGAACGAGCGCTACAAGCTATCGAAAATTATCAAAATCTCTAGTTTTCTTTTGGAAAGGATAGAAATAATGATAATTTGTTATAAAAGTATTAAAAAAGTTAGGAAATTCCTAACTTTTTTAATACTTTTATGATATAATAGATAAAAATTTTGAAAATAGAAAGTTTTCTGATAATGAATCAATCCTATTTTTACCTTGAAGTAAGAGAACATGCATTAGAAGTGCCTTATAGCAAACAAAAGCGCCGTGTTCGAGTGCTACTCCCTAGAAATTATGAGCAAGATACTCAGAAATACTATCCTGTAGTTTATTTTCATGACGGTCAAAATGTCCTTTATAGCAAAGAGTCTTTTAGTGGTCATTCTTGGAAAATCATTCCAACGATTAAGAGAAATCCCGACATTGAAAAAATGATTGTGGTGGCGATTGACAATGACGGTTTTAATCGAATGAATGAGTATTCTGCATGGAAATATCAAGAATCAACTATTCCAGGTATGCAATTTGGCGGCAAGGGGACAGAGTATGCGGAGTTTGTCATGGAAGTTGTTAAACCCTTTGTTGACGAGCATTATCGTACCAAATCAGACCGAGCGCACACGGCTATGGTTGGTTCTTCTTTAGGCGGAAACATTACGCAGTTTATGGGAATTGAATACCAAGAGCAAATTGGCTGCTTGGGTGTTTTCTCATCTGCAAACTGGCTGCATCAGGAAGCGTTCAATCGTTATATAGAACGCCATAACTTATTAGCAGATCAGCGGATTTATATTTATGTCGGAACGGAAGAAGCCGATGATACGGATAAAACCTTGATGGCTGGTAATATCAAGCAAGCTTATATTGATTCGTCAGTAACCTACTTCCGTCAGTTAATAGCGGGCGGTTTGGATTTGGAAAATCTGTTGTTTCATATCCAAGCTGGGGCAGAACACAATGAAATGGCTTGGGCTGAGCATTTACCTGATTGCCTTCGCTTCTTTAGCGAAAAATGGTAAATAAATTAATTAAGAATATGAGGAGAGAATTTATATGCATGTTGAGTTTTTAAGTCATTGGAGCGGTCATTTAAACCGTGAAATGTATGTGAATCGTTATGGGCACGCTGGAATACCTGTAGTCGTTTTTGCTTCGTCTGGTGGCAGTCACAATGAATATGCAGATTTTGGTATGATTGAGGCTTGTTCATGGTTTATCGAAACAGGAAAAATTCAATTCTTCACTTTGAGTAGTGTAGATAGTGAAAGCTGGCTGGCTGATTGGAAAGCTCCTCACGACCGCGCGGAAATGCACCGAGCTTATGAGCGCTATGTCATTGAGGAAGCCATTCCTTTTATCAAGCATAAAACAGGTTGGTTTGATCCAATGATGACGACAGGTTGTTCTATGGGAGCCTATCACGCTGTTAATTTCTTTCTCCAGCACCCCGATGTCTTTAACAAGGTCATCGCCCTCAGCGGAGTTTACGATGCCCGCTTCTTTGTCGGTGATTGTTTAGATGATGAAGCAATTTATCAAAATTCACCAGCAGATTACATTTGGAATCAAAACGATGGTTGGTTTATTGACCGCTATCGCAATGCTGATATCATTGTCTGTACAGGACTTGGTGCATGGGAACAGGACGGACTACCTTCTTTCTACACCTTAAAAGAAGCCTTTGAACATAAGAACATTCCAGCATGGTTTGCTGAATGGGGATATGATGTTTCGCATGACTGGATTTGGTGGCGCAAGCAAATGCCTTATTTTCTCAATCAATTAAACCTATGATTAGAAAGGAAACACTATTATGAACTATATCGTTATTTCACCTTATTATCCGCAAAATTTTCAACAATTTACTGTTGAACTTGCAAATAAAGGAATTACTGTTTTGGGCATCGGGCAAGAACCTTATGATCAACTAGATCAACCGTTGAAAAATGCTTTAACAGAATATTTTCGTGTGGAAAATTTAGAAAATCTTGATGAAGTGAAACGTGCTGTAGCCTTCCTTTTTTACAAGCACGGACCAATTGACCGCATTGAGTCACACAATGAATATTGGTTGGACCAAGACGCAAAATTGCGTGAACAATTTAATGTTGTAGGACCAAAGCCAAAAGACTTGAAAAAGACAAAATTTAAGTCTGAAATGAAGAAACTCTTTAAAAAGGCTGGAGTTCCTGTCGTTCCTGGTCAAATTGTAAAAACCTTGCAGGCAGTTGACATGGCTGTCAGTAAAATTGGACTTCCGATGATTGCGAAGCCAGACAATGGAGTTGGCGCAGCAGGAACTTATAAACTTGAAACTACTGAAGATGTTGAACAATTTAAACAAGAGTGGGATAAGCAAACCGTTTATTTCTTTGAAAAATTCGTTGACTCTGGACAAATTTGTACGTTTGACGGATTACTGGATTCAAAGGGAAATATTGTGTTTTCAACAACTTTCGACTATGCTTATACTCCTTTAGACTTAGTTCTGAATCATTATGAAAACTCATATTATATTATAAAAGACATGGATCCCAAGTTACGTCAATATGGGGAAGCTATTATTAAAGCGTTTGGCATGAAAGAACGTTTCTTCCATATTGAATTATTCCGTGACGGAGATGATTATATTGCCATAGAATACAATAATCGTCCAGCAGGTGCTTTTACGATTGATTTGTATAACTTTGCTCACTCCATTGACCTTTATCGTGGATATGCAGATATTGTGAATGGGGACCTCTTCCCACAACCTCAAGTCGAAGCACAATATGGCTTGGTTACTTCACGCCGTTCAACATCAAATTATGTGTATTCAGAAGAAGAATTGCGTGCAAAGTACGGCGATAAATTAAAAGCAGTCAAAATCATGCCAAAGGCATTTGCAGACTTACAAGGAGATGTTCATTATATTTTGACAACATCAAGTCGTTCGGAAATCGATCAAATGATAGAGGATTTTGGGAAAAAGTAGAAATACCCATTTGTGAAATTTTTATTTAGTCAATTCAAATCAGCTTGCCAGCAAGGTTAGCTGATTTTTCTTTGTGAAATTGTTCAAGCATAAATTTTGACAGTATTTTTTAGTTTGGATAGAATGAAATTATAGAATTACACTCATAGAAAGGCTTGACTATGTCAACTTTAGATAAAAATCTTTTACTAGAGATGCTTCGTAAGATGGAAGAGATCCGTCGGATGGACTTAAAAATTGCTCAACTCGTAAAAAAGGGGAAAGTGCCAGGCATGACTCACTTTTCTGTCGGAGAAGAAGCAGCTAGCGTTGGAGCTATGCTGGCCCTCAATCCTGATGATTTGATTACTTCTAATCACCGTGGTCATGGTCAGGCGATTGCCAAAGGAATTGACCTGAACGGCATGATGGCAGAAATCATGGGCAAATACAACGGCACCTGCAAAGGAAAAGGTGGCTCCATGCACATTGCTGATTTGGATGCTGGAAACTTAGGAGCAAATGGTATCGTTGGCGGAGGCATGGGGATTGCGGTAGGTGCTGCCCTTACTCAGCAAATGCATCATACAGGAAAGATTGTTGTCTGTTTCTTTGGTGACGGAGCAACGAACGAAGGTGTTTTTCATGAAGCGGTTAATATGGCTTCTATTTGGAAGTTACCAGTGATTTTTTATTGTATCAATAATGGCTATGGTATTTCTGCGGATATTAAGAAAATGACCAATATAGAGCACATTCACGAGCGGAGTGCCGCTTATGGTATTCCTGGCATGTTTATCCCAGACGGGAATAACGTCATTGAGGTCTATGAGGGCTTTCAAAAAGCTATTAAATATGTTCGAAGTGGTAAAGGACCTGTTTTGATTGAAAGTGTTACTTATCGCTGGTTGGGGCATTCTTCATCTGACCCTGGTAAATATCGAACACGTGAAGAAGTTGAGGAGTGGAAGAAAAAAGACCCAATTGAAAATCTTCGTAAATATTTACTCGCAAATCAGATTGCAAGCAATGAAGAGTTAGAAGCTATCCAAGCAGAGGTTAAAGAAGCAGTGGAAGCATCTGTAAAATTTGCAGAGGAAAGTCCATTTCCACCGCTTGAATCAGCTTTTGAAGATATTTACGCGGACTAAGAGAGGAGATTGAACAATAATGGAAACAAAAACAATGTCCTTCCGTGACACCATTATCCTTGCCATGTCTGAGGAAATGCGTCTTGATGAAAATGTGTTGTTAATGGGAGAAGATGTCGGTATTTTCGGAGGAGATTTCGGAACATCCGTCGGAATGTTAGAAGAATTCGGTCCAGAACGAGTACGTGATTGTCCAATTTCTGAAGCAGCTATTTCAGGAGCTGCAGCAGGAGCGGCCATGACTGGGCTACGCCCAATTGTAGATATGACTTTTATGGATTTTTCTGTCATTGCCATGGATGCAATTGTCAACCAAGCCGCTAAGACTCGTTATATGTTTGGTGGCAAAGGTCAAGTTCCGATGACAATTCGCTGCGCAGCTGGAAATGGTGTCGGATCAGCTGCTCAACACTCACAATCTTTGGAATCTTGGTTCACACACATTCCGGGTTTAAAGGTTGTTGCACCTGGAACTCCTGCAGATATGAAAGGCTTGTTGAAATCCTCAATCCGCGACAACAATCCTGTTATTATTCTTGAGTACAAGTCAGAATTCAACCAAAAAGGCGAAGTTCCGCTTGATCCTGATTATACAATCCCTCTCGGTGTTGGTGACATCAAAAAAGAGGGGACGGATGTGACAGTTGTGACCTATGGAAAAATGCTCCGCAGGGTTATGCAAGCAGCTGAAGAATTGACAGAAGAAGGCATTTCGGTAGAAGTGGTGGATCCACGTACTTTGGTGCCTCTGGACAAGGATATCATTATCAACTCAGTCAAAAAAACAGGAAAAGTCGTTCTAGTCAATGATGCCCATAAAACTAGTGGTTATATCGGTGAAATTTCCGCTATTATTTCTGAATCAGAAGCATTTGACTATTTGGATGCACCAATTCGCCGTTGTGCTGGCGAAGATGTTCCTATGCCCTATGCTCAGAATCTTGAAAATGCTATGATTCCGACAGTTGAAAGTATCAAAGAGGTTATCCGTAAGACTTACAATAAAGAATAAAACTGAAATTGATATTGGCTACAACGTTTTTACATAACTAAAATTATGTAAAAACAAAAACAGTCCAAGATTAAAGAACAATCAATAAAAAAAGAAATAGGAGAAGCTATGACTGATGATAAGTTAAGAGCGACCCCTGCTGCTAGAAAATTAGCAGATGATTTGGGTATCAATCTCTATGACGTATCTGGTACTGGCGCAAAGGGACGCATTCACAAAGAAGATATTGAAAGTTATCGAGAATTCAATATTGTGAAAATTACGCCCCTTGCAAAACGTATTGCAGAAGAAAATAACATCGCTTGGCAGGAAATCCAAGGGACAGGCGTGCACGGCAAGATTATGAAAAAGGATATTCTGGCTTTGCTGCCTGAAAATGTTGACTCAGACAGTATCAAGTCTCCGGCTCAAATTGAGAAAGCGGAAGAAATACCTGACAACACCACTCCTTATGGAGAAATTAAGCGCCTTCCAATGACGCCAATGCGGAAGGTCATTGCTAAACGAATGGTGGATTCTTATCTGACAGCACCAACTTTCACTCTCAATTATGATGTAGATATGACAGAGTTGCTGGCGCTGCGCAAGAGGGTTTTAGAGACAATTATGGAAGCGACAGGAAAGAAAATGACGGTTACGGATTTACTTTCTATGGCAGTTGTTAAAATCTTAATGAAGCACCCTTATCTCAATTCGTCTCTGACAGAAGACGGGCAGACTGTTATTATGCACAATTATGTCAATCTGGCTATGGCTGTTGGGATGGACAATGGGCTTATGACACCAGTGGTTTACAATGCTGAAAAAATGAGTCTGTCTGAGTTAGTCGTTGCCTTTAAGGATGTGATTGAACGGACTTTAAATGGAAAATTAGCACCAAGCGAATTGCAAAACTCAACTTTTACGATTAGTAATCTAGGAATGTTTGGTGTTCAATCGTTTGGCCCAATTATCAATCAACCCAATTCAGCGATTTTGGGTGTTAGTTCAACCGTTGAAAAACCAGTCGTAGTGAACGGAGAGATTGTTATTCGACCAATCATGAGTCTTGGATTAACTATTGACCACCGAGTCGTGGACGGTATGGCAGGTGCTAAATTCATGAAAGACCTGAAAGCACTGATTGAAGACCCGATTTCAATGTTGGTATAAGAGAAAGTTTAAATGAGAGGAAAATAAAAATATGGCCTTAGAAGTAATTATGCCAAAAGCCGGCGTCGATATGACAGAAGGACAGATTGTTCAATGGAATAAAAAAGTTGGCGAATTTGTAAAAGAAGGAGAAATCCTTCTGGAAATCATGACAGATAAAGTCAGTATGGAATTAGAAGCAGAAGAAGACGGCTATCTGATTGCTATCTTAAAAGGGGACGGTGAGACTGTTCCTGTAACGGAAGTTATCGGTTATCTGGGCGAAGAAGGAGAAAATATTCCGACTGCTGTGGCTGCTTCAGATGCTAGTTCAACACCAACTGCAGCCCCAGCTTCTAACGACGATAATAAGAGTGATGACGCTTATGATATTGTGGTTATTGGTGGCGGACCAGCTGGCTATGTAGCAGCGATTAAAGCAGCTCAATTAGGAGGCAAGATTGCTCTTGTTGAAAAATCTGAACTAGGTGGAACTTGCCTCAATCGTGGCTGTATTCCAACCAAGACCTATCTTCACAATGCAGAAATTATTGAAAGCCTGGACCATGCAGCAAACCGCGGTATTATCATTGAAAATCCAAACTTTACCGTCAATATGGATAAAGTTCTGGAAACCAAAAACAAGGTTGTCAATACACTTGTCGGAGGCGTTGCAGGTCTGCTTCGCAGCTACGGTGTTGATGTTCACAAAGGAATTGGTATCATTACCAAAGATAAGAATATCTTGGTGAATGGTGCTGAACTTCTTGAGACCAAGAAGATTATCTTAGCTGGTGGATCCAAAGTCAGCAAGATTAACGTTCCAGGTATGGAATCACCACTTGTTATGACTAGCGATGATATCCTGGATATGAAGGAAGTTCCAGAAAGTTTAGTAATCATTGGTGGTGGCGTTGTTGGTATTGAGCTAGGACAGGCTTTCATGACCTTTGGCTCCAAAGTAACGGTCATTGAGATGATGAATCGGATTGTTCCAGCTATGGATGCAGAAGTCTCTAAAAACCTTCGGCTCATTCTTGAGCGCAAGGGCATGACCATTTTGACAGAGACCAAGCTGGAAGAAATTGTCGAAAAAAATGGCAAACTCTGCATCAAAGTTGCAGGAAAGGAAGATATCATAGCTGATAAAGCTTTGCTTTCTATCGGACGCGTGCCTGATTTGGAAGGCATTGGCGAGGTTGACTTTGAACTAGACTGCGGTCGTATCAAGGTCAATGAATATATGGAAACTTCTGTTTCAGGAATTTACGCGCCCGGAGACATTAACGGTACCAAGATGTTGGCGCATGCAGCTTTTCGTATGGGAGAAGTAGCTGCAGAGAATGCTCTCAAAGGCAATCATGTAGTTGCTAAATTAAATCTAACTCCAGCAGCCATCTACACTTTACCAGAAGTTGCGGCAGTCGGTCTGACAGAAGAACAAGCTCGCGAAAAATACGATGTAGCTATCGGCAAATTCAACTTCGCAGCAAACGGACGAGCTATTGCATCGGATGCTGCTCAAGGCTTTGTCAAGGTCATTGCAGATCAGAAGTACGGAGAAGTATTAGGTGTTCACATTATTGGTCCTGCAGCAGCTGAGTTAATCAACGAAGCTTCTACCATTATGGAAATGGAAATCACGGTGGAAGAAATGCTCAAAACCATTCACGGTCACCCGACATTCTCTGAAGTTATGTATGAAGCATTTGCAGACGTACTCGGCATGGCTATTCATGCTCCAAAGAAAAGATAAGAGGCACTATTGAGATGAAATACATTATTAACAACAGTAATGATACAGCTTTTAATATCGCTCTTGAGGAGTATGCCTTCAAGCATCTTCTTGACGAAGATATGATTTTCTTGCTTTGGATCAATAAACCCTCTATCATTGTTGGACGTCATCAGAATACTATTGAAGAAATCAATCGTGACTATGTCCGAGAGCATGGCATTGAGGTTGTTCGTCGTATCAGTGGAGGTGGAGCCGTCTATCACGACTATAACAATCTCAACTACACCATCATTTCCAAAGAATCTGAGAACAAAGCCTTTGATTTTAAGAGCTTCTCTATTCCGGTCATCAAGACCTTGGAAGCATTAGGTGTAAAAGCCGAATTTACAGGGCGCAACGATTTGGAAATTGACAGTAAAAAGTTCTGTGGGAATGCACAAGCCTACATCAATGGTCGAATCATGCACCATGGCTGCCTGCTTTTTGACGTAGAATTATCCGTCTTAGCGAATGCCTTAAAAGTTTCCAAAGATAAGTTTGAGTCCAAAGGAGTCAAATCTGTTCGAGCTCGTGTAACCAATATCGTTGATGAATTGCCTGAAAAGATTACCGTCGAGCAATTTCGTGATCTCCTGCTAGACTATATGAAGAAAGAATATCCAGAAATGACAGAATATGTCTTCTCCGATGATGAACTAGATGAAATCAACCATATCAAGGAAACTAAATTTGCTACTTGGGATTGGAATTATGGCAAATCGCCAGAGTACAATGTTCATCGTGGTACCAAGTTTACTAGTGGTAAGGTCGAAATCTTTGCCAATGTTGTTGAGTCGAAGATTGAAAATATTAAAATTTACGGCGACTTCTTTGGTATCGAGGACGTAGTAGCAGTAGAAAAAGCTTTGAAAGGCGTCAAGTATGAGCGCGAGGACGTTTTAAAAGCTCTTGAAAACCTGGATATTGCTCGCTATTTCGCTGGAATTAGCCAAGAAGAAATTGCAGAAGCGATTGTGGGATAAAAAAACAACTGACTCTCTTACATTATTAATTAGAGTCAGTTGTTTTTGGTTTATTTTCAAGGAGAATATTTTACATAAGTTTAAATATGTAAAAATCATAAGTTATCCAATGCATTTTTTTGTTCGTCATTAACAATATGGGTGTAGAGGTCTGTAACTTGAGTACTGGCATGTCCTAGCTGATGACTGACCAAAACTTGAGATTTAGTAGCATCATAAAGTCGAGTAGCCAGTGTATGGCGGAGTTTGTGAGGTGTCACTCGAACTTTGAAATCTTCAGAATACTTAGCAACCATCTTTTCTACGCTAGAAGCATCGATCCGATTTGGAACACCTCTATATTCTGTCAAAAAGAGGGCAGTGTCTGAATTTTCAGCTTTATAGCGTTTGGAGCGAACCTCCAGATACCTTTCTAAATAAGCTTTGGCAAAGGCTGCAACATTGACAGAATCTCTTTTTCCGCCCTTACGAGTAACTTCGATGACCATCATTTTGAGGTTCAGATCTTTCAAATCAAGATTTACTGCCTCGGATAGACGAACACCAGACGCAAGAAGCAGTGCTATGATGGCTAAATCTCTCTCTTTATTTTTGTCAAAAGAGGAGAGAGCACGATTTGATAACTTTTTAGGATATTCTTCATCTATATAATTCAAAAATTGCTCAGTTTCTTCACCTAAAAATAGTTTTTGTTTGATGTTTTCAGCGCGCGCAGCTAAAGTCTCTCTCTTTTTCTTAGTAGACACTTTTTTCATGACATTACGATAGAAATAAGGTTCCCCATTCTCGTTTTCCACCTCTTCAGTCAAATATTTATAAAGGCTAGAGAGAGCAGAAAGGGTGCGATTAATGGTGGTTTGCGATACTCCGTTTTGCGTAGTATTAGCATTAAGCAATGGACGCTCCCGTAAGTAAAGAATAAACGCTTCCATATCTTTTTTAGCCATATTTTCCAATACTGACAGAGGAATTTCTGCAATCTGTGACACATCAGCCATTCCAGAGTCTAAAATCCAATGAAAAAAACGATCATATTCTTTGAGGTATTCATATAAGGTTGTAAAACTGTATGGAACAGTCAATTTAGATTGATAGTATTCCAAAACGTACCAAGGCATGATGGCCTTTAGTTTTTCAATTCTTTCTAATAGTATTTCGCGTTTCACTAAGATATTCTCCATTATTTTCTATAATAGAAGTATAGCACACTCCTATATTTTTTTCAAGAAAATTACAGTTTTTCGGAAAGATGTTAGAGAAAGTTTTATACAATATCTCCTATTCAATGATTGCAATTATACAAAAAAACAAGCCGTTCCTTTAAATTAAGCGACTTGTTTTTTTGCGTTTGTTTATTTCCGTTTTTTCTTAGCCTTTTTCATTTTATTTGCCATGCGTTTCATGGCTTGTTTGGTTGCAAATTCACCAATTTTTCCTTTAAGTCCGCCACCAAACATCTGGCTCATATCAGGATTCCCAGCTCCTCCTAAAGCGGACATGTCCATATTTTGAAGGGCTGACATATCCATACCGTTCATATTTGGCATATTTTTCGGTAAATTGTTAGGATTGAGGCCCATTTGCTTCATCATTTTATTCATATCACCAGACATGACACCTTGCATGACTTGTTTCGCTTGGTTAAAGTCTTTGATAAATTTGTTGACTTCGACAAAGCTATTACCAGAACCTGCAGCAATCCGACGGCGACGACTTGGATTAAGGAGGTCGGGATTTTCCCGTTCGGTAGGTGTCATAGATGAAACAATGGCACGTTTGCGGGCGATTTCGTTTTCATCTACCTTAAAATTCTTCATAGCAGGATTGTTAGCCATGCCAGGAATCATCTTTAACAAATCTTCCATTGGTCCCATATTTTGTACTTGATCCAGCTGGTCAATGAAATCGTTGAAATCAAAGGTGTTTTCTCGCATTTTTTCAGCCATCTCAAGCGATTTTTGCTCATCATACTCCTGAGAAGCTTTTTCAATCAAGGTCAACATATCTCCCATGCCCAAAATACGGCTAGACATCCGATCTGGGTGGAAAGTTTCAATATCGGTAATCTTTTCACCAGTACCAGTGAACTTGATTGGTTTACCAGTAATTTGACGGACAGATAAAGCTGCACCGCCACGTGTATCGCCATCAATCTTAGTCAGAATAACCCCAGTCACTTCCAACTGAGCGTTGAATTCGCGAGCTACATTGGCGGCTTCTTGACCAATCATAGCATCTACGACCAAGAGGATTTCATTTGGTTGAGCCAGCGCTTTGATATCGCGCAGCTCATTCATGAGTTTTTCGTCAATTTGTAAACGACCTGCCGTATCAATCAAGACATAGTCGTTGTGATTAGCTTTGGCTTGCTCCAGACCTTGACGAACAATCTCTACTGCTGGTACTTCTGTGCCCAGTGAAAAGACTGGTACATCGATTTGCTGACCGAGAGTTGTAAGCTGGTCAATGGCCGCCGGACGATAAATATCAGCAGCTATCATCAAAGGACGAGCGCCTTCTTCCTTCTTGAGTTTATTAGCCAACTTTCCGGCAAACGTAGTCTTACCAGCACCTTGAAGACCGACCATCATGATAATAGTCGGGATTTTTGGAGATTTGATAATTTCTGCCGTATCAGAGCCTAATACAGCGGTCAATTCTTCATCAACAATCTTGATGATTTGTTGAGCAGGATTTAGTGTATCAATGACTTCGTGTCCGACAGCGCGCTCACGAACTTTCTTGATAAAGTCTTTAACAACTGGCAAAGCTACATCGGCTTCCAAGAGTGCCAAACGAATCTCTTTGGTCGCTTCTTGAACATCACTCTCTGAAATTTTGCCCTTGCGACGCAGATTTTTAAAAACGTTCTGTAAACGTTCAGTTAAACTTTCAAATGCCATAAATTTTATTTCTCCTAGTTAATTTCTATGTATTGGTTATTGATTTTTGGTATTTTTGAGTCGACAATTCACTATTCTCGATTGTCAATACTGGATAAAATCGAAATTTGCTCTTGTAAATAGGTGTCATCTGCATACTTTTCCATTATTTGATCAAAAATCTGACTTCTGACGATATAATCTGAATACATGTGCAGTTTCATTTCGTAGTCTTCGAGAATCTTTTCTGTTCGTTTGATATTGTCATAAACAGCCTGACGACTAACTTGAAATTCTTCAGCAATCTCAGCTAGACTATAATCATCCGCATAGTAAAGCTCGATATAATTCATTTGTTTATCTGTTAAAAGCGCTGCATAAAACTCAAAAAGAGCATTCATTCGATTGGTTTTTTCAATTTCCATAAGAAATATTATATCAAAAAATACAGATAAACTCTACTAGCGAAGAGTTTTACTCACTAAAAAACACTCTTAAATTAGCAAGGGTGTTTACGTATATAAAATTATGTAAAACAAATCAATTATTTTCCAAATAAAATTCAAACCGTTCTCCCACATATTGACTTTTAACATATTCAAAAGCGGTACCGTTATCAAAATAAGAAATCTGTGTCAAACCAAGAATGGCATGTCCTCTAGGGATTTCTAGATAATGTGCAATCTTTTCTTTTGCAAGACGAGCATAAATGGTCTGTTGAGATTTTCCGATTTTATAGCCGTGCTCTTGCAAGGTTTGGAAAAAATGCTTCGTAATTTCTTCTTTATTAAAGTTTTTGATGAATTTCTCTGGAATGGAAGCGACTTCATAAACTACGGGAATATTATCTGCATACCGTACCCGCTCCATTCGGACAACATTTTCCGTCTTTTCAATTCCTAATTTTTCGACCTCTTCTTTATTTGGCAGTGTTCGACGGTAAGAAATCAGTTGGCTTGAAGGTGTCTTGCCTTGGGATTTGATGATTTCTGTAAAGCTGGTTGTGCCACGCATCTTTTCTTGAACTCGCGTACTGGCTACAAATGTACCACTTCCCATACGACGTTCCAGCACTCCTTCTTCTACTAAAAGAGTGATTGCCTGACGAAGTGTCATGCGACTAACTTCAAATTGTTCAGCTAAATCGCGCTCGCTTGGCAGACGTTGCCCGATTTTCCAAATTTCCTCGTCAATTTCTTTTTTTATTTGATCGTGAATTTTAATATAGGCTGGAAGCATAGTAACCCCTTTCAAGAATGGTTTCCTCTCTTCATTGTATTATCAATTGAAATAAAAGTCAATCGCTACTTAATGTTATTGGAAAAAGTCTCTATTTTGTGTTAGAATAAACAAAGAAGTTTCATTTGAGAAAGGAAAGAAATGGCAACTACAACTGAATTGCAAGATATTGAAAGAATCATTGTATTGGATTATGGCAGCCAATATAATCAGCTCATCTCACGCCGTATTCGGGAGATTGGTGTTTTTTCTGAGCTAAAAAGCAATAAAATCACAGCCGCTGAAGTTCGCGAGATAAATCCGATCGGAATTATCCTGTCTGGTGGACCAAATTCTGTCTATGAAGAAGGCTCATTTGATCTTGACCCTGAAATTTTAGAATTGGGTATTCCAATTCTAGGAATTTGTTATGGAATGCAGCTTTTGACTCACAAATTAGGTGGGAAAGTTGTACCTGCTGGAAATGCCGGAAACCGTGAGTATGGGCAATCAGAGCTTATTCATACTGATTCACATCTTTTTGCAAGCACTCCTGAAAAACAAATCGTTCTTATGAGTCACGGAGATGCTGTTACCGAAATTCCTCAAGGATTCGTACGAACTGGAACTTCTGCTGACTGTCCATTTGCAGCTATTGAAAATCTAGCTAAGAAAATCTATGGTATCCAATTCCACCCTGAAGTACGTCATTCTGTTTATGGGTATGACATTCTACGCAATTTTGCTTTGAATATTTGTGGCGCCAAAGGCGACTGGTCAATGGATAACTTTATTGAAATGCAAATCAAGCGAATTCGAGAAACGGTTGGCGATAAACGTGTTCTTCTTGGGCTCTCAGGCGGCGTTGATTCATCAGTTGTTGGCGTTCTCCTTCAAAAAGCTATCGGAGACCAGCTTATCTGTATCTTTGTAGATCATGGATTGCTCCGTAAGGGCGAAGCAGATCAAGTCATGGATTCTCTTGGCGGGAAATTCGGTCTTAATATCATCAAAGCAGACGCTGCTAAACGTTTCCTTGATAAATTAGCTGGTGTTTCTGATCCAGAGCAAAAGCGTAAAATCATCGGCAATGAATTTGTCTATGTCTTTGATGATGAAGCCAGCAAACTGAAAGATGTAAAATTCCTCGCACAAGGAACACTTTATACTGATGTGATTGAGTCTGGTACTGATACTGCCCAAACAATCAAATCGCACCATAACGTCGGTGGACTTCCCGAAGACATGCAGTTCAAACTGATTGAACCACTCAATACACTTTATAAAGACGAAGTTCGTGCACTTGGTACAGAACTTGGTATGCCGGATGAAATCGTTTGGCGTCAGCCATTCCCAGGTCCAGGGCTTGCTATTCGCATTATGGGTGAAATTACAGAAGAAAAACTCACAACTGTACGTGAATCCGACGTCATTCTCCGTGAAGAAATCGTGAAAGCTGGACTCGATCGTGATATCTGGCAATACTTCACTGTAAATACTGGTGTTCGTTCAGTAGGTGTTATGGGTGATGGTCGAACTTATGATTATACCATTGCTATTCGTGCTATTACTTCTATTGATGGAATGACAGCAGATTTTGCTAAAGTCCCTTGGGAAGTACTACAAAAAATCTCTGTTCGTATCGTCAATGAAGTAGACCATGTCAACCGCATTGTCTACGATATCACCAGCAAACCACCAGCAACGGTCGAGTGGGAGTAAAAACAAAAAAGTCAAACCTCAAGAAATAAGAAGTTTGGCTTTTAAATTTATCAGCTTATTTTCCCCACAAAAATTGAATTAGTATTTTATCTACTTCCGGATTTTCATGTAATTGGCTATGTTGTGCTAATTTACCTATGATTTTCTTTTCTTGATAAGATTTTGCATTATCGGCAACCAAGTATTTCAAGCTGCGAGATGAAGCATTTAAAACGGAACCATCTGAGCCATTTTTGTAATCACCGTAGATATTCAAAACGTCAATTTGATTTTGTGGAAAAACTTCACGTAATGGCAATAATCTTTGGAAAGTTTGTGTGACTTGATTTGGTTTCCCTGTCGTTTTATCTACTTTTACATCAGCTGGTAAGCCCATAGCTTCTAAACCGGCAGCAAAATTAGCAATATTGACTTGCTTTTGTAATTGTGGTAATTTCTCATCTTGAGCATGTTCTAAAAGATAATACAAAATCGACATATTCCCTAAAGAATGACCTACCATATTCATTTTTGTAAAGCCATACTTTTCCTGTAGCTTGCTGACGACAGCTTTTGCATATCGTCCAACATCAATAGGATTGCGATTGTCTTCGTAATTCACTTCTACGATTGGATTGATAGCGCCTTTGGGAATGTCTCCCCCCAACGTAACTGCACCATTTCTATCAACATTTGCTCGAATAACTGTTTTCGTTACTCCTGCTTTTTTTGCTGCATTCGTCATGTGCCGCTCCGCATTGGCACTACTTCCGTAACCATGAAAGAATAGGGTTGGAGTAGTTGATTGCACATACTTCTGTCTGTCTAATTTCCCTTCAGCATTGACACGGTAAAATAAAAAAGTAGAAATAGCAATCAAAATTGTTAAAATTCCTATAATTAGGGCTATTTTCTTCATCATGTTTAGCATTTCTTTCTACGAGATATATTTTTAAGTATAACATGCAACAATCTAAATGACAATTGATTTGTTTGAAAACCCCTAGTAGAAATAAGCTACTAGGGGGGATGTTATTAAAACCAATTCATCACTTTCATGATGTGCATATTCATCTGGACTTGTCGGGAGTAATAATAATTTCCACCATTGATATAGAGTTTAGAGCCATGTAGGAGGGCGATGGGGTGGTAATAAGAATAGGTTTTGCCGGTCACATTTCCTAAACTTGGTGCGACAACATTTTTGGAGTATTTTTTTGCCAAATCAAGGGTATTTTCGCCACCGTGTTTTGCAATATAATCAATGTAAGCTCGACCAAAGTTATAGGCTTGTACAGCGGTCCAAACATCTACTTTCTTTTTTTGCGCTAGATTTAAATTGGTGGATAAAGTCTGAACTCCTTGTCGAATACTTTCTTTATTATCTAAAATAGAGTTTTTCTGACCCGTCGCACTTTCACTAGATTGCATGACATCAGAAACTTTTCCCTTTGTTTCAGTATAAATCATAGCAAGGACTAGTTCCTCATTGG
>OGTD01000151.1_pt1 | contig 37307 bp, 25 predicted proteins | sample 1574421 | NCBI WGS metagenome assembly OGTD01 (sample SAMN03295820, study PRJEB24534) | human gut metagenome | isolation source: fecal sample 1 from infant 3 | host: Homo sapiens | place: USA: Pittsburgh, PA | collected 2014-07
TTCATATACCGTGCCAACAGTTCGCCATAAATCGGCCTGGTACGCAGCAAATCGGAGACAAGAAGCGCGATGAAGGCCGATGCCGCAATCGGCAGCATGTGCGTCAACGTACCCGACATCTCTACAGCCAGCAAAATCGAAGTAATCGGAGTCTTTACGGAAGCGGCCAACGTACCCGTCATCACACAAACCGCGAACACAGCCACGGACTGCGACTGCAATCCGCAAAACTGACGTGCAGCCTCGCCGCAGATGCCACCAGCCAATGAGCCGATTGCCAGAATCGGCATGAAAATGCCACCGGGGGTACCGGAACCAAAACTGATGCTGGTGAAAATCATCTTCGCCGCAAACAATATGCACAACATACCAATGCCCGATTCGGCCTTTTCGGACAATGCGATGAGATTCGATCCGCCGCCAAGCACGTCCGGCAGCCAGATGCCGACCGGCAACGCGATCGCGATGGCAACCATCGGGCGAATCCACGCAGGCAGCTTGCCATATAACGTCTGCAATCCAAGCAAGGAACGGTTCACCAGCGAACCGACCAGACCGGCGACGATCCCCAGCGGAATCAACCAAATGTATTCGGCAAGAGGCAGTTGCCCGACAGCGCCGAAATCCAATACAGGACGCAGTCCGAAACAATATTTCGAAACAAAATCGGCGGTTAGCGAAGCAGCGGTCGCACCCATCAAAATAGTGGGCGAAAAACTACGATGAATACCTTCAAGCGCAAACATCATGCCGGAAAGCGGGGCGCTGAACGCTGCGGAAAGGCCGGCAGCGGCACCGGCGGACACCAGATAGTGCTCCTGCGCATCCTCACGACGCCGCCCACGCAAACGATGCGACAGAAACTGCGCTCCAGACGCGCCGATTTGAATGGACGGCCCCTCACGGCCCAGCGACAGACCGAACAGCGACCCCAGCAGACCACCAACGAAACGAACCGGCAAAATGCTCTGCCAACGCATCTTCAAACCATCGATCACCACACCATTGGTTTGAGGAATGCCACTGCCACCGGCCATCGGCTCTTTGCCAACCATCCAAGCGATAAGCAGGGCGCTGCCAGTGGCCGCAGCCATCCACGGCACAAGCAGCCACGGCTGGTTACGGATCTGCGCGTACATCCAACGTGCACAATCCGTGCCATATTCGATACCAAGACGGTAAACGACCACCAACAAGCCGGAAATCAGACCAACAGCAACACCAGCCGCGGCCATCTTCCATTTCAGATGGTCGAAGCGTGGAATCAGCCTGTCGATGGTCGGAATCGAACTCATCGCATTGCGCTCCCGTCTCCTTGCCCGTTACGTCTTCACACAGACTGTCCGATTCTGGCGAATCAGCCAGTCGCGCCTCCAATATCAACCCCCATGTGTCCGAATCTCCAGAATCAGACACATACGCATCCAAACTCGCCCACGCATGTCCGATTCACCAGAAACGGACAAACAAGGATGTCAGATCACCAGTTGTTTGTCCGAATCTCCAGAATCAGACAAATAGGGGATAAAAAAGGTGCCGGACAGGCGTACACCTGCCGACACCAATCATACGTACACTACCAATGAAGCGCAGCGGGAATCAGTCGACGAGCGAATTGATCTGAATGATGTGATCGCGCTGCGGGCCGGTGCCAATCACGGAAATGCGGCATCCGGACAGCTCTTCAAGACGCTTGACGTAATCCTGGCAGGTTTGCGGCAGATCGTTGAAATCATGCACTTGGGAAATGTCTTCGGTCCAGCCCGGCATGGTCTCGTAAATGGGCTTCGCGACGGCAAATTCAGCCTGATCGGTCGGCATATCGTCGTGGCGTTCACCATTTACGTCGTAAGCCACACAAATCGGAATTTCTTGAAGCCCGGTAAGCACATCAAGCTTAGTGAGCACGATATCGGTCAGACCGTTGACTTGGGATGCGTAACGATTCACGACCGCGTCAAACCAGCCGCAACGACGCGGACGACCAGTAGTCACACCGTATTCGTGGCCCTGGGCACGCAGCCAGTCGCCATCCTCACCGAACAGTTCGGTCGGGAACGGTCCCTCACCGACTCGGGTCACATATGCTTTGGAGACGCCAATCACGCGGGTGATCTTGGTCGGCCCAACGCCGGTGCCAGTGCAGGCACCGCCGGCGGTCGGGTTGGAGGATGTCACGAACGGGTAGGTGCCATGGTCCACGTCAAGCATGGTGGCCTGGCCGCCCTCGAACAATACGGTCTTGCCCTCGTCAAGCGCCTTGTTCAACACCAAGGAAGTATTGGCAACGTAAGGCTTCAGACGTTCACCGAGCTTAAGCAGCTCGTCGGTGGTCTGGTCCACATCAATCGGACGACGATTGTACAGTTTGACCAGCATCTGATTCTTCTGATGCAGGCTCGCCTCAACCTTGTCATGCAGATGCTCAGCGTTGAACAGGTCATGCACGCGGATGCCGACACGATTGATCTTGTCAGCGTAAGCCGGACCGATACCACGGCCGGTGGTGCCGATCTTATGCTTGCCGAGGAAGCGTTCAGTCACCTTGTCGAGTACACGATGATACGGCGCGATGATGTGTGCGCTTTCGCTCACCAACAGTCGGGAGCAGTCCACGCCGCGGCTTTCAAGGCCGTCGATCTCCTCGAACAGTACTTCGGGATCGACCACGACGCCGTTGCCGATGACCGGGGTAGCCGTCGGACTGATGATGCCGGATGGCAGCAGGTGCAGTGCGTACGATTCGTCTCCGACCACCACGGTATGGCCTGCATTGTTGCCGCCGTTGAAGCGTGCAACGTAATCGACTTTGGTACCGATGAGATCGGTGGCCTTGCCTTTACCCTCGTCGCCCCACTGAGCGCCAATCAACACGATACCCGGCATAACGCACCTCCACGCTGTCGCCTTATTCCGCCGAAAACAGCGTACCTTGAGCCCTCTACTGCGGGTCGCCAATCCTGTTTGTCCGATTCTGGTGAATCAGCCATGCACGCCCGCCTTTTCACCCCTCATCTGTCCGATTCTGGAGAATCGGACATTCAGGCGCACGCCGAGGCACGCTATTTGGCTGATTCACCAGAATCGGACAAACGGAATCCCGGCAGCGCCGCAACACACGACCCCGTCCGCCGCCATCCACCCCAGGCTCTACATCTCACTCAGCTGCTCGATGGTCACGAACTCGTACCCCTGCTTCTTCAGATCGTCGATAATCCCCGGCAACGCCTCCACGTCCTGCGACCGGTCGCCGCCGCCGTCATGCATCAGCACCACCGCGCCGTTATGCGCATTGTTCAACACCGCATCATGAATGGCCTGCGCACCGGGCATCTTCCAATCCTCCGTATCGATATCCCACAGCACGTTCATGTCAAGCAGGTCGGCGCACTGCTTCCACTGTTCCACGCCGAACGCACCATATGGGGCACGCATCACCTTCGTTTCCAGTCCGGATGCCTTCTTCAGATTGTCAAACCCTGCCGTGATCTCCGCGCGCAACTCGTCACGCCCCATCTTCGGCATGTATGGATGCGTGTTGCTGTGACTCGCCACCTGATGACCTTCTGCAAGCATGCGCTTCTCCTGCTTCGGGTATTGCGCGGAGCTTTCGCCGACGTCGAAGAACGTCGCCTTCACGCCTTTCTCCTTGAGTATGTCCAGAATCGCGTCGCTGTATTGGCTTGGCCCGTCGTCGAACGTCAATGCGATTACCTTACGTCCGGCCGGCCGTGGCGAACGCGACTGTACCACCAGATTCTGCGGTTCCTTCTTGAATCCCTTGTCGACTTCCTTCTTGGATCTCCGCCCGACCCAAATCTCTTTCATGCCGTCCTTGCCGAGTTGTTTGACTTCCTGCAGCGGCCCATTGTTGAGATTGATGTCGGTACCGTATTTGACGGTGTCGTACCGTACCGTATGCGCTTCGGTCTGATCCTTACCGGATTCCACGGTGATTACGTCGTTGTCGGCCATACGTGTGCTACCAAGTTGCGCGGTTGCCACGGCGGCGCCATTACGTTTCACGATGATCGCTCCACCGCCGCGCTTGTCGAGGACCTTGCCGGTGATATCCAGCAGACGGCCTGGCTTGGCGTTGAAATCATCGTTGTCATGGAGCAGGGTCGCAATCGTGCTGTCGATGCGAACGAGACGGTCGACACGATTGACGGTAACCGGAATGCGGCGCAGATGATAGTTCCACAGATACCAGCCGCCCGTTGCGCCTCCTGCGACCAGTACGGTCAGCAACATCGCAAGTATGACGCGCAACCAAGTGTGATGTTTGCGCGGCGGACGGACGCTATCCTCAAAAGACAGCTCTTCAATATCGTCTTCCAAAGTCATGCTGGCTTCTTTCGCTGCTATTGCCGTGACGTCGTATTGGGATTACCGCAATTGTAGGCGACGTTGCCGCGCCGGCAAACGATCCGACCGCCGGAGGCCCGCAAAACCACAATGAGAAAACCAAAGTGTCACAAAACGAGACATAATGGAGACATGACTATCGCAACTCCTGAACGTTATGCCGAGATGCTGGATGCCGCACGTCGTGGCGGCTACGCATATCCCGCAATCAATGTGACCAGCACGCAGACGCTGAACGCTGCGTTGCAGGGTTTCGCCGAGGCGGAATCCGACGGCATCATCCAGGTGTCGGTGGGCGGTTCCGCATATTTCTCCGGACAATCGGTCAACAATCGTGTGGTCGGCTCGCTCGCATTCGCCGCGTTCGCGCATGAAGTGGCCGCACACTATCCAAACATTACGGTGGCACTGCACACCGACCATTGCGCCAAACAATATCTGGATGAATGGGTCCGCCCGCTGCTTGCGCACGAGGCGGAGCAGGTCAAGCACGGCGAAGAGCCGACGTTCCAGTCCCACATGTGGGACGGTTCGACGGTTCCGCTGGAAGAGAATCTTGACATCGCCGAGGAGCTGCTGGAAAAGTCCGTGAAGGCGCACACCGTGCTCGAAATTGAGATTGGCGCGGTCGGCGGCGAAGAAGACGGCCATTCCGCGGAAATCAACGACAAGCTGTACTCCACGCCCGCCGATGGCGTGCGCGTGGCGGAACGACTGGGGTTGGGTGAACACGGCCGTTATATGGCCGCGTTCACCTTCGGCAACGTGCATGGCGCATACAAGCCGGGCGTAGTGCAGTTGCGTCCACGATTACTGCATGACATTCAGTCCGAAGTATGGGCGGCCGCGCATGACGGACGCCTGGGAAGCGTTGATGCCGCGCACGTTTCCACTTGTGCGCTGCCGGACATGCCGGAAGGCAAGCCGTTCCCCCTGGTGTTCCACGGCGGTTCCGGATCGTCGGCGGCTGAGATTGCGGAAGCGGTTAGCTACGGCGTGGTCAAGATGAACATTGATACGGATACGCAGTATGCGTTCTCACGTGCAATCGCAGGACACATGTTCCGCAATTACGATTCCGTGCTGAAGATTGATGGTGAAGTCGGCAACAAGAAGTTCTACGATCCACGCTCGTGGGGTCGTGAGGCCGAATCCTCGATGGCCGCACGTGTGGTCGAGGCTTGCAAGCAGCTAGGTTCCGCGGGGCGGGCGCTGAGGTAGTCTTCCCGCCGTGACGTTTGGCTGTCTTCCCCTCTGTTTGTCCGATTCTGGTGAATCAGCCAAGGCGGAGAGGTAACCAGCGTTCTGTTTGTCCGTTTCACCAGAATCGGACAAACAGAACATGATTAAAGGTGTGCGGATGGCTGATTCACCAGAATCGGACACACAGGAAGGCCCCGCTACGACCACACGCCACCAGAACCGGTTGAAATTCCCCCGGATCAGGCATGCCAAAGGACCGGATTCATCCGGTGGCGCTATAAGCCAAGCGGGCACGGCTCGTGTGCGAACAGAATCAGGAAAGAACAAAGAGAAAGAGGAACAGGACAGGAACTGCCACGCTTCTAGTAGGCGGTGCTTCGGAATCCCGCGAACGGCGAGGCATAGGCACATGGGTCACGTGGCACTCGAGCCGCGTCAAGCCGACGCCGCAATGGTTCCCGGGATCGGACATGCTCCATCTGGAATCTTACGACGTTAATTTTCAGCATATTCAGTTCACTTTCACGGTCCTTCTCTCGCAAAATCACATCAACCGTGTCACCGTCGACCGTCATGGACGGGTCCACATACTTCTGCCGACCATCCAACTCACCGACCACAATGCTGCCATCGTCACGTTCCCATGAAAAATCAGCCCTGATATTGCGACCATCCAACGGACTTACGTAAGTAACCTGCGCCTGTGGCTGCGCGAATCCCAATTCCAGCATCGCGGCGAGCGCGGCCACCTCACCGCCGTTCTCGCATGCCGGTTCCGCATGCTCCGCAACATAACGTGCACGGATGATTCCGCCGATCTTCCTTTTATTGCCAACGAACTCCTGCAGTTGCGTCTTCGCGAGATTGCCTTTGCGCAAACCCGTGCAGCACACAATCATCGCATTTTCAAAATCCAGCATCCGCGCACAGTCCGCCATAGTCTGAATTTCTGTGGTGACCTGCATGCCGTCCACTACTTTCGTCGGCGGAGGATCCTTGTAAAAATGTGCGATGACGAAGCCGTGACGCCCCGCCTTGGAACGTTCCGTCACTGCGATGTGCACGTACCGCTGCAATTGCAGGGTGGCCGAGTAACCGTACGCACCGGCGGCGGACGGACCACACAGCACCCAGTCCGGATGTTCGTGGCAAACTGTCCGAAGCGTCCATTTGATGCGATCGGCATAGGAAAGCGCATTCCACTGCTGCGCACTGATGTAGTAGCCCTTCTTCGGCATGATAATCATGCCGGTATGTACACGACGTTGGCATGCACGGCGATCCTTAGGCTGCTCGGGTACCGCAAGACGGCGGTGCGCATAGGCTTGACGGAGCATCGCGTCTAGACGCTGCTGAGCTTTCGTCGCTCTTGCAGAAGAATTCCTGTGCATGTTCATGCGCACACGATAGGGGATTTCGGGTGGACGTGCCAGCAGAAACAGGGGTTGTGGTCGAAGGACGGGAGTTATCCACATTTTCGGGCGTGTCGCGAGGCTGCGGGGGAGGGGGCGTCAATCTTCAGCGGGAATAACAGGAGTTCGCCCCAGTTTGTCCGATTCTGGTGAATCAGTCATCCAATGCTGCCATACTGCACCACATGCGTCTGATTCTGGAGAATCGGACAACCGGGGTACAGAAAACGGAATGTATGTGACTGATTCACCAGAATCGGACATTCATACAGCGCACGAACCAATCAGACTGTCTGATTCGGGAGAATCGGACATGCGGAGAGATGGCTAACTGGCACGCCGCGCGAACCACAGATTGATCAGCGACCCCGCCACCACCAGCACCACGCCAATCCAGAATGGCACGCCCAAAGCCACACCGAGCAGCACCGTGCTGGATGCGGTGGAGAACACGGGCGTGGCATATGAGCCGACCGCCAGCGTCTCCATGTTTCCGTGCAACATGCCATAGCCCCAACAAGCGTATCCGCCGGCAATCGACAGTGCACAGGCCGCCAGTGCCGCATATCCGCTTATCGACGGCGTGGATGTCGGCCAGCCCTGGCCGGACGTGAAGTGAATCACCCACAGTACTGCGGCCACGCAGCAGAAGAAAATCGTCGTACCATCGTAGCCGTCGGACATCGCAGGCGTCACGGTTGCATACACTGCCCATATGAACGCGCCTGCGAGCGCCAATGCATACGGCAGTGGATTCGATGCGATGTTACGCATGGCCTCATGTACGTCGAGACTCTCACCTCCGACGGCCATCGCCACGCCGATTGTCGCCACGATCGCGCCTGGCAGCGCTTTCCAGACCGCACCGCGCTTATGTGAGACCGCAGCGGTCATCAGTACCAGCAGTGTGGGCCATAGATAGTTGACCAAGCTCACTTCCACAGATTGCGCGGCCGTTGAGGCGAGTCCGATCGACAATGAGATTGACGCTTCGTACGCGATGAACATGGCACCGCCGATGATCAGATATTTACGCGGCGCCTTACGAATCGGCGCCGGTCGACGTACGATCATCAGCATCATGCCACCGACGGTGTAGATCAGCGCAGATCCGAGCGTTGCACCGAATGCGTCGGCGACAAGACGCACCAGCCCGGCCATGAACCCCCACAACACGATTGCACACAGGCCGATAATCGTGCCACGATGCGAAATCGCATGTCCAAGCAACGGATTGCGTGGCGCTATGGAAGACTTAGGAGAGTTCGTCTGATTATCATTTGTCACTATGCCCACTTTCACCTCATGAGGATTGACATCAATGACTTTAATCAGGGGTTTTGAAAAACCTTCATCACTGTAATGAGTATCCCCCATCGCATACGTTCATGGGATACATCCTAGTCAGATGTATCCCATGAACTGCTTGGCGCCGGATGCCGCTGTGCTTAACGCTCAAGCTTTAGCATGTGAGAATCTGCAATCATGTAGTCTTATCCCCTCGCCTCAGCCAGACAAGCATTTGCCCATTCTCACGATTTGCCCAAGCGTAATACGGTATCAATCGTAGGCTAACCGATTCCATATCCGCTTCATCATCATGATTCACCGGATAATATAACTTTTTGACATTATTATTCTTATCAAGAACCGCAGGAACGCATATCGTTTCAACACCACCCAGCAGATCAGCGTCGAATTGAGACACAGCACCGCCTCGCAATGCTTCCTGCGTAACTCGATACTTCCATAAATCGTTAGTATTGTCGACTTGTTCCGCACAGAATACCGTCGGACCACGCATAAAGGCCACTTTATCAGCATCCGCCCGCACATTTTCATTGGCTTGCATGGCCCGCACAGACATATCTAAATCCAGCGTTACATTCATCGATATACATGAAGCAGGCACCTCCAGTGTGATGAACCCGTTTCGAGGAGGTATCGCAGTCGATATGCCGTTTATTTGCAAAACATAGTTATCTTCCGCCCAATCAGGAATACGTATCGCGAAACGGAAATCTGTATTGGCGGAACTCTCCACATGCCACGATATATGGCCACTGCGAGGAAAATCACTATCTTGCACAACACTCACTCCATGGCCGAATGAAGCTCGATTGGCAATAAACTGATGCGCATAAATTGTATTATCCGTCACTGTGTACAGATAACGATCCACCGAAGCCACCAGACGTGCGATATTCGCCGGGCAACAAGAGCATCCGAACCATTCTGCTCGATGCGTCAATACATGCTTCTTATCGGGATTGTATGCTGACAACGCCGGATCAGCTTCTAGAGGATTAACATAATAAAAATGTGAGCCGTCGAGCGACATGCCAGAGATAGCACCATTGAACAGCTGCTTCTCTAGCACATCGGCGTACTCTCCTTTCTGCTCGATATCGAGCATACGACGCGCAAACATTGCCATGCCTACAGAGGCACAACTTTCACCATACATGGTATCGTTCGGCAAATCATAATCATAGGTAAACGCTTCACCTTCATGTGTCGAACCAACCTGACCAGTAATATACATTCGTCTGTCAACGATGTTTGTCCATAAACGTTCAGCCGCTGCACGTAGCTGCTCATCGTCAGCGAGATGAGCGACGTGAACTGCTCCCTCACATAAATAAACAACACGTACGGCATGACCCTCAGCGGTGGTCTGTTGCGTAAAAGGTTTATCAATCTGATAATACTTATGGCTAAATGTTGATTCATTAAGCATTTCGCACGGACTCAGACCCTCCTTAAACTGTTGATCCAAGAAATTTGGATCTTTACCGCGTTCATGCAGAAAAAAAGACGCAAGCTCAAGATACCTTGGCTCTCCGGTAGCTTCGTATAGCCTAGGTAGGGCAACCTCAATCTCAGGATGGCCATCAACACCGTGAATCTTGCCTTCCTGCGGTCCGAATGCTCGGTCGATGCAATCGGCCATACCTCGAGCAATATCGAGCGCTTTACCGCTACCCGTCGCCTCCCAATAGGCGACTGCTGCTTCGATATAATGCCCCATGGTGTACAGCTCATGTGATTGACGCAGTCGTTTGAAACGTTCTTGCGGATAATCGATCTGGAATAGCGAAACCAAATAACCATCTGGCTCCTGCGCTTGGGAAATGAGGTCAATCAAATCATCTGCCAATTCTCGCAGATGAGAATCCTCACGATAACGTAGCGCATACGCTACAGCCTCTAGCCATTTGTATAAATCGGAGTCTTGAAACTGATAGCCAGTATGATGTCCTTTTTCAAGCCCTGCAGCAATGCGCAAATTACGGAGCGTATGCCCTTCATTACCATCAAAGGAATTGCCAGACGAGGGGTCATCCGGCAGCTTTGCGTCTTGCTCGTCTGACATAACAGCCCATTGATATGGCAATACTTTGTCGACGATGAGATTGCGGTAGCGACACCAAAATTCGGAAGTGATCTCTACATTGGGACGCGTGCTAAACAACTTTGTTTTCATAGCGGTTGTCTTCCTTATTTATCGTTATCAGCCCTTAATGGCACCTGACATAAAACCTTTGACGTAGTACTTCTGAAGAACAAGGAACAAAATCACACAAGGAATCATCAGTACTACGACACCAGCTTCGGTAATGCCGTAGTCAATAGCACCAAGTGCCTGACTGCGCATATTGACCATGGCTAACGGCAAAGTCGCTTTAGCTGAAGAACTCAGATACAGCGGAATCATGAAATTGTTCCACGCTTCCAGAAAAGCAAGCAAGCCCACTGTAATCATGCTCGGTTTAACGACCGGTACCAAAATTTTCATTAAGGCCTGCAATGAGTTGCACCCATCTACCATGGCAGCTTCTTCCATGTCCTTGGGAATGGCATCGAATGCGTTGCGCATAATAAACGTTGACATCGGCAACTGGAACAATGTAATCACCAGTCCTACGCCAAGCAGGGAATCGTTCAAACCGATATTCTTGAACCACACCATCATTGGGATGAGCAATGAAGCATAAGGTACCATCAGGATTGACAGCGTCACCAAAAAGCCAAAATTACGCCCTGGATAATTAAACCGAGAGAACGAATAGCCTGCCATAGTGCATACAATGACAGAAAAAACTACGGTCACTCCGGAAACTACCACTGAGTTGAACAGATAAACCGAAAGTCCTTCCTGGAACTTAAATAACGTCAAATAGTTATTGATGCCCCATCCATCGACCTGCGATGAGCCAGGTTGCGGACTGAATGAGCAGATTATGACCCAAATCAACGGAGCGAGGAACACGAAGGCCAGCAGACCTTCGAGAATGCGGGCGATGACACGCTTCCACAATGGGGTAGCCATGATAATTCACTCCCCCTTTCACTTAGTGTTGTCGCGCATACCGCGCATCTGAATCGAATTAATAATCATCAGGAACACCAACACAATTAGGGACAATGCAGCCGCCATTCCAAGATCTTTCTTCGATTCGAAGGCGAAACTATAGATGAGTTGCACTACCGTAAGCGTGGAATTGTTCGGACCGCCGCGTGTAATGATAAAAAATTGATCGAAAGCAAGAATGGAGCCGGTCACGCAATAGACCAAGCACATCACAATGGTCGGTCTCATTAGTGGCAATGTGACGGAACGGAAGATACGCCACGCACCGGCACCGTCCATGCGCGCCGCCTCGTACAAATCCCCCGGAATTGACTGCAAGCCGATCATCATCAGAAGCATGTAATAACCGGAAAATCGCCAGACAATAACAATGATGGTGGCCCACAACGCACTTTGTCCAGTGGAGAGCACGGAACCGTTGGAATCCATCAGTCCGAAGAAGTTCAATATCTTCGTCACAGGTCCGACCTGCGGGGAATACATCGCGTAGAACAGCAGCGAGGCCGATGCCAAGCCCGTGGCGGAGGGCAGCAGAAAGCAGGTGCGCAGCATGTTATTCCATTTAGTGCTCTCCTGCACGATCAACGCTAAGCCAAGTCCAAGCGCCAGTAAGAAAGCAGTGACAAGCACTGTGTACTCTAACGTGAACAGCACTGCATGCCCCAGCAACGGATGCGAGAACACTTTGATAAAGTTGTCCGGGAAGTTGATGCCTCGATTTCCTCCCATCAAGCCCCAACGCGAACAGGCCATGACAACCAACAGCACAATCGGCACAAAGAACAAAACGATGATGAACAACCAATCAGGAATGGCGTACAACCACCCTCTTTTGGCCTCCACCATTGCCGCCGTGGATCGGCGTTGTGAGGTAGATAAACGGGTAGACATGGAATTCTCCTTTATTGCAACGATGCCGAAAATGACCCTAGAATTCACAATCTGCTGAATTATGCAGGTTGCGTCTGATAACACACCAATACATCAGACGCAACCTATAAGGGTGGGGTAATGTTACGTATCACTGCGCCAATACATCACTAATTGACTGATTATCGGCTTTTAACTTACTTGCCTCTCCCCACACCTGATCCTGCAGGAAAATCTGGAATGGCGAGCCAGCTGCATTAAATGCCTCATTAAAATTCTTAGACACAGGAGTACGTCCGTTGTCCAACACACTATTGGCTATTTGGATTCGTTCATCCATACTCTTATACCCATTTTTAAGCACTTTAAGATTAGCTGCTGTGTCACCATGATCAGCGAATACTGTTTGCTGGGCATCTTCAGACATTAGCCAACTCAAGAAATTCCAAGCTTGCGCTGCATTCTTTGAATCCTTAGAGATACCAATAGCATCACCGCCAAGGAAAGTGGAGCTCTCACCCTCTTTGATACCCGGAATCGGCGCGACTCCAATATGAGGACCGCCAGACTGTTCAGCTTCAATCAATGTAGCGACAGACGCTCCAGCATATGGCATCACGCCGATTTTACCGTTAGCAAACGGTGTAGTCCAAGTCGAACAATTCTCTTCCTTGGATCCAGCGCCAATACCGTTAGCAGTACTCGCAAGATCACGGTACATAGAAAATACTTTCCGCGAAACCGTCCCGTCAAGCAGCGAAGTATCACCACCCTCACTGATGACCTCTTCTCCGCTGGCCCAAATCATTGGAAAAGTCATGAATACAGCAGCTCCACCACATTGGCCGGCAACGTAAGTGCTAGCTACGCCTTCTTTATTCAGCGCAGCGACTGCTTTCGCCTGCTCTCCAAATTCTTCAATAGTAGAGGGCCCCTTTTCAGGGTCCAGACCAGCTTCCTGATACAAATCCTTATTCCACACCATTACTGAAATATCATTGAAAAATGGCAGGGTGTATTTGGCTTCCCCAACGGTACCGGCGTCAATATGCCCTTGGGTCAAGTCGGACAAATTGTCCAAATCATTAATCTGGCCAGTAATATCAGTGAAGATACCTTCCTCTGCCCAATATGGAATACGCACAACGTCACCTGAAAGTAAATCTGGCAGCGAATCCGTTTGTGATGAGCTACCGACTTTACCCTCCATATCTTCACTAGGTACCAGTTCTAGTTTGATTTGGTTCTTATGGCTAGCGTTATAGGCCTCGACAGCATTAGTCGCTTGGCGCTCCTTATCAGCACGCACCCACAATGACAGTTCAGTACCATCATCCGTACCACCTGCCGGAATGTCTTTAGCAACGGTCGCATCATTGCTACTACCACAACCGGCAAGGGGGGCAGCTAGTAGCATGGTCGCCACGAAGCCCGAAAGAGCTCTGAAAGTCCAACTACGCGATTTCATAACCACTCTCCTTAATTTTCTTCCGCTCCCTCAACGACGAGTGAGCATCCTTTGGTTTCAACCACCCAATTTGTTAAAACCTTTTCACATCATAAAACAATAGTTTTTTACTGTCAATTTCAAACTATTTGAAAATAGTATATGGCATTATTTTCACTATTATTTTCACACTTCGTGAAAACGCTATAATTAGCGGAGGAACCATCAAGAACCCTAATCCCGTAAGGCAACTACGTGAAAAAAGGAACAACAAAGACTTCACCACGTCTCGAAGATGTAGCTAGAAAAGCTGGCGTGTCGATTTCAACTGCATCAAAAGCATTACATGACAATCCTCGCGTCAGCGAACAAACCCGCAATCTGGTGCATCGCATCGCCGAAGAACTCTCCTACACACCCAACGCTATGGCACAATCGCTGGTGACCGGCATGAGCGGCACAATCGGATTAGTCACTTCTGATATGCAAGGCCGATTTTGCACTCAAATTCTCATGGGCGCAGAAAACGTATGCAGCGCCCAATCAATCTCCGTACTGCTAGCCAATGCGCGCAATGATCCCACATTTGAAGCAATGCACATTCAAAAACTACTGTCGTTAAACGTTGATGGTCTCATCATGATGGGCCGAGAGACCGACCCACGCCCTTCTCTCGGTCAAAATTTAGCCGTACCAGTCGTATATGCGTACGCTCCGTCGGAAGACCCTAGCGATGCTTCGATTACCTGTGACAATACCGGAGCCGGCCGCCTTGCCATCAATCATTTAATTTCCTGCGGTCGCAGACACATAGCCATCATTGGCGGCGACGAATCCTTTGCCGCCGCCACAGACCGTGCCGAAGGAGCATTAAATGCACTAGCGGACGCCGGCCTCAAACTCGCCGGCCCTTTACGCTATGGCACATGGCACGGCGACTGGGGGCGTGGTGCCACCCGTCTTTTACTCGACCAGAACATACAATTTGATGCCATTGTCTGCCAAAATGACCAGATTGCTCGAGGCTGCATCGACGTTCTCAAAGAACGTGGCATCCGAGTGCCAGATGACGTGGCCGTCATTGGCCATGACAATTGGTTTGAAATCGTCACTCTCTCCCGACCGGAACTCACGAGTATAGATAATCTCGCCACCGATATTGGAAGCCAAGCAGCAAATATGTTGCTAGATGCCATTCAAGGTTACCCCCATCATGGTGTTAAGTCTCTACCTTGCAAGCTAGTCCAACGCGAATCCACCATTTGTCTCGAATAACAGCTAGGAACCACTGTCTTAGTTGGAATAGAACAACGCATTCAACAGATGTCCGATTCTGGTGAATCAGCCATTCAGACCCCAATATACAGGTATCCAAATGTCCGATTCTCCAGAATCAGTCAGGTAAAGGCAAAAGATATGGGTTTGTTTGTCCGATTCACCAGAATCGGACAAACAAACCCATCAGACAACTGCCCGCATGCCACAAACCGCATGCCACGCGCTGCACAACCCGCAGCTGCACAACCCACGGCTCCGCATCACTCCATTCGCAGCCAGCAATCCCAGCGCCCTACCGTCGGCCGTTACGATACTTCAGCAACTGGATGACTGTGCCGGCAACGCCACACAGGATGCCGCCAATCGGCCAAGGAATCCAGAAAACAGCTCCCCAAAAACTAGGATCGCCCCCAAGCGCGGCATTCGCATTGACGCCCACGAACAGCATGAGCAGCGCCATCACCGTTGCAATCAGCATGATGATACCGCACACCGCCCCGGTAAGTTTGTTGTAGTATTTGTCGGTCACACTCATAGGCTGTGACGGGCTTTCGAAATCATCCTCCGCGGAATCATCCTCCGCATTGCGCTCTTCGCTTTCGCGATTGTACTTGCCGAGCTTTGTGCGATCGAGCCGCATCCCCGTGAAGATGAAGCAGAATACGGCTATGGCCACCAGTGCCAGCATTATGCTGACGGGCCACCCGTTGTTAACGCCGAGTACCTCGTTGCAGTACACCATCACGCATACGCCGACCATGATCAACCCCACACCCACAGCCTTACCGATGCCATTTTCGATGACTGCGCGCGACCTGTCATCATCCGTGTAGAAATCCTGAATGTACGGATGACGCCGTTGGAAATCGCCATGCAGGGCACCGGCAGGAATCAGCAACGCACAGCCTACGATCACACCGAGAATAATCGGCGCGGCGGTCAGGAATTCATTCATCGGACTGTGTCCGATAATCGAGTTTTCGGAGTCGAATAGCATGCCGGCCGCAACACCAAGAATCATCGCGGCGACGCCAAGCGCAGTCAGCCATGCGTGGATCTTCATATGTCTGTCGTAGCCGACCATGTCTTGCGGCATTGCGGAGCGCGATGCTGCGGCGGAACGCGGCGCCGCTGCAGGGTGATCCGCTTTCAGCGCAGTCGGCGCGTCTTGCGTCGAAGCCGACGATTCCGCCTGGTTTCGCAGCGACGACGAAGCCGCCGCGAAACCGACCGGTTGCGCAATTGCGGCCACGACCCCGACCGATCCGGAATTCGTAGACGTATCGGCGGTCGATTCACGTATGCCCGAATTCGGTCTGCGAACGTCACCCATCACCAGGTCATCAAGCGTTACGCCGAACAGGTCGCAGATCATCAGCAATTTGTCCATTTCCGGATATGCTTTTTCGGACTCCCATTTCGAGATGGCCTGCCGTGAGACGCCGAGCAGCATCGCCAGCTGCTCCTGCGTCATGTTGCGGGTGCCGCGCAGGTATTGCAGATTTTCCCTGAAGCTCATCTTTGCTCCTTTACTGCGATTGGTTCCATCGTCTCATACCGTTCGATTGGCGATCTTGCCCTCGAAAGTGTGGAACATGTTTGCGATTGATGATTGCAGATTGCCACAAGGCTTCGGTTGCGTGCCACCATCTTGCGGTTGCACGGCCATGGTGCAACCGGATTTCTCTCTGCAACCGGTAGTTGCGGCGGCGTACGCTCGCCTTTCGTTTGTCCGATTCTGGTGAATCAGCCATCCGTGTACGTTTTGGCACACCCGTTTGTCCGATTCTCCAGAATCGGACAAACATGCCCATACTTTTGCCCTCCGGATGGCTGATTCACCAGAATCGGACAAACCAGAGCCCAAGGCAACGGTCGTTGGCCCCAGCTTGGTCCCGAGTGCCCGGCTAAGCCAAGTGCCCCCACCTAAGCCCAGCACTCTGGTCGGCTCCAGCCCCAGTCAGGCCCAGCCGAAATTATCGGCTCCCGCCCCTAGTGAGAAATGGTATTTGACCAGACCCAGATCAGCTCCGGAGTATGACGTCTCGTTGGTCAGACGAACGGACACGATCCGCCCGTGTCCTTCGATGAAAAAGTCCTGTTTGTTGAATGCCGTCGGTGCAAGCAGTGCCGCTTTCACACCGTCCGTGAACCATGCAGGGGCCTTACCGTCGTATTTGCAGACTTCGGAAACGGATTTGGATTGGTGCGGCTCGCCTTGCTCCGCTCCGTATCCGATGGCGATGACGGCGATGGTCCGGTTACCTTCCGCCATTTTGTCCACAATCTTACGGCTGTAGGTACCGCCCGCCCACTAGGTATTGAGGCCCAAGGTTTGCGCGTACAACATGAGATCGGCGCCCGCATATCCCAGTCGTTCGTCCAGTTCTCGAGGGTCCTCCCCCTCACGCAGATTCGCGGACATGATGAGGAAATTACGCACACCTTTGGCACGTATCAGTTTGAAGATGGGGCCGAACGCAGTTGTGTCTTCGGTTCGTAGAGTGATGGCTGTGCCATATTTTTGATTGTCATGCGCAACGCGCCTAGTAAGCAACGATACGATGTCGCCAGGTATCGGCTTGTTGGTATAGGCACGTACGGTGTGCCGTGAACGCATCGCTTCAAGCATATCCATACATACACCTTAGCCTTCAATCGGCTTCTCTGGCTATGCTGTTGGAATAATCCTGAAGTTGGAGAAATCGTGGAGCGGATGACGGGAGTCGAACCCGCCTTTAAAGCTTGGGAAGCTTTCGTTCTACCGATGAACTACATCCGCAAAAAGTGCCTTTTGGGCACGGAGGTTAAGTTTAGCACGTCGCGCACGGCTCCACAGACGCGGTTCCCGATATACGGATTACCGACCCGCGCCGCACGCGCCCGCATAACCGCCCGCCAGCCAGATCCGCCAGCCGAGTCCGTTGAGCGGCTCCGCCACACGAGCGCTGTACCCGCACCGCACGAGCATCCGCCGTCCAAATCCGCCAGTCAGCTGCGGAACGGTCCTTGCGAATACCCGCCTTGCACGTATCCACTCTGCGAATACCCGCCCTGCACATACCCATCGGACGCATATCCGGACTGCACGCCCTGTGCCTTCATCTCCTGGCTCATCTGCATAAGTCGCGAAATGCGGTCGGCGGTCGGCGGGTGCGTGGAAAACAGGCGGGAGAAGCCTTCTGTGGAGAACGGGTTGGCGATCATCATCGCGGCCACCGACTGCGTGCCTGCGGTCTTGCGCATCGGCGCGGCCTCGGCACCATACGAAATCTTATTCAACGCGGAGGCGAGCGCTTCGGGATCGCCAGTCAGCATCGAACCGTCCTCATCGGCATCGTATTCGCGCGTGCGCGAAATCGCCATCTGAATCAAAGAGGCGGCAATCGGCGCAAGGATCGCACTCAGCAGCACGCCGAGCAACCCAAGTCCGCTGCTGGACGAGCCATTGCGATCGTCTCGCGACGAGCCACCTCCGAAATACATGAGCGAATAGCCGAGATACGAAATCACCGTGGCCATGGCGGATGCGATTGCGGAGGTCAGAATATCGTGATTGTACACATGCATGAGTTCGTGGCCGAGTACGCCGCGAATCTCACGCTCGTTGAGCATCTGCAGAATGCCCTGCGTACAGCAGACGGCGGCATGCCGTTCGTTACGGCCGGTCGCGAAGGCGTTGGGGCTCATGGTCGGCGCAATGTAGATGCGCGGCATCGGCTTGCCCGCCTTTGCGGACAGTTCGCGCACGATTTTGTACAGCATCGGCGCCTCCTGCTCGCTGACGGCCCGCGCACCCATCGACGCGATGGCCAGTTTGTCGGAAAACCAGTATGAGACGAAAGTCGAGCCAAGACCGATGAGAATGTAGACGCCAAGCGTGCGCTGACTACCACCCGTAGCCCACCAAATCAGCATGATGACGCCCCACATCAACGCGAAAAGCAGCGTTGTCTTCAAGCCATTGCAATGGCCATGCACCCGCAATTTGCCGTTCATAGGGCCCAAGCGTAAAGATGCAGCCTGATATTTTGCTGGATACATGCTGGGCGCCTTATCGGGTCCGCACCCCGCCACCGACCGGCGCAACATATCAGGTGCGCGCAAAGCGTGCGATCGCGAATCGCCCTACGCCAGCATGGCGCCGGAATGCACCGAATCCAATACGTCAACCAGCTCGGTGAGCAAGTCGTTGCGTCCGCATGCGTCCGTCATCACGCTGAGCACGTACGCACCGGATGACGACGCCACGATTCCGCCGTCATTCAACGCATACAGGTCGCCTTCGCCACTGATCCATCCGGCTTTCGTATACATCGTGGTTGAGTCGCCGAGCGCCCGATGAATATTGGAGTTGAGTGAATCCGTCATATCGTCCGACAGCCACTGCAGCGCCTCGTCGGAAACATCGGCGGCCCCGGACGTCTGCTGTGCGAACAGGAATCCATAACCCTGCGTCCACAGCTTCGCCATGTCCCGCGCACAAGTGGTCACGTAACCATAGCCGGCCATCTGCACGGCGGTGCCGGCTTGTGCCGCCCATGAATCGAAGGCGTCGGTGCCATACGTGTCGACCAGCCAACTGTAAGCGGTATTGTCGGAGACGGTCAGCACCTGGTCGATGTTCTGTTTCGTCGTGGCATTCTGCGTATCGCCCGCTTGGTATACCGCGTTCAGATCGATGGTACCCGTCGAAGCGAGTGCCATGATGAACGGCGCTTTGATTGCGGACGCCGAATAGACCTGCGCATCCGCATTGTAGGAAATTGCACGGCCGGTATTGATGTCGACCAGCACGAAGGATGCGGTATATCCCGCGGATTCGAAATTGGTTATCTGCGATTCGATGGCCAGTTGCGAGTCAGTGTCGAGCGTGAAGTCGGAAGTTGAGATCGTTGCGCTGCCGTCAAGTGCGTCGATGCCGGTCATCGCGGACTGCGTCGGACTGTCGGATGCATCGGTTTGTGATGTTGAAGAGGCTTGTCCGCTGGAAGAGGCGCTCTTTCCACCTCCCTCGGATGCGGATGAGCCAAGGCCCTGCAAACCAGCCGCTCCCGTACCAAGGGCGACAGCCAGTGCGGCTGCCGCCGCGATGCCGGTCATAGCCACGGTGACGCGCCTACGCATGTACATTCGACCTGTTTTCCACACGTGATTTCTACGATCGCCGAATCCCATGACACTCCGTTTTCGTATGATTCCCCTGTCGTGCGTAACGCTATGACCGAAAAGTTATCGTGACCTTACGCACACCTTGGGTTTTTCTGGGAGCCGAAACATGCGGTGAAGCCGCCCTCCCAGCGCATCGAAGCATCATACGAGCAGCCCCTCGAGCTCTCTGCTCGAGGGGCTGTGGGAATCAGGCGTGGGCCAGAGCGCGCATCTGCTCGGGTTCGATGACCTTCTTATGCTCGCGGCCTTCCTTCGCACCCTCGGCACGCTCGAAGGCATCGACCTTCTTCCAGCCAGCGAAGTCGATCGGCTTGACACCACGTTCCGCAAGCAGGCGGTCAATGGATTCCGGATCGCGATCGGCGGCCACGCGTCCGCCCTCGGCGGCCTTGGACAAATCCTCCAGCATGTTGGTGACGATCAGCAGCGCGTCGGACTTGGTGGAGCCGATCAGACCCACCGGACCGCGCTTGGCCCAACCGGTGGCATACAGGCGCTCACGCACCTCAACATCCTCACCGGCTTCGGCAGCCGTGGTGATACGGCCATCACCATGGGCATTGGCCAGGTGCGCACGGCGCTCGTCATAGGCAATGCCCGGCGCGGTGGCCGGCTTGTAGCCGATTGCATGGTACACGGCCTGCACCGGGTATTCCTCGAATTCGCCGGTGCGGCTCATCCTGCCATCCGCTGAAGTCTCGGTCTTCTCCACACGGATGCCGACGACCTTGCCATCCTCGCCCAGCACTTCGACCGGCGCGGAGTTGAAATGCACATAGTACTTGCGGTCGGCCGGATTGCCTTCGAAGTCCGTGTCGCCGTCGTCTTCCATGTCTTCGGCCATCTCACGGATGGTGAACAGTTCTTCGACCATCTGACGGGTGAGCTTGTCCTTGCCGGCCTCCTCGATGGTGTCGTCATCCAGATCGAAGTCGTCCTCGTTGATGATCAGCTGCACGCCCGGCAGCTTTTCCATCTCACGCAGCTCCTGCACGGAGAACTTGGCCTGTGCCACGCCACGGCGGATGAACAGGTGCAGCACCTTGGCCTTGTTGCCCTTGATGCCTTCGTACACGTTGTCCGGAATGTCGGTACGTTCCTTCAGATCGTCGGCGTTGCGCATGAGCTCGCGCGCCACGTCCATGGCCACGTTGCCACCGCCGATTACGGCGACTTCTTCGGCTTCGAGCGGCCATTCGCGAGCGCCGGTCGGATAGCCGTCATACCATTCCACGAACTTGGCGGCACCGTACACGCCGTCAAGATCGGCTCCCGGCAGTCCGAGCGGCTTGTCTTCCACCGCACCGGTGGCGAACAGCACGGCGTCGTAGCGTTCGAGCAGTTCGTCAAGCGTCACGTCCTTGCCGAATTCCACGTCGCAGTACAGGTGGATGTCGGGGTTGTCGAGCGTCTTCTCGAGCGCGCTGGCGATGAACTTGATGGAAGGATGATCGGGGGCCACGCCGTAGCGCACCAGGCCGAACGGTACGGGCAGCTTTTCGAACAGGTCGATGCGGGCCTTGGTACCCAAGCCGAGTTCGTCGCCGAGCTTGCCCAGCTGGCGCAGGAAGATGTCGGAGGAGTAGACGCCTGCGGGGCCGGCGCCGATAACAGCAATACGAAGTTCATTAGTCTCAGTCACGCGCTCTAGCCTAACGCAAACCGTCGAAACGCAAAAGGGTCGATTTGCCGGGGGAATGGATGCTTGGATGGCTCTCTGCCAAACTCTCCCTTCCTGACGTAGTCCGGAATGGCGGGGTGTCACGAACGCAGATCGCGCAACACATCCACGCGCACATACGCCGTGATGTCGGCGGTGGTGGTCCAGTTCTTCCACGGCGTGCGCTTCGTCGCGATCGTGATCTTGCGATAGTCGCGCATACGGTATCCGAGGCGCTTGAAATAGTAATCCGGAAAATCGGTGTCTCCGATCACGAATTCAGGTTCGCCATTGGCGGCACAGGCCGCGATTTCCCGATTCATCCGCAATGCCGTCGGCACCTGGTTCGGTTCGTAGGAACGGCCGCGATAGGTACAGTCCAGTAGGCCGTAGTCGAAGTACGGGTCGGCGGCGATTGCCGCCCAGCTGTAACGGTGCGTATCTTCCTGGCGCGGCGTATGGCTTCCATCCGGCCAGGTGGTTTCGGGATAGTAGCGCCAGAACGACACCCAACGGTCATGCTCGAGCCCGTTGCGCTTGACGAATGCCGCCATGGCCCGTGCGCCCGAATAGTCGTAGCGCAGGTCACAGGTGATGGCGGCGACGTTCCACAACAGGCTTGGCAACAGCAACGCCACGATCACGCAGTCACGCACGACAGAGGGACTCCAGCGCCGGGTTTCGGCGGTTTTCTCGAACCGTGTCTTCACGAATCGGCGTAGACGTTCCGGCGCATCGTCCACATCAAGCGGACGGTCACGGACAAGCATCCACCAATCCGCGACGAACAGCGCAAACATGATGCCCAGATGATGCAGGCTGAAATACTTCGCCGCACACAGCGCGAATAGCGCATACGGCAGCAACAGAATATCAAGGTCGCCGCGTCTGCGCGCAAGACGGACCAGCGCGGCCCAGATCAACGCCGACAGTACCACGCACACCGCAATCGGGAGGACGTCCATCCTCATGCCATGCAGCGAGACATCGCCGGCGAACGACGTGAACATGCTTTCGGACGGCAATACCAGCCAGAACATCAGGAACTGCAGAATGGGTGAATTGCCGTTCGTGCCGGGAGTCACGCCGAAGGTGTCGGGATATGGCAGGATGCACGCGGCCAGCATAAGGCCCACGGCCATCAGCGTCAGCCAGGCGACGAATCGTCCGGAATCGGCGATTAGGGCGCGGAGGGACCGCGCCTGCAGTAGCACGCGGGCGACCCACACCAACGCCACCGCGCATGCCAGAACGATGCCGTAGCTACTGGTGCAGCAGAGCAGCAGCAGACTCAACGTCAAGCGCCACGGATGCCGGTCGCGTCCCTTCCAGCAGTCGGCCACCAGGAATATGGCGGCGCACATCAGCGCGTACGGACGGGAGGTGACGCCATATTGGAAGCATGGAAAATATGTGAACGGCAGCAGGACCGCGACCAGCGGGGGGAAGGGCGAGCGGAACACCAGCAACCATGCCATGACCGCGGCGCAGACCAACTGTACGCCTTTCAGACCGATCTCATATGGCACCCCGAGCTTCGCGGGAATCGCCAGCATCAGCCACCATAGCGGCGGATGCCCCTCGTAATGCGGGCGCAGCAGCAGGATATCGCGGAATGACGCATCGCGTGCGATGAGCCATGACTGCGCCTCATCGAACCACGGCTCATGGAACGCCATCACGCATACGATCACGACGACGTACGCGATGAACGTGATGGGACGCCAACGACGGCGAATCCAACCCCTCATTCCGGTTCCGAACCGTTTCGTCTCGCCCGGCCTTGCCTCCCCCACGGCACCGGCCAGCATCTCATTCCCCATATCAGTCTCCCACCGCCATGCAGCTTCTCTCTGATGCACCAATTTAAGCACATCCGATATGGGCATGGCAGGCAGGGGCCAGCCGCATCACACGGCCCGAACGGCTCACGGCGCCACTGTCGTGGCACGGATGCAACCGGATCTCGCTCAGTTGCACACCGTCCTTATAATGTGCCTGTTAATTCATGTGCCTATCCATCAGACTAAAAACGTTTGACGAATACCACCGCCCTCATACGGCACGCATGCATGGGACCTACAACACAGAGAAAGAGCAAGCAACAGTGAGCGACGCAACATCGCACAGCGCAGTCAAACAAGACAAAAGCGACGCAGGCTATGCCAAGGACCTGAAGCCACGTCATATCCAGATGATCGCCATCGGCGGATCCATCGGCACCGGTCTGTTTCTGGGCGCGGGCGGCCGACTGTCGCAGGGCGGCGCAGGACTGGCAATCGCCTACGCCGTATGCGGCATCTTCGCGTTCCTGATGGTGCGCGCGTTAGGCGAGCTGGCAATCCGCCGCCCGTCATCCGGCGCATTCGTCTCCTACGCACGCGAATTCCTCGGTGAGAAAGGCGCGTACGTGACCGGATGGCTGTTCTTCCTGGACTGGTCCGTGACCGTCATGGCCGACATCACCGCCGTAGCCGTGTACTTCCACTACTGGAAGGCGTTCCAAGGCGTGCCGCAATGGCTACTGGCACTGATCGCGCTGGCGTTGGTGTTCGTGCTGAACATGCTGAGCGTGAAAATGTTCGGTGAGGCGGAATTCTGGTTCGCGGCCATCAAGGTGGCCACCATCGTCGCGTTCATGCTCATCGCCATCTGGGCTATCGTGACGGGCGCCCCGGTTGGCGACGCCCACGCCGGCATCGCCAACATCACTGATAACGGAGGCCTGTTCCCGATGGGCATCGCACCGGTATTCGCCCTGACTTTGGGCGTCGTATTCGCGTTCGGCGGCACCGAAATGGTCGGCGTGGCCGCCGGCGAAGCCAAGAACGCCGAGAAAGTGCTGCCGAAGGCCATCAATTCGATGATCATCCGCATCTTCGTGTTCTACGTGGGTTCCGTGGTGCTCATGGCACTCGTGCTGCCGTATACCGCCTACTCCTCCAACGAATCGCCGTTCGTCACGTTCTTCTCCGGCATTGGCATTCCGCATGCCGGCGACGTGATCCAGGTCGTAGTCCTGACCGCGGCGCTTTCCTCGCTCAACGCAGGCCTGTATTCCACCGGACGCACCCTGCGTTCGCTGGCCGTGGCCGGATCCGGACCGAAATTCGCGGCACGCATGAACAAGCATCACGTGCCGTATGGCGGCATCATCATCACCTCCACGCTGGGACTGGTCGGCGTGGCACTTAACGCGGTACTGCCATCCGACGCGTTCGAAATCGTCATGAATCTGGCTGGCATCGGCATCGCCGGCACCTGGGCGTGCATTCTTGTGACGCATCTCGCATTCCTCAAGAAGGCGAAAACCGGCGAGGAGACGCGACCGGAATATCGCATGCCGGGCGCACCGTACACCAACTACATCTCCCTGCTGTTCTTCGCGGTGGTCGTGCTGTCGAATCTCACCAGCGCTGCCGGCCGTTGGACGCTCGCCATGTTCGTGGTGATCATCATCGCCATGGTGGCGGGCTGGTTCTACGTACGCGGTCGCATCAACGGCGATCTGATGGACGAGATGCTCGACGACAACGGCAACGGCGTGGCCGACGTGCTGGAAACCACGCAAACGCCGGGCAAGTAGCCGCTCACGATATCGGACAAGACAGTAAAGTGGGCGGCGGAACATACAGGCCGCCCACCCGGCGCATCGATTTTTCGATAAGGAGGAAGGCAATGCGCATTCACATCACCTATACCGGTGGCACAATCGGGATGATCGACTCGCCGAATGGCCTGATTCCGGGCGCCGACACCCGTGGATGGCTGTTCCGTCTGCTTGAGGATGCGCATATGGACTCCGGCCTGTTTTCGTTCACCGAACTTGATCCGCTGATTGATTCGTCGAATGCGACACCCGACAATTGGCAGACGATGATCGACGATTTGCGCACGCATGCCGCCGACGCCGACGCGTTCGTGGTGTTGCACGGCACCGATACGATGAGCTATTCCAGCGCGGCCCTGTCGTACGCGCTGACTGAATTCGGCAAGCCGGTGATCTTCACGGGCTCGCAGCATCCGCTCGGCAAAATCGAGTCGGATGCCACCGCCAATGTGACCGGTGCGTTGAACGCGGCCATGAGCGGACGATTCCATGGCGTGGGACTGTTCTTCGGGCATCATCTGTTTGCCGGCAATCGTGTAAGCAAGTCATCGAGCTGGGCGTTCGAAGGATTTTCGGCGCCGTCCACCGGACCGCTGGCACGCACCGGCACGCCTTGGCACTGGTATGCGGACGATTCCGCAGCGGTCGGATGTGGCTGGCGGTCACCGAAACCGTACGAGCGCCATGATGTGGCCGTAATCGACATGGTACCGGGCATTTCTGCGGCACGACTGGACGCCATGCTCACACCGCGGCCGGAGGCGGTACTGTTACGCGCATATGGCGTGGGTAATGTGCCCAGCGACGAGCCAGGCCTGACCGACGTGATCGCCGACGTGCTGCATGACGGCGTACCGGTTATCATCGCATCGCAATGTCAGCAGGCGGAAGTGCTGCTCGGCCATTATGAGACGGGCGATGCGATCGCTCGCGCCGGGGCCATCGGATCGGGTGACATGACGCTGGAGGCCGCCTACGCGAAAATCATGTTCCTACTGTCGCAAGGCGTGACCGGATCGGACTTCGGCAAATGGATGAAGCGACCCATCGCCGGTGAAATCTCACCCAGTTCGCTGTAGGGCCATGGGACTATAGGGATTTGTTGGGATATAAGGATAGAGGCCGCATCACGTAATCGCGCACGACTTTCAGGAAAATGGTCTTTTCGAGAGTCATGCTCGGTTTATCACTCAACCGATACCCTCTAAATGTCTTTGGAGGTGAGTACCGGCACTTTTTCCAAGGAAAATCCGTGCACGACTTTCAGGAAATCACATTCCTGGGAATCGTGCACGGTTCATCATCGCATCCAATCCCAAATATCTTGGGAAAGACGCAAGAACAGCCTCTACCACCAAGGCGAATCCGCACGCTCACTCCCTATCCCACAAAGCAGTGAGGGCCCACAGTATGCTCACCACATCAATGCCTTCCTGCATAAACGCGCCGACCACCACCGGAATCAGGTTGAACGCGGCGGCAATCATGCCGATGACGGCAAGACCGAGACCCACGAGCACCGCCTGCAGCATCACCTTCTTAGTACGACGGGCGATGGCGATGGCACGCGGCACGGAAGCGATGTCGTCGTTCATGATCACGACCTGAGCGGATTCGGAAGCCGCGGTCGACGTACCATCGGTCATGGCCATGCCGATGTCGGCAGCCGCGAGCACCGGCGCATCGTTCACACCGTCGCCAACCATCATGGTCACCTGATGAATTCGGGATTCGCCCGTGAAGCCATCCCGCCACGTCCGATGCCGGCGCGTAGCTTCGGAAGCATCCTTGACCGCACGCACTTTGTCTTCAGGGAACAGTTCGGAATGGACGTCATCAATGCCGACCTCCTCGGCGATGATTCGCGCGGAAGCCGCCTTGTCGCCGGTCAGCATGGACAGTTTCCCGACACCAAGCTCGCGCAGTCGGGCCAAGGCGTTCTTCGCGTTCTTGCGCGGCACATCACGCAACACGATGCGTGCAGCCAGTTGCCCGTCAAGCGCCACGTACGCGGCCATCTCATCCGGTTCGAGCGGCGCGAACCGCGAGTTCACATCCAGCCTGCCTTTCACCGCCCGTTTGTCCGATTCTGGTGAATCGGACACATGGACCACTGGCGAAAAGCCGAACTCGTCGGCCGTGGCATAGGCATAACGCCCCACGCGCACCTTGTGCCCGTTCACCTCGCCGGACACGCCTTTGCCGGCATCCTCCACAATGTTGTTCACCACCGGATAGTCGCGCCCATGCCCCGGAAGATTCCGTTCCGCGCACAGCCGCTGCCCTGCCGCATACCGCGCATACAAATCATGCATGGCCCGCTGCCCGGCCGCCGCGATGCCCTTCGACAAAATATGCACGGAGTACCCCTCCACTACACCGGCCATCATGAGAATGTGATCGTCATTGAATGGGGACCTCACGTCGAACGGCTTCTCGACACGCACGACCTGCGGCTGTTTAACGGTCAACGTGCCGGTTTTGTCGAAGAAGATATGCGTCACACGGCCCAGGTTTTCAAGCACGTCCTGCGCTTTGATAAGGATTCCCGCCTTGGCGAGCCGCCCCGTTCCGGCGACATACGCGACCGGAGCCGCAATCAGCAACGGACAAGGCGTGGCCAACACCAGCACCTGCGCGAATCGCAATGGCGTGCCGGCAATGATCCATGCGAGCACCGCAATCGCAAGCGAAAGAACGGTAAACGGCACTGCAAGCACGTCGGCGGTTTTCACGACGGCCGGCCGTGAGTCCTGCGCGGACGAGACAAGCTCCAGAATCTTCTGATACTGCGAATCGTGAGCAAGCTGTGTGGCACGCATGGTCAGCGTTGTCGAGCCGTTGACGGCTCCCGACATGACGCGTGCCCCTGCGTAGATTTCGCGCGGTAGCGGCTCGCCGTTGATGTTGCTCAGGTCCAGCGTGGCCGCACCCGACAGTAGCTCGCCATCAACCGGAACCGTCTCGCCCGGCAGTACCAACAGTACGTCGCCCAACTTGACGTCGTCCACGGAAATCGTGGTGAAATGCTCTCCGGAAGCGTCGTAAGCCTTCGGCGCTCTTGTGTCCGATTCTGCAGAATCGGACATCTGGGAGGTAAATCGTACGGCCTGCATGTCCGATTCTGCAGAATCGGACATTGTGACGGCGCGGCGGAAGCCGTCCTCCGAAATATCCGAGGCATGTTCGGTCCCGGACGCATGCACATGTCCACGCATACCCGGCAGTCTTACTACGTGCGCAGTCCTCGGCGCGGCCTCGATCAGCGCCGTCAGGTTGCTTTCGGCTTTCGACTGTGCGAATTCCTCAATCGCCTCACCGGAAGAGATCATCAGCACCACGGCCCAAGCGGCCCAATACTCCTGAACGGCGAGCGTCGAGGCGATGGCGATGACGGCCAACAGATCGACGCCGACGTGACCATGCCGCACATCGTCGATCATGCCAAGCACGGTGACGATAATCGTGTATAGCACCAGCGCAATCACCAGCCACTGCCCGACACCGGGATTGACCGAATCCCAGCCAAACAGCATGGCGAATACGGAACGCGTGCCCCATGGTCGCCACGTGCCCAGCATGGCCAGCGGGATGGCGGCAAGGATGGTGATCGGCAGGAGTGGAACCTGCTTGCAAAGATTGATGACTCTACGCATCGAATCTCCTTACGCTCGTATACCAGCCGAGGACGTACAGGTCGGAATACCGGTCCAAGGCTGATGCATTCACGCCTTGTTAACCCATCGGCGGCACTGTCCGAACGTGGAATGCCTCGATACACGGCGTAAAAAGATTACTGGAATGTTCAATTATCCGGCCGCTTCAACGACCTTCGTTTTAAGGGTAACAGGTCTTCAGGGGGACTTGGCCGCACGGCATGTGAAACGGGACTGTGCGATTGCTCACACAGTCCCGTTTCGCTTGGTGCTACAAGGCTTTTCGATGATTATCACGTTCGCCTTGGGCTTGTCGGGGGTTTACGCCCCGACTTGCTGATCCGGTTTACCACAGGCCGAACGGATCGGTGAATCCGCCGCCGTCACCGTTCTGGCCGTTGCCCTGCTGGTCTTGACCGTTGCCGCCATTGTTCTGCTCGTTCTGTTCCTGCTTGTTGGAGGAGCTGCTGCTGGATTCCTCCTGATTCAGCGTCACTTCGAGATCCATGGTGTGGCCATCGCGCACGATGGTCAGCGTCACCTTGTCGTTCATGGCGGAGGCACGCACGTAACCGAGCAGCGAGTAGTTGTTGTTCACAGCCTTGCCGTTGAAGGCCACGATGGAGTCGCCCGCCTTCACGCCGGCCTTGGAAGCCGGACCGCCGTCGACCACGGACTGCACCTGGGCGCAGCCACGGGTCACACCGTCGGCTTCGACCGTGGAGCTCTTGATGGTGATGCCGAGCGCCACGTGCTGCACGGAACCGTTTTCGATGATCTCATTGGCCACACGCTTGACGAGGTTCGACGGAATCGCGAAACCGATGCCGATGGAACCCGCCGAGCTGGAAGAGCTTGCGGTGGAGGCGATGGACGAGTTGATACCGATTACCTGACCGGCCGCGTTGAAGGTCGGGCCGCCGGAGTTGCCCGGGTTGATTGCGGCGTCGATCTGCACGGCGTTGGTGACGATGGCGTTGTTGTTGTCATCGGTCACGGTCACCGGGCGGTTGAGTGCGGAGACGATACCGGTGGTGGCGGTGTCGTCGTAGCCGAGCGGATTGCCGATGGCCATCACGGCCTCGCCGACGGCAAGGTCGTCGGAATCGGCGAATTCCACGGCTTTGAGGTCGCTCGGCGGATTGTCAAGCTTGATGACCGCCAAATCGGTGGTGGTATCGGTGCCGACGACCTGCGCGGAATAGATGGTGCCGTTGGCGAGCGTGACCTGAATCTGCTGTGCACCGGAAATCACATGGTTATTGGTAACGATGTAGCCCTTGTCGCTGACGATCGCGCCGGAACCCTTGGCGGTGCCCTCGCTGGTCACGGTCTGGATGGAGACCACGGAGTTGGACACTTCCTTGGCTACCGCCGTCCAATCAACGGCCTCACCGCTCTTGGCCTTGGCCGAACCGGAACCGGACTGGTTGGAGCTGATGCTGGTCATCGAGCTCGATGTAGGCACATGCACCCAACCATTGGTGATGGCCGCATAGCCGACGCCGAGGCAGAGCACGGCGGCAACCAGCGCGGCGACCACGGCCACGACCACGTTGCCAGCGGTCTTCGGTCGGGTCTTGACCGCCGGATTCTGCGGATTGCCCGCATTGCCGAATGGATTGAACGGATTGCCGTTGTTCGGGGTGTTCGGTGGAACGTTCGCACCTCCCTGCGGAGCGGTGAACGGATTGCTGCCGCGCGAATCATGCTGCTCATTCTGCGGATTCACATATGGATTGCCGAAGAAGGGATTGTGATTGTTCTGCGGCGGCATCTGCGATGTCTGCGCACTGTGTGCAGGCTGACCATACTGCGGCTGCGCGGCATTCGTTCCGTTCGTCGGCTGCGGCGGCACCGTTCCGTAGGCGCCGTATTCCGGCGCCGGACGATACTGCGATTGCGCGGAAGCGCCGACAGTCGACTGGCCGCCCGTAGACGAGCCGCCGGAAACCACGGTGCTTTCGCCTGCGGCGGATGCATAATCCGGGGCGATTTCCGAATCCGCGGCATTCACGGAAGGCAGGGTAGTGGTCGGCTGTTCGCCGGCGTCGTGCACTGCAATCGGTTCGGTCACGGAGGTCTCGGCATTGTCGGTCGCGGCGTCGGCCGGTTGCGTCGGTACGGCCTGTTGTGCGTTGTTTTGCGGCTGCACGACATTCTGGTCGTTGTTATCTTCAGCCATTCTTGCTCCTTATTCGTCTCGCGGCATTTCACATGTTCAGCAATCGTGCCGCTCGAACTGCTATCTAAGAGTAAAGATACCCGCTCTGGAAATTTCCTGAATGTTTGTTGAAAGTACTACTCGAATTGATCGTCTGCATCGGCGAACAGCCGCTTCCATCTTTATCGGAACGTCTTCATCGCACCTGCAAACGGTGATTTTTCGCCTCTTGCGCAATCCATCCGGCCCGTCACCCATCCCGTAGGACCGAACACTCTCTCCATCCGACGCAATCGGCGCTATCGCCTAAAGTGAAACGCATGACAAGCCTTACTGAATCGAATCTCGTCGAGCATCCGCGCGGAGCCGAGCCGGGCAAACCCGGAGACCGCCGCGCATTCTCCTTTGAGCAAATCACTCGACTGCCGGATACGGCCGACGGCAAAGGCCGCGGCGGCGCGCGTTATGGACGTACCGGCATCATCCACACCCCGCATGGAGACATCCATACGCCGGCGTTCGTGCCGGTAGCCACGCAGGCCGCGATGAAGGCCGTATTGCCGGAGACCATGAAGGATCTCGGCGCGCAGTGCCTGCTGTCAAACGCCTTCCATCTCTACGAGCGGCCAGGTGAGCAAGTGCTCGATGAGGCCGGCGGACTCGCGAAATTCATGAACTGGAACGGTCCGACCTTCACCGATTCCGGCGGGTTCCAAGTGCTGTCGCTCGGTGCGGGCTTCAAGAAGACCCTCGCCATGGACGTAACCGGCATGAAATCCGATGAAGTGATCGCCGAAGGCAAGGAACGCCTCGCATTCGTAGACGAGGATGGTGTGACGTTCAAGTCACCGCTCAACGGCTCTCTGCACCGCTTCTCCGCCGAGATCTCCATGGGCATCCAGCACAAAATCGGCGCCGACATCATGTTCGCCTTCGACGAACTGACCACGTTGATGAACACGCGTGGCTACCAGGAGCGTTCCGTGGAGCGTACCTATCGTTGGGCGCAGCGGTGCGTAGCCGAGCATCAGCGGCTTACCGAGGAGCGTCTCGGCAAGCCATATCAGGCGCTGTATGGCGTGGTACAGGGCGCGAATTATGAGGATCTGCGCCGTCATGCGGCCGAGCAGATCGCCTCGCTTGATTTCGATGGCGTCGGTATCGGCGGCGCGATCGAAAAGCGTATTATCGGCGACACCTGCGCCTGGATCTGCGATGCGATGCCCGAAAGCCGACCGCGCCATGTGCTCGGCATCGCCGCCGTCGATGACATCTTCGCGTGCGTTGAGAATGGCGGCGACACGTTCGATTGCGTGGCGCCGGCACGTTGCGGCCGCAATGGCGCGATTTTCACGCGTTCGGGCCGCTATAACATCAAACGGGCGCAGTTCAAACACGATTTCGGGCCGCTTGAGGAGGGCTGCACCTGCTATACCTGCACGCACTATTCGCGTGCCTACGTGGATCATGCCCTGCGTGCCCGCGAATTCAACGGATTCACGCTGGCTACAATTCACAACGAGCATTTCTTCGTCAAGTTGCTTGACGACATCCGCGCTTCGATTGATGGCGGCTATTTCGACGAATTCCGCGACGAGACGCTGGCCCGCTTCTACGCGAACGGATCGAGGGGCTAACGCCCAAACCGGAAGAACGGAAATGCGCTGGGTGATTGCGGTCTGGAATCGGCCGATGCGCTGTGCCGCATTGTACTTTGCCGTCTTGGTTGTCCGATTCTGGTGAATCGGACAACCAAATGCCGCACCGGCCTGCATCAGCCTGACTCAGAACGCCAGTTTCCTCACTCCTCATGTATTTCCCCATGGAGGCAGCAACACGACACGCCGGCATTGGACAAATACCAATACGGGTGTAAATTAGTCCATTGTCTGCGAGCGTGGCGGAATGGTAGACGCGCTGTCTTCAGGTGGCAGTGAGTGTATGCTCGTGGGGGTTCAACTCCCCCCGCTCGCACCACGGGATTAGAACCCTGAAACGTTGGATTGCAATGTTTCAGGGTTCTTCGTTTTCTGATCAAACCCCGAAAATATACCGAAAAATATAACAACAATAAGCGTCGTTGAACATGCTTGAGGGCCATTGATCAAAAACGGATGTTTGAGTACGGGGTTCATTCGCCGACATTGAAGTGCTGCCGGTTGTGTTACATACCCCCTAACTGGCTATCTATCACTTCGCATAGGCAACATCCCACTCAACCGTTTGTCCGAATCTGGTGAATCGGACAAACAAATCCACTTTTCGCTCCAGAAATGTCCGATTCGGCAGAAACGGACAAACTCATGCTTCGCATGTGGCCTTATAGTGAATTCCCCAGTCTTTCATAGCCTTGATGACTGGCTTGAGACTCACCCCGGTTTCGGTCAGCGAATATTCCACACGCGGCGGCACCTCCGGATAGACCTCGCGGTGCACCAGCCCATCACGTTCCATCTGTCGCAGATTCGCGGTAAGCACCTTCTGCGAAACATTGCCGACCGAGCGACGTAATTCACTGAATCGCTTGGTGCCATCGAGCAAATCACGCAAAATCAGCACCTTCCACTTATCGGAAATCATCAGCAACGTTGTTTCAACGGGACACGCCGGTAATTCACGTTCCATCTAAAATTATCCTTTCCATAAAATCCAGGAATCACAATAAAAGTTCCCTATAGGTAACTACAGAACTAATTTGTGCCTTCTTCCATTATTTTCTGTATGGAAATACAGTACATCATGTAAGCGAAAAACGGAAGATTTCCACCGGGAACACCCAATAGAGAGGAATCTTTCTCTGCCTGACCTTCCGGTCGGCAGTTACCCTTCCTTTGAAGGGCCGCAAACACGAAAGGAATCACCATGAAGATCGCAGTAGTCGCAGCAAATGGCAAAGCCGGACGACTCATTGTCAAGGAGGCCATGCGTCGCGGCCATGATGTGACCGCAGTCGTACGCGGCGAGAACAGAACCACAGCCCCGAACGCCATCATCAAAGACGTGTTCAATCTGACCATGGCGGATCTTGCCGGATTCGATGTGGTCATCGACGCCTTCGGCACCTGGTCCCCGGACACCCTGCCACAGATCGCACAGGCCGCCGGTCATCTCGCCGACCTGCTTTCCGGCACCGACATCCGACTGATCGTTGTTGGAGGTGCAGGCAGCCTGTTTGTAAACAAAGAACACACCAGGGCCCTTGAGGACACTCCGGAGTTCCTTGACGCCTACAAACCGGTCTCCGCAGCACATGTCGCCACCCTCAATCTGTTGCGCAACCGCGACGACGTGAAGTGGACCTACGTCAGCCCCGCCGCCGACTTCCAAGCCGAGGGTGAACGTACCGGATCCTACGGGCTGGCCGGCGAGGAATTCACCACCAATGCCGAAGGCAAAAGCTTCATCAGCTATGCCGATTACGCCATCGCCATGGTAGACGAAGCTGAATCCGGCAAGCATGTCGGTGAGCGTATCTCCGTCTACACCAAGTAGGTCATGAGCCGAAGCGGCTCCCCCATCCCCCATGCCATGTGTCCGATTCTGGAGATTCGGACAAACAGAGGATGCACAGTACTGCTTGTTTGTCTGATTCACCAGAATCGGACAAACAGAGGGGTGGGAAGATCGGACGAACCAGACAAGAGGACGAACCAGAAGAACCAGACGGAGGAGCGGAGTCAGAAGACCGGGAAAGCTTACCGCACCAGAAACACCATGAGGATGATCAGCACCAGACCGACCAGGTCGGCGGGCGAGAATGCCGCACCGGTCCATGTTACGGCGGTGACCGTAGCCACCCCCGGCTCAATGGTGCCGATGAGAATGCCACGCATCGAGCCGATAATCGCAACGCCGCCCATATACAGTCCACACGCCGCGAACGTGCCGATCACCACCAGAAAACCCAACATCAGCCAGCCACGGGCATCCAACTGCGGCATGTGGGCCCATGGCCGCACGAACGGCACCAGCACGAATCCGGAAATCAGGAATGCCACGCCATTCACCGAAAAGGCTCCCCATCGTGCAATCAGCGCAAGCGGAATGATCGCCATCGCGGCATTGCCGAGTGCGTTGGCCAGCCCCCAAGCCAGGCCGGGCAGCGGCAGGGAAATCGACGACAGATTGCCGCCGGTGGCAATCAGCACGGTGCCGATTACCGCAAGTATCACGCCAATCGTTTCGATGACGGTCGGCAACCGTCTGCCATGCACGCACACGTACAGCAACACGAATAGAAGGCTCAGGCTTTGCAATACGGTTGCGGTGCCGGCATTGGTCCAGTGAATCGCCTGCAGATAGCCAACCTGAATCACCAGCACGCTCGACAACGCCACAATGACCAGCATCGGATAGTTTTTGCGTTCGCGCAGCATGCCGCCAAGCAATTTCGGCGTCGCAACCCCCGCACAGGCAAGGAACAGCAGTCCGGCCACGATTTCGCGCACGCATGCCACCCACGTGGGGTCGACGCGATATGAGTCCATGAGGATTTTCGATACGGTGCCGTTGACGCCCCATAATACGGCCCCGGTCACCGTCATGATTGTGCCGATGGCCAGTTTCCGAGGAGTCAGTTCGAAAGTTCGTTCAGACATTATCCACTCCCATAACCACCCCTTACCTTTCGAAACGTTCCGGCCTGATTCTATCGCGTCGTCTGCTGGACTCGATGGTGAAACGTGACCGTATTAGGATGAAGGTCTCCCCTCCGGCAATGTTTGCGAAAGGCACGGTATGACTTACGATTTCACGTCCATCATGGACCGTCATGGCAAAGATTCGATTGCGGTCGACGGGCTGGGACAGCTCGGCTTCTCGCCGGATCCGCCGAAGGAAGGGTTCGACGTGATTCCGATGTGGATTGCCGACATGAACTTCCCGACCGTTCCGACCGTCCCGGAAGCGATCATCGAACGCGCCAAACACCCGGCATACGGCTATTTCAGTCCAACCGACGAGTATTTCGACGCGATCATCCGCTGGCAGTCCACGCGCAACGGCGTGACGGGACTGACCCGCGAGGCCATCGGCTATGAGAACGGCGTGCTTGGTGGCGTGATTTCCGCGCTCACCGCGTTCGCCGCGCCCGGCGATGCGGTCCTGCTGCACAGCCCGACCTATATCGGCTTCACGATGAGTATCGAGAACAACGGATACCGCATCGTGCATAGCCCGCTCACGCGCGACGCGGACGGCGTATGGCGTATGGATTTCGACGACATGGACCGCAAAATCAAGGAGAACAACATCCATGTCGCCGTGTTCTGCAGCCCGCATAACCCGTGCGGCCGCGTGTGGGAGCGTTGGGAGATCGAGCAGGCGATGGAGGTCTATCGCCGCAACGACTGCCTGGTCATTTCCGATGAGATCTGGTCCGATCTGACGCTCGGCAATCACCAGCACATTCCGACGCAGTCGGTCAGTGAGGACGCGCGCAACCGTACCGCCGCCTTTTACGCGCCAAGCAAGACGTTCAACCTGGCGGGGCTGATCGGCAGCTATCACATCATCTACAACAAGTATCTGCGCGACCGTATTGGCGCGAAGAGCTCGAAATCGCACTATAACGAGATGAACGTGCTGTCGATGCACGCGCTGATCGGCGCCTACCAGCCGGAGGGGTATGCGTGGCTTGACGAGCTGCGCGAGGTTCTGACCGGCAATGTGGACTACGCGTGCGATTTCATCGCCAATCATTTCGACGGAGTCTCATGCGCCAAGCCGGAGGGCACGTACATGCTGTTTCTCGACTGCTCCGAATGGTGTCAGGCGCACGGCGTTTCGTTGCAGGAACTCGAAAAACGCGGCTGGGACGTGGGCGTGTGCTGGCAAGATGGCGTCATGTTCAAACAGCCGTACTCGATTCGCGTGAATCTCGCACTACCGTTGAGTCGTGTCAAGGAAGCGTTCGATCGACTCGACCGGTACGTGTTCAACGCCTAAGTCCCACCATGATTGTGGCCGCAGCCCTACGGCGGTGGCACTACAACTGTGCCTCTGTGGCTGCGGTCTCAAGTCGGTCTCAAGCAACGGAGTCTGCAGCCACAAAAAGCCACGCGCCCGCAAAGCACAAACCCGCCGCAAGCCAC
>OGTD01000157.1_pt1 | contig 35524 bp, 32 predicted proteins | sample 1574421 | NCBI WGS metagenome assembly OGTD01 (sample SAMN03295820, study PRJEB24534) | human gut metagenome | isolation source: fecal sample 1 from infant 3 | host: Homo sapiens | place: USA: Pittsburgh, PA | collected 2014-07
AGATACAAGAACAGGTCCAATTAGTGGAAGACATATAAATAACTTAATGGAAACAGAATTAGTTGAAGATTATTCTGCCACAGCATTAATGATTTATGATGAACTATATATAGATAGGGACGGTGTTATAGAAAGGTATGAAGTTGGAGAAAAGGATAAAGTTCATGTTTTTGTATCTCCTCCCAAATTTGTAGTAAAAGCTAGTAATAAAAGCTACAATAGCTCTGATGGAGTTATGGAGTTTACTGAGTTAAATATTATAGATGGTTATTCATTGGAAGATTTTCATAAGGAATATATTAGAGGTTATAAAGGTCTTGAAACAATTATTGTAGATGAAAAGGGAGAAGAAGGTTTCCCTATATTGGTATCTAATAAAGCAATGGATCATTATGAACTTGAATTAGGAGATAAGATATCTTTGAAACCAAATTCAAACTATCGAAAATTATTAATGGGAACCTATGGGACAATTGTAGGAACATTTACAGGGACTGGTAGTAGTGAAGACAATGATGGATACTCTGAAATAGATGATGAAGAGCTCTTTATCTATCCACTAAGTGTATTGAAAACTGTTGAAAGAGGAGTTTATTATAGTAAAATGGAGTTTGTATTTAAGCAAGAGAAAAACAAAGAGATTATGGAAAGAAAGGAAGAGATAAAGAAAATAGTTTCCGACAATTCATCTAATGAAATCCCGACTGAGTTAAAACTATGGGATGGAGAAGTTGTAAATGTAGTAGGACCATTAGAAAAGAATATATCCTTATTAGAAGTTCTGTACCCTGTAACATTTACTCTATCAATTGTAATAGCAGGTATATTAGTTTTTATAATGGTACTACGACGTACAACAGATGTAGCGATTTTACGAATATTAGGTGTAAAGGAAAAAGAAGTGAGATGGAATTTATTTAGGGAAAATCTTATATTGGTACTAATTGGTATTTCTTTAGCATGTATAACAGTATTTGCTATATCCATAAAATCCTATCCAATAGACATGACGAAATATATAATAGTATCAGGTGGATATCTGTTAGGATCTACAGCAGGGCTAGCACTAGGTATAGGAAAGGTAACCAATAAAAAGCCACTAGAAATGCTTCAGGTAAAGGAATAGATATAAGGGGGAAATCAATATGGCAAAGTTAGAACTGGAAAATATTTTTTATAGATATAAAGGTGCAGATAAAGACGTACTGAGGGATATAAATTGTACCTTTGAAGGAGGAAAATTAAATGCAATTGTAGGACCTTCTGGCAGTGGGAAAACTACTTTGCTTTCCATAATGGCAGGACTAGACGAACCGACTCAAGGGAAGATTTCCATAGATGGAAATGATTTAAAGGATATGGATTTAGATGAATACAGGAGAGATAATGTTTCAATGATATTTCAAGCATTTCAGTTATTCCCTTTGCTTACTGCTTTGGAAAACGTAAGTTTTCCTATGGAATACAAGGGAATACCTAAAGAAGAGGCAAGAGAAAAGGGAAAAATGGTGTTGGATTCCTTGGGGATAGATGGAGATAAACTATCTCGCTATCCTTCCAATCTATCAGGAGGAGAACAGCAAAGAGTAGCCATAGGAAGGACATTAGCCACAGGAGCAAAAGTAATCCTTGCCGATGAGCCTACGGGAAATCTAGATGATGAAAACAGTGAACGAATCATAGATATACTGAAACAACTAGCTCATCAACAGGATTTCTGCATAATCATAGTAACTCATGATATGGAAATCGCAGAAGAATCGGATCATGTATGGAGAATTAAGGATGGAACTATTGAGATGATAAAATAAAGACTTAGGAGAGAGTATCTATGCAAGTCTTTCTCCTAATATAATAAGCGAGGTTTTATTATGTTTAAAGATTTTAGGAATAAATATAAAGATAATATAAAGGACTTTGTACAGGTATTCTCTTGGTGCATCAGTCTTTCTTGGAAAGTTTCCCCGATATACACCTTGTTGAGAGTCTCCTCGGAACTATTTAATCCTATATTAAATATAGTAGGTGCTTTTGTTTCAAAACAGATAATCAACTATATATCTGGATATACAGGGGGCTATCATAGCAGATACATATATAATCTTTTGATTTTAATGGCATTAATAGCATTGGTAAAAGTAATTATGATAAAGGTTCAAATATATACTAGAATGGTTCATTCAGAGGAATTGGACCAGTGGATGGTAAGAAATATGATGGATTTTTCTTTTGATGTAGATTTGGCTTATTTTGATGACCCCAATTATCAAGATAAGATTACATCAGCTATGAGGGACGGATCAATTCTTATTCAAGCCTTAGGGTCAAGTATTTCAGCTATATCTGCTGCTATATCATTTTTAATAGCCTTTGTAATTCTCTCAAAAGAAAATATATTTTATTCCCTATTAATGATAGCAGTTGCGATACCATCTGGAGCAGCCCTAAAATATTATACGGAATCTCTTTACGACTTAAGTTTAGACCAAATAGCAAATAGAAGAAAGCTATCTTATATTCAAAATATTGCTTTTGATAGAAGATTTAGCCAAGATATGAGGCTTTTTCAATCCAGCAAAATGCTTAAGGATTCTTATGATAAGCTATGGGGCAGACTATTTATTCAGCGTAAGAAAATTTTAAAAGAAAGATCGAGAGTAACACTTATCTTAGATTTTTTACCTGAGATAGTCTTGGTTATCGTTAGCGGACATATTATTTTCAATATATTAGATGGAAAATTATTAATAGGAGATTATGTATTTTTAAGCGGATTATTAGGACAACTATGGTATTCTACATCAGGGTTTATAGCCTCTACTATGGAAATAGTTGAAAATAAGCTGAGGATGAATAATTATCAGTCCTTATTCAAATACATCAACAGGATTCAGGATGAAGGCGAATTGGAGTTAAATAAAGTAGAGAGTATTGCTTTTGAAAATGTTAGTTTTATATATCCTCTTAGTGAAAAGTATGCCCTAAAAGATATTAGCTTCTATATTGATGCTCCAGAGCATGTAGCTTTTGTAGGATTAAATGGTTCTGGAAAATCAACTCTTATAAAATTATTATTAAGATTTTATGAGCCGACTTCCGGGATGATTAAGATTAATGGTATAGATATAAGCTTATATTCTATTGGCTCTCTGAGAAAAGCTTTCAGTGTTTACTTTCAGGATATGAATAACTTTGCTTTTAGTATTAGAGAAAACTTTCATTTAACAAATCCAAATGAAATAAATAAAGATGATAAGATAATAGAAGCATTGGATAAATCAGATTTTATGGAGATATTAAGCTTAAACGATGCTGGATTAGATGCATATATATCAAAATTCTTTACTTCAGAGGGTTTAATTTTATCGGGAGGACAAACACAGAAACTAGCATTAGCTAGGGTGTTATATAGAAAAGATACTATTCTCATTTTAGATGAGGTATCTTCCAATTTAGACCCTAAAGCAGAGCATGAAATTTTTAATAAGCTACAGGAGATGACTAGGGGCAGATTAACTTTATTTACATCCCATAGACTTTCTAATTTATCTCTGGCTGATAGGGTTATAGTATTGGAAAAAGGTGAAATTATAGAGGATGGTAAACCAGAAAAACTATTAAAGGATAATAAACGATATGCTGAACTCTTTAGATACCAGCAAAAGAAATATATGGTAAAAGCCGAGGGATAGATTATGAAAATAGCTGTAATAGATGAAGGTGTAATATCGGAATTAAAGGATGAATTAAATATAATAGAGGACTTGATTGTAAATGACAAGAACTTGGTGGTAAATAGGTCAGATGATATTCCAGCGATAACAGACCATGGTTTTAATGTATGCAAAATTATAAATTTATATGCTCCGGAAGCGGAGCTGGTGAGTATAAGAATATTTACTACATTAGAGATGAAGACAAGTATTGAGGCTTTGATGGCTGCCTTTGAATACTGTTTAGATAAGAGAATCCCGATTATACACTTAAGTGGAGGTACGGTAAATCTTTCTGATGATTATCGTTTAAAAAATATAATTAAAAAGATTATAAATAATAATCAGATAATCGTGGCAGCTCATAGTAATAATAAAGGTCTTTCTTTCCCAGCTGCTTATTTAGGTGTTTTTTCTGCTAGAGCTGATGAACTGTATAATTCTTATAATAATGTTAGAGATAGATGGGGATATAGCTTTTTGATGCCCTCTAAGCATAGAATAAATATAAACAAAAATTTCAATTATGTTACCCAAATAGCCAACAGCTATGCAGCACCAGCCTTAACAGCAAATATACATAATATTATCAAATCTAATAACAGTAGTAAGTCAGCAACAATATTAAATGAATTAGGTGTGACTAATAATATGTTTTTATGTGAACATCCAATTTTTTTTGATAAGGTTACTATAATTAATCTAGATAGGAAAGTAATTCTAGAAGAAGCTCTACCCTTTGAGGTTATAAATATATATAATGATATAATATTTGAAGCAGATGGTGATGATTATGTATTTATCCCTCATAACGATAAAGAGGTTAATGTTAAAAAGCTCAGAGGATTTTTAAATGCACTTCCTGTTAATGATAATATAATTCGTGTACTTTACTTAGGCATAATGGATAGTGATATTGAGTCAATAATGAAATGTTATCCATTTGAATTTTGGTTGTTGCCAGCTGATGATACTTATCCAATTTGTGCTTCTAATATTGTATTAACTAATTGTGCTACTATATATTTTCAAGGAAACAAAGAAGTTGTGTACTATATCATGACTCGATTAAGAGATGCTTTCCTAGATGATGGGTTTAATTGTTTTGCTATTTCAGATTATTTAGAAGCTACTTTATATGGCATGTACTACTTTAAAGATTTAATTAACTCTATTAGAAGGCAGCAGTTAGAATATGTTCTTGAACCAGATGTTGAATTAGTATATGCCAAATCTGAATCTTGCAGAGAAATAGAGGATTCAATGTTAATTGAAGTTATGGAAGAATGTGATAAGATAAAGTTGTCAATTAGTGTTGGAAATACCAAAGAAGAAGTAGATATATGCGGTCAAGAAGATATTAAAAAGTTGTTTGCTAAAATTATAAATATGGGATAAAATTTTAGATACGAGAATATAGAATATGGCAACTAATATAATACAACATATTACAAGGGGGAAGATGAAAACGTTATATGCTAAAATAATCAAAAAAGCTGTTTATATTTTCTTTATTGCCTTTGTTCTGATATATACTATTCCATTTCCAATTAATAAGGAGCTTGATGCCGTGGAAATAAAACTGGATGATCCCTCCTATCTAGAAACACATAAGATTTATATTTCAGGAAAATATAGATTTAATCTATTTACAGACAATACTTTTCAAGGTCAAATTTCTGTTCCTGAATATGAATTAACCTCTAATGAAATGGAAAGGCTACAATTTATAAAAGGAATAGATCATGAATCGCCATTAGTATATACTTACAAAGAGGGTGTTGGTACTGATGGACGTCCAATCACAAAATACTATCATTTTGGAAAGATTGTGTCTAGGCCACTTTTGTATAGAACGGTGATAGTGCTATATGAACAGTATGAAGGTAAAGATGGTGACTATGGTGGACATTTCAACAGTAATATAGGCCATTGTATTGTTCCATTTGTAAGTGATCGTGAAGAAGCCTTAAAGATATTGGAGAAATATGATATACTCCCATCTAAATAGTAATAAACAAAATCCCCTGCAAAGATCCTTTATAAAGAGTCCTTGCAGGGGATTTCTTATTCCCAGTCCTTACAAACATCTATCCATTTACAGCTTTTAGATATTCTTTCCAATTCATCTAAATTAAGTTCAATAGCAGAATTGCTGCTGCCACAGGCAGGAAACATCGTAGCAAATCTTCTCATAGAATCATCTAGATATACTTTTATATTGCTAGGCAGAGCAAAGGGACATACACCTCCGACCTCATGACCTGTAAAGCTTACGGTATCCTCTGGAGATAACATTTTGGGCTTAAAATTAAATTCACTTTTAAACTTTTTGTTGTCAACCTTTGCGTCTCCTGCAACTACTACAATCATGGCTCCATCTCCATCATAGAAGGATAGAGATTTTGCGATTCTTGCTTCTTCAGTACCCAAAGCAATTGCTGCCAATTGAACTGTAGCAGTTGATTGTTCCATTTCAAGAACATCTTTATCCTTATTGAATTGCTTTAAATATTCTTTTACTTTTTCTATAGACATTTTTCCATTACTCCTCTAAATTATTAAGTATTTCAACCATAATACAGCAAATCCTAAAAAAAATCAAGTTTAAGTAAAAATAAAAGACTCCATATGTCCAAATAAAAAAGGATGGTTCTTCTGCACTATAGAAGAATCATCCGCTCGTGTCATATATCTATAATTTACATAATTCAGATGCTATTTGTGCTCCTAGCTTTACATTGTTATATACCAATTGAATATTTGCTGTAAGACTTTTGCCTTCTGTTAGTTTCTGAATTTTATCAAGTAAATAAGGGGTTGTTTCCTTTCCTTTGATACTAAATTTTTCTGCTTCTACAATTGCATCATTTATAGCATTATTTATATATGAGTAATCCATAGCATATTCTATAGGAATAGGGTTGGCAATTACCATAGAGCCTTTCATATTTAAATCTTCCTTTGCCTTTAAGGCTCTTGCAATTTCATAGGGAGTATCCATTCTATAATTTACTTTAAATCCACTTTCTCTAGTATAAAATGCAGGGAGCTCATCTGTTTGATAGCCAATAACGGGAACACCTTTGGTTTCTAGATATTCCATAGTTAAACCAAGGTCCAAAATGGATTTTGCTCCAGCACATACAACGGCTACGTCAGTATTAGAAAGTTCCTCGAGGTCAGCAGAAATATCCATAGTTGTCTCTGCACCTCGATGGACTCCGCCAATTCCACCTGTAGCAAAAACTTTTATTCCGGCAAGAGAAGCGATTATCATTGTAGCGGCAACAGTTGTGGCACCATCTTCTTTCCTTGAAACAAGAATAGGAATATCCCTTCTGCTGGCTTTTGTCACGTTAAGTCCCTTTTTACCAAGATGGTCAATTTCCTCATGAGTAATACCTACAGTAAGCTTTCCACCTATTATAGCAATAGTTGCAGGGATAGCTCCATTTTCCCTAACTATCTTTTCAACTGTTAAAGCGGTTTCTACATTTTGAGGGTAAGGCATGCCATGGGATATAATAGTAGATTCTAATGCTACTACAGGTCTATTTTCATCAATAGCCTTTTGTACTTCAGGATTTATTACTAAAATATCTTTTAAATTCATCATATTACCTCCAATTATTTTCCATTATATTTTCAATATTTTGTGCTGATATATCTTTTGATACTGTTTGATTTGATCTTACACAAATATAAGATGCGGCTAGGCCGGCTTTAGCTGATTTTTCTAAATCAAAATCCTTTAAATACGCCCAAGCAACAGCAGCTATATAACTATCACCTGCTCCAGTAGTATTGATTATTTCAGTTGGTATAGGTAAGATACTGCCTTTAATAGTCCCATCAGTATAGTATACACCCCTAGCACCTAAAGACACAAACAGTCTTTTAATACCTTTTTTAAGGATAATACTAGTTGCCTTTTCTAAATCTTCTGCGGTGATAATTTTCATATTAGAAAGAATTTCTGCTTCTATAATATTAGGTTTTAAGGTATGAACGTTACGAATAGAATCTTTGATTTTTTCAGTCTTTTTAGTAGAAACGGTATCAAGAAATATAGGAACTTTAGAATTATCCATTAGATATTCCAATGACTCTTCAGGGATGTTAGTGTCTACTACACATGCTGCTCCGCCATTGATTATTTCAAGCTTTTTTTCTAAATAACTGGGAGTTATATATTTGTAAATCTCCATATCAGAAATGGCTACTTGCATTTCACCTAATTCATTATTAATACAAATATAAGTAGAAGTTCGTTCATTAGGCATAATCTGAGAATGTTCTAAGCTAATATTAAGTTCCTTACAGCTATCTTCTATTTCACGAGAATAACTATCATTTCCTAATACAGTTATAAATTCTATATTAATTCCTAATCTACTAAGGTTTTCAGCAATATTTCTAGCAACTCCACCTAATGTCAATGTTGTTCTACCTGGATTGGAATCATTGGGGTTTAAATCATAATAGGGTGTACCTATAATATCAATATTGGCACCACCAATAACAGACACATATTGTCTTTCCATCTATTTACCTACCTCCTGAATACCATAATATATCTTTATAGTAAACTTAGTATCTAAGATTGTCAACGGCTTACAAATGGATTTATGGGAAAAAATAAAGAAGTAAAATTGGATTTTCTGAAATAAGAACTAAAATCAAAATAAAATCCAATTCTTCAGAAGAAGAATTCGATTTTATAGATAGAACCTGCCCAGTTCAAGACACTATGACAAATTCACCTACTATGAAAACTGAGTTTGTTGCAGAGAAATAAGAGTTAGATAAATGGTATAAAATATAAGGTGGAGTATACTGATAAGCTCCACCTTTATCTATTCTAATATTTAAAACAATATATGCATAAACAATGCAGTTATAGGTATAGCTATAATAGTTCTTTCAAAGAAACATATGATTAATTCACTTAATTTTACTGGCAATTTTGCTGCCATCATTACAACTATAGTTTCAGAGAAGAAAATAATTTGGACTATTGAAATAGTTGTGACTACATATCTAGCACCGATATCTAACAACTCTACTTTATCAGCAATTAATAATACTGGTAAAAACATTTCAGCGATTCCTACTGGGAGAGAAGGTGCTATTTCAACGGCATTAGGTACTTGAAACAACTTAAGTAGTGGAACAAATAGAGCTCCAAGCCAATTAAAAAAAGGAGTATATTCAGCAACAATTAGTCCTAAAATTCCCATGGAAGCTAATAAGGTCAACACCTTAGGAAATACAATATATCCGTCAATTAAACTAGATTTTATTTCACTGAAAATATTATTAGCAGTATAAGATTTTTTTATAGCCCTATCCAATCCTGTTTTAATAATTCCTTTTCCCTTATTTTTTTGAGTTTTAATATCGTCTTTCGTTTGAACTTTACCATTATAGTAAATATCTTTTTTTCTACATAAAGGTGGTATCCTTGCCATTATTGCACTAATCAATAGAGTGATGAATAATGCTATAAAATACACTTTTAAGAAATGATCAGCTAAACCTGCCGTTTTAATTACCATATAAGCAAATCCTACACTTACTGCACTAAATCCTGTGGCAACGAGGACAGCTTCTTTCTCTGTATAGACTCCTGTATGATATAATTTATTTGTAATCAAAACTCCTACTGAGGAGGAACTAACAAAAGATGCTATAGCATTTACTGCTGCTCTTCCAGGAACTTTAAAAATAGGTCTCATCAGAGGTTCCATCAATGACCCAACAAAATCTATTACTCCATAATTTAATAGAAAAGGCATAAAGAAACAGCCAACTGGGATTATCCAAGCTACACCCATTACTATTGCTGGGACAACAGTTCCGCCGGTGCTAGCTCCTACTATCCATTCTGGACCTGTAAACCCAGAAACTGTTGCATCCAGAGTATATAATAAGGTAAAGAAACCACCTAGTAAATACATGAAGGGATGAAACACAGAATCTTCACCAAAATAGTTACCTAACATAGTATCTTTTTTAGCAAAAAATTTTCCATATACGCTTAAAACTCCAGTAAATACTATAACTAAGGTTATTAACCATAGTCCAAAATTTCCTAAAGCCTTTATAAAGAAATTGTAGATAAAACCAAAAGGAACATCTGCCGTTCCATTTATGGTTAAAGGTATAAAGAATACGAATATGGCAATTGCAGTAAAAAAAACAGATTTTATCAAACCTATTTGGCTGCTTTTTTTGTTTAAGGATAAAGAGTCTAGAACTGTAACATCATTTAAATCTAGATTTAATTTTTTTAGTTCTTCTAAATTATCTCCCCTAATCAAAGTATCGGACATATATAAATCCTCCAGTCTTTGGTTTATTTTTATCTTATTATCTACTATTTTTTTTCTTTAGAGCAAGGATTGATAAAAACTCAAAAGCAATATTAGCAGCCATATATGATGTAATCTCTCCAAAATCATATGGTGGTGCAACTTCAACAATATCAAAACCTACAAAGTTTAATTCCTTAATTCCTCTAATTAAATTTAAAGTTTCAAGGGAAGTGAATCCTGCTACTTCTGGTGTTCCTGTACCAGGAGCATAGGCTGGGTCTACAAAATCAATATCAAAGGTAAGAAAAGCTTTTTTATCTCCTACCCTTTCTTTAATTTGTTTTAATAGCTCTTCAAAGCCCATTTCTCTGATTTTGTGAGCTGGGATTAGCTTTAGACCTAGTTCAGCAGCCATTTTATGTTCATTAGGGTCATATAAGGAGCCTCTCATACCAATTTGGATAGAATGTGAAGGATCTATTAAGCCTTCTTCAATAGCTCTTCTAAAAGGAGTTCCATGATTGTATTTTTCACCAAATACTTCTTCATTAATATCCGCATGGGAATCAAAATGAACCAATGCTACTGGACCATGTTTTTTGGCAATTGCTCTTAATTCAGCAAGGGTTATTGAGTGATCTCCTCCTAAAGCTATTGGTGTAACATCTGCATTGACGATTTTAGTCATTTCCTTTTCGATTTTTTCATAGCTAGGTAGTATATAGCCTGGGACTATATTTATGTCCCCATAGTCTCCGCCCTTTAGCTCATCTAAGATATTGATTTCCATTATTACATTATTAGGCTTCATCATTACAGAAATGTTTCTGATTCCATTAGGACCAAATCTTGCACCTGTTCTAAAGGAACTTGCTGTGTCAAAAGGAATGCCCACAATAGCAAAGTCTAAACCTTCTAATTTATCAATTCTTGGCATCCTCATAAATGTACCCATATTAACAAATCTTGGTGAGGATGAAGCACTTGCTGGTTGGTTTGCATTAATATTTTCCATTTTTATACCTCCAAATAAATTTTATTTTTCGATATACTATATAGCAAGTCCTATGCCAAAAAACCAACCTGATAAATCAAGGGTTTACAACAAGAAAACTGAAAACAGGAGGAATAATTTCCTCTGCAAAATGCTTAAATGATTATAAAATAAGAGCCAGTCAATACCAATAATTTAAGGAGGAATAATTTCCTTGTGGGAAATCAGTCCTCCTTAAATTCTAGTTTGATATTTAGCCTTTTGAATTTCTTTCTTATGGTACTCCTATCTAAGTCTAGTATTTCACCCATTTCATAGGTGCTTTTGCATTGAGACATTATATCTAGGAGTAGTTTTCTTTCATATTCTGCAATAATATTTTTATAGCTGCTGATTTTATTTATATCAAAGTTTGAATAATCTCCTATAGAAACTAATTGGCAATCAATGATATCCTGTCTATTAATAATATCATCATTAGTTGTGACCACTAGTCTTTCAATAAGGTTTTCAATTTCTCGAATATTTCCAGACCAATTATAACTCAACAATATTTTCATAGCTTCTGGACTTATCTTTTTATTATAATTATATTTTTCATTAAACCTATTTAAGAAATTTAAAATGAGAGGGGGTATATCTTCTTTTCGCTCTCTTAGTGGAGGAATTGTTATGGGAACAACCTTGAGTCTATAATACAAATCTTCTCTAAAAGCTTTATTTTTTACCATATCTTGTAGATTTCTATTAGTAGCTGCAATAATTCTAATATCAATAGGAATAGTAGTTGTGCCTCCAACCTTAGTTAATTCTTTATTTTGTATTACATTTAATAATTTTACTTGTAAGTTAAGTGGTAACTCTCCTATCTCATCAAGAAATAAAGTTCCTTTATCTGCTAATTGAATTAATCCCACTTTTCCATCTTTATTTGCACCAGTGAAAGAGCCTTTTTCATAACCAAATAATTCTGATTCTAAAAGATTCTCGGGTATTGCACCACAATTAATTTTAATAAAAGGCTTATTATATCTAAGACTGTTGTTGTGTAAGAAGTAACTTAAAACTCCCTTACCAACACCAGACTCACCTTCAATAAGAACTGTTGAATCAACTTTAGCAACCCGAAGGGCTAGATCTATTATTTTATCCATCTTGTCACTATTATAGATGATATTGCTATTCTTTGCTTTATCCTTAGAGCTGATAATATCCAATTCCTGTTGATATTTTTTGTTGATTAATTTAGCTTCTTCGAGACCTCTTTTCAAATCCCTTAATTCAGTTATATCTCTAGAATTGATGACAATTCTATATAATTCTCCATTTTTAAATATTGGAGTTCCAGTTCCTATAACTTCTTTACCATTTACTTGTTGGAGCATGGAAATTTGTTTTTTTTCTTTAATTACAGCTAAAGCAACGGACTCTGAATATATACCTTCTGCTACTAATTCTTCCATATGTTTTCCTATTACATAATCAGCCTTTACACCATCAATTCTTTCACAGGATTTATTAAATCTTAAAGTTACTCCTTTTCCATCAGTAATATGTATTCCATCATTTGAGGCGTCGAGAATAGCATTAAATTCTTCCATTAAATCCTCATAAGCATTTTCGCAGTCTTTTATTCTATTATGTTTTACGGTAATAGGAAAAATATCTGTAAAGTTATTTTCATTCATAATTTTATCCTCCACAAAAGTTAAAAATCTTTCTAAGTTTTCATTTCTATTTTCTAATACTTATATTATATCATTTGAATTTATTTTATTTAACAAAATAGATTATATACTATTAATTCGGTATAGTATAATAATATACTTACTTTATTATACTAACTATGGTATAATATTAATAGGTGGTGAATGAAAATGGAAAAATATCATTTATGTCCAAAATTTGAAGATGCATTTGAATTGTTAGGAAAAAGATGGACTGGACTAATTATAAGAACATTATTAAATGGACAAAAACGTTTTACTGATATATCAGCAGCAATACCTAATATGAGCGCACGAATGCTCACAGAAAGATTTAAAGAACTAGAGCAAGAAGGCATAGTTATACGAAAGGTATATCCAGAAACCCCTGTAAGAATTGAATATGAGCTTACAGACAAAGGAAAGGAACTTAGCACAGCCATGGATGAAATACAAAAGTGGGCTGAAAAGTGGGGCTAATAACTAAATGAACTATCAAAAATCCTCTATTTTAATTAGAGGATTTTTTTATAACCCACAGGAAAGTTTTATCCCATTTTAATTGTAACTTTCAATAGAATGGATTTAGAAAAATGCTTCCTAAATTGATAATTCAATGGAAGTATTTTTTATTTAAAATATTTTTAAATTCTGCTTGACATATAAATTATCTTATGTAATAATATAATTAAATTAAGTAACTAAAAGTAACTAAGTAATAAATGAAAATAAAATATAAAAAAATAACTAAATAAAGGAGAGAAGATTATGTTAAGAAAGTTAGATAATAAAAACATGGGTAGATCTGATTTAGGCTGGCTAAAAAGTATTTTTCATTTTTCTTTTTCAAACTATTACAATAAGGATAATATGAACTTTGGAGTGTTAAGAGTATTAAATGATGATTTGGTTAAAACTAATACCGGATTTGAAATGCATCCTCATAAAGATATGGAGATAGTATCCTATGTAGTAGATGGAGAGCTTACACATGGAGATAGTATGGGGAATAAAAATACTATCACAAGAGGACATGTACAATATATGAGTGCAGGGACGGGAATCTATCATAGTGAACATAATTTAGGAGAAAATACTTCAAGGTTTTTACAAATATGGATAATTCCAAATGAAAAAGGACTTACGCCAAACTATGGTGATTATAGGTTTCAATGGGAAGATAGAAGGAATAAATGGCTTCAAATAGTATCAAGTACTGAAGGAAATGCACCTATAAAAATATATCAAGATGCAAATATACACGTACTAGAATTAGAAAAAAATAAAGAAATAGATTTTAAAGTTAGAGAAGGAAGACAGGCATATTTAGTACAGATAGAAGGGATTTCAGAGATAAATGAAATTGAATTAAAGGATAGAGATGCATTGGAAGTAGTAGAAGAAGATATACTAATAAAAGCAAGAGAAACATCTCATGTTTTGGTAATAGAAATGAAAAAAGGAAATTAAATGGAGGAATAGAAAATGACTATGAATTTTAATCAAGCAGTAGAAAAAAGAAGAACATATTATGGGATTAGTAAGGATAAAGTAGTATCTGACGAAAAGATTCAAGAAATTATAGAACATGCAGTAAAACATACACCATCAGCTTTTAACTCACAAACTGCGAGAGTAGTGTTGCTATTAGATAAACATCACACTAGATTATGGAATATAACTAAAGAAGCATTGAGAGAGATAGTAGCAGCTGATAAATTTTCTTCTACAGAAGAAAAGATTAACTCATTTAGCGCTGGATATGGTACAATTTTATTCTTTGAAGATACTAACATAGTAGAATATTTGCAAAGAGAATTTCCAACTTATAAAGATAATTTCCCTATCTGGTCACAGCAATCAAGTGGAATGCATCAATTTGTAATATGGACATCATTAGAAATAGAAGGATATGGAGCATCATTGCAACATTATAATGAACTTATTGAAGAAGATGTGAAAAAAGAGTGGAATATACCTAGCAGCTGGAAATTAATTGCTCAGATGCCATTTGGAAAACCAACTACTGAACCAGGAGAAAAAGAATATAGCTCTTTAGAGGAAAGAATTAAGATATTTAAATAATAATAAATACTCCTTTCTAGGAATAATCAAATAAGATTAAACTAGAAAGGAGTATTATTTTATCGTATAACCTTTCTTAAAAAGTCTTGAGTTCTCGGATGTTCTGGATTATTAAATATTTTATCAGGAGTACCTGTTTCTACAATTCTTCCATCATCCATAAAGATAACCCTATCTCCCACTTCCTTAGCAAATCCCATTTCATGAGTAACTACTATCATAGTCATCCCGTCCTTCGCTAAGGACTGCATTACATCCAATACCTCTCCAACCATTTCCGGATCTAGGGCAGAGGTTGGTTCGTCAAACAACATGAGATCTGGTGACATTGCCAATGCTCTTATAATGGCTATTCTTTGTTTTTGTCCTCCAGATAATTGATTTGGGTAATTATATGCCTTATCCTCTAAACCAATTCGTTTAAGCAAGCTCATGGCAATTTTTTCAGCTTCTTCACTAGCGATGTTTTTAACCTTTATAGGTGCTATGGTTATATTTTCTAAGACTGTAAGATGAGGAAATAGGTTAAATTGCTGGAAGACCATACCCATTTTTTCTCTTACCTTGTTTATATCTGTATTTTTATCAGTAATGGATTTGCCCTCGAACATTATATCTCCACTACTTGGATTTTCCAATAGATTTAGACATCTTAGAAAAGTGCTCTTTCCAGATCCACTAGGACCTATTATTACAACTACCTCACCTTTTTTTATATCTTCATCAATTCCTTTTAATACATCTAAATTACCAAATTTTTTATAAAGATTCTTTACTTTTATCACTAGCACCTAACCTCCTTTCCAAAATACCTAATAGCTTTGAAAGTGAGAATGTAATAATAAAATAAATAATACCTGCATATATTAAAGGAGCAAAAGGCCTATAAGTTATACCTCTTAAAGTGTCAGCATTATACATTAGATCTTGTACTCCAATAACAGATATTATTGCAGACTCTTTTATCAGAACAATAAATTCGTTACCTAATGCTGGCAATATATTCTTAAAAGCTTGCGGAATAATTATATATTTCATTGCCATACCTTGAGGCATACCTAAAGACCTTGATGCCTCCATTTGACCCTTGTCTATAGATTGAATCCCTGCTCTTATTATTTCTGCCACATAGGCTGCACTATTTAAAAATACAGCTATAGTCCCAAGAAATATTCTAGAAGATGGTAAAGGGATCAATTTTGGAAGTCCGTGATATACTAAAAATATTTGTAGTATTAAAGGAGTTCCTCTAACAATTTCTATATAGGATGTAGCAATCCCTTTTAAAAACTTATTGTTTGAAAGTTTCATCAAAGCTAATAATATTCCTACTAAGCTTCCAAAGATTACACCAAATAATGAAATAAGAAGGGTTGTGCCAGTACCCTTTAAAAAATAACTATAATATTCAACAAAAAATTCTATATCCATGGATACACCTCCTAAAGATTTAAGCTATATAAAAGATATGGGCAAAAGGAAATACCTGTTTCCTTTTGCCGATTATATTTTAAATTAATCTTGATCTGCTAATTCGGTTGCTTCTTGAATTAGCTTATCTATTGAGCCATCTTTTATTAGCTTGTCCAGTGTTCCATTAATAGATTCCAACAAATCTGATTTACCTTTATTGATTGCCACTGATACACCAGATTCTTCACCTAAAATAACTTCAGGCATATATAAGTTTGAGTTTTGAGCTATATAAGCTTCAGCTACTGGCTCAGCCAGTATTATACCATCTATTTTATTATTATTAAGTTCAAGTACTAAATCAGTAATTTTACTTAATCCTATTACTTCAGCATCAGTAAATTTCTCTACTGCAATTTCCTCTTGGGTTGTTGACTTTTGTACCCCTATTTTAAGACCTTTAAAGTCCTCTGGTCCTTTTAATTTAGCAGCATCTTCTTTTCTTACGATCATTCTCTGTTTACCTGCATAATATGGTATAGAAAAATCTACAACTTTAGCTCTCTCTGGTTTTGGTACCATACCAGCCACTATAAAATCAATATCATCAGTAACTAGTGATGCTAATAAACCATCAAATTTCATATCGACAATTTCAAGTTCTACTCCGATATCGGCTGCTATCTGTTTAGCAATTTCAATATCAAATCCTACTATTTCATCTTTACCATTAATTAACTTATGAAATTCATAAGGTGGATAATCTGCTGATGTACCTAGAACTATCTTGTCTTTTTCTTTTATTTCAGTAAGCTTACTTCCAGATGACTTATTGCATCCTACCATTCCAATCATCATACTTATAACAAGAATACCAATAATTATTTTTTTATACATTTTTATTCCTCCCAAAATTATATATTATAGTTATAATTTTGAGGAATGTCTGGTGTCTTCGGAATTCTTTCCAAGCTTAATTGTAATAGAATTCCAAGTGCTCTCGTAGGTGTCTGGACTTTTCAAGATTAAGGCCTCCTTTGCATAGTATAATAAATTTTAAAAACCATTATATTACAGAAAATATAAAGATGCAAGAAGTTTTTTAAAAAACTTCTTGCATCTTTTTTAAATCAGGAAATTTTTACTTATCAAAAATAGAAATCATTATAACTGCTAATAGTATTAATCCAATTCCAAAGATAGTCTTTAGTCCAAAACTTTCATTTAATATTAATATTCCTATAATAACACTGGTAATAGGTTCAAAAGTACTTAAAATAGATGTATTTTGAGGACCAACTATTTTGATTCCAATTTGAAAAAAATTTACGCCTAATCCTACTGATAAAGATAAGAATAGCGCCATCAGCCATCCTAAGGGTTTCATATTTATTGTAAATGTTCTAGTTATTATACTAAAGATTAGCATCATAATAGATGCAATTAAACATAGATAAAAAGTTAATTTCATTGTGTTCATTTGCTTTAGACCACTTTTATCTAAGTAGATAGTATAAAAGGCAAAAGTAATACTTGATGCAAAAGCAAGGAATATTCCAGCGAAATTAATATTTCCATTACCATCATAGAACATCAGGACTCCTAGCAAACAAAGTATAACTGCAATTATTTTTATGATACTTGGCTTTTCTTTAAAAAATAATATACAGCCAAGTATTACAAATACAGGATATATGAAATGGATTGTTGTTGCCATGCTAGAAGGGATGTAGTTATAGGATAAATATAATAATAATGCTGTTGCTCCATATCCTAATGTACCTACAAAGACTATTTTTTTAAACTCTTCTTTTGTAATTTTTAAAGTTTCCTTATCATTTCTCTTAATTAACAAGTATAAAAAAGGAAGTATCAATGAAAACCTATAAAATGTCAGACTTATTGCATTACCACCTGATTCATAAACAATTTTAGCCATTAGAGGCATACTTCCAAAAATAGTTGCAGAAATGATAACTGCTAATATACCTTTAGATTTGATACTCATAATCAATCCCCCATTATGTAATTCATCATAATTTCAGTATATAGAACTTTTATATTATAATCAATCAAATACTTGATATTAGCAAAAACTATTCTTTTGAAATACATATTATTTAACATTATGCAAGAAAAAAATAAAGACTTGCAAAAATGTACTTGATATTATTTTGAAACTATGCTAGAATTGTTTAAAATATTATTTAATACATTAAAGCAAGGAATTGGAAGGAAAAACCATATAATCGCCGTAAGTCAGTAAATAAACTAGATGAAGTAAGATGAGGCTAGACAAAAAAGAAAAAAGTTATTAGAAATCAGAGAATGCAGTAGTAAGAAAAATAAAATGTTGATTTTTTAAAAAAGAAATATAAAATAAGTAAACTTGCAAAAAAGAACATAACACAAATGAGGGGGAAGAAAAATGATTTACAGTGGCATCGATACTTTAAGACCAAATCTTTTTAAGGAAGCATTTCCTTATTCCGAAATACCAAAAGTAAAATTTAATAATATTCAATTACCAATGGATATTCCAGAAAATATATGGATTACTGATACTACCTTTAGAGATGGACAGCAATCCATGTCATCTATGACAGTAGAGCAAATGGTTAGAATCTATGATTATCTTCATGAGTTAGATAATGACTCAGGCATCATAAGACAAACTGAGTTTTTTTTATATTCTGATAAGGATAGAAAAGCCGTAGAAGAATGTATTAAAAGAGGATATGAGTTTCCACAGATTACTTCTTGGATTAGGGCTAATAAAGAGGATTTTAAATTAGTAAAAGAGATGGGAATTAAAGAAACAGGTATACTTATGTCTTGCTCTGATTATCACATATTTCATAAACTAAATATGACTAGAAGAGAAGCAATGCAGACTTATCTTTCTATTGCTGAGGCCGCTTTGGAAAATGAAATCACTCCAAGATGTCATTTTGAAGATATAACTCGTGCAGATTTCTTTGGATTTGTCGCTCCATTGGCGAAGAATTTAATGGGATTATCTGATAAGTATAAAATACCTGTAAAGATAAGGGCTTGTGATACTTTAGGGGTAGGAATTCCTCATGTTGGAGTAGAGTTACCTAGATCGGTACCTGCTCTTATTCATGGATTAAGATATTATTGTGATGTGCCTTCATCATCTATCGAGTGGCATGGACATAATGATTTTAATTCCGTAGTTGTAAATTCAACTACTTCTTGGTTATTTGGAGGCTCCTCTGTAAATTCTACATTATTTGGAATTGGTGAAAGAACTGGGAATTGTCCATTAGAAGCTATGGTATTTGAATATGCACAAATAAAGGGAACTACTAAGAATATGAATCTTAAAATAATTTCTGATATAGCTGATTATTTTGAGAGAGAATTGAACTATATTGTACCAGCTCGTACACCTTTTGTAGGTAGTGAATTTAATGTCACTAGGGCTGGAATTCATGCAGATGGTATGTTAAAAAATAAAGAAATATATAATAGCTTTGATACTGAAAAAATCTTAGGTAGACCACCAATAGTTGCAGTAAATTCATACTCTGGATTGGCAGGTATTGCTGCTTGGATAAATGGATATTTTAAACTAAGTGATATAAAGAAAATAGATAAAAATGATCAGAGGATTTTGCCAATTAAAAAATGGATGGATGAAGAATATGCTAATGGAAGAACTTCAAATATTGGCAATGATGAGCTTAAGGAATTAGTATTTAAATTTATTCCAAATATATTAGGCAAGGAAGAGACAAAGGCAATTTAGATGTTGATTGGAGGTAAAAAAGATGAAATTAACTGTTGCAGAAAAGATAATAAAGGACCATCTAGTTACTGGAGATTTAATAAGAGGAAGCGAAATAGGATTAAAAATAGATCAAACTCTTACACAGGATTCAACTGGAACTATGGCTTATTTACAGTTTGAGGCCATTGGAGTAGATAGAGTTAAGACAAAAAAATCAGTAGCCTATATTGACCATAATATGCTTCAAACTGGTCCAGAAAATGCAGACGACCATTTATATATTCAGACAGTTGCGAAAAAATATGGAATATATTTTTCAAAGCCAGGAAATGGAATATGTCATCAAGTGCATTTAGAAAGATTTGGAGTACCTGGGGAAACGCTTTTAGGATCTGATAGCCATACACCTACCTGCGGAGGATTAGGAATGTTAGCTATAGGGGCAGGAGGGTTAGATGTGGCTGTAGCAATGGCTGGGGGAGAGTATTATATAACTATGCCTTATATTGTAAAAGTTGGACTAACAGGTAAATTAAATCTTGGTGTATCTGCTAAGGATATTATTCTTGAAGTTTTAAAAAGATATAAGGTAGTAGGTGGACTTAATAAAATATTTGAATATACAGGCGAAGGGGTTAAATCTTTATCTGTCCCAGAAAGAGCAACCATAACTAATATGGGAGCAGAGCTAGGTGCTACAACCTCTATATTTCCTTCTGATGAAATTACTTATGAATTTTTAAAACTTCAAGGAAGGGAGAAGGAATATAGGAATATAGTGGCTGATGATGATGCTTTTTATGACGAAGAAATAGTAATAAATCTTGATGAATTAGAGCCAATGGTAGCTTGTCCTCATAGTCCTGATAACGTAGTTCCAGTATCTACATTAAAAGATATTAAAGTAAATCAAGTAGCAATAGGGAGCTGTACTAATTCATCTTATATGGATCTAATGAAAGTTGCAGAAATTTTAGATGGAAAAACTATATCAGAGGATGTGTCTTTGGTTATTTCTCCAGGTTCAAAACAAGTGTTAAATATGCTTGCTGCAAATGGAGGACTTTCTAAACTTATATCAGCTGGAGCTAGAATACTCGAATCTGGATGTGGTCCCTGCATAGGTATGGGACAGGCTCCAATTACTGACGGTATATCTTTGAGGACATTTAATAGAAATTTCAAAGGAAGATGTGGAACTCTTTCTGCAAATGTATATTTAGTAAGCCCTGAAGTAGCAGCAGTGTCAGCTTTAACGGGATATATTACTAATCCATCAGGTTATATGGAAAATATAAATATATTTATGCCAGAAAGGTTTTTAATAAATGATAATTTAATTGTTAATCCAGCTGATTATGGGGAAGATATAGATATTATCCGTGGACCAAACATTAAACCTTTTCCAAAATCTAAGGAATTAGGAGGAGAGATTAAGGGAAAAGTATTAATTAAAGTGAGAGATGATATAACTACAGATCATATAATGCCTTCTAATGCTAAGCTTTTACCATATAGATCTAATATTCCATATCTATCGGATTACTGTTTAACACCTTGTGACATAGAGTTTCCTAAAAGAGCTAAGGAAAATGGCGGAGGTATTATTGTCGCAGGATTTAACTATGGGCAAGGTTCAAGTCGTGAACATGCAGCTTTAGTTCCAGTATATCTGGGGATTAGGTCTATAATAGCTAAATCCTTTGCAAGAATTCATAAACAAAACTTAATCAATAATGGGATAATTCCTTTAGTGTTCGAGAATGAAGATGATTTTAATGATATAGATATGTTAGATGAATTAGTTATTGAAAATATGCTGGATCAGATTAATGAAGATAAGATTATTGTAAATAATAGAATTAAAAGTAAAGTATATAAATTGATATTAGATATAACTGAAAGGCAAAGAGATATGCTCAAAGCTGGTGGACTTCTAAATATGAAAGGGGAATAATTATGGAACATAATATATCTTTAATTTTAGGAGATGGTATAGGACCAGAAGTTATATCTTCTGTAGTAGAAATTATTGAAGCCACCAATCTTAATATAAATTGGGAAATAGTTAAGGCTGGAGAGAGTTCCATTACAACTTATGGTACACCTCTTCCGGATTATGTACTAAATAGCATAAAGAAAAATAAAGTAGCATTAAAAGGGCCTATAACTACTCCAATAGGTAAAGGATTTAGAAGCGTTAATGTAGGATTGAGACAGAGATTAAATCTCTTTGCAAATATAAGACCAATAAAATCTTATCCTGGTGTTGATGGTTTACATAAAAATGTAGATTTCATCATAGTAAGGGAAAATACAGAGGATCTATATGCAGGTATAGAGCATATGATAGGTGAAGATGCGGCTGAGAGTATCAAAATAATAACTAGAAAAGCAAGTGAAAGGATATGTAGATATGCTTTTGAATTGGCAAAGAAGGAAGGAAGAAAAAAAGTCACACTAGCCCATAAAGCCAATATTATGAAATTATCCGATGGTTTATTTCTAGAATGTGGAAGAAAGATTTCAGAAGAGTATAAGGATATAGAATTTGAAGACATAATAATAGATGCTATGTGTATGAAACTTGTTCAATCACCAAGTGATTATGATATAATCGTTGCACCCAATCTATATGGTGATATATTATCTGATTTATCAGCAGGATTTATAGGTGGATTAGGGTTAGCCCCTGGAGCTAATATAGGAGAAGGAATTGCAGTGTTTGAGCCAGTTCATGGATCAGCACCAGACATTGCAGGAAAGAATATAGCAAACCCTACTTCAGCAATATTATCTGGAATAATGATGTTGAAACATATAGGTGAGCTTGAAGCTGCAATTAGAATAGAGAAAGCTTTGGCTTTTACATTGGAGAATAAAGATAGTAAGACAATAGATCTAGGAGGAAATCTAGGAACTAAAGAATTTACAGAAGAGATTATTAAGCATCTGGAGGTGTCATAAATGGAAAAGAAATTTAGAAAGGTATTAGTTGCCAATAGAGGAGAAATAGCAATAAGGATATTTAGAGCTTGTAATGAGCTTGGAATAAGGACCGTGGCTATTTATTCTAATGAAGATAAGAACTCCTTATTTAGAACGAAAGCTGATGAGTCTTATTTAATAGGAAGAAATAAAGGACCTATAGAAGCATATTTGAATATAGATGAAATTATTAAATTGTCATTGAAAAAAGGAGTAGATGCTATCCATCCAGGTTATGGATTTTTATCTGAGAATCCAGAGTTAGCAAGGAAATGTAAAGAGGTAGGCATTGAATTTATAGGGCCAACACATGAGATGATGGATAGTCTAGGGGATAAGATAAAGTCTAAAAAGGTAGCACATAGTGTTGGAGTACCAACTATCCCAGGAATTGAAAAAGCAGTAGCTTCTGAAGAAGAAGCAATAGAGTTTGCTAGATTTGCTGGATATCCTGTTATACTTAAAGCAGCTGCTGGTGGTGGTGGTAGAGGCATGAGAGTAGTAAGAGATGAAAAGGATTTAATAAGGGAATACCATAGTGCAAAAAATGAAGCTAAAAAAGCTTTTGGTATTGATGATATATTTATTGAAAAATATCTTGAAAAACCAAAGCATATAGAAGTTCAGATATTAGGAGATAAATATGGAAATATAGTTCATTTATTTGAGAGGGATTGCTCTATACAGAGAAGACACCAAAAGGTTATTGAATATACTCCTGCATTTTCTATTACAGAAGAGCAAAGGCAAAATATATGTAATGATGCAGTTAAAATAGCGAAGGCTGTTAATTATAGAAATGCTGGGACTGTTGAATTCTTATTAGATAAACATGGAAATCACTATTTTATTGAGGTAAATCCTAGGATACAGGTAGAACATACTGTATCTGAGATGGTTACAGGAATTGATATAGTCCAGTCACAAATTTTAATAGCTCAGGGATATTCTCTGGATTCTGATGAAATAGGAATTAAAGGACAGGAAAGCATACAAATAAGAGGCTATGCAATACAATGTAGAGTTACTACAGAGGATCCATTAAATAACTTCGCTCCAGATACAGGTTATATAGATATATATAGAACTGGTTCTGGATTTGGTATTAGACTTGATGGAGGTAGTGGATTTACTGGCGCAAACATTAGCCCCTATTATGATAGTCTTTTAGTAAAGGTAACTTCCTGGTCTAGGACTTTTGAAGATGCTGCAAGAAAAGTAAAAAGAGCATTAAAGGAAGTAAAAATTAGAGGAGTAAAGACTAATATTCCTTTTTTAATAAATGTATTAAATCATGAGGAGTTTTTAAATGGAAAATGTGATACTGGATTTATTTCTCATAATCCAGAATTATTTGATATTACTGCAAAGGTGGATATTGAACTAAAGGTTCTAAACTTTATAGGAGAAAAGGTAGTAAATGAAACTATAGGTAATAAACCAGATTTTGATATTCCAAGGGTACCGAAGGTAAATAGACCTAGGAACCAATACGGTACTAAGCAAATATTAGATGAAAAAGGTCCTGAAGGTTTAGTAGAATGGATTAAAGATAGTAAATCTCTGTTAATTACAGATACTACATTAAGGGATGCACATCAATCTCTGATGGCTACTAGAATGAGAACTGCTGATATGCATAGAATCTCTAAAGCTATTTCAGTATTAGGAAAAGATTTATTTTCTTTAGAAATGTGGGGAGGAGCAACCTTTGATGTGGCTTATAGGTTTTTAAAAGAATCTCCTTGGGAAAGATTAGAAGTCCTAAGAAAGAAAATACCTAATGTATTGTTCCAAATGCTTCTAAGAGGTGCCAACGCAGTAGGATATAGAAATTACCCAGATAATGTAATTAGGGAGTTCGTAAGAGAAGCTGCTGAAAAGGGTATAGATGTTTTTAGAATATTTGACTCACTGAATTGGATAAAGGGTATGGAAGTAGCTATAGATGAAGTGTTGAAGGTAGGAAAAGTAGCGGAAGCCTGTATCTGTTATACTGGAGATATTTTAGATAAATCAAAGACTAAATATAACTTGGATTATTATATAAAGACTGCTAAGGAAATAGAAAAAACGGGAGCCCATATACTAGGGATTAAAGATATGTCCTCCTTATTAAAACCTCAAGCAGCCTATGAATTAGTTAAGGCATTAAAATCAGAGATTAGTATTCCTATTCATCTTCATACCCATGATACCAGTGGAAATGGAATAGCAACAGTACTAATGGCAGCTCATGCTGGTGTAGATATAGTAGATACTGCATTTAATAGCATGGCAGGTTTAACATCTCAACCTGCATTAAATTCTGTAGTTGCAGCTTTGGAACATACAGATAGATGTACAGGATTAAATTTAGATGATTTACAAGTTATTTCTGACTATTGGAGTACAATAAGGCCAATATATAGTCAATTTGAATCGGGATTAAAATCAGGAACTGCAGAAATATATAAATATGAAATTCCAGGAGGACAATATTCCAACCTTAAACCTCAGGTTGAGAGCTTTGGATTAGGTCATAGATTTGATGATGTAAAAGAAATGTATAGAGTTGTTAATGAAATGCTTGGAGATATTGTAAAGGTAACACCAACTTCCAAGGTTGTAGGAGATATGGCTATATTTATGGTGCAAAATGACTTAACTCCAGAAAATATCTATGATAAAGCTAAGGATATGGCATTTCCAGATTCAGTAGTTTCATATTTTCAAGGTATGATGGGTCAACCCATGGGGGGATTCCCTGAGAGGCTTCAAAAACTGGTATTAAGAGGTGAAGAGCCTATTACCTGTAGACCAGGAGAATTACTTCCTCCTGAGGACTTTGAAAAAATTGAAGAGTATCTAAGTGAGAAATATAATATAATTCCACAAAGGAAAGACTTATTATCTTATTCCCTATACCCTAAGGTTTTCGAGGATTATCTAAAGTATGTTGAAGAGCATGGAGACTTTAGTAGAATGGGCAGCGATATATTCTTTTATGGTTTAAGGGAAGGTGAAACTGGAGAAGTAGAAGTAGAAGAGGGTAAGGTTTTAGTCATTAAGCTCCTGGAAATAGGTAGATTAGATGATAGAGGATATAGAACTTTATATTTCGAAGTCAATGATAGTAGAAGGGCTATAAAAATACTTGATAAGGCAAGTAATATTGTGAAGGAAGGAGCCTTTACAATACAGATGGCAGACCCTGAAAATAAATTGGAGATTGGATCAAGTATTCCGGGAACAGTAGCAAAGATTCTAATAAAAGCTGGTGAGAAAGTTATAGAAGGCCAATTAGTTGCAATAATTGAAGCCATGAAGATGGAAACGCAAATTACTGCAGCTACTGCGGGTACTGTAAGCTCAATAGCTGTTAAGGAAGGTCAAAATGTAGAAGCTGGTGAACTTTTGATAAGATTAGAATAGGAAATATAAAAGGTTAGGCTAAATAATTAGCTTAACCTTTTAATAATTTATTCTAAAAAAGCATAGCAAGATTGGAGAAAATTATGTAGAATATACAGAATGGGATATTTTTGTAAAGGATGTGCAAATAAATGGATATAAAAAAAGATAGATATAAAGGAATTATTTTAGCTGCAATTGCTTCGACAATGTGGAGCACAGGCGGTATATTTGTTAAATTAGTAGATTGGAATCCAGTATCAATATCAGGATTGAGAAGCTTTATAGCTGCATTAGTGATGCTGACCTATATAAAGAAACCCAAATTTACAAAAACAAAGCCACAGGTTTTAGGAGCTATAACTACTTGTACCACTATGTTATGTTTTATTATGGCAAATAAATTGACTACATCAGCAAATGCAATATTATTACAATATACAGCCCCTATTTTTGTGGCAATTCTAGGAGTATGGATTTTAAAGGAAAAAATTCGATGGTATGATATTCTTTCAATTACAGTTGTATTTTTAGGAATGATATTATTTTTCATAGATAATGTGAATATAGGAAATACATTAGGTAATATTATAGCTATATTATCAGGATTTTCTTTGGCATGTATGACCATATCACTTAGATTACAAAAAGATGGTTCAGCTATAGACACTACATTTTTTGGAAATATTTTGACATTTATTATAGCAATACCCTTCTTTATATTTAACCCATTACCAGATATCAAAAGTATTATTATAATCCTTATAATGGGAGTATTTCAACTTGGCATTCCTTATATATTCTATGTAAATTCAACAAAATATCTTACTGCATTAGAGGCTATTTTAATTACTGTTATGGAGCCTTTGCTAAATCCATTATGGGTATATATTTTTGCAGGTGAAAAGCCTGGGACATATGCTATCATAGGTGGTATAGTGGTTATAGTTACTGTATTATTAAGAGGAATTTATGTATCTAAGTTGGAAAGTGTGGAGGAATAAGATACTAAAATAAGTAGAGCATTTGTTCCAATTTTAAATTTATATAATATTAAATAGATGTAAAAAAGAAGGAGTTTAATTACTAATATAGAATATATAACAATGGGGGATTATTTTGGAAAAATGGGAGTATAAGACTATTAAAGTTGAACCTAGAGGTATGATGGGAGGTATACTAGAGATAGAGGAATTTGATTATGAGCTTAATAAATTGGGGGAGCAAGGATGGGAACTAGTATCTTGTTTTTCGACAAATGCCAGTAATGGCTATAGCAGAGAAGCAATAGCTGTCTTCAAAAGAAGAAAATAGTATTAGGCAAAAAATATAGGGAAATTTGTTGGGAGTAATATGCAAAACAATATCATAGTTGTAAACATAAATAAACTTAAAGAACTTATAACAATGGCTTTAGACCTTTGGCTAGATAATACATATGAAGGTCTCAGGGCAGAGATACTAAAGTTAATAGGTGGAGGTAAGATATTTTGCTAAAGTAAAAAGTTGGTAAATTTTTGAGAAATAGGTAAGATTTTTAGAATTTTGTTGTCATAGATGGATCTGTTATAATTGGACTAAATTAGTAAACCTTCGTATTACAAGGTTTTATCTAAGTTAGTCTATTTTTAAATTATAAATTATAAGAAAAGCTTTTAAAGTTACATTAAAGGCAGCTTTTCTTGAAACTCATTTAGGTCATAACAAGTTCTTGATATGAGACATTAAAGAAGAACTTTCCTATTGATTGTAAAAAATATGAACCTAATTAGAAGTTATTACAATATATAGATGAGAGGCCGATCAATGTATAATATTTTTTAAGAAAGGTTAAGGCAGAGGAGGGGATAAGGGATTGGATGTTGCAGAGTTAACTCATTTAATTGAAAGCCATGGTAAGGATGTGTATGGATTTTGTTGTAAATTGACAATGGATAAACATCAAGCAGATGATTTATATCAGGAAACCTTTTTGAAAGCGTTAGAGTTATGCCATAAAATAGATAGAAACAAAAATCCAAAGAGCTTTCTCATAGCTATTGCAGCAAATATGTGGAAGAATCAGAATCGAAAATTTGGTTGGAGGCATAGGATTGCAAAGATAGTAGAATTTAAAGATGATTTTGATAATGAGTCATACATGATTGATACTACAACACCAGAACTTGTAGCCATAAATAATGAAGCTTATACGATGGTTGATAGAGCTTCAGCATCGTTAAATGATAAATTGAAAATACCTTTATATATGTACTACAATACTGGATTATCGATTGAAGATATTGCATCCGCACTCAAAATTCCAACTGGAACTGTAAAGAGTAGGCTTTATAAAGCTAGGAAATTAATTAAAGAATATATGGAGGTCAATGGATATGAAGGATTTTGAAAAATTAGACAAAATGTTATGGCAAGTCCTTTCTTCAGATAATGAACCAGATGACAGCTTGAATCGAAAAATTATAAATAAGATAGGGGAGAGAAATAGGATGAAAGGTATAAATAAAAGGAGATTATCGGTATCAGCTATGGTTGCTATACTTATAGTAGCAACATCTATTTCAGCATTTGCAGCATGGAAGTTACTAACACCTAAGGAAATTGCAGAGAATTTAGGGGATAATGGACTTGCCCTTGCTTTTGAAGGTGAAGGAGCTGTATCTATAGATCAGACTCAGACTATTGGAGATTATAAGATAACCTTAATGGGAATAGTATCTGGTAAAGAAATCAGTGATTTTAAACACTCTGCAGAAGAAATATTTCCAAATAGAACATATTCAGTACTCGCTATTTCCAAGGTAGACGGAACACCAATGCCTGATTCCCGTGATCCATTATATGATGAAATATCATTTCTTGTTTCACCTTTTATAAAAGGACATCACCCGAAAGACCTTAATATTTTTACAATGAATGGTGGAGCAAGCTGGTTTGTAAAAGATGGGATAATGTATAGGACCATGGAATGTGATGATATAGAAGTTTTTGCAGACAGAGGCTTGTACATTGCTGTTATGGATAATTTCGATATTACTAATGCCTATAAGTTTAATGCAGAGACAGGTGAAATCAGTCGTAATACAGATTATGAAGGAATCAACGCTTTATTTGATTTACCCATAGATCCATCAAAAGGAAATTATGAGGAAGCAGAGAAGTATATTCAGACATTGCTAAGAAATCAGGAGACATCAGATGAAGAATCAATGAATGAAGAACTAATAGATATTGAAGCTTTATTAAAAGATGCTGTATTAATACCAGAATCGGTACAGAAAGTGGTTCCTGACAAGGAGGGTATGATTAATTACTACTTTGCTGAACATAAACTTAAAGCAGATATTAATAGTTTATTTGAAGAAGGTCAAGTAGGCTTCTCTGACAGTAGATTTATGGATGATGACAATATCCTTGTTTTTTCGAGAGATGCTGATGGAGTCATTACAGTTATGACCTATAGAAAAAATAATTAATGTATTGGTTAGTGTGAACAATATATTATCATTAGCAAGATAGTTCCTTAGTCCTCCCTAAATATCATATTGAATGAATCAATAAAATACTATATTATAATCCTATAGTTAATTGTGAAAGAGAGGACTGAAGATGCTAAAATCAAACGTAGGAGAATTAGCTGCATTAGCCACTGCCTTTTGTTGGTCATTAAGTGCTACGGCATTTGAATTATCAGGAAAAAAAGTGGGATCATTATCAGTAAATTATATTCGATTAGTTACAGGCTTTATATTCATTAGTGTATTTACCTTTTTTACTAGAGGATATTTTCTACCTATTGATGCAACATCAAAAAATTGGATATTTTTAAGTATATCTGGATTAATAGGGTTTTTTATAGGTGATTTATTTTTATTTCAATCCTATCTAGAGGTGGGTTCCAGAGTATCTATGCTGATAATGGCCACATCTCCACCTATTGCGGCATTACTTGGATTTATTATTTTTGGTGAAAAGCTAAGATTAATTAGTATTCTTGGAATGGCAATAACACTCCTTGGAATAGCAATAGTTATATTGAGTAAAAATCCTGATGAGAAAAAGATAAAAGTAACCCATTCGGTAAAGGGACTTACTTATGCATTTTTAGGTTCTCTTGGACAATCGGTAGGACTAATATTTAGTAAAATAGGTATGGGAGAATATAACCCCTTTGCAGCAACTCAGATACGTATAATAGCTGGATTTATAAGTTTTACAATATTGTTTATATATTTGAAAAAATGGGATGACTTGAAGTTAGCGTTAAAAGATAAAAAGGCAATGTTGGGAATTACTATAGGGTCTATATTTGGACCCTTTGTTGGAGTATCATTATCATTACTATCCTTGCAATATACTTCAGCGGGAATATCATCTACGATAACTTCAATAGTTCCAGTAACTATAATACCATTATCAATGTTAGTTTTTAAAGAGAAGATAAAACTTAAAGAAATACTAGGGGCGATAACAACCGTTGCAGGTGTAGCAGTATTATTTTTATTTTAAAAGGTGGAGCATTGCTCCACCTCAGGCTATCGACATTCATATGCCGATAGCCTTTTTGTATGAATGGTGTTATAATGTAGATAACATTTTTCGGATAATATGCAAACTAGTTAAATTAATATCATATTTAAACTGTAGAAAAGAAATGTTTGGTATAATATACTAATTTTACGACGTAACGAACAAATTTTATATTATCTTGTGATGGATATTAAAGAGGAGGGTCTATGCAAATGAAAACTATGCTGAAAATTATGCGAATGCGTAAAAATGAAATTCCTGATGATATATTGCCTTTGTTTGAACACATTGTTCAAACATATAAAGGAGACGAATGCGATGAAAAATTTATAAAAGCGATGGAAGAGCAGCTCACCAAGGAGCAACGCTTCCGGCTATACGAGCAAAACGGAAGTTGTAGCGGTACTGGGTACGATAAAGAACGCAAAGCCTTCGCACTTGAACACGCTGACAAGCCCCTTGCCGAAAGGCTGGAACTATTTACAAATACCTTTGGTAGAACAGCTGTTTTGAATGATGATAATACAATCACAGTCACTTTTGCCTGTAACCATGGATACTACAAGCATGCGCCAAAAGGAATGTTTCGATTTCCGGCATCAATTGAAACATATTTTGAAAGATGCGCAGGTGGGCGTTTGTATGAATACCAAAAAGCATTGGGAATAAAACTGAAGATTAAGTCAGTTGATGTGTCTCCCCTTAGCGAAAATATTGTAAACCCCGTTGTATTTACGTTTGAGATAGTGGATTAATAACACACTTACCGAGCAAGCACAATTACATTTTATGGTTTGAAGCTACAGCAGGAAATTTTCATGATTCAGCAGTTTTTCCGTTGTTGTATAACAAACTTAGAGAAAAGTATGACGGAATTAAGAATGTAATTGTTGATGCTAGTTATAAAATCCCTACAATCGCTAAAATGATTATTGACGATGGCAAAACACCTATCATGCCGTACGATGGTCTAACCCCTTTACTTTCTCGCTTGTTTGTGTCAATATTTGAAGTTCTTGAAGAAATTTATAACGAAATTGTAATGGCTTCTTGATTTTTAGCAAACCAAGAAGCCATTAGTCAACAATCTAAGGTGGAGCATTGCTCCACCTTAGATTGTTTAATTTATATTATTTTCTAAAAATATTTTTTAAATTCATTATATTCCTTTATACCTGAGATACGCATCTTATTATTGATAATAAAAGTTGGGACAGAGGTTATCTTATATTCTACAGCCAGTTTATAATCTTCCATAAGTTTATCAGTATATTTTCCAGAATCTATAGCTTCATTCATTTCTGATATATTTAAACCTATAATTTTAGCGATTTCATTTAACACATTTTTATCAGCGACATTTAAACCAAGGGTAAAGTATGCTTTAAATACTGCTTCAGAATATTGAGTATACTTATTTTGATCCTTAGCATAATATCCGCCTAAGTGAGCTCTCCTAGTGTTAAACTTACTATTGATATTGTTATATTCAATATCTAGATCTTCTCCTAACATGGATAAATATTTTAAAGAATTTACTACATATTCCCTTGGATATACATCAAATAGATTCATTCCTTCTAAAGGAGTATTGGGATCTAGTTCAAATGGTATCCATTCTATATTATATTCTATTCCATCTTTTTTAAGTTTTTCGACTAAACCTAATCCAAAGTAGCAAAATGGTCATGCGAAATCTGAAAATGCTCTTATATTATACATAAATAATCCCCTCTCTATATTTTATAATATGTTTTATATTATATTTATACCCAAATTAGTATATTAAAGCCCATAAGGCATGAATAATAAATAAGCTATATCTAAAAGTGTACATGGTTTTGAAATCATGAGATTTATGATATACTAAATATCATAAATAAATTTCAGGAGGAAATTATGTTATTTAGTAGTCTTATTTTCTTATTTGTTTTTTTACCATCAGTAATTTTGCTCTATTATATATCTCCAAGGAAGTTGAGAAATTCAGTACTATTGATATTTAGCTTGTTTTTTTATGGATATGGAGAACCAAAGTATTTAATTATTATGCTTCTATCCATATTTGTGAATTATTTAATGGGACTATTTGTAGATAAGTATAGAAATGAAAAGAAGATAGCTAGATTTATTATATTTTTATCTGTATTTATCAATCTTTTTATTATTGGATATTATAAATATACTAATTTTATAGTAAAGAATATTAATCAAATATTTAATTCATCACTTCCTTTACTTAATATTGTAATGCCTATTGGAATTTCGTTCTTTACATTCCAAGGATTAAGTTATGTTATAGATGTCTATCGTGGTGATGGTAAAGTTCAGAGAAATCCGTTTAATGTTGCTTTGTATATATCTCTTTTTCCACAATTAATTGCTGGTCCAATTGTAAGATATGAAACAGTAGCAGAGCAAATAGACGATAGAACTGAAAGCTTAGAAGGTTTCTCTTATGGAATTGAAAGATTCATATTAGGTTTAAGTAAAAAAGTTTTAATCGCTAATAATGTAGGTTTTATTGCCGATGAAATATTTAAGCTTCAAACATCAGATTTGTCTGTAATCCTTGCATGGATTGGAATAATATCATATACTGCACAAATTTACTTTGATTTTTCAGGATATTCAGATATGGCAATTGGGCTAGGGCATATGTTTGGATTTGAATTTTTGGAGAACTTCAATTATCCATATATCTCTAGATCTATTACTGAATTTTGGAGACGTTGGCATATATCTCTAAGTACTTGGTTTAGAGATTATGTTTATATACCTTTAGGAGGTAATAGAGTAAGTAAAAGTAAATTTTTAAGAAATATATTTATAGTGTGGTTTCTAACTGGATTGTGGCATGGAGCAGCTTGGAACTTTATTCTTTGGGGATTATATTATGGATTTATATTAGTATTAGAAAAGATGTTTGTTGGAGAATATATTGAAAAATTAAAGAGACCATTTCAACATATATATACAATGTTTTTTGTAATTATAGGATGGTTACTTTTTAGATCTGAAACCATTTCATATGCTAAAGATTATCTTATGGCTATGTTTGGCATAGGTGGACAAGGATTGATCAGTTCACAAGGAATATATTATTTAATTGAATACAAATATCTATTTATAATAGCTATAATAGCATCTATTCCAGTCTATCCTGCTATTCAGAAGAGATTAGATAAGATGTCAAATTCATGGATTAAAGTATTAATCATTGATTATGTAAAGCCGTTTTTTATTATAGCATTATTTTTACTATGCATTATGTATTTGATAAATTCAACATTCAACCCATTTATTTACTTTAGATTTTAGAGGTGTTTTAATGAAAAGTCTTAAAAAATATTACCTGATAGTTTCTTTTCTGTTTATAATTTATTTAGGCATATTTATGACTATAATTACAGAAGATGAGAAAGTATCTATACTTGAGAATAGAACATTAGCAAATGCCCCATTCTTTACCAGAGAGTCCTTACTAAGTGGAGAATATTTTAAAGGGTGGGAAACTTATTTAACAGACCATATTTATGGTAGGGATTATTGGATTGAGAAATATATTTTTCTAAATATGTCCATTTTAAATAAAAGTGATATTAATAAAATTGTAATGGCTAAAGAAGGAAATCTATTACCATTTATACCGTTTAATACAAATCATGATTTTAAATTTTATAGTGAAAAAATTAATACTATGGCTGATAATATTCGTGATCTTGATAAATATATTAGGGAATATGGCGGACATTTTTTATTTGTTGGTATTCCAGAGCAGGCTTCTTATTTGAGAAGCAAATATCCAGATTATTATCGTAACAATGAAGAGTATTTAAATAATAATGAAACAATTATATTTAAAGCATTAAAAGAAAACAAGATCAATTATATTAATATGACTGAAAAATATAGACAAGATCTTAGGGAAGATTATTATTTTAAAACTGATCATCATTATACATTTAGAGGAGCATATAAGGCTTATACAGAGATAATTCAAAATTTAATCGATAAAGTTAGGATAGATAATGTTAGATTGCCTTTGACAGAAGACGAAATAGATTTCACTACTCTTCCTAATCCGATTTTAGGAAGTAGAAATAGAAAACTAGCTTATCTATATCCTACAGATGAAAAGATAGAAATTGGTTATCCTATTGAAAAAATCTCATATGAGAAGCTCACAAATGGACAATTGGATCCTGATTTCTATCAAATTAATAAGGACAATGATGGAAGACCTACCTATAATGTATTTATGGGGGGAGATCATGCAGAAACTGTTATCAAAACTAATAGAAAAGATCTGCCTAATTTATTGATTTTTGGTGACTCTTTTACGAATGCAATGGAACCACTACTTTACTATCATTTTAATGAAACTCGAATATTGGATTTAAGACATTATAAAGATAAGAGCTTATATGATTATATTAAAGAGCATAAGCCTGATGTTGTTCTTATGATTAGAGATGATTTAAATTATGGTACTTTGGAGGGTAATGGAAAATTTGATTAGATTAATAAATATTTTAAAAGTCTTAATGATATTCATTAAGGCTTTTTCTTGTTTATGAATACCACCCGCTAAGCGGGTGGTTCCAAAGAGCTTTCAGCGGTGA
>OGTD01000159.1_pt1 | contig 35028 bp, 33 predicted proteins | sample 1574421 | NCBI WGS metagenome assembly OGTD01 (sample SAMN03295820, study PRJEB24534) | human gut metagenome | isolation source: fecal sample 1 from infant 3 | host: Homo sapiens | place: USA: Pittsburgh, PA | collected 2014-07
CCGCCTCTAAATAATGACGAATCGGACCATGATTCTTGTAGCGAACCCCATTGACATAACCAGAAGCCCCTGCCCCAATACCAAAATATTCCGCATTATCCCAGTACATGAGATTGTGTTGACTCTCAAAACCTGGTTTAGAAAAGTTAGAAATCTCATAGTGTTCAAACCCAGCTTTTTCCAACTCCTCAATGATATACTCAAACATCTCTGCTTCCAAGTCCTCCTTCGGTAAAGGCAGCTTTCCACGCCGCATCCGGTTCATAAAAACCGTGTGATTTTCTAGAATTAAGCTATAAAGACTCATGTGAGGGATATCTAGTGCAATGGCCTTGGCCACATTTTCCCGCACGTTGTCCATGGTCTGCTTGGGCAGTGCATAGATCAAATCAATAGAGATATTATCAAAACCAGCGAACTTCAGATTAGTGATATTTTCATAAATATCTTTCTCTAAATGGCTACGCCCAATTTGCTTGAGCATGCGATTGTCAAAAGTCTGAACACCCAAAGACACTCGGTTAACAGCCGAATCTTTTAAAACAGCAATCTTATCCGGATCCAAATCTCCTGGATTAGCTTCAATAGTCAATTCTTCTAACAATGACAAATCCAGCTTTTTCGTCAGCTCTGCCAATAAAAACTCCAGCTGCTTCGCTGAAAGAGCTGTCGGTGTCCCACCACCGATATAAAGCGTCTGTAAATGCTTTATATCATAAGAAGTATATTCTTGAAGCAAGTGCTCTAAGTAGGCGTCAACTGGCTGATTTTTGATAAAGACCTTAGAGAAATCACAATAATAACAAATTTGAGTACAAAACGGAATGTGTACATAGGCAGAAGTTGGTTTGGTATACATAGCATTTATTATAGCATAAATTTAGTATATAGATGTTTCAAAGCACACACTAAAATACATAGATCTCTTATCAATATATTCTTGCTAAGCAATAAAAACATAGTAAATATTCAAAAATTTTCAGCTTAATTTTCTACTTCAGTTTGAACTTTTTTCAAATAATAATTTGTCAGTAAAAATGCCATCATTGCAAGAGCAATCAGAAAAGTACCTGCTAACAAATAGCCCACTAAATCTGGTGATACAAGAATGAAATAAGCGCTTATTGCAATAATGATTATGTAAATAATCATAGCAACAATTCCTAAAATCATCTTTAGTGAATTATTTTCACGATTAAATAATTCCGTCACATTTGACCAATTGGTCACTTGTAGGCGTTTATCACGATGATATCCCCATGCACTCCATGCTAAACAGGTCAATGTCCAAGCTACAATCATCAAGACAATAGCAACTGGTTGCACGCCGACAACAAAGGAAAAAATTGTCAATAAAATGAATGGTAAAATGGATTGAATGACAAATAAATTCCAAAACTTAAGTTTAAGATAACGTGCCATATCAAAAGGTAATACTTTCAAATAATCATAATTTTCACGTTCAAGTGAAATGCCAATTCCTGTTAAATTTGCTCCACCTGTATTTAAACTTGCTACAAATGTTGCTATCAACATCAGTGGAAAAGCAAATCTGGTTGTCAAATAAGGAGAAATCATTTCACGATACTGCATAAAACTAGCCATTAACGGAATTAGAATAAAATAAGGTAACACACTAGGCATCAAAAGAGTTTGTAATAAGACGGAGCCATCACTGATTAGGTTTAATTGATAGCGCAACACAAACTGCGGAAAGTTCCTAAGTCCATTCATCTTGAAAATTTTCGTTCGTTTTTGTCTATTGACCGTTGCTGTTGTGGTCATTGCAGCTTCATAAAATTCTGGTAAAACCTTTCGCTTAACAATTATAAATAATATAGCAGCTACGACTACCCAAGCTCCCATTCCCAGCAAGGAATTCAAAGCAAAAGGTTGCATACTGAAATCATGAAAAATCGTCATTGGCGGAAAATAAGCAGGTTGATCCTGCAATATTGCGTTTTTAACGTTAGAGTTATTTTGCAAATTCACCAATAAAATCGCACCAAAAGCCATTATTGTAGCAAGAGCCAATAAAATATTAGAGGCAAGTTTTTTGTATTTCCTAAAAATAGTTGTTTTTGTAATAAAATGAACACCAACCAAAAGAAGGAAAATAAGTGTCGAAAACAGTACTCCTAACGAAATAAGCAGAATAGGGATTGCAAGCCAGATTGGTTGACCTGATTGCATTTGCAAACCAATAAAGTAAATAACAATGGGAAACACTCCCATTAAAGTAGTTAAAAGAACAGAAAATCCTTTCCCAACCATAATTTCGCTCTCACTAAAGGCATAAGGTCGGTAAGCTTGCAAGTCTTTACTTTCATAAAAAACATTGTAAAAGGAAAGAAATCCCTGTGCAAAGATGAAAAGATAAAAGATGCTGACAAAATTCGAAAACAGCCCTGGATTTTGAGCAAGCGGTAAAAAAGCACCCTGTACACCAAATATACAAGCATACAAAATTCCAACGTAGAGATAGTTCATCACTAGATTTCTAGCAACATTTCCTTTTTTCTTTGGATTTTTTTGCTGTTTTTTACGATAACTAGAAAGCCTAGTTGATTGCGTCGTATAAATGATATTTGCATGAATGAGGGATCGAATCGCTTTAAGACGCATCAGGACTCACCTCTTCTCTACGACCAGCCAAACTGAGGTAAATACTTTCTAATGATTTTTCAGGATGTTGACCTTTCAATTCCTCAATCGTACCGTAAAACAACAATTCTCCCTTTTTGAGAATGGCAATACGGTCACACAATTGCTCTGCCACTTCTAAAACATGGGTTGAGAACAAAACAGTATTCCCTTTATCTGCATGCTCTCGCATCATTTGCTTAAGGTCAAAAGCCGCCTGCGGATCCAAACCAGTTAAAGGCTCATCCAACACCCAGATATCTGGATCAGACAAAAGAGCACCAATGACAAATACTTTTTGTCGCATTCCATGTGAAAACGATTCAATAACTTCATAGCGATGAGCTGTAAAATCAAATAATTCCAGTAGATCCGTTAAACGTTTCTCATAATCTGAAGGACTCATATCATAAGAAGTTCCAACCAATTCCCAGAATTCATTTGCTGTCAGACGTAAAAACAAATCTGGCGAATCAGCTACATAACCAATTTTCTTCTTGATTTCCAACCGATTAGCTGCTAATTCCTTGCCATCCACAAAAATCTGACCATGCGTTGGATTAATCACACTAACCAATGATTTAATCGTTGTTGATTTTCCAGCACCATTGTGTCCAATTAATCCTACAATTTCTCCACTCTGAAGCGTTAAATTCAGATGATTCAACGCTATCTTGTCATCGTACACTTTTGTAACATTCTTAAATTCAATCATAAATTCTCCTATCTATTGAATGTTTTCAGCATGATGAAAATAAAAGTAAAAACTCTTTTTCTTTATTCAAACATATATATTCATTAACAATTTGTCATTAGTTTTCCAAAAAAACAAAATAATGCCTCTTTAACTAGTATCTGCCAACTCCAAAATTTTCTGAAAGGTTTTCCCATTGCGAATAGTCAAAGACTTGTAAAAGCTAGATTTGAGTAGCTTCTTGTGGTAGTTGGACTTGAGATAGTCAGCCTGATCGCTATTTCTGTAAAAGAAGGCTATCTGACCGAAATGCAGCAGCTCCCCGCCCCTCTATCTGCTCGCGACTGGCTTCCAGCAGGTAAAAGAGGACATCGCGCCGATAGGCTGCCTCATCCTGCCACCAAGCAGACAGTTTTGCCACTTCTTCTTAGAGAATAGCAGAGCCGAGCAGGACAAAAGGGATTGGAAAGTCATAGGATTAACTGAAATAAGCCGTCAAAATCGTCCTAATCTTTTCCTCGTGCTCCTGACTGTCAAAAAAGAGATTGCCACTGTTGATGTAGGAGATAGGGTTCTCAAAGCCCAGCTCCGCCAAATCGGCCTTCAAATCAGACATGATAACCTTGTTTTTTTTCCCACCGACATTGATGCCGCGAAGTAAGAGAATATAACGCATTCTTCTTCCCTTCTTGCTTTGTTTGTCTTTCTAATCCACTGCCTTTATATCTAAAATCATATCGCGAATCTGTGCAGCCAGTTCGAAGTCGAGAAGTCCTGCAGCTTCTTGCATCTGACCTTCTAGTTTCTTGATCATATCCTTGCGCTCTTGCTTGTTGAGGCTTTCGATTTCGACAATTTCTTCTTTGTCTGGCAGGACAGATTTGGTTACACTGATTAGGTCACGAATTTCTTTCTGGATTGTTTGCGGTACAATACCATGTTCTTCATTATAAGCCATCTGAATTTGACGACGGCGAGCGGTCTCGTCCATAGCCTTCTGCATGGAGTCAGTCACCGTGTCCGCATACATGATGACATGACCCTCACTGTTGCGGGCAGCCCGACCAATAGTTTGGATCAAACCACGCTCATTACGTAAGAAACCTTCCTTGTCTGCATCAAGAATGGCAACCAGACTAACCTCTGGCACATCAATTCCCTCACGCAACAGGTTAATTCCGACTAAAACATCAAAGACACCTAACCGCAGGTCGCGGATAATTTCTGTCCGCTCTAAGGTCTTGATATCTGAGTGCATGTATTTGACCTTAACACCCATTTCTTTAAAGTAATCCGTCAGATCTTCTGCAATCTTTTTAGTCAACGTCGTGATAAAGGTCCGCTCATTCTTCTCTGCACGCGCATTGATTTCGCCTAAAAGATCATCTATTTGTCCCATAGTCGGACGCACTTCTACTTCTGGATCCAGCAGACCAGTTGGTCGAATAATCTGCTCAATCACTGTATCCGTCTGCTCCCGCTCATAGTCGCCCGGTGTCGCAGATACATAGACAATCTGATGAACATGACTTTCAAACTCCTCCCGACGCAGCGGGCGGTTATCCAAGGCAGAAGGCAAGCGAAATCCATAATTAACCAACATCTCCTTCCGTGAGCGGTCACCATTATACATACCCTTGATTTGCCCCATCGTCATATGACTTTCGTCCACCATGATTAAAAAATCATCAGGGAAGAAATCTAGTAAAGTGTAAGGTGGCTCACCTTCGCTCCGTCCGTCCATATGGCGAGAATAATTCTCTACGCCATTCGTGTAGCCCATTTCGCGCAGCATTTCAATATCATAGTCAGTTCTTTGTTTCAGCCGCTGAGCTTCTAAAAGTTTCCCTTCCTTTTCAAAAAAGGCTAGTTGTTCTTCTAATTCCGCTTGAATCTTGGCAATGGCAATCTCCATATTTTCGTCATTTGTCATAAAGTGAGTAGCAGGAAAAATGGCTAAATGATCCACTTCACCCAAAACTTGTCCCGTCAACGCTTCTACTTCTCGAATACGGTCAATTTCATCTCCGAAAAATTCCACCCGAAAGGCATGTTCATCGCGAGAAGCCGGAAAAATTTCTACTACATCACCACGCACACGGAATTTTCCCCGCTGAAAATCAATATCATTACGCTCAAACTGGATATCCACCAAATCATTGAGAAGTTTATCCCGTGAAATCTCCAAACCAGGTCGCAGACTGACCACGCTATCGGAGTATTCCTTAGGTGAACCCAGACCATAAATGCAGCTGACTGACGCCACTACAATCACATCGTTGCGTTCCAAGAGAGCCGAGGTTGCTGAGTGACGAAGCTTGTCAATCTCATCATTGACAGAGCTGTCCTTCTCAATATAGGTATCACTGGAAGGCACATAGGCTTCCGGTTGATAGTAATCATAGTAAGACACAAAGTATTCGACCGCATTGTCAGGGAAAAATTCCTTAAATTCCCCATAAAGCTGACCTGCCAGAGTTTTATTATGAGCGATGACTAAGGTCGGTTTATTAACCTTTTGAATAACCTGACTCATAGTATAGGTCTTCCCAGTTCCTGTCGCTCCCATGAGAATCTGAGCTTTCTCACCACCCTCTATATTATCCACTAATTGCTCAATCGCCTGTGGTTGATCTCCTGAGGGCTCATACTTAGAAACCAGTTTAAATTTATTGTCCGTAATTCTATTTATCATTATTCTTTTCCTCTATACAATCTTCTCTTATTTTATCATATTTCTAAAAATATCACTGACTTAGGATAATAAGAAGCCCACCTAGTAAAACTAAGTGAGATTTGATTTTCTAAATTGTAATGCTGCTGGTAATTTATCTTCTTTTTTAAGAGACCAATACAGATAGAAAATGCTGAGAATTAACACCAGACTGGTGAAAATAGATCCTTCTGCTCCAAAAGCCCCACCCGAAAGCCAATCTACGTTGGATTTCGTATTGTAAGCAAAGACGGAAGTTTCTGCTCCCTGACCACTGACCTGAATACCATAAATGTTACCTTGAACAAAATTCCAAGCACCGTGAATACCAGCCAGCCCCCACATATTGTCAGTTTTTAGCATGTAAAAACAAGCAAAAGCACCATCGAGAATAATATTGACAATCGAAAGAAGCGTCACACCAGGATTTAGTAAATGGAGAGCACCAAATAGGTTAGCAGAGATTAAAATACCGACCAAAATATTTGACTTGGCAGTAACTGTCGGAAATAGCCAACCACGCGTCACCAGTTCTTCTGTTCCTCCTTGTAACATCCAAAACGGAATCAGGGCGATGATAAAGAGAAATGGCTCCAAACTAAGATGGTTGAGTTCTAACCTACCTACACCTGTCATCAAAAGTAAGACAACTATGAGAGAAAACTGTGCCGCTCCAATCAAAAAACCTTTTCCTAATTCTTTAAACCAATTTTCCTTAAAAAAACCAAGACTTGAAAAAGGTCTTTTTTCAACGCATTTCACCCAAAGAAAGAGAGCCAAAGAAATAAAGAAAAAGAGGAAGAGTTGAATGAAAATCATATAATGCGATATCAGTTCTTGTATCATTACAAAGCCTGCCCCAGAATGAACAAGGCCAAACACAAGACCCAGCAGTATCGAAATTGGGACCAATGCAAGCCCGCCGACAATTTCACCTCCATAAACAAAAACAATCGAGAGAATAACTGCCAACCAAATAGGTGGAATGTAACGGGACTGTTTCACATTATCAAGCATACGAAATTTAAACATAAAATTCCCTTTCTATTTTTTATTATTATATCATATTTATTTTACGCAAATCAAAAAAGAAATTTTCGTATATGTTATAAAATCTAACATGAAAATACAAAATATTTGTATTTTAAAGATATTTTTGGTATAATTTAAAAATATTCTTTAAAGGAGAGACTCATGAAGAAAAAAATCATAACTTTTTTGTTAGCTTTACTACCACTCTTTGCAGCAACAAGCATTCATGCTGATACAATCAAAGTAGTATCTGATACAGCTTACGCACCTTTTGAATTTAAAGATTCCGATCAAACTTATAAAGGTATTGATGTAGATATCATCAATAAAGTTGCTGAACTAAAAGGTTGGGACATCAATATGACTTTCCCTGGCTTTGACGCAGCCGTTAACGCTGTTCAGTCTGGTCAAGCAGATGCTATCATGGCTGGCATGACAAAGACCAAAGATCGCGAAAAAGTCTTCACTATGTCTGATACTTATTATGATACAAAAGTTGTCATTGCAACAACTAAAGCCAATACAATCAGAAGTTATTCCCAATTAAAAGGGAAAACTGTTGGGGTTAAAAACGGAACTGCCTCTCAACGCTTTCTAGAAAAAATCAAAAACAAATACAAATTTACTATCAAAACATTTGACACAACTGATTTGACTTACAACAGCTTGAATTCTGGTTCGATTGATGCCATGATGGACGACCAACCAGTCATTGAGTATGCTATTAAACAAGGTCAAAATTTAAAAATCTCTATAAAAGGAGAGGCTGTTGGTAGTTTTGCTTTTGGTGTCAAAAAGGGAAGCAAGTATGAATATCTGATAACAGAATTTAACGAAGCACTTGCTCAAATGAAAAAAGATGGTTCTCTTGACAAAATCATCACAAAATGGACAAGTTCTACAACTACGAAAACAACTAGTTCTACTCCTGAAACCACTACTCCTGCTGGTCAAAAAGCTACTCCTGTAAAATCAACATATACCATTGCGAGTGACTCTTCCTTTGCACCATTCGTCTTCCAAGACAGCAACAATAAATATACTGGGATTGACATGGATTTGATAAAAGCCATTGCCAAAGACCAAGGTTTCACAATTGAAATCACAAATCCCGGATTTGATGCCGCTTTAAATGCTGTACAATCTGGACAAGCTGATGGAATGATTGCAGGAATGTCTGTGACAGATGCTCGTAAAGAGACCTTTGATTTCTCAGAACCATATTATACTGCAAATGCAATCCTTGCTGTTAAAGAATCTAGCACAATTGCTTCATATAAAGACTTGAAAGGCAAAACAGTCGGCGTTAAAAATGGTACTGCTTCGCAAACCTTCTTAACAGAAAATCAAAACAAGTATGGCTATAAAATCAAGACATTCGCTGACGCTTCTTCTATGTATGACAGTTTAAACTCTGGCTCTGTGGACGCCGTTATGGACGATGAACCTGTTGTCAAATATTCCATTAGTCAAGGTCAAAAACTAAAAACTCCAATCAAGGGAACCCCTATCGGAGATACTGCTTTTGCAGTGAAAAAAGGTAGTAATCCTGAATTGATCCAAATGTTTAACAATGGTTTGGCAAATATTAAAAAGAACGGTCAATATCAAAAAATTCTTGATAAATATTTGAAAAAGACTAGCTCTGCTTCTAGCTCTTCAGACAGTACAGTTGATGAAACAACCATTTGGGGGCTTCTCCAAAACAACTATAAACAATTGTTAAGCGGACTTGGTATCACCATTGCTCTTGCGCTTCTGTCATTTGCTATTGCTATGGTCATCGGCATCATCTTTGGAATGTTTAGCGTGAGTCCCGTCAAAGCCCTCCGCGTCATCTCAGAAATCTTCGTGGATGTCATCCGTGGAATCCCACTTATGATTCTCGCAGCCTTTATCTTCTGGGGCATTCCAAATCTCATTGAATCAATGACAGGGCATCAAAGTCCGATTAACGATTTTGTAGCTGGTACAATTGCTCTTTCTCTCAATGCAGGTGCTTATATTGCAGAAATTGTCCGTGGTGGGATTCAAGCTGTTCCAGCTGGACAAATGGAAGCCAGTCGCAGTCTTGGTATTTCTTATTCCAAGACAATGAGAAAGATTATTCTGCCACAAGCAACAAAAATCATGTTACCAAACTTCGTCAATCAGTTTGTTATCGCTTTGAAAGATACTACAATCGTCTCTGCTATCGGTCTTGTTGAGCTTTTCCAAACAGGTAAAATCATCATTGCTCGTAACTATCAAAGCTTCAAAATGTATGCCATCCTAGCAGTCTTTTACTTGATTATCATCACTCTTTTAACGAGACTTGCAAAACGCTTAGAAAAGAGGATTAAATAATGGCTAAATTAAAAATTGATGTCAATGATTTGCATAAATACTATGGGGAAAATGAAGTCCTAAAAGGAATCACAACGAAATTCTACGAAGGAGATGTGGTCTGCATCATCGGCCCCTCTGGCTCTGGAAAATCAACTTTTCTACGTAGCCTAAACCTGCTTGAAGAAGTTACAAGCGGCTCTATTACCGTGGACGGTTTCGACCTAACTGACAAAAAAACAGATGTCGACTTGGTTCGTGAAAATATCGGCATGGTTTTCCAACACTTCAATCTCTTCCCTCACATGACAGTTTTGGAAAATATCACCTTTGCTCCTGTCGAGCATAAACGGATGACACAAGCTGAAGCAGATAAACTTGGTATGGAATTATTAGAAAAAGTCGGTCTCTCTGATAAAGCTGATGCCATGCCAGACAGTCTCTCAGGTGGACAAAAACAACGTGTGGCGATTGCACGTGGACTTGCTATGAATCCTGATATTATGCTCTTTGACGAACCTACTTCTGCTCTTGATCCCGAAATGGTTGGAGATGTTCTCAATGTTATGAAAGAATTGGCCAAGCAAGGCATGACCATGATTATCGTGACTCATGAAATGGGATTTGCTCGTCAAGTAGCCAACCGTGTCATCTTCACAGCTGACGGAGAATTCTTAGAAGACGGCAAACCCGACCAAATCTTTGACAATCCACAACACCCACGCCTCAAAGACTTCTTGGACAAAGTCTTGAATGTGTAATACTACTTTAGAGGCTGGGACAAAAGTCCGACCTCAAATATAAAAAGCGAACAAAACTAGTTTTCTGATAATCAGAATTCTGCTTTGTTCGCTTTTCGCATTTAATTATAGATTAGAAGGGCTTAATAATTAAGATTTTTAAAAATTAAAATCTTTTTGTCCCAAACTCTTTTTTGCATTTATATTCAATTTATTGTTGGTGACAAACTTTTTTCTCGGTACTCTTTTGACATTTAACGCCTTTTTTGCTACACTAAAATCAGTAAAATTCGGAGGTAAGGAGTTTATGTACAAGAAATCTATTGCTTAAAGGAAACTTTATCTAGTAGATTTTTTGTTATGCTCTTGCCTATTTTTCATAAAAGAAAATTTTTTCAAACTTCTCAATGATAAATATATTCGTTGCAAACTACTCCGTTTTGTAATGTTTGTTGGCAATCCAAAAACAAGAACAGCTCTACTAGATAAATAGGGCTGTTTTTCTTAGCTCTAAAATGACAATGAACATCAAAAGGAGACTTGTATGCTACAAATTCGACATTTAACTATTACCCATTTAAAAGATTTGAAAGACTTAGTTAGCGATTTATCACTTACTGTCAATGCAGGCGATAAAGCCGGCATTATCGGAGAAGAAGGAAATGGAAAATCGACCCTTCTAAAACTACTTATGGATGAAAGATTTGTTTCAGATTATATTAGCTATACCGGAGAGATTCAGAAAAGCTATAGTCATTATGCTTATTTGCCGCAAACTTTGCCTGAAAATGAAAGAAGGCTCTCCCTCAACGATTACTTCTTTGGCGATTTGAACGTAGACTTAGATTACAGCAAACTTTACCGCTTTGCTCAAGAATTACATTTTGATAGCGAACGTTTTACTAGTCAGCAAACAATAGCCACTTTATCCGGTGGTGAAACATTAAAAGTGCAGCTTTTAAAAATCCTCTCTACAAATTGGGACATTCTCTTTTTAGATGAACCTTCTAATGATTTAGACATCGATACTATGATTTGGCTGGAGAATTTTTTGCAAAATACACCTCAAACAGTCATGTTTGTTTCACATGATGAAAGTCTTTTAAGTCATGCAGCAACAAAAATCGTGCATTTGGAATTGGTTAAGAAAAAGCAAAAAGCTCGGACGACCGTACAGAATCTTGATTATGAAAATTACAGCCAGCAAAGACAGACCGCATTTGAAAAGCAAACTAAAGATGCAAAAAAAGAACGAGAAGAATATCAAAAAACAATGGAAAAACATCGCCGCGTCAAACAAAGTGTGGAGCACGTGCTGCGCAACACTCATGATAGCACGGCTGGGAGATTAGTGGCTAAAAAAATGAAAAACGTCCTCTCACAGGGCAAACGAATTGAGAGAGAAGCGTCTGAACTGACAGAATTGCCAATACAGGCAGATGCTATCAATCTGAAATTTCCTGCTATCACTCCTCTGCCATCTACAAAAAGAGTAGTCACTCTCGAGCAAATGTGTTTGAAGGTAGGAGAGCGCACTTTAGCCCAAAATATAAATTTTGAACTCTTAGGGCAGGAAAAGATTGGGATTATTGGTGAAAATGGTGCCGGAAAATCTACTTTTCTCAAAGAACTACGAAACCTATTGCAAAAGAAAAAAGGCATTACGCTAGGGTATATGCCTCAAATCTATCCTGATAGTTTAAACGAAGTCGACTCTCCAATAGATTTTCTAACATCCACAAGAGAGGGTATTGAGCGAGAAAAAATCCTCACCCACCTAGCCAGTCTGCAATTCACGCGCAATGAAGTGCAACATTCTATTTCCCAGCTATCTGGTGGACAAAAAGCTAAATTACTGCTTCTAAAAATGGTATTAGATCAAGCAAATGTCTTGTTGCTAGATGAGCCGACACGCAACTTTTCTCCCACTTCTCAGCCACAAGTACGAAAACTTTTTACAGATTATAACGGCGCTATCATTACCGTTTCACATGACCGCACCTTTCTCAAAGAAGTTTGTCAGAAAATCTATCGCTTGACTGAGACAGGAATAGAGCCAGTCCGCAAAGAACAGCTATAAGTTTGTTCTCCTAGTCGATCTTAAACAGCCAAGTTCCCTTGAGCTGTCTGCATTTGGTAATAAACGCCTTGTGCTCGCATCAGCTCTTGATGACTGCCATGTTCCACAATATCTCCGTCAACCAACACTAAAATGATATCTGCATTCTGAATGGTAGACAAGCGATGAGCAATGATAAAACTGGTTCTTCCTACCATCAGCTTATTAAAAGCCTCTTGAATGAGCACTTCAGTCCGCGTATCAATAGAGGATGTTGCCTCATCCAAAATCAGGATTTTAGGAACCGCTAGAAAAACACGCGCAATGGTCAATAACTGCCGTTGTCCTTGTGACAAAGAATCTCCTGCATCTGCTAGATAAGTATCGTAGCCATGTGGCAATTGCTGAATAAAGAAATGAGCATTAGCAGCTTTAGCTGCTGCAATTACTTCTTCTCGGCTAGCCTCTGGTCGCCCAAAAGCAATATTTTCATGAATTGTCCCCGTCTTCAGCCATGTTTCTTGTAAAACCATACCAAACTGCTGGCGAAATGAGACTCTGGTGTAATCTGTAATATCTCTGTCGTCTAACTTAATCTTACCCGCATCTACATTATAAAAACGCATGAGGAGATTGATTAAAGTCGATTTTCCAGCACCAGTTGGCCCGACAATAGCAACTTTGCTTCCTGCTGGAACGGTCATGTTTAAATCGTGAATCAAGGGTTTATCTTTTTCATAACCAAAACGGACGTGCTCAAAATGAACCGCACCCTGTACTGCTTCACTCGTGAGTTCTTCTTTTCCAGTTTCTACAACTTCTTTTTCATCTAAAATCATGTACAGGCGCTCTGCACAAGCAAGGGCACTTTGTAATTCAGCCATAACAGACGAAATATCGTTGAATGGTTTGGTGTATTGGTTGACATAATTTAAGAATGTCACTAATTGTCCAACTGTGAAACTAGAGCCATTAATGATACGAACCGCACCAAATCCAACAACAATGGCATAAATAAGAGCATTCACGAAGCGCGTCGCTGGATTGACAGTAGAGGAATAAAAGATAGCATCCTGAGAATAGTCCGCATAGCTCTCATTGCCCTTTGTAAAATCCGTAATGAATTGCTCTTGGGCATTGAAACTGTGAATCAAACTTTCTTGAGAGAAACTTTCTTCAATGAGCTGCGTCTGCAGCCCTCGAGCTGTTGTTTGTTTTTGAAACAGCTTGTAACTTTTACGGGCAATAAAACGCGCAATCAGCATAGATAAGGGAGTTAAAAGCAAGACTAACATCATCATGAAAAAGTCAATCTTTGCCATTGTCACAATCGTTACAAGAATAGTCAACACGCCTACAAAAAACTGATTGAAGACCATGAGCAGACCATTATTTAACTGCTCCACGTCCGTCGTCAATCGACTCACTAAATCACCACTCCCTTGACGATCAAGATAAGCCAAGGGAAGTCGATGAATTTTTTGAATGACCGCATCCCGAAGTTTCTGACTATAACTATAAATCAACTGATTATAGATTAAAGGATTGAGCCATTGAATCGCTGTATTGGCAACAATCACCATACCCATTTTCGAGAGAATTGGAAGCAAATGCTGATTTGCATCAGGAAGTAGAACGCTGTCAACTGCATTTCCAATCAAAATTGGCAAATAAATGGTCAAAGCAACCTGAACAATTGTTCCAATTGTAGCTAGTAGGAAAAGCCAGCGCTGTTGCAACAAATCACTTGCAAGGCGTTTCAGACCACTTTTAGAATACCTCGTTTTCATGCTTTTCCTCCTTACTATGTTGTGAGAGATGAATTTCTCGATAAATAGCGCTCGTTTGAAGCAAATCTTCATGTTTTCCAAGAGCGACCTGCCGACCCTTGTCCAAGACAAGTATCTGATCAGCTGCACGCAAGCTATTGGTTCGCTGTGAAATTAAAATCAAACTTGTGTTCTTTAACTGCTCTTTAATCGCTTGCAATAGTTTAGCTTCTGTTAAATAATCAAGTGCCGAAGTGGAATCATCCAGCACCAGAAAAGGTGCTTTTTGTAAAATAGCGCGCGCAATCGTCAACCGTTGGCGTTGACCACCGGAAAAATTCCGACCAAAAGCTTCTACTACTGCATCTAGCTGACCTTCTTTTTCCTGTACAAAGTCACTAGCCTGCGCAATATCAAGAGCCCACCAAAGTTGTTCATCCGTCACCTTGTCTTCCAAACCCAGCAATAAATTTGAGCGAATCGTACCGCGGAACAATTCTGCTTTTTGTGGCACCAAACTCATCCAAGTGCGCCACTCTTCAAGGTTTCTAGGGCTTCGACCATTTTTGAAAATAGCCAACTGACCAGTATCAATCGTATACAAATGCGCTAAGAGCTGCACCAAGGTTGATTTTCCTGAGCCTGTTCCACCAATCACTCCCAAAGTCTGACCAGATAGTACATCAAACGAAATATTTTCCAAAGCTGGACTAGCAGCTTGTGGATAGGTAAAGGTAACATTTTCAGCAGAAATAGATTGAGCACCAACAGAATGCCGTATTGACAGTTCTGCTAGTACATCTTCCTCTTCCTGTTCAAAAACCTCTTGGATTCGTCCAGCGCTGATGTAACTTTGGTTCAAAGAAGTGACGAGCATGGCTAGTTTCAACAGTTCTATCAAAATTTGCAAAAGGTAATTGACTAAAGCGACTAATTTCCCTTGCGTCAGCAAATCCTGTCCAATAGCTAGATTCCCATGCCAAATAACCATGACTAACGTGCTATTTACCACTAAAAAAGTCAACGGGCTAATCAAGCTAGACCAAACTCCTGTTTTTATCTGCCAGGTCTTATAAATTTCATTGGTATCTCTAAACCCATGAATTTCTTTATTTGTTTGCCCAAAGGCACGAATAACACGCATACCTTGCAGTTGTTGGCGTGTCATATTGACAATTTTATCTGTAATCTGGCGAATTTTAGCGTACAGCGGATTTACCAAGCGTGACATGATATAGATAATACCTGTTAGGATGACAACCATGAGTAAGAACCACAGTGTAATACTTGGACTAATCAAAAATGCCATGATAATCGAGCCAAAAACAATAATCGGCGCGCGCAAAAAAAGACGAAGAAATTGATTGATACCGGTCTGAATTTGATAAGTATCACTTGTTAAACGAGTGACCAGACTAGATGTCGTCAAGTTATCTCGACTAGCTTTTGGCAAACGCATTATTTTTTGATATAAATCTTTAGTTAATTGACGTGTAAATCCTACCGCTGCTTTTGAGGAATAATATTGAGCAATAATCGCCACAACAACACCAAACGATGCAAGGACAACCAGTAAAAAGACCATGGTATAAAGATGCGCACTATCTTTTTTAGGGATTGTTTGGTCTACAATTGTTGCAACCAAAATTGGCACCAATAGTTCAAAACTAGCTTCTAATAATTTAAAAAGTGGCCCCAACAAGGATTCTTTGATATATCCCTTAAAATATTTCAATAAATCTTTCATGAAATCTCTTTTCTTATACAAAACTAGTTCTATTTTATCATAATCTGGCCTTCTCTGTAATTTGTTAGCGGATACAATTATTTTTATAGGAGAATTTTTGTTAAATGAATTCCAGATAAAAAGGAGAAGAACGATGTCGTTCTCTCCTACTAAATTTCTTTCAAATAAAATATTATTGATGACGATTTGCCCAAGCAACATCCAAATCTAACACTTCTTGTGTTGTGTATTGTTGACGATAAGGATTGTAGACTTTGTTAGTCGTTGCAATATTGGTTGCTTGCACATTTGGTACATCGTATTGTGTCAAATTATACTGTTGAATCAAATTATTCAACTTAACATTATAGCTTGTATCCGTTGCATAGACACCTGTTAAAGCAGCAGTCGCATTCATATAGCTGGTCGTATTACTCTTCCAAGCATAAGTGTAGCGGCTATGTTTTAAAATCGCCACATAGTCTTGTAAAGATTCAAAATAACTTGGATAGGATCTAAATTCTGCATTGACATTATAAGTATTTCCTTGCCCGTCATCTTCTAGTGTAGCCATTGTGGCTGACTGACCAGCATACTGTCCTTTGATGCCAAATAAATTATGATGAGGAGCGGCTGATAAAGCAGAACGTCCAGAATTGCTTTCCAGAATGGCTTGTGCAATCATAACCGAAGCATACAAATCATTCTCTTGTCCTAATTGACGAGCCGTTTCACCAATTTGTGAAATGAACACCTCTGTTTGAGTTAACGGACGTTGGTAAGTCTCATCATTGGCACTAGCTGGGTGAACTTGCTTGGACAAAACTGCACTAACCAATAAAGCGGCGACCGCCAAAGCTAGAACTGTTAAAATTCTTTTTTTCAATTTTTTCTTTCTCATAGCTTATTCTCCAGTATAATATATTTTGATTATAACATAAAATTCCCAGCTCTTAGTTACAATTTGGTGACAGATTCATTATAAAAAACCGAGAAAATGATTCTCAGTTTTTCTTCAATTCCTAAATTTTTTCCAAAATCGCATCCCAAGCTGTATCTAAACCATCTTTATTAACAGATGAAAAAATAATAAAATCATCATTTTTATCAAAATCTAACTTTTTCTTAATGACTGATTCATGCTTGTTCCATTTGCCGCGTGGAACTTTGTCAGCTTTCGTGGCTACAACAATGACTGGTATTTCATAATATTTGAGAAATTCGTACATTTGTACATCGTCTGCACTTGGCTCATGCCGAAAATCCACTAGACTGACAACTGCTCTGAGATTTTCCCTGCTCGTCAGATATTCCTCGATCATCTTGCCCCACTTCGCTCGTTCTGTCTTAGAAACTTTAGCATAGCCATATCCTGGGACATCCACAAAACGAAGTTTGTCATCAATATTGAAGAAATTCAGCAATTGCGTTTTTCCTGGCTTGCCAGAAGTTCGAGCTAGATTTTTTCGATTTAACAATGTATTGATAAAGGAAGATTTTCCAACATTGGATCGTCCTGCAAGGGCAATTTCAGGAATCTCGTCTTGCGGATAATGAGATTTATTTGCTGCACTTAGCAAAATTTCTGCATTGTGTGTGTTAATTTCCATTGCACACCTCTTTATGCTGTTTCTAAAATCGGCTTATCCGTTCCGTCAACTGCTTCCTTAGTAATCCGTACCAGTTTCACATTTTCTTGACTTGGAACTTCAAACATGACATCCATCATAGTTTCCTCGATAATCGAACGTAATCCACGCGCACCTGTCTTGCGTTCAATGGCCTTGTTAGCGATTTCCTGAAGAGCATCATCATCAAACTCCAATTTGACATCATCATAAGAAAGAAGAGTCTGATATTGCTTCACTAAAGCATTCTTTGGTTCGCGAAGGATTCGCACCAAATCATCAACTGTTAAAGGCTCAAGCGCTGCAAACACAGACAAACGACCAATCAATTCAGGAATCAAGCCAAATTTTTGAATATCTTCAGAGATGATTTCTTGCATATAAGAACCAGCTTCATCAATGGCCTTGTTGTTTTGACCAAAACCGATAATTTTTTCGCCTAGCCGTTGTTTGACAATTTCTTCAATACCGTCAAATGCACCACCGACGATAAAGAGAATATTTTTCGTATCTACTTGAATCATCTCTTGTTGAGGATGCTTGCGGCCGCCTTGCGGAGGTACACTAGCTACAGTCCCTTCAATAATCTTGAGAAGCGCTTGCTGAACACCTTCACCAGACACATCACGAGTAATAGAGACATTCTCGCTTTTCTTCGCAATTTTGTCAATCTCATCTACATAGATGATACCACGTTCAGCACGCTCAATATTGAAATCTGCTGCTTGCAAGAGTTTCAAGAGAATATTCTCAACATCTTCTCCGACATACCCAGCTTCTGTCAAAGCTGTCGCATCTGCAATCGCAAAAGGAACATTCAGACTTCTTGCCAAGGTTTGAGCGAGGAAGGTCTTGCCAGAACCAGTTGGACCAATCATAAGGATATTGGATTTCTGCAATTCGACATCTTCCTCATCTTCACGATTATCATGAAAATTGATGCGTTTATAGTGATTGTAGACAGCCACAGCCAAAGCACGCTTAGCACGGTCTTGTCCAATCACATAGTGATTCAAAATATTGAGTAGTTCTTGTGGTTTTGGCACTTCTGACAAGTCTGCCAGCACTTCTTCTGCTAGTTCCTCTCTGATGATTTCTTGTGCTAATTCCACACATTCATTACAAATAAAGGCATTATTTCCTGCGATGATCTTTTGCACTTCTTCTTGGCTTTTACCACAAAAAGAACAATAAACCATCATTTCGTTCGTACGATTTGTAGGCATTTTTCACTCCAATTCTATTCGTTGTTTATTCTTTTTTCTCATTTAAATAAGGTCATATAAAAAGCATGAATACTATTCACCAAATTTGTAAAAGCATTCAGCCAAAAGAGCACTGACAATCCATACCGTTTTTTACGAAAAGCTTGCGTTGCCGCCATAACACAAACGATACATAAAAGAGCCGTAAAAAATCCGAAAATACTACGTTCCATTACGACTCCTTTCTCTGAAAGGTTGTGACAGTAAAGTCATACTCATTCTTTTCATCTTTGGCATGAAACTGATGAGACAACTCCTGAAATTTCGTCATATCAAAATCTTTCGGGAAATAAGTATCACCTTGTAAACGAGCATGAATACGGGTAATAACTAATTCATCTATTAAGGGCTCGAACGCAGAAAAAATCTGACCACCGCCGATAATATAAAGAGTTTTTTCCTGAGTCTCATACCATTTCATAACCGAGTCAACATCATGAAACACCAGAACTCGCTCATTCTCTGCCTGATAGGATTTGTCTCTCGTTAAAATAATCGTAGTACGATTGGGCAATACTCTGCGGTTCATCCCATCAAAAGTCACTCGCCCCATTAAAATAGCCTGCCCAGTTGTCATTTCTTTAAAATGCTTGAGATCAGCTGGTAAATGCCAGGGCAATGTGTTGTTTCGCCCAATCAAGCCATTCTCATCTTGCGCCCAAATAGCTACAATTTTCTTTGTCATTTCCTCATCCTTTGAATTGATATTTCTATTTTATCAAATTTCACAAAAAAAGGCTGACTTTAACTATCAAATCAACACTAATTTATATTGCACAAGAAATCCATTCTTTTATGATGTCTGGTGAAAATAGTTAGATACAGCCCTTTATTTTTTAGATTTTAAAAATCTGAAAATTACTTCATTCTCAAATCGCTAAATCAAATTTCAACTGCGGCTTAACAGGATCATAATCAACTAATTCAAAATATTCTGCTTTAATGTCAAAAAAGTTGGTTCCGTCTGGAACATTTAAAACCAAGCGTGGCGTACAGTTAGTTGGTTCACGTCGAAGTAATTCTTTAGCCTGTTCAAATTGATTATCATAAATGTGCAAATTATTGACAAAATAAAAGAATTTACCAACTTTCCAGCCAAAATGCTTAGCAATCATCATTTGCAATGCGACATACTGCATGGCATTGATGTGATGAGCTACTAGCATATCATTTGAGCGTTGTGTCAAAGTTGCATCCAGATAAATGTCACCGTCTACACGGCGTACATCAAACATGGTCTGAAAAGCACACGGTAGTAGACCTTCTGTTTCTTCAAATGCTTCATAATCCCAAAGCGAGATAATATTTCGTCGATTCCAAGGATTGATTTCTAGCTGTTTCAAGATTTTATTGATAATATCATGTTTCTTAACAACAGCGCCATAGCGCAAGCCAATCGTGCGAGTATCTCCTACTTCCCAATCATTCCAATAATGAACATTGTACTTTTCTTCTAAAATATCTAAGCTATTAGATTGGTCTTGGTAAATCCAGAGCACCTCTTTGATAGCTGACTTAATAGCAATCGGCCGAAGCGTTGTAATAGGAAATTCTCCCTTGCTCAAGTCGTATTCAGCAAAAGAACCTGTAATATACTTAGAGTTAGCCACTTTCCCGTTTTTATAACGAGGGCGTGCATTTTCAGAAAAAACACCTTCATCTAAAATTTTTCGAATATTTTCTTTAAAAATAGTATCTGCTTTTGTCATGATTTCCCTTTTCTAATATTGCTTTTTCTAGTATAACACAAAATAAAAATCTCCTACAAGTTAAAACCTCGCAGGAGAACATGCTTTAATATCGAATTTTTTGAGCTCCATAAATCGAATGCTGACGATGTAGAGAAAACGCCACCGCACACACTATGAAAAAATAGGGGAAATTAGTAAAGCCAAATACTTCACAGCCGATTAGAATAGGTCCTAAAAAAGTAGATGTTGCACTTCCAAAAACAGCAGCATAACCTAGTGCAGCAACCAAACCAACTGGAAGTCCAAATAAACCCGCTAGCAACACACCTAAGCTTGCACCAATTGCAAAAAGCGGTGTCACTTCTCCGCCTTGAAAGCCAGCAGCTAATGTCAAAACTGTCAGAAGTAATTTGAAGAGCCAATCATATACATAGACGGGCTGACCAGCAAAACTGGCTGCAATCAAATTTGTTCCAAGCCCTGAGTATCGTCCTTTATCCAACAGTAAAAAAACAATGCTCAAGACAACTCCCATCACCACAATCCGTTTGTAGGGATTTGGAAAAATAATTGCTGCTTTCTTTTTGCTCCATGAGAGAGCATAAGCAAATAAATTGCCGCAAAGTCCAAATAGAACTCCAAGAAACACTAATTTGATAAGAAGCGTCGGTGACAATACCAGATGCACAGAAATTGGTTGTACAAACTTTTCAAGCCCTAACGCATGCGATGTCCAAGAAGCAACAAAGGAAGCAATCATTGCAGGATACAGAGCCGTCAGTTGCATGGTTCCTACAACCAAGACTTCCATTGCAAACAAAATTGCCGCCAGCGGTGTTTGAAACAGTCCAGCAAAACCAGCAGCCATTCCTGCGACTAAAAAGATTTTTGAAGTGTTGGGGATAGAAAATTTCTTGCCAAACCGATGAGAAACTGTTGCTCCTAATTGTACTGCTACTCCTTCTCGACCAGCTGAGCCACCAAAAAGGTGCGTCATCCAAGTTGTCAATATAACCAAAGGAATTAAGCGCTTTGGGATATGTTCCTCTACACCATGTCCTACATCAAAAATCAAGGTCATCCCTTTGCTACTGCTTCCACCATACTTTTGATAAAGAAATACAATCCCTAATCCCGCAACAGCTAAAAAAGGAATCAAATAGAGTGGATACATAGAACGAATATCGCTTAAAAAGATAAGGGTTCGCCCAAATATCGCATCAATAATCCCAACTACTAGACCTATAAAAATGGATAACACTGTAATAGCCACTGTTCGCTTTCCAATATCAAGCCATTCTACGCTATCTACCTTTTTCATTTTATCGCCCTCATTATTAGACGTGTTGGTCTTGATAAGCACGCGAATGTTTCAAAATATCAGAAAAAGTCTGAACAATGCTTTCTTCGTACTGTTTTTCATGTACACTATTTGCAATTTTCTCTAAAATTACTTGTTCTCGCTGAGTGTCTAATACAGCTTTTCCAGTCTGACGTTTATAGAGAGCAACTTGACTCACCAAAGCCATTCTTTTCTCTAGTAAGGCAATCAAATCTGCATCTATTTGATCAATTTCTTTTCTAATTTCTACTAAATCCATAATTTCCTCCTAATTGCTTTCTATTTTAACAAAATTTTTCACAATATGCTAGTAATCGTCATGTTTTGAATCTCAAGTCCTAATTTTCTCAATTTTAGCAGAAAAATAACACTCAAATTGAGACAAGTTCAAATAAAGCCTATTCTTTCAACTCTAAAACGAAAAGTTAATGTGAGAGTCGTTTTTATACAGATAAAGATCTATTGGGATTACAAGTGCTATAACTTCATAGGAAAGTGTGGGGGCAAATTTGACACAAGATTGTTTCTTATGATGAATAATTGACTAAAATATAATAAAAAGTTGATGTAAAGCCAAAAAAACAGAAGTACACATTAGTAGAACTTCTGATTTTTAATTTGAGAACCTTTCTATATATAATATTCTCAGTTTGCATTTTTATGAAAGTGATGATGATAGAATTATGAGAATATATCTCAGGTTTTACCTATTTAAAATTTTTTTAATTATTTGAGTAGTTTTATGTTTAAACGGGGAAGGATAATATCTAAAAGTTCCCATTTGTCTAAGGATATAAGCATTGAAATTTTGTTTAAAACGAAGTACACTGTCAGAACCATCAAAATGACCAGTAATCCCCAAAAGGTTGTAACAGGGAATACCTCGCTTGATTGATTCTCGCATTACATAATCTTGCAAAAGAGCAGGTGCGTAGAATTTGTTAAATTCAGGATAGGATCCAGAAAAGAGATAGACCGTTTCTTGGGGAGTGTATATAAAAAGACTGCTAGCTAATATTGTACTTTCGTCTCCATGCTTTTTTAATAGTTAGTATGCTTCGTTTTTTCGTATTTCAAACGTTTCAAATTGACTAGATAGTTCTCGAATTTGATTCAGTTTTTTTCAGAGGAATGGTTGTTTTCTTCAAGATAATCTTGTAGTAATTTAATCTTTTTAGATAATTCATTCTGATTAATTTGTAAATGCTCCAGATAATTTTTGAAATTTATGCTAGCTATGATAAATTCTGCATTGCTTCCAAAGCTATCATAAAATTTTTCATAATAATCTAAAGTCTTATCATTATAGTTGCGACGTTCAGAAGTTGATGAAGTAATCTGCTTAAATTTATAAAGCTCATTACGTTTAAGTTTATGCAGTTCTATACCAAATGTTTTAGCCTTTTTTTACTAATGATTTTCCTTATTTAGTAAAAGATTTTAGTAATATTTCTTCTGTTAAGTCATTTAGGTCTTTTACAAAATGCCAATCACCTTCACCTCCAGGATAGTCCTTTTGTAAGCCATCAAATTGGTAATTCAGGTTGGTGAGCATAGATACAAGTTCCTTCTTTTCTGTACTAATAGGCTCACCTTTACTATTGAAGACTTGATAAATATCATAAGGTTTCACAACCAGCTCCATAGCGTTTAATTTTTTGCATATATTTTTAATTCTTCATAAAATTTAGGCAATAACTCATAATTAGTGACAACAGGTCCAGAGTTGATTTCTAGGTATAGACCACCTGCCATTTTTGTACTAAATAATAATGCTGATACTTGTAATTGATTGTTAGTAAAGAAGCCAATGAACTCAACATTATACCCTCTTTTTTTCAATAGAATAGACATTTCTAAAGATTGGATAAAGGATTTTCTTCTCGCCTTTTGATAATGTTGTTTAAATATTTCTTTAGTAATTATTTCTAAAGGCATTGTTCTGTACTCCTTGAGCTTTTGTAGTTTAATAAACAAAGCTGGTGAAGCTACAGAATAAAATTATTTCTTATTTGAAAACGTTTTTATTTTGAACTATTTTATCACCTAGAATTTAACCCTGTCAAAATATTTGCTTTTAAATTTAAAAATTATGAAACTTTTCATTTACTAAAATCTTGTATTTATTATAAATATCATATTTTTAGCTTAGTTTCAAGCAATTTATTTTTCGGAAAGAAAAAAGTCTGAAGAAAATTATTCAAAAAGAATGGTTTTCTTCAAACAGAATCTATTTTCAAGTATTAAGAAGACAATTTCCTACGCGAGGATAGGGACATAACCCCATAAAATAAGAAACCTGCTAACAAATAGCCGATAAAAATTTTAAGTGACCATTGCAGTACATACGGCCAACCGTATTTTGGAATATTTAAGAAAAAATAAGCAAAAGGACTATCTTTTGCACCTGGAATAGACCATTTGATAATTAGGCCATTAAATAGAGCAAAAGCCAAATAAATCAAAGGCACACTCGTCCAAGCAATCGGGTCAAACCAACGATATTGTGAGCGTTTATCAAACAACAAGGTATCTGCTAAAAACCATAGTGGCACAATGTAATGACAAAGGAAATTTTCAAGTCGATAAAAATCAGTTGCGAGCGGTGCCAACATAAAATGATAAATGACGCATGTAATCATAATACACATGGTCACTCCGCCTTTTAGCCGAAACAGCGACTGCGTTTGCCAACGATGTTCAGAACGCGCCATTAGATAGAGCAAATAGGCCGTAAAAACTGTGACAATCATGTTAGATAAAACTGTGTAGTACATCAGCATTCCTAAGCCACCATGCTTTGTGATTTCAAGGTAAACTCCTGTAAATCCTAACATAAACAATACCATGCGGCTATAAAAAATCACATTTCGCTTCATCATCAACCTCAAATTTTCTTAACAAACTCTGATTTGAGTTTCATTGCACCAAAACCATCAATCTTGCAGTCAATATTGTGGTCTCCTTCTACAATCCGAATATTTTTCACGCGCGTCCCTTGTTTCAAATCCTTTGGAGCACCTTTGACCTTTAAATCTTTGATGAGAGTGACGGTATCTCCGTCCGCAAGCTGATTCCCATTTGCATCAATTGCTCTGATACGATCATCTTCTTCAACGACTTCTGCCGGATTCCATTCGTATGCACATTCAGGGCAAACTAACAGCAAACCGTCTTCGTAAACATATTCTGAGTTGCATTTTGGACAATTTGGTAATTGATTCATACTTCTCCTTCACTAACCTCTATATATCACACCTAGAATTTATCATGTTTTTCTATTTTACTATAAAATAAAAAATTTGACAAATGAGATAAAATGACTAATTTTTAAAAGACTTTTTGGCTCAATACTTAATGAAAATTACAAGATTTAACGACCTTCACTTCTATCTGCTAGTACCTTGAGCAATCAACTACCATGTTGTTGATTTATTGCGCCATACACTTTGAAGTTGGAGATTTTTACAAAGTATAAAGAATCATTTGATTTTCTCTTATAGATTTTTTTGATGTTATAAAATGCTTCAAGCATTGGAAACCATCTATGTCATTTGCCAAGTTCCTGAGTGCGTTTATAAGATGCAGCAACGGCTTTGATAATATTTCCTCTGAAAGCATCTGCTTCAAGACTTGCCACTCCTGCAATCGTTGAGCCTGCTGGGCTGCAAACCTGATCTTTGAGAACAGCAGGGTGTTGACCACTTTCTTTGGCTAATGCTGCTGCTCCTAAAAGGGTCTGATTTGCTAATTGCAGAGCTAAGTCTCGTGGTAAGCCAGCTTGCACCCCTGCATCAGCCAATGCTTCCAAAAAGAGATAAACAAACGCAGGACCACATCCAGCAACGGCAGTTGCCGCATCTAACTGCTGCTCCTTTAAATGAACCAGCAAACCGGCAGGATCCAATAGTTCACACAACAAGTCTTCATCCTGCTCTGTTGCTTTATCTGATACAGCATAGCTGATAACACCAGCACCAACTGCAACAGGCATATTGGGCATTATCCGGATCAACCGATGTTGTGTAGGAACAAGAGCTTCTAACTGCTGCAAGGTCAAGCCAGCAGCCATAGAAATGAGTAAAACAGAGCTGCGCTTTTCTAAAATAGCATGGTATTCTTGCAACAAATCCGCAAATTGATTGGGTTTCACACCCAAGAAGATCACATCTGCTTGCTCAAAGACGACTTCGTTCGTGACAGGTTCGCCCCCCACTTCATGCGCAATCCGCTTTGCTTTTTCTGGGCTTCGATTTGCGAGCAGGATTTGATGATTTTTTTGCCCAGCCACTACACGTGCTAAACTGCCACCCATATTTCCTAAGCCAATAAATCCAATTTTCATGTTTTTACTCCCTAATCTGTCCTGAACCTTGCACAACATATTTATAACTCGTTAATTCTTTTAAGCCCATCGGACCGCGTGCGTGTAATTTCTGAGTAGAAATCCCCATTTCACAGCCCAAACCAAATTCTCCACCGTCTGTGAAACGTGTGGAAGCATTGACATAGACTGCTGCACTATCAACCTGCTCTGTAAAAATCGCTGCGCTGGTAGCATTGTTGGTAATAATGGCATCTGAATGATGTGTGCTGTGTTGCTCAATATGTGTGATAGCTTCTTCCAAAGAATCCACTACCTTTACAGCCATGATGTAATCTGAAAATTCGCTATCAAAGTCGCTAGGCTCTGCTATTTCCCCTGAGATGAAAGAGTGAGCTGTTTCATCCAATCGAAGTTGAACAGGTACTACCCCACGCGCTTTACGAACAGTTACTAAGCGTTCTTCTAATGTTGGGAGAAACTGAGAAGCAATTTCTTTATGAACCAGACAAACTTCCATTGCATTGCAGACCGAAGGACGACTGGTTTTAGCGTTGTCAATGATATCTAGTGCCATTTCTTGATTGGCGTCCTTATCAACATAGATATGAACAATCCCCGTACCAGTCTCAATAACAGGAACGGTCGCATTTTCAACGACCGCTTGAATCAGCCCCGCACCCCCACGAGGAATTAGCAAGTCCAAATAGCCTTTTGCTTTCATCAAGATTTGAGCACTTTCACGACTGGTATCTGACACCAACTGCAAGCAATCATCTGAAATCGCGGTCTGACGAAGTGCCGCCTTTAGCGCGGAAACAATGGCAGCTGCTGTTTTATGCGCTTCTTTTCCGCTGCGAAGAACAACTGCATTTCCACTCTTAATGGCTAAAGCAGCTGCATCAGATGTCACATTTGGACGACTTTCATAGATAATTCCAATCACCCCAAGAGCTACCCGCTTCTTAATGATTTCTAGTCCATTTTCCAAATGAGAGACTTCTAAGATGTCTCCAACGGGATCTGGCAACGCAACCACTTGACGAATGCCAGTTGCCATGTCTTTGATGCGATTGACATCTAAATACAGACGATCCAACATGACATCTGAAATATGACCTTTTGCCGCTGTCATGTCTTCCGCATTGGCTGTCAAAATTGCGTCCGTAGCTGCTTCTAAATAATCAGCCATCAAAGATAGAGCTTTATTTTTCTCAGCTGTTGAAGCTGTGTTAATTGATTTTTTTGCTTGCTTGATTTTCTCTAGTAAGCCTTGTGTACTATTCATATCCTACTTCCTCTTAAAATTCTGACAATAATAATTCCAATTCAGGCGTTAGTGAAATCCAATGGTCTCGGTGAATTACCACTCCCTTTGGTTTATTGGCTTTCAGCATATCTTGCAAAGCTGACTGCCCAAAACGAACACGTCCTTTTCCTAAAATGCGCTCTGTGTCCTTTTCATAGACGGTCACAATATCATCATAAGAAAAGTGTCCTGACATTTTTGAAATTCCTGAAACAAGTAAGCTCTTGCCTTGCTCACTCAATGCTGTGCTTGCTCCTCTATCCACCCAGATAGAGCCTTGACTGGTAGCGTAAAAAGCCAACCATTGTTTTTGCGTTTTCATATTTTTGGCTGAAGCAGTAAAAAATGTGCCATTTCCCTGATTTTCTGCGGCTTCGATGAGGGGTTGCTCTTTCAAAGAAGAGCAAATGTAAACAGGAACCCCTGCCATAGTGGCAATCGTTGCTGCTTTCAGCTTGGTCAGCATACCACCTGTTCCATTAGAAGAGCCTGCTCCACCTGCCATTTCAAGCAACTCCGTCGTAATCTCCTCTACCAAATCAAGGCGCTTGGCATCAGGATGATTGACTGGATTTGCCGTATAAAGCCCGTCAACATCCGTTAATAAAACTAACAAATCTGCTTGCACCATAGACGCAACCTGAGCGCTCAATGTATCATTGTCACCGACTTTCAACTCAGCAATGGAAACCGTATCATTTTCATTGATAATCGGAATGGCTCCTCGGTTAAGTAAGACAGAAATCGCCTGATGTGCATTTTTATAGCGCCGTTTATCTGCAAAATCATCTTGTGTTAATAAAATCTGAGCCGAGACAATCTTTTTCAATAGCAGATTCGTCGTGTATTCTTCTAACAGCAAGCCCTGACCTACCGCTGCGGACGCTTGCTTGTCTGCAATTTTTGTCGGGCGTTTCTTAAAGCCCAGAGATGAGAAACCTGCCGCTATTGCTCCTGATGAGACTAAAATCACCTCGTGCCCTGCTTCATGTAGCATGGCTAACTGCTGGGTAATCACTCTCACTTTCGCTCTCGATAAACTTCCATCCTCATTTGTTAAAGAACTGGTACCGACTTTACATACAATTCGTTTATACTTCATAACCCTCTCCAAAGCTGATATATTGCATTATTATACCAAAATTTCGAGCAAAATAAAAAAGAAATGAAGCAGAAAGAGATATTCTCTCACTCCATTCCTTTTCTCAATTTCTCTAGTGTTTCTTGGAAAATAGCTGGCGCTTCTGCTGTAAATTCCATGACTTCTCCCGTCTTAGGATGAGTAAATCCAAGCGTTCTGGCATGTAAAAATTGACCGTGCCCTTTTAGCGTTTTCCGTGGTCCGTACACTTCGTCACCCGCTACTGGGTGACCAATATAAGCCATGTGCACACGGATTTGATGCGTACGCCCTGTTTCCAGCTGCAATTCTACCAGCGTATAATTGCCAAAACGTTCTAAAACATGGAAACGTGTAACAGCTGGCTTTCCTTTTGCCGTTACAGCTTGTTTTTTTCTATCTTTTTCACTGCGTCCAATCGGTGCTTCAATAACACCTCTGTCATTCGGCAGATTACCATGTACAATCGCCCAATACTTCCGCAGGGATTTTTTATCTTTTAATTCCTCAGCGAGCTTGATATGCGCATCATCGTTCTTGGCAATCATCAACAATCCTGATGTATCTTTGTCAATCCGATGGACAATTCCAGGGCGCAAAACACCATTGATACCGGACAAATCCTTGATATGGTACATCAGCGCATTGACCAGTGTTCCACTCGTATGCCCTGCACTGGGATGTACCACCATACCTTGAGCCTTGTTCACCACTGCAACATCTTCATCCTGATAAACAATATCTAGCGGCAGATTTTCTGCAACATATTCTAGTGCTTCTGGTTCGGGCAATTCATAAGTAATCACGTCGCCTGCCCTAACAGCATATTTTGCTTTCTTGACTTGCCCATTGACTAAGATTTGTCCATTTTTGATTTGCTCATTGGCATGACTGCGGGATAATGGTGTCAAATCAGCAACCGCCTTGTCCAACCGTACACCGCCAATCTCTACTTTAACTTGCATTGTCCTCTTCCTTTAACATCATCACTATCAGTACAAGCACGCCAATCGTCAGATAACTATCCGCAACATTAAAAATTGCAAAATTGATAAAATCAAGCTGAAACATATCCACGACAAAGCCTTGGCGCATACGGTCAATAAAATTACCAATTCCCCCTGCAATAATCAAGCTCAAACCAGACAACAGCCAGGCAGAACCTTTAATGTGTTTGCTCAAATACCAAATAGCAGCTCCAATCACCACTAAAGTAATTACCGCAAACAACCATTGCTGGTTTTCCAGAATTGAAAATGCCGCTCCTGTATTTCGCAAATAAGTCAAACTCAAAATCTTTGGAATGAAGGGCTTTACTTCGCCTAATTGAATGTTTTTGACAATTTCAAACTTGACCCATTGATCCAGCGCAATCAAGGCTACAATCACAATTGGCACCATCACTTTTCGTTTCATTTTTTACCTCTTTTTGCAAAATATTCTTCCATCACAGCAACAAAAGCTACACCGACCGGCGAAAGCTCTACTTCTTCGCGTTTGACATAAACCATACGGTTTTCCAAATTGTCTTTTAGCCGAATCACCGTAATGCCGTTTACGCTATTGCTATCCAAAAATCCAGATCCTGTCGCATAAGCATCTGTCCGCTCCAAAATGCCATTTAATGTAGCACGGTCCGTCACATTAAACATCTGCGAACTGGCACTGGTGTCCACGAAATTCTCTGAATAATAGAGATACTCGTCTTTTTCCTGTGTAAAACGAACCGTCGGCAAATCTGCCAAATCGTCCATAATCAGCTCATCTTTCTCTGCTAAAGGGTGGTCTACCCGCAGATAAATGTGTGTCTGAAAAGGAATCAAATCTACCACTTCCAGCCCCAATTTATCAATCCGCTGCATCATTCCTTTAGTATTTTGATTGTTCAGATAGATAATGCCAATCTCACTGTGCCCCTGCGCCACTTCATCTAAAATCTGCACCGTAGTAGATTCAAAAATTCGGAAATTCTTATCTTTCGGATAGCGTTTGGCAAATTCCGTTATCAGAGGTGGTAAGAAATCATAGTGCTGGCTAGCAATGGAAAATTCTGCCTTTTCTTCCTCTGGATTGGTGTATTGATTTTGAAATACATCAAATCCCTTGACCAATTCTTGGGCTTTTTCGTAAAATTCCATCCCTCGACGTGTCAGAAATGTACCGCTACTCGTTCTGCGAAATACTTTAAAACCCAGTTCTTTTTCTAATTCTCGAACCGCAATGGATAAACTAGGCTGGCTGACATACATTTTCTCAGCGGCTTCACGAAAGGTGCCACTATTGGCAATGGCTACAACATAGCGCAGTTGTTGAATATTCATCCTTTTATCCTCTTTCAAGTGTTTTATCATTATACCATAAATCAAGGCATAACTAAACCGTCATACACCCATGAAATCCAGTCGTCGCTTCTTTCATATCTTCCTAATAAAGCAGATAAAACAAGTTGTTTTTGGCTGCTACAAGCGACATTCAAGTTCTTTCATTCATGTAGTGGCTTATCTCATCAGCCGTCAATTTTCGCACTTCTGTATTGGGATACTCTTTGTATTCATGAACAGTAAAAACAGGTGCCAGCAATGGGCATGTTTTATCCTTATTCTTTTTTAAAAATACTTGTAAATCTTCTTTTGCTGCAAATATTTTATAAGACAGCCTTCCCTTGCTATTTTTTATTTCATAAATACCGCATGGCTTTTTCATCGTATAATCAGCAGTTCGCAAGTATAGTTTTGCGATTTCTAGTGTTTTAAACGGAAAATACCATCTTTGCAATCCTCTCTTTGGGTCTTTTTCAATGCAGATACACCGCCCACATGTTCCGCAAATATACTGCCTGTGGTGTTGCAAACAATCCAAAGGATTCAGTAAAGGCGTTCTTCTACTTTCCCTAGAATAACATTCTTGACACATGTTTCCCTCCTGTTACTGACCGACATAGACGGCTTCTATCATGGTGAACATCCAAGTTTGACACAAACCATTCACATCATACCCCCTCATTATATCATAAAGAAAGAGCGAGAACTTTGACAAAGAGGTCTATTCAAGATATAATGTAAAAAAATAAACTGAGGACAAGGACATGGCAAATTCAAAGCTTATTACGCGGCTGAAACGCTCCGAAGGACAATTACGTGGCATTCAAAAAATGATAGAAGATGAGCGCGACTGTGCGGACATTATCACCCAATTAACCGCTGTTCGCTCTAGTGTCGAGCGGGTCATTGAGTTGATGATTACTGAAAATCTCACTGAATGTCTCAATCACCCTTTGGACGACCCCAAAGCACAAAAAGAGCGACTGGAAAAAGCCGTCCAATACCTTATCAAACGAAAATAACCTCAGCAGGCGACGAAAACTGCTGAGGTTTGTTTATTTACGGTACACAATATAAGGGATGATTCTAACTATCACTTTTTTAGAAAAATAGAACTGCACAATGGGCAAAAGTAGTTCTTAAAGGAGTGTGTCCGCCCGGCGGACGAAATGAACTACTTTCAGGGCAAGCCGTCAGCCCGGCGGACAGAGTGAACCTATTTCTAGGCAAGCAGTCAGCTCGGCGGACAGAGCAAACTTGTTTCTAGGCAAGCCGTCAACCCGGCGGATAAAGCGAACTTATTTCTAGGCAAGCCGTCCGCTCGGCGGATGAAGTGAACTTGTTTCTGGGCAAGCCGTCAGCCCGGCGGACAAAGCACACTTGTTTCTGGGCAAACCGTCCGCCCGGCGGACAGAGTGAATCGCTTTTAAGACAGACTAGCGACCCGGTCGACGGAATGGACTGCTTTTAGGGGCAGGTTGCCAACCATTGAAAAAAAAGTCCTCCTCAATATGGTATAATAAGAGTAATAAAACAAATCAAAGGAGGCAAGTAAAATGGACTTATACACAAAAGTAGAAGAAACCTTAAACAAGTTAAACATTCCATTTGAAATCGTGGAGCACGAACCAGCACTTACGACCGAGCAAGCAGACAGCTTTATCGAAGGCATTGAAGGTGTCCGCACCAAAACGATGTTTCTCACTAACAAGAAGAAAACCGCCTACTACTTGCTCATCATGGACGACAAAAGGCGCTTGGACATGGACTTGTTTAAAGAACTGGTAAAAGCCAATAGAATCCGCATAGCATCCTCTGACAGTCTATTTGAAAAAATGATGTTGCCAGCAGGCGTCGTCTCTCCATTTGGATTGTTAAACAATGCCGATAAAGACATTCAAGTCTATTTTGACAAAGAAATCATGTCAGAAAAACGAATGAGTTTTCATCCCAATACCAATGAGAAAACACTCTTTTTAAACACGACAGACCTACTCAAATTCCTAGAAGCTATTGGTTATGAGCCACATATTATTGAGTTATAGGTTAGGCAAAAACTCAATTTCTAATCAAAATGAAGTATGAATAACAAAAAAGCTTAAAATCATTGTTTTTGATAACTTGATTTTAAGCTTTTTACTATTTTTGGAAGGTTTTTATTCAGTTTCTTTTCTCTTTCCTTATTCCACCTCGCCATGCCAGAAATTCATGCCCCCAGCTACATTGGTTACATCAAATCCTTGCGCACTTAAAAACTGACACGCAGCCGCAGAACGTGCACCAGATTGGCAGATGACATAGTATTTCTCCTGCTGGCTGAGTTGCTTGTAGCCTGCCTCCAAACTACTCAAAGGCAGGTTTTGTGCTGTCGGAACGTGCCCTGACACGAACTCATAAACCTCTCGCACATCAATAATGGACAGCTTTTCTGCTTGGTATTTCTTATAAAATTCAGACATAGTGATACTAATTTCCATATTCTACTCCCTCTGGTTTTACCATTTTGTACAAGGCAAAGGCGCCGTCTAGGTTCTTAACAGAAAATCCTGCTTGTTTAAGAATGCGCTCAGCAATATAGCTGCGAAGTCCGCTATGACAGCTCACGATGTAGTCCTGCGACTTGTCTAGCTCTCCTAAACGCTCACGCAGCTCATTCAATGGAATGTGAACTGTATCTACTTTCAGATGACCTTGCTGAAACTCACTGGTTGTCCGCACGTCTAGGAACTTCTTACCAGTAGCTAGTTCATCTTCCAATTCATACCACTGGATATTGTCGCTCAAACCTTCTACCAAGTTTAAGGCTGCATATCCCAGCATATTGACCGGATCTTTAGCAGAGCCAAACGGTGGCGCATAGGTAAATTCCAACTCTGGCAAATCAAAAATCGTTAGATTGCCTTTGATAGCCGTTGCCAAAATATCAATCCGCTTATCAACGCCCTTTTTCCCAACGCCTTGCGCACCATAAATTTTGCCACTCGTCGGCTCAAAGAGGAGCTTCAAGGTCACATCAGTCGCACCCGGATAGTAACCAGCATGATCCTTCCCACTAACATGAATGACTTGATAAGGCAGACCATTCATACGAAGAATGCGCTCGCTCAAGCCAGTTGACGCTGCCGTCATGTCAAAAGCCCGAACGATAGCTGTACCAATGCTGCCTTTATTCTTTCGAGCTACTCCAGCAATTACATCCGCAACTTGGCGACCTTGACGATTAGCAGGCGAAGCCAATGAAATCAGTGCATCTTCTCCTGTAACTTCTTGCTTGACAACAATCGCATCGCCGACTGCATAAATATCAGGTTGACTGGTTTCATAACGCTCATTGACTAAGATACCGCCACGCAATCCCAGCTCAATACCTGCTACCTGTGCCAAAGCATTCTCCGGTTGCACCCCGACAGACAGAATGGTCACATCAGAAGCAATCTTTTGCCCATTTTCCAGCACAATGACCTTTCCCTTGTCCTCAAACCGCGTAGCAGACTGAGAAGTAATTACTTGAATACCGTTTTTCAACAATTCAGCCTGAACAAAAGCAGCCATTTCTTCATCAAGCGGTGGCAAAACATGCGGTGCTTTCTCAACAATTGTCACATTCAAACCACGCTTACGAAGATTTTCTGCCATTTCAAGCCCAATGAATCCAGCCCCAATCACCACAGCTTCTTTTGGTTCTTTCTCCAAAGCCAACATAATCTCATCTAGGTCAGGAACATTACGTAAAGTATAGGTATTTTCAGCTGTTTCCAAACCTTCAATTGGAGGCACAAAAGGTTTTGCCCCCGGAGATAAAATCAACTTATCATAACTCTCTGTAAATTCCTTTCCGTCATGTCGAACCGTCACCATATGTTGATCTGGTGAGATAGCAGTCACTTCATGGAAAGGTCGCACATCTAAACGAAAGCGTGCCTTTAAACTCTCAGGCGTTTGCACTAACAAATCTTCCCGATTAGCAATTTCTCCAGAAACATAGTAAGGCAGACCACAGTTCGCAAAGGAAACGAATGGTCCCTTTTCAAAAATAATAATCTCAGAGTCTTCTTTTAGCCGTCTTAAACGCGTCGCTGCAGACATTCCACCTGCAACTCCACCAACAATGATAATTTTCATTCAACTTCCTCCTTTATCACTTTTAAACAACTTTTCCGGTCCAAGCACTCATACCGCCTTGAACATTGACAACATCATAGCCTTTTTTCTTTAGCTTTTTGGCTGCCATTTTGCTCCGCACACCGGAATGGCAAATGACATACAGTGTTTCATTTGTTGCTGGCGTGTATCTTGCGATTTCATTGAGTGGGACATTCTTTGCGCC
>OGTD01000176.1_pt1 | contig 30909 bp, 45 predicted proteins | sample 1574421 | NCBI WGS metagenome assembly OGTD01 (sample SAMN03295820, study PRJEB24534) | human gut metagenome | isolation source: fecal sample 1 from infant 3 | host: Homo sapiens | place: USA: Pittsburgh, PA | collected 2014-07
GAGCGTCAAATGCCGCCCATTTCCCCCTTCGGGTGAAATGTTCGCCATTGGCTCCGTGGTGCCGACACTTCGGCGCAAGCGCCTTGGTCGCTGTCTGTTCCCTCTTGTTATTTTACTCCTCTATTTTTTATCTTTCCTTATCGGGAACCCTTTGTCCCTTCCGCAAGCGGAACGAACAATCAAGCCTGAAGGCTTGGTCTGTCACGCCGCGGGCATAGCCCTCGGCTACAATCGAACCGCTTCGCTCTCGATTAACTACTATTTTATACAGATTTATACTTGATATAACAGCTTTTCTTTAATTTTCCGCGTCTGCCGCTTTTTCATTTAAATAGATTTTTATATTTCTGAATTTTCTGACAATTTTATTTCTTATAATTTTGTTAACGTAGTATCTAACCGTTCGCATCTTTTAAATCGTTTCCTATATTTCTACTTTTGAATAATAGTGTTATTTTATGTTAATAATTAAATAACATCTATTTACAAAACACGAACTATTTATTGTTATTTCTATTATTAATAGCTGTATTGTTCGTTTTTGTCATATTCGTATTCTTATGATATTCTTAATATTTGCTATGTAACTTTCTTGGTTACTTTCTTCTTCTCTTCACAAAAAAACGTTGTATGATTTTTCATACAACGCTTAATTTTTTACTTCGTATTTTTCTTTTGTTTCCTTTAATGTCTCTTGTGTGTAATTTATTGCTGTCTGTGCGATCGATTCCGTTAACAGTTGCGAAAAATTTATTCCTACTCTATTTCCCCAGTTATTGGCCCAACTTGGGATCGTTAGCGTCTTTTTTACTGGTTTCATGTCTTTAAAATATTCTTCTATATCAACTAAAACCATAGTTACAAATTCATCAGGTTTATGACTTATACTATTTAATTCACTTGCTTTAGGCAACGTCTCATTATTTTCAATATAATCAGCTAACACCATACCTAAAACTTCTTCAGCCATCAATAAACCATAGGCTATATCATTTTCATTTATACCTGTATACGCTCCTTGAACATCTGGAAATTCAATAAAGTATCCTCCACCCTCTTCTGGATGAAAAATAGCAGGATAAGCTACTTTCAAAGATGTTTGTAATGACATGATGTTCCCTCCCTTTATACAAACTTTCTTAACATTTCAGGAAGCATTGCTTCATTGCAAATTTTTTTCATGTCTGTTGCATTTGTCAAAGCAGTAGTATCGCCTGAATGATAGTAAACACGATAACTTTCTATACCTTCGCTATTATCGTATCTCTCCTTAACAATACCAACTTCATACCGTTCTCCATTTTGATATAAAATGATTTCTCCATTTTCAAACATAAGTACCTCCTTCTCTTGAAAGACGAGGGCTATTTTTTTAGCCCTGCATCTTTTAAGATTTTTCGCTCTAGCCCTTTTCCTAAATCTTGATTTCCATGAACTGGTACTGTAATTCTTACGCCATCTTTGTATAAGTGATGATGTGAGCCTTCTTGTCTTCGTTCAATCCAACCATTATTTTTTAAGAGCTTTAGCATTTGCTTTCCGGTAAGTGGCATTCGCGACTACCTCCTTACACTTATTATTATATACGTGTAAACACGTATTGTCAAGTGGTATATCTTGTTTTTAGCTTGGTTTCAAAAAAAAGAACCTTTCTATAAAAATAGAATAAGGTTCTTTTTATTATTTTCTACTAATATCTATGTTAGTTATAATATTATTTAGTAATCCACGCACCCAAAAATCCAGCGCCTAAAACGTGTTGCCAATACCAAATATCATCACGAGTAACGTATGGAGTGCCGTTATAATTTTGGTTAATTGTATCTAGCCCATTATTACCGGCTTTTATTCCCACATGTCCATATTCAGAATATAGCCAAAATACTATCGCTCCATTTGGTAATGAATCCCATATTTTTTTTGCATTATCATCATTACCGATATCTCCTTGCACGTGTTCCCAACCAGCAGGAAGATCATGTGAATATATGTCTTGCGCATTACCGTAACTTAATGCAGGAGCTAATGGATTGCCTGGAAGATAAAATTCTGATAAAGCTTTAATTAAGTCTACACATTGAGGACCTGATCCTGGATGAGCCGCTGGATAGTTAAAAGTTTGGCCTAAATTATTTAATGCCCAATTATAAATACCATCCATATTCTTAGGAGGTTCATCGGGAGGATTGTTTGGCGGATTATCTGGTTTTGTTTCTGGTGGCGGAGAAGGTGGTTTGTTAGATGGTTGTTTACTTTCATCCATTAATTTTTTTAGAGATTCTATAAAATTATTCGTCATTTTAACAGTCATCAAATTGTTGTATGTTTTCATTACTTTAACACTTGAATTTGAATAAGTATTTTTACCGCCATCCATCATATAGACTTGTTTCTTCATAGCATCATCATATTTTTTTAGGAATTCATTTACTATGCTTTTAATCGCATCTGATAACCCTACATTATCATTTGGTATATCTTCTTTATCTGGCTTTTCAGGATTCTTGCTACCAGAACCTCCACCACCTGGAGAACCTTCACTAGGTTTTTCGTTCCCAGTATTTCCCCAATACTTATTAACCAAAGGTTCAATTTCTGCGACTTCTTCCTGAGCTGTGTTATATCTAATAGTACCAGGGTTATACGCTGGCCTTTCCCAGTAGCCTATAAAAGCTTTTGTTAGAGCTACAGAATCATAACCAAGCTGGTTATATAAAAATTGGTCAAAATTCTCTATTTTAGGAGTAGGGTCTGGTAGTCCTGCCGCTCTAAACCACGATCCAGTTATATCCCATTGTTGCTTATAAGAAATCATAAAAGCTACTTGTCCATCAAAATCGCCCAATGTTATTTTGCCAGCAAATGGCGTCCATTGCCAAAGACCTCCTCCAGAAGCTCCATCATCCCAACCGTTCGCACCCAAAGGAGGTCCAGGATTAATAGCTCCTTCAATTGTCCATGGGTTTAAATAAGATTCATGAGCTGCATTAATTGCCAAAGCTATTGTTGTTTCCTTAGGTATGCCTGCCTTTTTACACGCTTGCACTAGCTTGTTTAGATAATCATATTGCTGATCATAATTTAATAGCGGCATATTTTCACCTCATTTTGTTTTTTTGGATATCTTGTTCCATAGGATTGCTAGTATTATTGTTATGCCAAAAACGTACACCATTTTCCAATTGTGCTTTTAGTTGCTCCATCAAAGCTACATCAACTCCGTGTATCTTGTAATTACCTCTAATTTGTAAAAAATTACAAATAGTCATACTTTCGATATCACTTATTTGTTTTCCATCTTCTTCAATTTCATATCCAAACATCTTGTAATATTTTTTTACTTTAGCAAATTCTTGTTCTGAAGGTGCAGAAAGTTTTATAGTAAGACCATTTATTTCATTAGCCATTTGAAAAGCAGTACCAGGACTTTGATTTGTTATTGTCGGTGCTTTTAATGCCATATCTGCGAACTCTGCTCGTTGATTTCTATAAAATTCGTATTCATTTTCGAATTTTGATAAAACTGATTGTGGTTTTAAATCGCTTAATAGATTTACAGCATTATAGAAACTTCCTTGTGTTCCTTGTAAATTACCCGATTGCATATTACCTAATAGATTCCCAGAAGTAATATCTTTAACAGTTGAATTTATTCGGTTGGATGGCAATCTGTCCTCCGCTAATTGTCTACTGTACGCATTACTTGCTTTTGATAGTCGATAATTATCGATTAAAATAGGTAATTCTGTGAAATTGTCGTAAATGATTGCGTCATTCAAAAATGAACCTTTATCAATCAGAATTTCACCTTTTGAATTTTTAACAGCTTTTTCTTTTTCCGTTGTTTTATAATTAATTGGGTAAAGTGCAATCTTATTCTCATAACCAATAGATGTTTTCGCTCTGAATTTAATGCCAGTGTTTTCATCTAAAAATGCGTTATCTAATAAAATCCTTTGACCATCCCAACTATAAATTTCTGCTGTTGTGTATCCTGTTCTTAACAAATGTTTTTCCTCATTATGGTCAATTCCATATATATTACATAACTCATTAATAGAATAGTTAATTCCATCAAGTTCTTTGTTAAGAGATTTCCCACCTTTCTTGAACGTTTTCAGGTTTTCATAATTAAATTCTTTTGCTTTAACAGTTACCAAATCTTCTAAGTTTATAAAATCGTCAGGTATCATCATGAGTAATTGAATGTTCTGCATAATCCACGGATACGGAGCTAAAATTTTCATTAATCCATTAAAGTATTCATAATGAATCGCATAAAGATTTACTGGGCTAGTCATATTGTCATATTGATTTCCTTGTGATGTTTCCATTTTGGGTGCATCTACAGTTCCGAATTCTTTTGATAAATCAACTGAACTCTGAAAAACAACAAAGTAGGATTTAAACGATTTTAATTTAGTTTGAACATATGCTTTTGTTGTTGTATTTAATATATCTCCATTAGTTCTCAACAATGGTAAATATTTTATATAGTCTGATCGATTTAAATGCTCTCTAATAACATGGATATTTTTCAATGTATTCAATGTTTTACCTTGCGTAAACGTCATAACCACATCAATTATTAAATTCAATCTAGTAACTTTTTCATTAATGTATTGATAAGACATCACGAAAGCATAGTACCGTTTATTATCACGTGAAGATATAAAAGTACAATAGTTGACACCATCACATTTTGCATATTCAATCGGTGCTTTAATTTGCAGACGATCTCTCACGAAATTAAAACCAGTATCAAAATTTATTTTTTTAAAATGGTTTTCTTTAAGAAAATAATTGTCTCGATCCTCATCTGATTTAAAATGAATAGTATTTTGAAAATCATTAAGAGGAGTATTTTTAAATAATACAATTTCCGTTAAATGACGATCCATTAAGTTCACTTCCTTAATTTCCAATTTTGCCTTGACCTTTCCATACTCCTTCTTTTCTAATACGTGACGTTCCTTTATTGTCTTTTCCTACATCTTCATAAGACATTTTAGGAATATCTTCCCACTTACTATTTTTTCGTTTTTGGAAGAAGCCTGTTTCTTTATCTAAACTATTCCATTGATTATTTTTTCGAATCGCCCACGGCCTAAACTCTTCAAATGCTGATGCCAGCTTAAAGTATGCATATAATGGTGTGACTGCTGGTTCTCCATAAATCTCAATACGAATCCATACATCTTTACTTGTTGCAGTAAATGTATTAGATGTTTCTTTTTCATACGCTTTTGTATGCCAATTAGTATTTCCATACAATGGTTCTCCGCCGTGATACATTGTTTTGAAATTCTCTTGAAATAAATTTTGATATTTTGCTTTTGCAGGATCAGTTGTTTGATCGTAACTAATTGCAGCTTTTATTATCCATTGATAATCCGCATTGGGACCACCTTGATAAGAACTAACAAAATACTCTCCTGTCGTCACTGAAATTGCATATGCAACTAGAGATAATTTAAATCGATATGTGTCTTTTTTTACTGTTACAACACTTACTCCTTTTCCATATGGTGCAGGAGAACCAGGAGGGCGTCCTGGAAATTTATTCCATCCTGGCCCTCCTGCCATAATAACGTCCCCTTTTACTCCTGGATCGTGTTTCCAACTACCATAAACATTTTGCCATGCCATTTCTAAACACCGCCCATCAAGTCGTTATCTCGATTCTTACCTGTACGGATATAATGACTTTCATCTTGACCAAAGGCACTAATATTTCCTCCAGCAATCCCAGTATCTTTCTTAAAGTCACCTTCAAGGACCGTATCACCTGTTTGAACCCAAATACCAGACATGTTTTTCAAGTTATTTAAAACTTTTTCCATTGCTACATTATTTTGTTTCAGTTGGTTATTAATATTTTGGATATCTTTTTTCAATTGGTTTGTAATATTTTCATATTTCTTATCAATATTATCGATTTTTTGATTAAGATTATTGGTAATCTTTTCATATTTTTTATCCAAGTTATTAATCGTTTCATAAATCTTGTTAATGATATCCAAAAACTTTTGATCAATCCCTTGATTCGGATTTTTTTCATAATCATCAGGTGCCGAATCATCTCTTACAGTGTAGTAGACATATGCCCACGGACTAATATATGTTGCTTTGGAGCGACCTCCTACTTTGGAATCAAAATCTTTATAATCAAAACGCATTAATCTTCTAAATTGGATTTCTGCATATTCGTCTTGGATAGTTAATTTAATTACTGTTTCATATTGATTTGTCGTTTTTTCATTAACAGTCCCTTTTGTTACCGAAATAATTGTATTTTTTTCTTCCAACTTTTTAAGCAACGGATGATTTTTATCTAATGGTAATCCATAATATTTATATGTTTTTAGAGGTGTATCTGAGAATGTTTCCTCGAAATCCTTAGCATTATAAGTTTTCTTTGTTCCTGCTAAAGAAAGATAGTCGAACTTACCAGCAACTGAAGGATTTAATTTTTCACTCGTTGTTGGTATAGACTGTTCTTGCCAACGTCCTGCCTTATTACGAATCATCCCATTTGTTGTAATCATTTGTTGCACCACACGCTCAAAAATGCGCATGTACGGCTTTTTATTTTCCATTAAGCTTAATACCTTCAAACGTTGCCAGAACGTTCTTAGGTTGCCTTCTGGTATAAATTCAGAGTTTTCTAAAACAATTTGTACACCCGCTTTTGAAAACTCCGTATCTTCTAATAGTAAAGCTGGTGCATCAATAAAATTTTTAATACGGTCCGTAACGTTATATGAAAAATATCCTTGATATTCAATCAGTGATTCATTGTTATATAAATCTTTTAGCACTACATCTTTGAAATATTTATCTAAATTTTTAGAGATAATACTATTATCAAATTTTCGAGGATTTAATTCATAAACACTTAATGTATAAGGTGTTTCTTTCATTTTTGAAGATAGAATAAAGCAACTCAACAATGACTTGTCTCCTTCTAACTCTTCTTGATTGATATAGTCTTGATACATATTCGCAGGCGTAATTCCCAAAATATTCTCATGAGTAAACTTAATTTCTTTTGGTGTTTCCCATGTATCATACATTTCCACCCCATCAAAACAAGGCTCAAAGCAAAGGCCTTTCATTACATCAGGCTCTCTTGTTTCTACACCTTTATACGTAACTGCCCAAATGGTACTTTTCCCTTCAATGACATCATTAATTGGATCAAAAATATCTTGATTTGCTACAGGAATTTGGTACAATAGCTTTTCGTTTCCTGTTTCTAAGTCATATTCATAAACTTTATAATCCAGTGTCATATAATGTAACAAATTACGCTTTGTGGGCACTCGTTTAAATACGTTGACAATCCAGTATGCCTCATAATTAATATTTAATTTTTCAAAATTCAGTGTTCCTTGTTTACCTCTTGTAATTGTATTTTTATTAAATCGTGCTCGTTTAATTTCGCCTTCAAAAATATAAAAGACTTCTTTGTCCCCATCCATTTTGTTTCCTGATCGGTTAATAATCCATACACGATTTACTTTGCTAGGAATATTTGTTACTCCAAATTCATAATTTAATACATTTCCTCCATCTCGTTCAGATACATTAATTGTCCATGTTGTAAGATTCCCTTCACAACCTGCTTCTGAACTAGTTTGTTTTGTTTTGGTTGCTTCAATAAATCCATGTTCTGTCCGAAAAGCGTAACAAAATACAGACTCTTCTTTTTTAGTTGTGCTTGATTGTGTTGTTACCAAGGAAACTCGTTCATTATTACCTGTTACAATCAAATCAAATAAATCATATTCTTGAATAACTTCAGGTAATTGACTTGCTAATTCAAATTGAATAATAATGTTTAAATCAGCTAAATCTTTTTGTAATTTTTGTAGTTCTTCATTCATTCCACCAGCCCAATCTGATAAATGGTGAATCATATGTTGAATCCAAGTAATTGATTCAGCATAAGTTAAGCCAGCCCCTGTAGGTTCAATTGGTGTATTTCCCCACCAATTTAGTTGGGGAAAATGATAATTGAATCGGTGAAGTAAACTGTGCAATTGCTTTTGTGTTTGCGGTGTTGGGCTTTGCGCGCCTGATAGTTCACTTATTTTCTTTTTATTTTCTTCTGAAATTGACATATTTTTGCTCCCCTATCCTTGTTTTTGTCCTAAATCTCTAAACATTGATGCTACTGTACTATTCCACTGAACTTTGATATCTGTACCAAAAGCAAGGTTCAATAAATCAACCGCATGTTGACGAGCATTAAAGTAAATGTCCCCCATTCCTTCAATAACATGATTATTTGAACTTGCTTCTCTATCGATCATTCGTTCTTTCTTTTGTTCTGGATTATTGTAGATACCAAATAACGTCAGCATTTCATTAAATGTATTCCGATAGGCATTTTGTAGTGACGGTGTCCTATCTGTTACATTTAAATCTAGTTTTTCAATTTTATCTGTAATATCTGAACCCTCTTCTACCTCTAAAAACAAGTCACCTTTTTGAATTTTACTTTGTAATACTTGTCCGACTTGGCCGTTTTTTTTACCTTTCAAAATATATGGACTACGCATTTGCATAATATTCATTCTTTCTGTTGCTTTAATAGTTGCTAATTGTTTCGCATAGTGTTCGACGATATCATAATCAGTAGCATAAAAATCATTAAAGCTTTGCTTGTTATAAAAAACGACATAATCGCCTTTTAAATTTCTGTTAGTAATAACCTTTTTACTTTGTAAAAAATTATTATTACCGTCAAAAAGACTAGGGATAACATTCCCATATAGGTTATACCCTAATTCGTCTGCTCTTCCTAAAATCACTAGGTCTCCTAATTCGTCTTTACCTACACAAACCCCTCCACCCATTTGACGGAGCATAGTTTCTAATTGAGCTGTATTTAACGTAGGCGGCATATTTTCATACTTAAATAAATTGATCAGCATATCTTTAATTTGTCTAATTAGTATAAATGTTTGTATCGCTTCGAATTGTACATAATTATTCCCCAGATTATCTCCAGTAGTTGTAGAACTAGTTTCAATCCCTTGTAACAGGTCTCTTCTATTTCCTATCACGTTGTTGTATGAAGAGGCTAAACCTGTTTGGTATCCCCATGTATCTTCAAATAACTGGTTTTCCATAATATCTCTCCTAAAATAAAAGGCCGCTAATTTAAATTTAGCGGCCTTTTTTCTATATTTTTTCAGCCGTTTTACTTACTGTTTTTCTTTTCGTCTGGTTTTGTATCGGCTTCTTTTTCTTCATTTTTTACAACTTCATCAGTTGCTTTTGTCACGTCTTCAGTGTATGGAATATCAGCCACCCCATTTTCACCAACTACGCTTTTACCATCAACAGTTACATCTTTGACTTTTTTTTCACACTGCGAATTGCAATCATCTGGAGCATCAGACATGATCACACAAGCAGGCATAAATGGACTATAAGAAAATAGTTCTTTATCCTGTAAAATAATTTGAACATAACGTCCTAATGAGTTTGGTTGTGATGCTAATGTTGTTTCTAACATTGGATTGATCACTAATGCGCGACGGTCTAAGATAACCGCTTGAATACGTGAAGCGTCAAAGACTAGTTCAATATCATCTAATCCGTTTTCTTTCGCATATTCATACGCTTCTGGTTTTGCTTGTGCTCCTTTTGGAACAACATCACCGACTTTATAGTTAAAGTCATTGAAGAAACCACTTGCCATATCAATATCTGTAATCTTGTGATCTTTTGTATATTCATAAATACTTGGGAAAGCATCTACTTCTTTAATAGCTAATCCACTTTGTACTGCATCTAACTGGAACGCACTAGCAAAGAAGTCAACATTCAAATCAACAGATGTATCAACAGGTAATAGCATACGTAATTCTTGGCGATCTGCTTGGATACTAATTCCAGTACGTCCCATATTATTAGGTTGTCCTACATTTCCCATATTATAGAATCGTCCAGGGTGAACCATTCGTTTTGAGTGTCGTAAAATCGCTTTTTGTAAGTCTTTTGATGTAACTTTATTCCCTAAGTCGATGACACGCATTAATCCCTTACGAATAGCAGTTGAAATCAAAGCTTTTGTTTCATAATATTTTTCTTGTTCATTACCTGAAAGCATTGATTGTGTTACTTGAATAACATAACGATCTAAACCTGCTTCACTTTGGAAAATATCCGTAATTAACGTGTCTTGAATCGTACGTACATTTGAAACATCACGCTTATGATTATGAATTACTGCTTTCAATTCGGGTGGTCGGCGTTCAAACAATCGTTTTTCAGCTGCCGAAGGGTCAAATTGGAATGTTTCAGCAATATCTAAAATCATATCCTCAATGTATTCACCTGATGTAATTAATTCCCCTTCAAATTCGGATAAAGGATTAACAATTTTATTGTCTCGTTGCAAGATTTTCATTACCATTTTAATGGCATTTTTATGCCATAAACTTGCAAAGTGATCATCTTCAGCAAGAACATCCCCAATAGCTGAAAAATCTTTCTGTCCTGCTTTAGCAATAGGCAAATTGCTACGATAAGGTTCTGGTAATACTTCTCTAACTGTGTTAACAAATTCTGGTGCGGTAACACCTAAGTTTTTAAATCCATTCATAATTTTCTACTCCTCTTCTTTTTTAATTAGATCAACAAGGTCTGGTTTAATTTCGCCTTCTCCATATGTTTCAGCTAATGTTTTATGCCCAAAAGTTTTCTTTTCTACTTTGGCCACACAAATTTGATCATTTAATTCTCGTAATTGCTCATTATTCTTTTCAAAGGATTTTTTTAAATCATTGTAATGAGACAATTTTTGGTTGATGATGTTATTGAATTCTAATAGACGATCTTCCAATGTATTGGATACATCCATAAATTCTTTCAGGCTTTCGCCTTCAAAAGATTCATGGGTTTTATATCCAAATAATTTGTTTACATCGTCAACAAAATATTGATCAGTTGATTCGACGGTAAAAAATTTAGGTAGTTCTGCCTTAAACATTAGCAATCACTCCTTTATATTCGTCGTCAGGTGTTCTTTCTTCGAGTTCAGCTTCTGTAACTTCTAACAAACGTTTTTGTTTATTAATCAATTCTTCTTGGTTATTAACCTCATTCGTTAGTTTCTCCAGTACAGAATCTAAATTCTTTTCTTCTAGGAAAAGTACACGTGTTTTTTTTGTTAATTCTTCTTGATCAATAATTAACTGCGCTAACCGTGAAGGCTCCATATGTTCTTTATTGTTTGATAGAAACACCGACATATTATCTAGCGCTTCAAGTACCGCAACTTTTTGTTGGGTAGTATCTAAATTCATGATTAAGCCCCCCAGCCATTAGCCCACGCATTACGTGCTTTAGAAAAAGCTCCTGTTCCAACTTCTTCTGGAATATCCGATTCAATTTCTTGTTGATTTTGATTAGCATCTTCTTGCCATTCTTCTTTTGGTTCTTCTACTGGAACAACGTCGCCTTCAGTCTGTTCAAAAGATTCTGGTTCATTAGTTTCAGCTGGTTCAACTACTTCTTCTTGACCGTCATCTTCAGCATACGTTGTATTTGTTGCATCTTGTTTTTGTTCTTCCACTGCTTCTTCAATTAATTCTTTTGTTTCTTCCATGATTCATTCTCCATTCTTTTTTTAAGATGTTGTTTTTCCTTCTAAAACTTCTATACGTTTAATTGCTTCTTGCAATTGTTTTTTTAATTCATTAGTATTATCAGTAGCAGCTGTCACTTGATCTGATAGTTGTTTGATTTGCGCCTCTGTTTCTTTCTTTAGCTTATCTAAGTCTTGGCTGGCTTGTTTTGCATTAGAAAGGATATCGGAGGCGTTTTTTTCAATTTTTCCATCTCTATCTTTTAGTAATTGATTAACTCTTTCAAATATATTATTTTGGAATTTTTGTAGCATTCCTTTTGTTCCTTCATATACAGACATTGTCCTCACCTCCTCTACAGGTTATTTTCAATTTTCATTACTAAAAAAATTTAGCCATAATTTTCTGATACGTTTCATCGCTCATCAGAACATTTCCTTCTTGTGTGTAGACAAATTCAAAAGGATTTAATTTTTTGATAACTGCTGGAGTAGGTTCTTCCTCGATTGGATCAACTGGATCAGTTGGATTTTCCTCTTCAACATCCTTTTTCACTTCTTCGCCTAAAAATTCGGCTAGTTTTTCTTCTTTTGCTAATTCTTCTGGTGTTTTTTCTACGTCTTCCATTTCCTTATTCCCCTTTGCTATTCATTATTTTTTCAAAATCATCAATTTCTTCTGTTTGATTTTCTTCAGGTGGCGTTTCGCAAAAATAGCACCCATCTTCATCACTAACATAGTGATATTTTTCTTGCTCTTCTTTTGACAATAATCGCCATTCATTAATTAACAAACGTTTCATAAAAATCACTTCCTAGAGTAGTGGCATAAAGATTTGTTCTTTTAAGCAATCATGAAAAAGTGGTGTAAATAGATCATAGCCACTATCAATCCATTGTTTATAAATATCAAACACATCTTTATTTCTTCCAAATGTATCTGTAATAGAATTACCAGAAGAACTACCTTTATTAATCGTATGATCTTCGCTGTCTGTTATACTATTGGATTTCCCTGTAGTTTTTGTATCACTAGTTGATTCAGTTTTATTTGCCTGTGATGCATAATCTAAATTGCTAACATCAAGGTCTAATTGGGTATCGGGCAAATCTGTATTTGCTCCTTTTGTTACACTTTTAGTATTACTATCACTTTCAGTCTTTCCATTCGTTTCAGAATGGCCTTTAGAATCAATTACTCTACTATCTCCATTAGTAGTGCTTCCTTGACTGTTACCTGTACTAGTTACGTACATTTCTTCTAAGAGGTAACGCCAATGATTACAATAAATCGGCATTTTTCTACGAAGAAAATTACCTAATTCTAAATAAAAAGCGGCTGGTGTTTGAAATCCTATCTCTTTCATATAAAAATATTCTAAAAACATTCTTTCAAATTCTTCTTTAAACGCCTGGTCCCGCTCATCTCCCCAAATTTTAAAAGGATATCTTCCTAAAGCCTTAAAAAAATTCTCTCTGGAGTTCTCAATAATAGAAAAAGGAGAGGCGTACATCATAGGATTTTCATTAATATCTGAAAACCCTCTTAATAAAAATCCTAGTTCGATAGTGTAGCTAGACATCCCTGACCACTTCCCTTACTTTACAACAGGAAACATTGATTCTAAGCGGTTATACCATGGAGCATTTTTATTCCACTCTTTTTGACTATAAAACGGAATACTTCTCCCATTGTTGTCTTTATAAACTTTTTCAATGACTTTCATTTCATCTGGATGATAAACACGTCTAGTATTTACACCATTGCAAAACATTACCGTCCAAGCATCTCCGTTCCATTCTAAAGCTCCAGTTTTTGAATTAATTGGTCTTTCATATAAACATTGCATAGTTGTTTCTCCACCTTTTTCTATATTATTTTGGTTATTATTTGAACTACTATTATTTTCAGTATTAGTACCAGTATTTCCCATATACTTTTTAATTTGACTGATAAAATAGTCTTTTACTGAATTAGTTTCACTTCCATGTAATTCCCATGATCGATGAGGACATGCTGTTGCTGAAAATTCTTTGTGCAAACGGACCGTATCCCTATTTGGTTGCATTCCCCAAAACTTCATATCTTCAGCAACTTGTTTAAATGTCATTTGTTCATTTGCTAAGAAATCCGCATCACTGGCACCCATCGATTGACACACTTCATAACCGACATAGTTCAAGTTGCCATCTGGATTTGCAGTATGCCACGCCGCATTGAATGTATCTTCTACACGAGCAATCGTATTTCTATCAATGTAATAGTGAGCAAAACCATTTGCTAGCTGTGTAGGCGACATTACAGACAAAGCGTTAACGTATTGTTCTGCTGTCGCATAGATACTACCTGCATCATTATGAATAACAACACCTTTAGGAGTTGCATTGGGCCGTCTACCAGCAATACCACCACAAACTGATTGATTAATTATCCGTACCATCTGATGAATCACCTCCTACAAAATTTTTAAACGTCTGATGTAATCCTGTACTTGCTAAGCCACTTAATGCTCCGTAAACAGCGCTTTCTAAGGTAAGTTCATGATTATATACAAAACCTAAAATAGCTCCAGTAACAGCTAAAATTAATGGAATATATCCATTTAAATTATTTGCTAAAAATGTTGTATTTTTAATTACATAACCAATTATTAAGCAAGCTAATACTACAATTGGAAATAACATATTCTGATCTAATGCCATTTTTACAACCCCTTTTCTATAGTTCTAATTCGTTCTGATAAATCACCATGACCTCGCCACAAGCTTTTAGTTTGTTGTTCTAAACTAGTAATGCGTGTATCTGTTACATGTTGATCCTCTGATAACTGCTCAATTAAATCATTCATTTTTTCAATCGTTTTATTCAAACTTTTTATTGCTTCTGTGTTGCTTTGAAATGAATAATAGTTTTTAAATAAAAATGTAATTATTCCTATAAAAAAACTAACAGCTGCTATTAATTCACCTAATGACAATTAATTCACCTTCTTTCCAAAGGTTTATTTGTTATTTTTTGATATTCCTCTTCAGTTATCCGTTGATATTCCACCATTTTTTTTACATCTAAGTTTGTCATTCCTTGATTGTTATATACTGTTGAAATATCAGCATATTTAGGATAATCAAAATTAACTTCTGTTAAATTAGGAATGCTCGAAAATTTATATGATAAATATGCTAAAGTCAGCAATACATTCCCTTCAAAACTTGTTTCGCTTTGATTAGTAAGATCATTTAAATCATCAGGATAATGAACTAATTTGCCATTGCGTAATCCCCAATTCAAATAATCTTTTGGCTCTTCAATTACTTCCATTTCAATGTAATTTTCCTTAAAAGTAAGTGAATAATCCGTAATCATTTTATTTTCGTCCACTGTTATCCATATCTTTATCTTATCCATGTTGCACTCCCTCCAAACTCTACATCGTCATTTTGAAGTCCATAAACTCGAATCATGATTCGACCAGATGTTTCTATTTGTAATGCTGCATACTTATTTATTTGAATAGTATTCCCTATATTTATTGTTAAAGGCACTTTAATAATCATGTTAACTGGTCTATAACTTATTTCTGCTCTTGTCGAGACCTCATGCCATCCGTTTGCTTTCCCTTTTTTAAATATCCCTTCGACATTACATGTAACAACTGTATTTGATTTTTGAATGTGTATAGTGATTCCGTTAAAAGAAATATGTTGCCCTATAGCATTAAATGCTGTTTTATCAATCTTTTTATTTAAATCATTTGTATACTGTGTTTTTGTTACTAAATTACTTATATCAGGTGTATCTCCCTTTGGTCCCTGTGGACCAATTGGACCAGTATCACCTTTTGGACCTTGTAAGCCTAATTCTTTCCAATCCGTCCAGGACGGTGGAATTCCCCCGAATTGTCGGATAAAAATTGTTCTCTCCGTCTGAAAGAACTGTCTGATTCCTCCTGGGTCTTTATTGACGAATAGAGAACCAGAGTTAGGTAAAGGTTTATTTTCAACTCCTGTAGCCGGAATTGAATACACACCTGGTTGAATAGCATCATTCATATTTTCAACATTTTTATTTTTAATTACATACAATCCATTTTCCATCAACTCTTGGTTTATGAATTTATCGTCTGCTTCATTTTTGGTATAAATACTATCTTTAAACGTAGAAAAAATTGTATTTATTTTTCTTACTGCTTTTGCTAACCTCAACACATCGTTCACTTATATCAGGCCTTTCTTATTGTATGAATTCTTCAAGCCATTGATTTAATTCTGTATCTGTAATCGATACATCTTCTGGTTTTTTCGCATATTTCGTTAAATCAGATTCAAGCTGTGTTTTTGTTACAAAATTATCTGTATTTGGAATATCAGTTTTTTTTGCATAACTTTGTAATTCTTCTTTCGTTACAAGGTTTGCTATTTTATCAAATAATTTTTTTACTGCTTTTGTTAATTTAGTTACATCATTCACTACCAATCACTCCTACTCTTTTATGACTTCTTCAATGAATGCCTTTAGTTGCGGGTCCATGATATCAATATCTTCTGGTTTTTTCGCATACTTCGTTAAGTCAATATTCCCACCACTACCGCCTATTTTAATAAGTTGCTTTCCCTCATTATCAAGAATATACATTTCTCCATTAGGTAAAATATATGCTTTATCTTTTCTAGGTTTTAGAATTTCTTCTAAACTGTTAACTCTAACAAGAACACCAGATTCTAAATCACCATTTGAATGATTTAAAGGAATTTCCCCACGAAAGCTAATTGGTGTCCTTGATAATTTAATTGCTAATGTTTCAATTTTTTCAAAATTCGGAACACTTTTGAATTGAATTAAGCGATACCCTGCTGGAGCTATAATTCTAAAAGGTTTAAGTGTACTTATTGAAAAAAGCAACTCACGATTATAGTTTGTATTTTTACCTTGTTTATCTTTATGAAAGTCATAAAATATATTGATTTTCCCATAAACATAATCAAGCGAGAAGTTAGGAAACATTCGCATATTTTTATTAAAATTTTCATAGCTTAACATATCTTCTTTACTGAACATTTCCTACCTTCCCTTCAAATTTAGTTTTTTTACTTCAACAGTTTTTAAATTTCAAGTGAAGTTTAGCATGTTTTCTTTTGAAAAAATCAAAAAGCGACGTACATCGCTCATCAATGCGACATACATCGCTCATTTTTGCCTCTTGACAAATAAAAAAACCACTCTATTTTTGCTAGAGTGGTTTTTTTATTTGTTAAAATGTTTCCCATTCACTCGCCGAATTATAAATATATTTGCGCAAGTGTTTTTCAGCAATTAACCTCAATTCTGGCGAATCAAAATAAAGTTGTTTGTTTTGTAATTTATCTGAAAGTACCCTGTATACTTGTTGATCTAACACTTGTTCTTCTATAGGTGTCCGATCAACAATATCTAATTTATCTGGATCACTTACACGACTAATTAGAATTTTATAGTCTCCTGTTCTCCAGACACCGATATATGTTTCCCCAAAGAAAATATTATATAGACATTTTCGAGGTGCTTTTGCTTCTTTTAAACGAATGACATTAAATAACTGATTGTCCGCAAAATCATTATCTAATGAATATTTACCATATGCTGATCCTTTAAATAAATTTTTAGATTGCTCGCTTCTTTTTGCTTTATTGGGTAAATGATAAAAAAGAACTTCTCCTTCACGCTTTACTGTTTTAACCTCCGTGAATTCGTCATATCCATAATAATCAAAATAAGGATTTAAAATTGTCCCTGAATTCCCTAATGCAATCACTTTAATATCTCCAGTTCCACATCTTAAACGTCCAACGGATTCATAAATATCTTCTAGCTCTACAGGTTCATTTGGTAAATAATCCCAATTTTTTTTCGATTGAAATTCATCCAATAATATTACTTTTACTTTTGGCAGACCTGGCCCTCTAAATTTTTCTGCCATACTTACCGCACCAAGATAACCTAATTTAATACACTTTTTATCTTTTTTTAGTTCCTTATTTCTAAAAACTAATAGTATTTCTCTAGGCTCTTCTGACGATCCCTGATATTCTACAAATACTTCATATTGTTTTTTTACTTCTTCAGGCAACTTATCTAAAAATGGTTGATAAAAATCAGCCAACACTAAATTTCTACTGGCAGACTTAGCTTGTGTAATATATCGGCGTAAAAATAAAAATTGAAATTCTGCCTCCATCAAAGTAGGTAATTTTTTAAATTCCTGTAGTGTAGAAAAATCAAAACATTCTAAAATAGTATCTAATCCTCGTTTGATTGAAAAATTTAAGAATCCATAAGTTTTACCTACGTTTCGTGCGCCAACTAAAAAAGCGAATTGTTCCACTTCTTCCCATATGATTGGCACATTTAAATAACCTTCTTCCGTTTCATATTTATTTTTCTCCATTCTTTTCACACTCTCTATCAAAAAAGCAAAGCTTGTCTGCTTCGCTTTTTATTTCTTTTTTAATTTTTCACATCATGGTCTGTAATAACATGTACTTTTTTCTTCACAATCCCTTTTTTGTTTAATGCTTCAAATTCAGGAACTTCTTTTTTAAAATACAAGCCGTCTGTTTTAATTAATACAAGTCCATATTCACTATCTACATACTTTTGTTCATAGCGTGCGATTCTATCTCTAAACACGCCAGCTACCATTGATGAAAACGCACGATTATACATTGGAAACTTAAATATTTTTGCTTCGTGAGTAGACAATTCTCGTTTACCAATCGTTCCATAAATTTTGTTCCGTAACATTTTATAAAAGAATTTGGTTTCTTCATCCTCTTTTAGTCGATCAATTTTTTCAAAATAATCTTCTAATAGGCCTTTACGTGTTCGGAAAGTATACGTTTCTAGTATTTCTAATGCTTTTACATCATAAAAATCCATAATTAACTTTAATTCAATTTCAGTAACTGTTAATGTACGACTAAGATTTTTTCGATATTGTTGAAAATGTGAACCAAAAGCAGTATACGTACTTTCTTTTGCAATTGCTTCAATGGCAACTTTTACAAAAACGAACGTTGATAATTCTTTGTATGGTTGAGGTTTATCATAACTAGCTAACCGCTCTAATAATTTTTCTTTATCAAAACGAACATTTTCTAGGTATACATTCGATGGCAGTTTATAGTTTCTCATGATGTTTGTATATGCTTCAGCAAAATCATATTCAATCATTCGTTCATTAGGAACAAGTAACTCTTTGTTGTACTTACTTCCTGAAGTTGCTCCACGATAACTATCTGTATCAGGATAAAAAGGTATTTTTTGTGGATCATCCCACCCAAGATAATGGATTTGCGAAGTATTTTTAGTAGAATTTACATAAATGTCTTTCAAAATATAGTGGTTTCCGTTAAATCCATCTAATATGGCACGTGTTAAATAAGTTAATCCTAACATTGTTTTTACTTTTGTTTGAAATGCATCAGATTTCATTACCTCATTGCTCATAAGTTCCACCTAACTTTTAGTATTTATATTTCATTTTTTGTTCGCTCATTTCATCGATTAAATGACCTAACTCTTCGATGAATTGGTTTTGATATGTGTCCATCATACTAGATTCTTCACTTCTATTACGCCCTACTTTATTTCTAAATAGATAAGGCTCTACATTCATAGCTTCGCTTGCATTATCAATTAGTCCTTCAAGAGTATCGATATTCATTACTTCAGAAGGTGAAAAACCTCCTCCTCGGCCATTTCCGTAATCAGATGCCATATCATAGAAATCATTCGTATGATAAATTTCTAGTAATTCTTTTTGGTAAATTTGAACGAGTTTTTCATTTCGACCTTGTTGAATCTCTTGAAAAGTTTCTGACGAATCGTAATCTATATTTGATCCATAGGCTTGATTATATGCATTCTTTGTATAAGCACCTGTGTAGTTTTCTCCTCTGTTCTCTGCCGATACTTCATTGACAAAATCTTGGAAAACATACTTAGAACCTGATGGAATAAAGCCACGAGCTTGGAAATTTTTCATGCGTCGACTTGCTTCTTTAAATACATTCTGGAATTTTGCCATGGGTTACTCTCCTATCACTTATTTTTACGCTGATTATGACAGAACTTTATTTTTATGAATATTTTATATTTAACAAAATGATTAACTATATTATACAGATATTCTCTTGCTTTTTATATACGTCTATATAAAATTCTTGTTTATCACCGTTATACGTAATTTCGAAGTAAAGACCGTCACCTTCAATTTTTGTAGCTAACAACGCTTTATTATTTTGCAACGTTTTACTCAACCATACAACAAACAGTTGATCAACTGTTATACCTCTGTGCAAAGAACCTTTGCGTTTATTATACAAATCAACAATCATTTGTTTGCATTTTTTTACAAAAATTTCATTATCCATTTTCAACCTCCGCTGTAGCAAATCCTGCTGTACTCGTGTTATTGAAAACTGCTTTACGTAATACCCCTGTAGCCTTTCCTACATACTCAAAAGAAAATCCTGTAGTGGTCGGTCTAAAATTTATAACTTCATGAAAATGATACGTTTGTCCATTGTTTGTAAATACAATTAATTCCATCTAATATTGATCCTCCTTATTAAAACGTTTGCTCATAATTACGCCATTCATCCACGATAATATTTCCAATCCGTTGAATCGTCTCTTGCTCTGGAAATTTTTCTACCAAGCGATAAACAGGTTTAAATTTTGTTATAATCGCATCTTTTCTTTCCTCCCAAGACACTGGATACGCAATTGTATCATCCATATATTGACGAGTACAAACACGAATCATATTTTCTTGTTCTGGCGCTAATTCTATTGTTGATCCCACTCTTTTGTCATTGGATTCCATTCACTCACACTCGCTTCTTTTAAGTCTACTAAGATTACTTTTCCAATATGCCAGTCAAACGCCTCAAAACGGCCACAGTCCCATTTTTTTACGTTACTAAGACATTTATACCCATAACGCCTTGCAACCTCTTTGATGCGCTTATAAGGGTAATCAGAAGCTAACGACTTTCTCTTTTGCTTACTCATTTGTTACACGCCTTTCATATTTTTTAAACTAACCACAGTTAGGTGATTTAATTGAACTTGTAACGCTTCGTCGGCTTCTTTTTCACATACGATAATTTTTACTAATGCCGAGTTATCGTAAATCGTTAAACATTCCGCACGTATCTTACCTTGAAACGGTTTTACAGAACACCAATAAATGCCGCCAACTTTTACATTACTTTTTGTTCGTTTTCTTTTAATCGGTACATCGAATCTTCTTCCTTCTGAATGAATATAATTTTCAGTAATCACACATTTTCACGCTCCTTGTTTTCAAATAAAAAGAGGTCTTCTATCTTTAAATCTAAAGCATTTGCTAAAGAATAGGCTAATTCTAACGATGGTTTTTGCTTTTCTTGTTCTATCCTGCTAATCGTCATACGTTGACAACCTATTTTCATGGCTAATTGTTTTTGTGTTAGATTTCTTCTATCTCGCCATTTTTTCAATTGATTTCCCTGGAGCATCCAAAAATTGTCTGTCATTTAATAGGTCACCGTCCTTTTGAGCTTCGTAATTATTGACTATTTGATTACAAACAGGACAAGGTTTAACCTTTAAAATGCCAAAAAGTGAATCAAATTCTTGTACCACTCGTTTGTCATTACACCACTTACACATTTTTTTCACCGCCCATTAATCGATAGTCTGGTGTTTGTCGTTCGTCATTGAAAATAAACAAATGATTTTTTGAATTTGCAAATAAACGACTGTAAATCCGATGCCCATAAATTGCTTGAATCTGTAAGTTTGTTAGATTCGTTGTAATAATCAATCCTTTTCCTTGGCGACCATCAACGATTGCATTTAATACCCGAATCATAAAGTCAGTAGCTCGCTTATTCGTTTCAATACTTCCTACCTCTGCTCCTAAATCATCAAGTACAAAATAATCAGCGTCTAGCGCCAGCTGTACCGCTCGTGCTTCAGTTAGATACTCACTTTCATCGTCATAACTATTTCGAATACGTCGCAATAATTGATCCAGACTGAAAAATAAACACGAGTAACTCAAATCGTTATATTCATTCAATTTTTTTAAAATACTCATTGCTAAATGACTTTTCCCAACGCCAACTGGTCCACTAAAGACCGTGGTAAATGCTGGCTGTTGCTCTTCTTGTTCTTGCTCAATTGATTTATTATTTTCTAAACGTAATCGGTAATACTCCCTTGCTTGATTTATAGCAAATTCTTTGGCCTGTTCTGCTTCAGTACCTGGTTTCGCATGGTAATTTTCAAAGCAAGCGGATTGCAGTGTTGAATCAGTATAAACGCTGTCCTTTAAAAGAACCTCTTGTGTAGTCCGTCGCTTCTTCCTGTCAAAAGCTTGTTCGAATCTCTTTTGTTCTTCTTCCCTGATACATTCTTCCCTACAAGCTAGACAAAACGGTTCAAAGTCTTTAAAAACTTTTAATCGAGTACCGTGAATCTCGCAACGTTCGTCTATTTCATGCACTTGTGATAAATACTCAAAGTAATTCGTCCCAGTCACTCATACTCCCACCTTTTTGGTTATTATCATTCTTGCGCTTGTTGTAATAACCAGATAAATGTTTTTTCACCTTTTCAGGTGTATCTAGTTTTTTTGTTTCCCAAGATTTTAGAATGGTATCCAAATAGTTATAGCTCTTAGCCCCATTTTTCAACATTTCATCAATGGCCAATATAACAATTTCGTCATATCCTCCAAAATCTTCTACCCAAAAATTAATCGATTCCATAATCGTTGGTGCTTCTGCTGGGTGGACTTGAGTTAACCAGTAGGAAACAGCTTTACTATCTTTTGTCTTATCTACACTAGAATAAGCAGCAGTTTCTTTTGTTTTTATTTTATTTTCTTTGTTTTTATTTTCTTTTATTTTATTGCTATTTTTTTCGGTAGCAATCGCATTAGCATTTTTAGGTTTGCTATTTTTTTTTGATGGCTTTGCTATAGCATTGCTATCCGTTTGCCATTTTTTTGCTATATTTTTATTTTCCTCATTCATAGCATTTGACTCATTTTGATTTTGTGACCAGCGTTTTTCAGCGCCTTTTTTACCTGCTTCAGAACGTTTTTTTGATTTTTCTTCCATAAAGGCCATTCGTTTATTTAAGCCTTCGGAGTAAAAGCACTCACCGTCTTCGGTGAAGGCAAATAACCCAAAGTCTTCAATAACTGATTTAATGATTGAAGTATCTACACGAAGATCAAAGGCTATCGTATTATAATCTTTGATACTCGTGTAGTTTCCTTCTTCCCTTAATCGTTCTAACAACATAAAATACACGCCATAACCTTCTGCACCAAATTTCATGCGTACTGGAATTAACTCATCAGAATTTCGTGCATTGCTATCATGAGAAAAGTAAGGTTGTATATTTTTCATATACTTGCTTTTCTCCTTTTCGGAATTTTATTTCCTATCTGAATTTATTTATCTCTAAAAATCGGTTCGTCTAAACGGATCGCTTTTATCAGTGCATAAGTTTTATCGTATGCCATATTTGGCGACCAAGTCACAACATATTTAACATCGCATATTGCATATGTTTTTGATAGTTCATTTAATTTTTCAGCAATATTATCAGTAAATTCAAACCATTCAATACTATTTTGTTTATTCATTTTGCTTCCTCCACTTTCACAGCAAATGGCCAATAACGCTCGTCAATTGCTTTGATTTCTTGTTCAGTAAATTTCATGTCATCGAATTCATTGTTGTCTGCAATTGTTATTTCTCCGCAATCGTCCTTCATCAAATAAACTTCTAAATCCAGATGATTAAAATAAACAACTGGCAGCTTCACATAATAAAGCGGCTCTTTCTCGAATTCGTAGCCATTATCAATCGCATTAAACAATCTTACTTTATTTTTTGGAACTGTAAGCCAGCTCTCTATTTTTTCAGTTAAAAACGAGTATTCTTCATCATAGTACCGCTCTAACTGTCTGCCGATGAACGTCATGAAAACAGCACCAGAATTTAACTTAACATTACTGATTTGACCTCTTAAATCATTAAGCCAATCAGCTACAAATTTTTCTTCATGCGAAAATATGACTTTTTTCGGTTCGTCTAGTTGTTTTGCTAATCTAATTGCTCTTTCGGTAGCATAGTTAGCTCCTTTCAAATAATCAAGACTATCTGTAGAAACTTCTAAGCATTCTAACTCTTCAATCAATTCTTGTTTATTCATTGTTGTTGTCTCCTCTTCTTTTATGCCAAGAATTCTTGAACATAGTTTCCAACCAGCTTTTCTATATTCATCCAAAAAATTGGATTTTTCTATTTCTTGTTTATTCATTACTTTCATTACCTAATCCATAAATTAGGGCAACAGCAATTTCCATTTCGTGTAATTGCGATAATGCAAATTCGTCACGCCACTGTTTAAATTCTTCAGTTGCTGGTAAGTAATCTTCGTATGCGCCAGCTTCAAAATCCATTTTTAACTCTGTTTCATCTTCTACTGCCATAACCATCCGTAGACATCCTATAAAAGTCATCCCATCATCAAGATATTTTCTAAAAAACATGATTCGTTCCTTTACTACTTTTGGTAAATTCATACCTGGAGTGCTTACTTTGTTAACACCATCTTCTTCTACAACTTTAAAATCATAAATGTTATTACAGGCTGTTCTAATTTTTTCAGACATTAAATTCCCTCTCTTTCTAATCTACTGGCAATATCAGCAATGACCGGCACTGTTACACTGTTTCCTGCTTGCTTATATAATTGACTATCGCTATTTACTTCTTTTGCTTTATCAAACGCCCAGTCAGGAAATCCTTGAAGCCTCCAACATTCACGAGGTGTTAGTTTACGAATTCTAAAATTATTAGTTACAACGGCTTGTTCTTCACCTGTTAATAAGGTGTTAGCAATCCCCTTGCCTACTCTCCCTCTTCTTGTATTTGAATTAGGATGGCTAATATTTACAGAATCGCCTGGTAAAGCTTCGGCATAACCTTTAGCAGTAGCTTCTTTGACAATGATTTTTGGTTCCTGCCCTCCGCCTTGCATAGTTGATAAAGTAGGAGCAATTCCCTTTGTTTTATAAACTCTTGAATTTTGTTCGTGATTACCTGGAAGATTTCCAGCTATCATTATTCCATGTCTATCTTGGGCGGTTAGTGTAAACATTTCTTCACCGTTTTCTTTAAATCTTCGACCATTTTGTCGTTTTTCAAGTCTATCTGGAGTTAGTACAGGAATTGCTATTTTCTTCTGCTGTTTACCTTCAACAATGTACGATCCAACTCCTGTGGCTTCTCCATATCTTGCAGTGATTGTATTGACTGAACTTTGTTGTCTTGATAACTTAACAACCGATTGGTCATCTCTCTCGAAAGGAAATACTTTTCTGGTACGTTCTCCTCTAAGATGTCCGATAATGAATACTCGCTCCCTGTTCTGTGGTACGTAGTCTTTAGAGTTAAGCACTTGCCATTCCACATCATACCCGAGTTCATCCAAGGCTCTGAGGATTGTCTCGAACGTAGCCCCTCCTTCGTGGTTAAGTAATCCTTTGACGTTCTCAAGGAATAAATAGCGTGGTCTGAGAATAGATGCGAACCTTGCAATTTCAAAGAAGAGAGTTCCTCGAGTATCTTCGAAACCTTTTCGTTTTCCTGCAATCGAGAAAGCTTGACACGGAAATCCTCCACAGATAACGTCAACACTTCCGATTCCTCGAATAAATTCATCTGATATTGTTGTGATGTCATGCATTTCCACCTCTCCTGTTGTGTCATGGATTGCTTTATAGCTAGTTCGTGCGAACTTATCTATTTCACAAAAACCTATGCATTCATGATCGGCTGATTCCATACCCAAACGGAAACCACCAATACCTGCAAATAAGTCTAAAAATTTCATTGTCATCTCCTATTTATTCAAATTGAATTTCCATTAATTCAACTTCTAAACGTTGCTTTGCTTGTTCAAATAATTTTTCTAAATTATCTTCTGTAGCAAATGGTAAAATTTTTTGAACATGTGGAAATACTTCTAAAATAAAATCTAGTTTTTCTTTTGACATACTAATCCCTCCAAACTTATTTTTTAAATAAAAATTTAATCTCATATTCTGGAAAAAATTCTTCTTGGATTATTAGAGCTTCTTTAAATTTAAATTCAGAAGTTCCATTTATCTTTTCTCTAAGTGTTTGATATTTAACACCTAATACAGCCGCCATAGAAACTAATGATATATTTTTTTCTTGTCTAGCTTTTTCTAAATTATCTAACATAAAAGTCACTCCTTTTGTACGAATTTTCGTATATCGCTATAAAAAAATAAACGCTAAATATTGTTTAATTAAACAATATACGATTTTTCGTATATTGTCAATGGATTTATCTCTTGTTATACGATTTTTCGTATGGTACTATACTTTCAGGAGGTGATCACATGAACTTAGAAGATCGTTTAAAAAAATTGATTGAATTAAAATTTGGAAATGTTAATGCGTTCTCAATAGAAATTGGATTACCATACACAACTGTTAGATCAATTCTCCAACGTGGAATCATGAATGCTAAAGTCGAAAATATAATTAAAATTGCTGATGGACTAAATATGAAACCAGAGGATTTGCTTAATTTAAGTAATGAAGATTCAGATATAATTTCAAGAATTACAACTATCCTTAACCAATTAAATTCTGATAGAAAATTAGTTGTCCTAAACTCTGCAAAGCAGCAGCTAAAGGAACAAAAACAAGAAAAAAACAATGTTATATCTTTACCAGTCAAAAAATCTGTAAATTTATATGGGATTATGACCGCTGGATATGGAACAATTAATTATGATAAATGTCAACCTATAGAAACAATAGAGATTCCTGAAAATGATATTCCGAAAGATTATGATTTAGCATTCCGTGTATCTGGCGACAGCATGTATCCAACTTATGAAGATGGTCAAATAATTTTTGTTAGAAAACAATCTGAAATAGAACAAGGTATGATAGGATGTGTTGAAATTAACGGAAATGCATTTATCAAACGTATCTATAAAGAAAAAGACAGACTACGCTTTGTTTCTTTTAATACCGATGTTGATAAAGATGGCAACCGCTTGTTTCCAGATTTTTATACTTCAAAAACTGATGAAATATATATAATCGGAAAAGTCGTAAAATAAAAAATATATCTTATTGAGATTTATACTCAATAAGATATATTTTTTGGATTAATTATTTTGTGAAAATTCTAAAGAAGAATCATAACTAACTTTAGTTGCCAATTCATTATACTTATCTTTGTCTTGTTCGTATATTTTGAACAAGTCGTTTTTTGTAGTTGTCTGATCGCTTGGAAACGAACTTGGATTTATAGAAGTTTTATCTACTTTGTATGCAATTGTTTCTGTGTGAGCATGAAGCCCATAATTTCTAATTACAACATTTTGAGTTCCATCAGGGAGTTCAGTTATATTATAAGTGATATTGACAAAATCTTGAAAATCAATTTTGTCATGTAATCGTGCCATTAAACTAATTCTTTGATTGATGTTTAATGAACTATATCCAGAACTATTATTAGATGATTGCTCTGTTTGTTGCGATATTTTACTTAATTCAGAAGCATCTAAATCATTAATCAAACTGATATCTTTATAGTTTTTAGATAAAACTTTATATTCATAATTCTTATTTTTAGTTCCGTCTACTGTGTTTGTTTCAAATTCCATGATTCCTTCTGGATTAATTCGTAATATCATCATGGGATATTTGGGATTTTGAAATCTAACACTATAATAAATTGAATTACTATCTCGCCCGTTTAAATCATTTAACCGATCAACAGTATATGGCCAAGCAATATTGTGTGCTTTCTCCCAATTATCTACTACATAATTTATCCATTCTACAACTTGTTCATTTGATAAATCCGTTGTGTCTACTTCTGTTTTACTCTCATCACTGTTACTTATATAGCTAGATGATGTACTTGATTTACTTTTAGATTTTTTGGTCTCGCTAGAAATACTCACATGTTTACTTTTAGCAGTATGATCTGAAAATAAATTTTTGCTATTTACTAATGCAAACGCTCCTCCGCCTATAACAAGTAAAAATAAAATTATCAAGATGGCCGTTTTGGTCCTTTTTTTTCTTTTGGTTTTCTCTACTCTGTTTTGTTCTTCTTGCATTTCCTTCCTCCTCCATTCAATAAATTAAACCCAATTATGCATGGTAACAGTTGGTAACGGTTTAATTGTATCAGGATTCACAATATTTGTCTCTTGAACAAAAATATCGGCATTTTCTAGTTTTTGTTTTAAACCTGTAATGAAATAAGCCTTATAGCTAGTAAGACCGTTTGTTTTAGCTTCTATTTCGTTCGCACGTATTTGTGCATTAACCAGGGCTGATACTTCTTCATCAATGACTGGTAAAGTAACAATGAACTGTATAATTTCTAAGCAGTCTGCATCAGACACGCCAGCAGCAAGCAAAGAAACAGCCAACGGAGCTAAGTAGTCTTTTCCTTTGAGTACAGTTGTTAATCGTTCTCGAACTGTTAAAGGACAGTCTAAGCCCTTTTGTTTTGAATAGATAGAGAAATTTTCATGAGTTATTTTGCTTTCGCATGCGTTATTAATATCATCATCATCTTTTATATTGTTAATTTTAAAACTGTTACTTTTATGTCGGTCGTTTTGACTGATAGGGTATCCATCAAATTGGGGGATAGGGTCACAGTCGTTTTGACGGATACCCTCATTTTGTACTTCTTCATCAATTTTTGGATTAGAGATTAACGTGTATAAATTTTTGATGATTTCTTTTTTCTCATTACGAATTTGAGTAACAGAAATATAGTTACAGTCAATTAACAATTTACGATGTTTATAGAAACGCTTTTCACTAATCTGTAAGTCCTCTAAAATTTTTCGTAAGCTAGGAAATGCTGTACTTCCTGCGCCAGCAAAACTAACGATGTAAGCATAGATTGATTTTGCTTCGATCGTTAATCGTTTATCTTGCATTACAAGCTTAGGCATTACACCATAGCCATTTGCATTTACACCTTCTACTGCTAATTTATCTTGTAATTCATTTTGATTTGTACTCATGTTAACCCCTCCGATTCCTAGACTTATATGTAATTGTTCTTTATATTCAGTAGTCTATAGAAAAAAACATAAGATTGGAATAGGATAAAATGAACGGTGTACAAGTACACCTGTCTACATGTCTACCTGTACACCTGTACACTTGTACACATATTACGATAGTTAATTTATAAGTGTTTATAATTAAATAAGTGTACAAGTACACCTGTCTACATGTCTACCTGTACACCTGTACACTTGTACACCATTTGCAAAAAGTTTACGCAAGTAGTATAATGATTAAAAAAGTACACCACAGGAGGTAGACAATGGGAAAGACGATATCATTTGCAAATTTTAAAGGTGGAGTAGGGAAAACGAGTACCACAGCTTTAGTAGGTTATAGTTTAGCTAAAATGGGAAAAAAAGTTTTGTTAGTGGACTTAGATGCGCAGGCAAATTTAACAGCATTAATGATCAAAACTAGTTCAAAAGATAATAATATAACGACTATAGACAAGTCTTTAATGAAGGGAATTACTGAAAATATAAACCCTAAAGAATTAACTATAACTATAAAAGAAAACTTATCACTAATACCAAATGCTGTAGATTTTTCGGTATATTCAAGGTTTTTAGAAAAGAATTTTTCAAATGAAATAGATAGAATTCAATTTTTGAAAAGCTATTTATCTCCAGTTGTAAATGAATACGATTATATTTTTATAGATGTTCCACCAACGTTATCTTTGTTAAACGACACTGCTTTTTATTGTTGCGATCAAATAGTAGTTGTATTACAAACCCAAGAAAGAAGCCTTACTGGAGCGGAAGTATTTATACAATATCTTCAAAATACATTAGTCAATGAATTTAATGCTAATTGTGATGTGTTAGGAATATTACCAGTCCTTAGTAAACGAGGAGCAAGAGTAGATGAAGAAGTTCTAAAACTAGCTACAGAAGAATTTGGTGAAGAATATATTTTTCAAAATAAAATATCTATTATGGAACGCATTAAAAGGATGGATATGACTGGAATAACAGACAACGGAAAAGATATACATGATAAAAGAGTTCACCAAATATTTGATGGAGTTGCTTCAGAATTGGTAGAAAGGTTGGGTGATTAAGCTTATGGGTATGCTTAAAAAAAGTAACGAGAATAATAGTTTACAAAGAAAGCCCAACCCTATTATAAATAATCAAATTGATAGAAACGACTTAAATATAAATAAAATGTTATCAAATAGACAAAGCGATCCTAGTAAGTTGGGTATAAAAAGTGAAACAGAAAGAGCAACGATTAAAGTAGATAACCATATAAGAAATATATTAACTGCTCTAGTTAATATTGGTAAATTTGATTCACAAAAGCATGCTGTAGAGAGTATGTGTGCTAAAGAGGTAGAAAATATGAATGAAGAGGAACTTAAAAGGTTTGAGTTCATATTAGACACCCTGGAATTAAAAGATTATAATAAACAACAAAGAAAAAAATAGAAAAATACGAAGTAAAAAATTAAGCGTTGTATGAAAAATCATACAACGTTTTTTTGTGAAGAGAAGAAGAAAGTAATCAAGAAAGTTACATAGTAAATATTAAGAATATCATAAGAATATAAATATAATAAAAACGAACAATAAAGCTATTAATCATAGAAATAACTATATATAGTTCGTGTTTTATAAAGTAATGTTATTTAATTATTATAATAAAATAACAATAGAACGCATAAATAGAAATATAGGAAGCTGTTTAAGAGATAGGAGCGGTTAGATATCACGTTTACAAAATTATAAGAAATTAAATTATCAGAAAATTCAGACATATAAAAATCTATTTAAATGAAAAAGCGGCAGAAGTGTAAAATTTTAGAAAAGCTGTTATATCAAGGTTAAATCTATATAAAATAGTGATTAATCGAGAGCAAAGCGGTTCGATTGTAGCCGAGGGCTATGCCCGCGGCGTGACAGACCAAGCCTTCAGGCTTGATTGTTCGTTCCGCTTGCGGAAGGGACAAAGGGTTCCCGATAAGGAAAGATAAAAAATAGAGGAGTAAAATAACAAGAGGGAACAGACAGCGACCAAGGCGCTTGCGCCGAAGTGTCGGCACCACGGAGCCAATGGCGAACATTTCACCCGAAGGGGGAAATGGGCGGCATTTGACGCTC